>RCUU01000014.1_pt1 | contig 89179 bp, 91 predicted proteins | sample 2166211 | NCBI WGS metagenome assembly RCUU01 (sample SAMN09932620, study PRJNA488358) | compost metagenome | feature: garden; material: soil; isolation source: compost soil in phenylacetic acid-enriched culture | place: Germany: Experimental Botanical Garden Goettingen | collected 2016-01-27
CATTCACCGTGAGCGTATTGTCCACGACGAAATGCACATCGTCCCACAGCTCTTCCAGCAGCTCTTCCCTGGTAACGATCGTGTCCTTCTTCTCCATCAGCTTTTTCAGCAGCTTGTATTCATTTTTACTGAGCTCTTCCACCGCTCCCTTGCAGGAAATGCTGAAATTACGGTCGTCCAGATGAATCGGCAGCGGGTTTTTATCCGGCTCCGGCTTGCCCGCATATTCCCCGTAATTCCGGCGCAGAATCGCCATAATTTTGGCCAGCAGGACCTGAATATTCAGTGGCTTGACGATATAATCATCCGCGCCCAGCTCCATGCTGAGCACCTGGCTGGATTCCTCATCTCTGGCGGAGATCACAATGATCGGCACCGTGGTCTTTCTTCTGAACACCCGGCAATAGTAGAATCCGTCATAGTACGGCAAATTCAGGTCAAGCAGCATGAGGTGCGGCGCTTCCTGCTCGAAGATCTTCTCCACCAGCAAAAAATCCGCAACCTCCACCACTTCATAACTGTACTTACGCAGGATATCGGTTATCAGGGATCTGATTTTGATATCATCCTCGACGATCATGATCTTGAACAATAGTGGTCACCTCGGGCATAGTAATAATCTTCATTAGCATTATAGCGGCAGGAACGTGTCCAAAGATTGCAGCAGCCGGATTTCTCCCATCTCCGTCATGGCTTTGGCTGGAAGTACCAGGGTAAAAACATATTTCTCCCGCAAAATAGAGATGGCCTTGAATGGAGGGAAGTTTTTGAACTGGCTTATAATGCACCGCTCCTTCCACACACATTCCTTGACTTCAAACAGCTCAGTAGGCACCGTAAATCCAGTCTGGATCACTTTGGACATTGCCTCTTTGGCTGTCCAGAGCAGGGTGAGGAAAGTGGAAGGCTGTAATCCAAGTTCATGAACCAGCATATGTTCTTCTGTAGATGTGATTCTTGCCAACGCATCCATTGCCTTGATATCGACAAGTTCTATGTCAACACCTATTAAAAGACGCGGATCATAATCAATAGCCGCACCCATGGTATCGCAATGAGTAATAGTAATTCTCCGCTCACTTCCCTCCACAATCGGCTGGCGCATAACCCCGTGATGAATGACAATAGCAGTGAGGTCGTCATCGTCACTGGCCACTGCCATCTTACAGGACAACTTGCTAAGGAGATAGCTGTTTCGTCTTTTGGGATACTTAAAGCTGAAGTATTGCTCCCTCTCCACTGTGCTCAGATAATCCAGAGGTCCATCCTCGGGCGGCAAAGAAACCACACAAATGTTCAACCTATACATACTTTCCGGTCCTTCCAGCTCAAACTTCATTTTTCTTACAAACCTGGTGAGAAACAGCGTGTACTGCTTGGTGAAAGTTGTATACAACATAGCTCTATTGCCCCTATTCTGCCGGAATCCACACGGGTGCTTGCCGGTATGCATCGGCTTAATTTCCATAATATACCGTGATAATCTACTAAATTATCATCCACCCTCTCCTGGAATGTCAATGAAGGTAGTCCGCTTTCTTTCACACCGGTGAAATAAAAAAAGCCCGCAATATAAAACCGCAGACTTTGTAAATAAAATGCTATATTCATTTCTCTTTCATTCTTTTTGCCTGGAAATGATCAAAAGGCCAACTGTACAGATCCATCCGCATAGATATCCACCCGCTGGGTGCAGAGAAGCATGCCAAGCCCGTTGGCTGTGCCCTTCTCCCTTAAATCCTTTTGCCGGCGTTCCCAGATCTCCCTGTCATGAATAATGTCATAGAGATAGTATTTATCAGAATTGGCAGCATCCATTTCCTCAACGAAGATGAAATTGTCTCCAAACAGATTGCGGAACCAGGCAGCGGCCTCTTCGCGGGAGGTAAATGCGGGCAAATCTGCCTCAAAACGCTCCTGTAGATATCTCTGTTTCAGCCTGCCAATCCTAACATAATACTCTTCAAGCGTTTGTGGAGTAATCATATCCAAGCCCCCTCTGGTTCATTCGAAAAACTTTTGATCAAAATATCATTTTCCCACCCGGAGGGATATGACATTCTTCATTTTTCAATCACTGAACAATGTGTTGAGTGTTCTTATATTTCATGGTACGCTCACCATTGGGCCAAAACAATCACAATCAACAATCACTTACCAAGTGTTCATTGCCCGGGATGACGGGTATTGAGAAGTAGAGCAGCACCACTCATAAGAGGAGGCTATGTCCTTGGAAAACACAGATTGGATCTCAATTACTGCACTGGTTCTTGCTATGCTGTTATTGCTCAGGGTAATTAGCCTCAATAGACGCGTCAAAGATTTGGAGTCACAGCTGGAGCGGATCGACAACCGTTCAGCAATGGGCGGAGGGTTAAATAAACCGGGGATAGATGCTCCGGCACCGCTGTATGTACAGAACATGGAGGTTGCGCCGGATCTGGAGCGAAGGCTGCACCTGCTGCTGGCTGAAGGCAAGAAAATCCAGGCTATTAAGGTGCTTCGTGAAGCGCGGGATTTATCACTGAAGGATGCCAAGGATTACGTGGATCGTATGGAACAAGGCAGATAAGACAAATGAAACCGGCTGTGCCAGTCCCTTATGGGACGGCGCAGCCGGTTTCATTTGTCAGCGTATATAATTGTCGAGAGCCTTGTTCAGATCCTCCAGCACCTTATCCTGATTGCCGTGGTATACCGCTTTGACGACGCAATTCTCCAGATGGTCCTTCAGCAGCAGCTTCGCCGCCTTGTCCAGTGCTTTTTGAATAGCGGCAATCTGCAGCAGGACCTCTGAGCAATCACGGTCTTCGGCAGTCATCTCCTTAACGGCGCGCACATGGCCTTCAATCCGGGCCAGCCGGTTGACAATTTGCTTGCGGTACTTATGCTCGTAATCCTCGTCATGAACATGCCCGCCTGTTTCCTGAACCATAGTTACACCCCAGCTTCTTTTCTGACTTCTTAGGTTAGCTTACTAGAGGTATTATAACAAGAATAGATTCATAGGAACAAATCGGCTTAACGGAGCAGCCGCAAGCCGCTCAAAATTACAGCCAGCGTACTTCCTTCATGGCTGACTACACCCGAAGGCAAGTTGATGCCGCCCGCAAAGTTGGACACTACCAGGAGCAGAATAACCGCCAAGGCAAACGTAATATTTTGCTTGATGACCCGGGTGGTGCGGCTTCCAAGGGAGATGGCATAGGGGATTTTGACAATATCATCTGTCATCAGCACCACGTTGGCTGTCTCCAGGGCTACATCGCTCCCTGCGGCTCCCATGGCAATACCCACGGAAGACGCTGCCAGCGCAGGCGCATCATTCACACCGTCTCCGACCATCGCCACTTTGCCGTACTTCTCGGTCAGCTTGCGGATCACTTCCAGCTTCCCGTCAGGCAGCATTTCCGCATAAATCTCTTCAATTCCGGCTTGTCTGCCTATTGCCTCCGCAGTAGGCTTAGCATCACCGGTAAGCATAACTACACGCTTATTCATCGCTCTCAGCTGCTTCACCGCTTCAGCGGCATTCGGCCGCAGCGTATCCTGAACAGCCAGCATTCCCGCATAACGTCCCTCAATCTCAACGAAAACGACCGTTTTACCTTCTGCCTCCAGCACTTTAGCCTCCAAGAGCGGTTCTTGATCCACTCCGGTTTCCAGAACCAAACCCCGGTTGCCGAGGCGGCAGGACTTCCCGTTCACAATTCCGCTGACCCCCATACCGGATACGGCCTGCATCTCTGCTGCCGGCTCCAGGGTGATTCCCCGTTCTTCCGCCTTGTCCACAACCGCTCTGGCAATCGGATGCTGTGACAGGTTCTCCAGCGACGCAGCAAGCTGCAGTAATTCCTCCTCTGTGAAGCCTTCTGCCGGACGGATCTCTGTCACCTTCGGACGGCCTTCGGTTAAGGTTCCGGTTTTGTCAAAAACCACGGTACTCACATTTCCCATCTGCTCAAGATGAACCCCACCCTTGAACAGCACGCCTTTGCGTGCAGCATTGGAAATCCCCGCGAGAACGGCAGGCATGATTGAGGAAACCAGCGCGCAGGGAGAGGCTACCACGAGGAAAATCATTGCCCGGTAGATCGTTGCCTCCCAGGTCCAGCCCAACAGATAGGGCGGCAGCACCATCAGCAGCAAGGCGAGCACAACCACGCTTTTGGCATAAATCCCTTCAAACCGTTCCACAAAAAGCTGGCTCGGCGGCAGCTCATTCTTCGCCTCCTGCACCATATGTATAATCCGTGAGAGCAGCGTATCTTCCGCTGCCTTGGTTACCAGCACCCGCAGGGCGCCTTGACCATTCATCGTTCCGGCAAACACAGCGTCGTTCAGCGTTTTATCCACGGGAATCGATTCCCCGGTAATGGTGGCCTGATCCACCGCAGAGCTGCCTTCGACAATCGTTCCGTCACAGGGAATACGTTCACCGGGGCGAACCAGCACGAGGTCCCCTTTGTGCAGCCCGGTGGCCTTGATCCGCTCTTCTGCGCCATTATTGAGCCGTACCGCTTCTTCCGGACGATATTTCAGGATCGAAGCAATGTCCTGGTTGGTCTTCTCCATGGAATAATCCTCCAGCGCTCCGCTCAGGCAAAAAATAAAGATCAGCACGGCCCCGTCCAGCCAGTATCCGATGCTTGCCGCACCTATAGCCGCAATGACCATTAGCAGGTCTACATCAAGATCTCTTTCTTTAATCAGCGTCGTAAGGCCTTCCCACGCCTTGCGGTAGCCGCCAACGGCATAAGCCAGAACGAAAAAAGCAATCGCCCAAGCTCCTTGCCCGCTCCGGTCCAGCCCCCAGGCCAGTCCAATCAGCACCAGGCAGGCCGCAGCGATTAGAATGCCACCGTTCTTTTCCCATACAGCCTTCCATGAGGTGTCCCTGGTTTCCTCAGCAAGCATCATCTCACCCATTCGCTTCACTCCCTAAAAAGGTATATTTAATGAGAACTTTTCTCATAAATATATCCCCCCGGGGGGCATATTGCAAGTGGCTTTTAACCATGAATTTGTGACAAAAAAATGACCTCTGAACGATTCAGAGGCCACCCTTAAGCTGTATGAGCTAAATATCTTTTTTAACAAAAATCCGTAGAGAGATCAGATAAGAGCTGTAGAGTATAAATAAATAGGCCACGCCGCCGATAACCCACAATAGGATATTGCCGGTGTTTTCCGGGTTTATCCAATCAAACAGTGCGGGGAATTTTTTCGTTACACTGGACATTGCAGTGAAGCTGAACATGATCAGCATCATGAAGATCATATTCACAACTTGCATCCCTTTTTGCCCCAGCCAGTAGTACAGCGGAAAATAAAACGCAGCAAGAAGCGGGAAACACGCGATGACAAGCAATAAATCTCTCCAGTCAATCGGTTCAATGGACCGCCCTGTTGCAACCCCGGCCAGATAAATAAGCAGCGTACAGACCAGACTGATTACAGCATACGGGAGCAGACTCAAATATTTGGCCAGCACGAGCTGATGACGGGGCAGCGGAAGACTGATCAGGAACCTCTGATTGTTGTGCTGCACATCCAGACTGCAGGTATTCATCAGCATCAACATCGATGGTAACAGCGCAAACATTGTATAGCCATCCAGATTGGTATAGCCCATAATCATGAAGTAGGGTATCAGCAGCAGCAGAAACTTGCGGACCAGGATGAAATCCTTGCGGATGAGATACAATGAATTATACATGAGCTTCACTTCCTTTTACGGTAAAATACATGATCTCCTCCAGCGTAGGGGTCTCGCAAATGGCGGTATCCTTGAAGAAGCGTTCTCCTTCCACACGGTTTCCGATCAGTCCCTCAAAGCCCACGCCAGTCTCGCGGATTCCAATGAACCAGCGCCGGACGTCCCGGTCTAGCAGTTCCTTCCCGCCTTTGACCAGCAAATATTTCTCCGTGAGCGTCTCCCTCATCTCGTTAAAGACCAGCCGCCCGTCATTGATGAACACAATATAATCCGCAATCCGGTCCAGATCCGTTGTGTTATGCGTGGAGAATAGGATCGACTTCTTCTCATCCTGAATGTGCTCACTGAGCAGCTCCAGCAGCTCTCTGCGGAAAATGGGGTCCAGACCCGAGGTAGGCTCATCCATAATCAGCAGATCCGCATCATGTGACAGGGCAACGGCTAGCGAAAATTTGATCTTCATCCCTTTGGACAGGTCCTTGATCTTCTTGCCCGGCGGGAGCTTGAATTTCTCCTCGTATTTCAGGTATGTATTCTCGTCCCAGCGGCTGTAGAACGGGGCAATGACTCTCTTCATCTGCTTTACGGTGAGGTGTTCATAATAAATATTCTCATCTGATACATATCCGATCCGGTCCTTGTTCGCCGCCTGCTGCAGCAGATGGTTCTGCCCAAACAGCTGAATATCCCCCTGGTCCGGATAGACCATGCCCATCATCATCTTGATCAGGCTTGTTTTGCCCGCCCCATTCGGGCCGATCAGCCCCGTGATATACCCCTCCTTGATGCCAAGCGAAATATCGCGCAGTTCAAAACGGTCGTAGCTTTTGCTTACGCCTTTCAGTTGTATGACCTCACTCATTCTTTCTCCTCCTCATTGAGCAGTTTCAGCATTTCCGCAAGCTCTGTGTATTCCATTCCCAAAAGCCTGCTCTCGTCGATAATCTCTTTCAGCTTCCCCTCCATAATCCGCAGCCGCTGTTCCCGGATGAACTCCTGGTCTGCCCCGGAGATGAACGACCCCTTGCCGACGATAGAGTTAATCAGCCCTTCCCGCTCCAGCTCCTCATAAGCGCGTTTGGTGGTGATAACGCTGATCTGCAGCTCTTTGGCAAGCTGGCGGATGGATGGCAGCGGCGTCCCGGATACCAGTTCACCCTGCAAAATCAGTTGGCGGACCTGGCCCGCAATCTGGGCATAAATCGGCTCACCGGAAGTACTCGATATCAATATGTTCATGTTGCGGCATCAGCACCTTCTGTGATTACTGTGGTTATTGTATATATGTAATATATACACTATTCATTTGCTTGTCAAGATTCCCTGTATGCATGGAATCAGGTATTCGGGTGCCGCTTTATGGGAAAAGGTAGATCTAAGGAGCTGTACCATTTGGCTTTTAACTGTTCATTAAGGATTAGAATTTATAGTAGGTATAAAAAGGGGTTCATCATTCCAATGCGTACAAAATGGTTAAAGATAGGCTATGGGGTGCTTATTGCTGCCGTCATTCTTTTGCTGCTGCCCCAATCTTCTTACAATGACCCGGATACGTTCTGGCATATTGAGCTGGGCCGCTATATGATCGCCCATCACACCGTACTGCATTATGCCATCCATACCTTTTACGGAGACAAGCTGCCCTATGTCCCGCATGAGTTCGGCTTTCAGCTTCTGATTGCTCCCTTGTATCAGACCTTCGGCTGGCCGGGAATCTACCTCCTGACCGCAGTCTGCTTGTTCATCCTTATCATGGGACTGCTCCGCCTCGGGCAAGTTTCCCGCAAAGAGCTGGGACTGTCAGAGGATCATCCGCTGCTGCTGCCTTTTGTGCTGCTGATCACCTGCTGGATCTATTTCAACTATTTTAAAGGCCGCCCTCAGATGGTCTCTTCCGGCCTGATGGTGTGGTTCTTCGTGTATTTGCGCGAATTCCAGTTGAAATCAAGCCTTAGAAATGCAGCCGCAATGCTGCTCCTCTCCTGTACTGTAGCCAATATTCATACCGGGGTGTGGCTGGTGATTGCCGTGTTTACAGGCATGGCTGCGCTGGAATCCCTCCTGGAAAGGAAGCTTGACCTGCGGCGCACCGCTGTGTTCATTATGATCTGGCTCTCCGGACTTCTGAATCCGGGCGGTGTGAAGAGCCTGCTGTTCATCTTTACCGTGACCCGCAATCACTTCAACCTGCTGATCAACGAATGGCAGCCGATCCAGTTCAGCCGTACTGAAAATCTGCCGATTCTGCTGTTGCTGCTGTTTTTTGCGCTAACCCTTCCTTTTTCGCTGTACAAAAAACCTTTCCGCTTCTTCCTGATGGCAGGAATTCTCTATTTGGGCGTCGCCAATTTCAAGCAAAACCTGTTCATGTGGCTGTTCATTCCCTACTTTGCCGGCACTTTCTTCGAATCGGTTCCTTATTTCCGCAGCACTGGATTAAAGCTGGAACGGGGTGCTCTGATGCTTGTGCTGGCAGCGGCTCTGTCCATAAATATAATCTATAACTTTGCCGTGCCCCCGGCAGTCAATGCCAAAGCCTACCCTGTGGAAGAAATGAACTATGTTATGGAGCATACGGCGCAAGGGACCCGGCCCAGGGTGCTCTCCAGCTACGGCTCGTCCGGCTATGTCATGTACCGCGGCGGCGATGTGCTCTGTGACGGAAGGCAGGACCCTTTTATCACCAAAGCCTCTGCCGGTGTATTGGGCTGGACCGCATTTGAGCGCTCCATGTACGGTTTCTCCGAGTATCTTCCGGATATTGTGAAGTATGACCACCCCGACTACCTTATTGTCAAAAACGGCAGCTCCGAACGGCTTTACCAGGAGTGGGTAAAAACCTTCGGAACACCGGTTTACAAAGGAGCCTACGGCAGTTTGTTTGCGTTATGACGCTTGATGGAAACGCTGTTTCTTATCCACATGCGGAACAGGCATACTCCGCTTATCTGGCGGGTTATGCCTGTTCAGGAAATATAGAAGTTTCACCGGAGCAGCCCGGCTGATCTTAGAAAATGATATACAATTTCTTTCTGGTAGCGCATACGTGCCGGGAAGCTCAGGCTCCAGCAGGTTTCAACGGTAACCGCTTTTGCACCAAGTATCCGCTCGGCCGCCATCCGCGAGGTTCCGGAGCGCTCTCGAAAATGGATGTTGAAGTGATGGGCATGAACAGGAATCGACTGGTTCATCCGCCTTGCAATTTGCTTCGCCAGGGATGCTGCCTTGCTGCTCCGGCTGATCATCAGGGTCTGCCCCACCCGTCTGCGGTTGGTTTGCGAGAGTCCGTTGGCTTCATGCAGATCCAGATACCAGTCAGGCTGATAGCGCCGCGCCAATTCGAATACGGCCGCTGCAAGCGGATGTTTTGCACGTGTTCCTGTCCTTGTGGGGAATTTCCGGTTCAGGTCAGGCACACCTCTAATTCGTGTGCGGTAGGCCTTCTGATTCACCAGCGGGATGATAATCAGCCTGCCTTGACGGAGAAACAGCTCCCTGCGGGTAAACCTCCCGGCCAGTTCTTTGGCTGCGCGGATACTCGCCGGCTCATTGCCATGAATGCCGGAGACGATCATGAAGACGGGGCCTGGAAGCTGGCTGCTGATCTCATAATACGCAGTGGCAAAAGAGGTTCCCGGAGCCAACATGCTTTTTTCAACAATCACCCAAGCTCACCTCCATATACATACGCCGGAATCGCCTGCTAACCGCCGCAGCAGATTCCCCTATATATGTATGCAGCATAAGCCTGCCCGTATGGACGAGAGTCCACAACATCCGCAGAAGCGGAGAAGGTTCGGCACCAAAAGAAGCCTGATTTCTCAGGCCTTCTCCGCTTAAGTTTGTTATCCAGTTATTTAAACTCCGGTAGCCAATTCCCGTGCGCAGCTATTAAGTCGTCGCACATGGCCACAATATCATCCATCGACAGCTCGGCGGACGTATGCGGGTCCAGCATGGCCGCGTGATAGATATGTTCTTTTTTGCCGGTCATTGCCGCTTCAATGGTCAGCAGCTGTGTATTAATATTCGTGCGGTTCAGCGCGGCACATTGCGGCGGCAGATCGCCCACATAGGTAGGAGTCACTCCGCTGGCATCCACCAGGCAAGGCACTTCTACACAAGCTTCCCGCGGCAGATTTGTGATGAGTCCGGTGTTCAGCACATTGCCGCCGATTTTGAAAGGCACATTGGTTTCAATGGCTTCGAGAATATACGAAGCATACTCATGAGAGCGTTCGTGATGCAGCGCTGTATTATTGACCAGCTCCTCACGCATCTGCTTCCACTTGCTGATCTGCTCCACACAGCGGCGCGGATATTCGTCCAGCGGAATTTGAAAGCGTTCGATCAGCTCAGGATAGCCCTTTTTGATGAAATAGGGATGATATTCCGCATTATGCTCTGAAGATTCTGTAATGTAATATCCGAATTTCAGCATCATTTCGTACCGTACCATATCGTGATGATGCTCTTTCTGCTTCTCGGCAGCCCGGCGCTTGATTTCCGGATACAGATCCTCCCCGTCCTTCGTAACCTCCAGCAGCCAGGCCATGTGATTAATGCCGGCGATCTTCGCCTGCACACCTGTCTGGTCCATCCCAAGCGCTTCGAATAAGCCGGGAATACAGTGCTGCACACTGTGGCACAACCCGACCGTCTGTACTCCGCCATATGTATTCATTACATTGGTCAGTACAGCCATCGGGTTCGTATAGTTCAAGAACAGAGCGTCAGGGCACACCTCACGGATATCTGCGGCAAAATCAAGCAGCACCGGTATCGTGCGCAGGTTGCGGAAAATGCCGCCAATGCCGACAGTGTCCGCGATCGTCTGCCGGAGTCCGTATTTCTTGGGAATCTCAAAATCTGTAATCGTACAAGGATCATAGCCGCCTACCTGGATCGCATTAATCACGTACTTGGCACCGCGCAGCGCTTCCTTCCGGTCGGTGTAGGTCTTCACAATACATGTGCTGCCGGTGCTGGCCTTGATATTGTTCAGCATGCTTCTGGAATCCTCCAGCCGTTCCAAATCAATATCGAACAAAGCCAGCTCAAAGCCCTGCAATGCCTCTGTTCCCATACAGTCACCTAACACATTCTTGGCAAAAACCGTACTTCCTGCACCGATAAATGTAATTTTGGACATCATTCATTCTCCTCCTCATTAGTTGCACTATTCATTAATTAATATAGATGATAGCGTCTACAATGAATATGGAGAAAGACAAGAGAACTATGGATAATTGTTGCATTTCTAACCATCCTGTTGTAGCCTGACAATAGTGTGTGACTCCATAAAAATAAAGGTGGACTGTCCATGATACCTGAGCATTATGACTTTCACGCCGGATTCAACCTGCTGCCGGAAGAGCAGGACCTTGCCGTTCTGTTCAGTGGTGAAGGCAAGCCGTATCCCGGCCATAAAATCGGACCCTCCGTACATGATTATTATCTGATCCATACCGTTTTGGATGGTGAGGGCTATTTTCAGAGCAGCATGGTCACACAGCAGTGCCGGAAGGGCGATACCTTCGTGATCTTCCCGGGTTCACTCTTCAGCTATCAGGCAGCTGAGCATAACCCTTGGCATTATGCCTGGGTTGCGCTCCAAGGTACAGGTGTATCCGGACTTCTCTCCGATATCGGCATTACGAAGGAGCGGCCGCTGCTGCAGACAGAGAATACATCTGAGCTGCACAGCTTGTACGGACGAATCCGCTTGTGCTTCAAGCAGTCTGCCTATCCCCGCCTGGAGAGTCTGGAGGCCTCCGGCTGGACGAGGCTCCTGCTCCACCATTTCGGGCAGGACAACCTTGCCATCCTGCCCGCCCGGCCCAAGGAACTGCCGGAAATCATCGACCGGCAGATCGACCAGGCTATCCGCTGGATCTCGCTGCAATTCCATCAGCAGATCAGCATAGATCATATGGCCGCTACGCTCGGTTACCACCGTGCGCATCTTTCCAAGGCCTTTAAACAGAAAACAGGTCTGTCCCCCAAGCAGTATCTGCTCAAAATGCGCATGGATAAAGCCAAAGGCCTGCTCTCCGGCACGCTTACGATTGACCAGGTAGCTTCATCCGTCGGATTCAACGATGCACTCTACTTCTCCAGGCAATTCCGCAAATTCAGCGGCATGTCACCCAGTGAATACCGCTTGATGCTGCGGCAGGAATAGAATGTGCTTACGCTTGCCCGCTTAGACCGTACGTTCTTTTCTCCGCCGCACCAGCCATAGGATAATCAGTATTACGACGGCTCCGCAAATGATATAGCTTACCGGACGCATATACTCCTCAACGATTGTCCAATTGTCTCCCAGGCGGTACCCCAGATAGACCAGCGCGATATTCCAGGGCAAGGAGCCAAGCGCGGTGAAAAAAATAAACTTTCCGGTCTTCATTCCGGCGATCCCGGCGGGCAAGGAGATGAAGGTACGTATAAAAGGCAGCATCCGGGTGAAGAATACCGTGCCCTCCCCATAACGGTCGAACCAGCGCTGGGACTGCTCCAGATGACGGGAGTTAAAGAAAATATATTTTCCATACTTCTCCAGTAATTTTCTGCCGCCGTGGGCCCCTACATAGAAAGCCGCAATCGAACCTACCAGATTTCCCAGCACTCCCGCAGCCACTACCTCTGGAAAAGACAACGTGCCTCTGGCAATCAGCAGCCCGCCGCTGAGCATAATCACCTCGCTGGGAATGGGAATACAGGCGCTCTCCAGCACCATCCCGATCCAGATTCCCCAGATTCCCAGTGCACCTACAAGATTCAGAGCAGCATCGGTTATAGCGTTCATTAATTGGTGCATGCAATCCCTCCTTCTCCTACCTTATTTCTCTTCTCACACTTCAGAACCATCAATTGGACTTGACCCTCTGCACAATGGGAAAAGTGAGCGTTACCGCCGTTCCCTGCCCGGGGCTGCTGGAAATTGCAATGCTGCCTCTGTATCTGGCAACCAGGCGTTCTGCGATAGCCAGCCCCAGGCCGCTGCCCCCTTGTTCCCGGCTCCTGGACTTGTCCACACGGTAGAAACGTTGGAACAAAAAGGGCAAATCCTCCTCAGGCACTCCTATTCCGCTGTCTTCGACCCTGATCTGAACCCGGGATTTCAGCACAGCTCCACTCAATCTGATGGCCCGCAGTGTTCCGGAGTATTTAACGGCATTGTCCAGGAGGATAAGCAGAATTTGCTCCAGGTGGTTCGGCACAATGTGAATGACTACTCCATCCAGCTCATTCAAATTCGGAGTGAACTCGAAATCGGAATGCAGCAGGGCAAAGTTCCTCAGGGTGTATTGCAGGGTATCCTGAACTGCACATGGAAAGTCATGCTGCTCCCTGTTGTTCTCCTCTGCCCGGGTAAGCTCAAGAAGTTCATTGACAATCCCTTTCAGCCGGCCCAGCTCCTGTACCGATACATTCAGCGACTCTTCAAGAATCTCCGGATCATGTTTGCCCCAACGGCTAAGCAGCGAAATATGCCCTTCAATGATGGAGACCGGTGTCCGCAATTCATGGGAAGCATCTTCCACGAACTGCTTCTGGTTGTAAAAGGAGGTTTCGAGCTGATCCATCAGATCATTAAAAACTCTCGCAAGCTGTGCCAGCTCATCATTGTTGCTGCCCGGAACGCCCACCCTTTCCTGCAGCCCTTTTTGCTTAATGCTGGTCATGGTGTCGCTTAACGATTGAATCGGCCTCAGCAGCAGCCGGGACAGAAAGACTCCGCCGATAACGCTGATGACAATGGCACCCAGCCAGCCGGCGATCATTACACCCAGCAGCATATCGCTTAGCTGATCAGAGCTTTCCAGGTTGTTCACAATTTCAATGGTACCGGAGAACTTGGCTGTCCGCAGCGGACTTCGAATCAGCAGCAGATGTTCTTCCTCATGCCAGATGCTGTCCGCCCAGGTCTTATCAGCTGTCTGCGGTTTGACCCAATCCTCCGGCAGCTGATCCGATACGGTTAATACCGGAGCTCCCTGAGCATCCAGAATACGGATCATCTGATGACTCTCATTGATGCTCTCAATAAAAGAGCGGCTGCCTGCGATCTGTTCGGCCGTACCGCTCTCTGTTCTGAAATACTCCTGAATTTCCTCCACATTCTTATGGATGGCATTCTGCTCCCGATGGAACATCCAGTGGTTAATCACAAAATATTGCACCCCGTTGTAGCCGAGAAACAGCACGCACAGCAAAACGGAGGACCAGATAGCCAGCTTCCAGCGGATCGACAGCCGTGAGAGCAGCGAAGCGAGCCTGCTCATTTGCGGATCACATATCCCAACCCCCGCAAGGTCTGGACAATGCTGGGTTCTCCGGGGGAGTCGATTTTGCCTCTCAAATAGCTGATATACACATCTACAACCTTCATGTCCACATCCGTTTCATAGCCCCACACCGACTCCATGAGTTTTTCGCGGGTCATTACCCGTCCCCTGTTCTCCATCAGTACCAGCAGGATATCAAACTCACGTTTTGTCAGTTCAAGTGTTTCCCCGCCTTTTACGAGCGTCCGGCCCAGTGGATCCAACTGAAGATCCTGGCATACCAGCAGCTGCCCCTCATTCAGAGAACCTGCTCTCCGGAGCAATGATCTCATACGCGCCAACAATTCCTCTATCGCGAAGGGTTTGGCGATGTAATCATCCGCTCCGCTGTCCAGTCCGTTGATTGTATCAGACAATCCGTCCCGGGCTGTAATCATGATAACCGGAGTCTGCTTCTCCTTGCGAAGACGCCGGCACACCTCTATGCCGTTAAGTCCCGGCAGCATCAGATCCAGCAAAATCAAATCCCAAGCCTCCTCTACCGCAAGCCTTAGACCAGCCAGCCCATCCTGCGCCAGCGTTACCGAATAAGACACATGCTGCAGCTCCAGCTCGATGAAACGGGCCAGATTCTTCTCGTCCTCAATCAATAATATTCTATTCATATGTAATCCTCTCCAGACGGTTCAATTCATTCCGATACTTCTATATAGTTACAACTAAGTGTAACTCGCGTTCCTTAAAGAATCATTAATTTATGGTTCAAGATATTGATAATGTATAATAGTGATGATTGTCGAAGGAGGTCAACACCATGCGAAAAAATCCTAAATCTTCGCTTGAAACGGTTAATGGCATTCCGGTCCGTAAGGCTTGGGCCAAACATATTCCGGTACTCTACATAGAACCAAAAGCAACGGTATTTGAAAGAAGGCTGGCCATCTTCCTCAGTGGTTTGGGAGGAAACAAAGAACGGCTGGTGCCTTATTTGCAGGACATTGCCAATCAGGGATATGTCGCCCTCGCTTTTGACAATGATCAGCATGGGGAACGGGGCGCCGCTGGGAACGGGAATTTAGTGGAGCAGGTGTTCTCCAACATGAGGAATTACGGCTGGAGAATATTGGGACAAACCACACTCGATACGCAGACGGTAATTGACTGGGCTATGGATACACTGAAGATACAGCCTGATATCCGGATGGGTGGCATTTCGATGGGCGGAGATATTTCCATTGCAGCAGCGGGCATTGATCCAAGAATCGTCCGCATCGCCCCGATCATCACCACACCGGACTGGCTGCGCCCGGGCATGCACGAAATCTCCGAAACCGCGCCTTTAATGGACCCGGGAATGCCGGATGAGGTATCACAGGCTTTTTATGACCAGCTCAATCCCATGACCCATCTGAACCGGTATTTGAATGGCCCGCAAATGCGTCTGACGCTGGGTTCTGAGGACAAACATATTCCTCCGGAAAATGCGGAACGCTTCAAGCGGGAATTAGCCAAGCTCTCACCTGAAGCAGCCGGAAGAGTCGAAATCGTTTATATCCAAGGCCCCATGGCTGATCATATTCATGTCATGGGCAGAAAAGACGAATGGTGGCCGGACCTGTTGAAATGGTGGCTGCATTAAACCGGGATCGATATGAGAGTAATCCATTGCATTCCAAACAGAGGGTGACCCGCAGCCTGTTTCCAGGCTCTGGGTCACCCTCTGTTAACCATTTATAAACCGCTCAGCAAATCCACATTCAGATAATTCGAATTCCCCAATGTGCTGTCATACCCCAGTTGAATGGTATTGGAGCCTGCATTCAGCGGTATCGTTATGGATACGGTTCCGTAGGTACTCCAGCTTGAGGTAGAATTGAACACCAGATTGGCCGCAACCACAACTCCATTCACTTTTACATAACGCGAAGCATTGCCGGCGGCTGCAGCGTAACGGAAGGTCACTGTTTTAGTACCGGCTGTATTCTGGTTGACATAAAAGTCTATAGAGGTTCCGTTCGTGTTCCATCCTCCCACGTAGCCTCTTCCAGTAAAACCGGCATTGGTGCTCTCATTAATCATACCTCCGCCGAGGGCCAGAGTCCGCCGCGCATTCTCCGCTTCATATGCGCCATTCCCGGCAATGTAGCCGGTGTAGCCGTCAGCCGGTACAAGCTGCAGAATTGAAGCGCCCGCTGCTGCAGCCAGACTTTGCACATAGGCCGTGCCTGTCGGACGGAGCCAGTCACTGCCGATAACCTGATCGGAAGCCCGGCGGTGATTCCAGGCTTGCGTTGCATTTTGTTGAAGAAAACTTAAATATTGCGGTTGACCGCCTTGTACGCGCAGACGGTTCAGGTTGCGGGCAAAGACCATTTTGAAGCCGGCGGCATCATTTTCCCCTTCATACATGAGGCTTTGAGCAGACACCATTTTGTTCACAACATACTGCGCGGCAGTATTGGCATCTGTGAGGTAAGTAGAAGTTCCGGTAGCCTGGAACATGGAAACAGCGGCCCCGAGAAAGGTTCCATAATTATAGGTGAAGTCCCAATCCTTGACGAGACCGCTGCCCGTACCTTCGATATGATCGTTGACCTTGCTGCCGTTCACCAGAGTTGACTTAGTCCAGTTGTAGATTTGTGTCGCTTTGGTCAGATAGGCAGGATCATTATAGGCAGTGCGGAGCTTGACGGCAGTCATGACCATTGGAGCATTGGTCGCCATGTTTTTCTGGGCGTTCGCCTGACCCGGAGTATGTGCGTCTCTTCTCCACCAGATGCCACCGCCATAAGCCGTGTCCCATTCCGAATAGATTTGGTCGAACAGGAAGCTGCCGCGGTTGCGGTACTCAGCAGTTCCGGTCAGTTCATAGGCCCTCATGCAGGCCAGCGCCCACCAGCCCAGATCGTCATTGAACTCATTGGCCATCATATCAGGATACTTGTTATTGAAGCCGGTATAGATATCATCGATCATCGTCCGGTACACCGGGCTGTTCGTGCGTTCGTATGCATCCATTACCGTTTCCCACAGCTGTGCTTCCCACCAGAAATCTGTATAGAGGCCTCCATCCGGCCCATACGCATGCTCCGGGTGAATCTGATGGTCGCTATTGACAAAAAAGTATTTCGCGGATGAATCGTAGAACACGTTCACCAGTGCCGTCATGGCATCATCGGCATTTGAAGCGGTGAAGGCCTCCACTTTCGAACCCGCACCAGGAGCCAGCAGAGATAGAGCCAGCACAGCGGGTAAAGCGGCGGAACATAGTTTTTTCCAGTGGATCACTTTCATTACTCCTTTCATTGGTCAGTGGGATACTTTCAGATGATCGAGATTCAGATAGTTCGTGCTTCCCTTGCCGGTATCATAGATTAATGAAATCGTGTTGCTGCCGCTGTTCAGGGTGACATTCGGTATAGTGACGGTGTTATAGGAATCCCAGCTTCCCGTCCCGTTAAACACCACATTATTGACAACCCCTGCCCCGTTTACATACAGGTAACGGCCTGCGGTACCCGCTCCGCCGGAATAACGGAAGGTCAAATTATAGACTCCGGCCGTATCGGCAATGACGTTGAAGTCTACCCATTTCCCGCTTGCGTTCCAGCCCGAGATATAGCCTTTGCCCGTATAGCCCTGAGTGTGGATTCCGTAGAGAGAGAATGCAGCACAGCCGCTTCCGCTTCATAGGTCACATCGGTTTCAACCATCTGGAAGGTCATATTGTCCGCCGCTCCATAGGTCCATTGAATGAATCCGCCACCGCTGACCAGCGAATTATCCGCCACGTTGAGGGATTTGCCGGAGAGCTTGTTAATGATCTTGTAATATCCCTGGCCAATGCCTTGAATCTGCCACTGATCGTTGCCGGTTGTGCCATAGTCCCATTGAATGACTTTTGCGTTGTCCTTGAGATCCCCGTTCTCTACGGCCAGCGCTTTACCGCTGTTCACATTGATGAGCTTATAAAATCCTCCAGCAGTCGCTGTAACGGTCCATTTGTCATTTTGCGAAATGCCGTAATCCCATTGCAGCACCTTGGCTCCATTTTGTGTGGAGGAAGCTTCGACTGCCGCCGATAATCCGGTTGATTTGGGGATGATCCGGTAGGTTTTGCCGGAGACGATGGGACTCGTCGTTGCTTCCGTTCCGGTCAGCTTCAGCATGACTGTGCCATGTGCGGGAACGGTTGCCGAATAGCTGCCGCTATAGGTGCCCAGGTTCGACTTCTGCCACAAGTCCCGGACAGCAGCTGATGAGCCCAGTCCCAGACTGGTGAAATTCACTGTCATGGAGGCAGCCGTTTCCGACCGGTTGAACAGGACAACGGCCCTGGTGCCCGGTGTCTGCAGCAGTTTGGAATATACCTGTTTGCCGTCCACATCGCTGACCAGTACGCCTTGTCTGCCGAGCGGGTCCTGATCTACAGCAATCACCTCTGAATTCATCAGAGTTGCCTGGGTATATGCGGTCATGCTGGAAAGGTTGTTCCCGGCAATCAGCGGTGCAGCCATAATAGCCCACATGGAAAAATGGGAACGGTATTCGGTATCTGTCATTCCCTCTCCAAAAACAGCGCCTGCCCCATAATTGCCTACCATCAGCATATCGGGGTCATTCCACCTGCCCGGTCCGGCGAAGTTGGCCAGGGGATAGTTCTGATCGATAATCCAGGTCACCCGCTGCCAGAAATCAAAGATATCATCTGTTGTCCGCCACATGTTCCCTGTTTCCGCGCCCCACACCCAAGGCTTGTTGATGCCCCAGTTGCAGATGCTGAACAGGATATCGCGCCCGGAATTCAAAAGCGCATCCCGGATTAGCGTATACCTCGTCTGCGGGTCCATCCCCCCGTTATCACACCAGTCCACCTTCACATAGTCCACATCCCAGGACGCGAAGGTCAGGGCATCCTGAACCTCGTGGTTGTACATCCCCGGCCTTCCTGCGCAGGTTGTATAACCTGCATCAGTATAGAGCCCGAACAGCAGCCCCTTGCTGTGAATATAATCCGCAAGCGCCTTCATGCCGCTGGGGAACTTGACCGGATCGGCGAGAATATTTCCGTCCGCATCGCGGCCGGTCTGCCAGCAGTCGTCAATCACAACATATTTATAGCCGGCATCCTTCATCCCGGTGCTGACCAGCAGATCAGCCGCTTCCTTAATCTTGTTCTCATCCACATTGCAAGCATAATAGTTCCAGCTGTTCCAGCCCATCGGCGGAGTCTGTGCCAGACCATTGTTTAACGCGGACGCCTGCGGCACAGTGAATGTGTCCATCATTAGCGGCCAGACCAGCAGGAAAGCCAGCAAACATCTTAAGCCGAATCCGGCCCTGCCGCTTACTCTTTTCCTCATCACATCATCTCCTTGGATTCATTTCCAAAGCTAGACGCCGTTTGTGTGAACACGTGATGTGGTAAATCTTAGTTTTGTGTAACGGCTGCACCTTCAAGCAGCATCAGTCCGCTGAGCTGGACACTAAGCTGAACCGGCAGTACAGGCTTCTGTTCCCAAGAGGGGCCGCATAACCCTAATCGGTGGTCCAGGCCTTTGTTCCATAAAGCATCGGCGTTTGTCAGAATAACCTCACGGACGGGTATTACTCCGGGAAACTGCTTCTCCAACTGAACGAAATAGCGGATCAGGATTCCTTTGAACAAACCGGTGTCATCAATGCCTTCATAAGGCAGCAGCAGAGTATCCGGGTCACACAGCCGGTTGATGCAGGCCCCGGCCGTGCGGAGAGCATCATCTGCATATTTCCGCTCCCCCGTAACACGGAACAATTCCACTCCAGCACCCAGGAATACGCCCTGGCAGTAAGTGAATTCCCAATCATAATCAACTCTTCCGTCTCCCAGCCGGTTGATTCCGTCCCATACCAAGCCTGAAACCGGATCAACCAGATGGGCCTGATTCCATTCGTAAATGCGGACCGCCCACTCCAAATCCTCCGGATTCCGCAGCAGGCCATACAAACGGGCAGCCAAAATAGCGGCAGGCGCATTGGCCGGGGTATTCTTGTAATCCGGCTGATCCTTCTTCCAGGCCATTCCTCCGCCGAAATGATCATTCCACGCCGTTTGAATATCAGTCCACAGCTCCAATGCAGCGGTTTTGTACTCCTCTTCACCGGTAGCCTGGAACGCCCGCAGCAGCGCAAGCGCGGTCCATTCCATATCATCATAATAATTGTGGAGAAAGGTCCCGCCATTATAAGCACGCAGACTGTGGCTGTATTCCCGGATATGCCGGGCTAATTCAGGGTCTTCCGTACGCTCATAAGCATCTACAAGAACATCGAGCACGTGAGCATGCCACCAATAGTAGAAATTGTCATCCGGCCGGAAGTCCTCTCTGGGAAACCACTGATTCATAATTCCGGTTTTTTCATTGTAAAAATGCTGCTGAAGGCTTCGCTGGAACCAGTCCGCACGCGCCTGCCAATCCGCCTTCGTTGCCGCTTCTGCGGAAATGTCCATCAGATCACCTCTTTTATGGGTCTGGTCGTGACTGCGGAGATGGTATACCTTATTTACCAGCAATACCGCCCAGCTCAGCCATCTGCTCCAGCAGCTTGATGCCGCTGAGCTGGGAGCTAAGCTGGACAATACCGGCAGGCGGGCGGCTCCAGTCCGTACCGAACAGGGTACCATCCGCACCCTTTCCTCTATCCCAGAGCAGTTCTGCATTTCTGTGCAGAAAGGACACAACCTCACTTGCATCCGGATCAGTCTTCGCCAATTCCGCAGCGTAGCGGACCAGAATGCCTTTGAACAGCCCCCCGTCCCCATTGCCCTCATCCGGCAAAACACCGGACTGCGGATCGGTCAGCTCCTTAACAGCTGCGGTGAAGGTCTGCCGGGCGTCTTCAAGGTAAGCGGCCTGCCCCTTAATCCGGTACAACTCGATGGCAGCACCGATATATACCCCTTGATTGTAGGTGTATTTCCAATCCTTATCGATGGAGCCGTCACCCTCACGGTTCATACCATCCCAGACAAAACCAGTCTCCGGGTCTACGAGATGGCGCTTCTGCCAGTTTAAAATATTCTCTGCCCATTCCAGATCCTGCGGATCGGCGAATAACTGATACAGCCGTGCGGCCAAAATGGCTGCTGGTGCGTTGGCCGGGGTGTTTTTGTAATCAAGCTGTGATTTCTGCCAGGCAATCCCTCCCTCCATGTGGTTGTTCCAGCCGGTCTGAATATCCTGCCACAACAGCAGCGCTGTCTCCTTATAGCGTATCTCCCCGGTTGCCTGATAGGCACGAAGCCAAGCCAAAGCCATCCACTCCATATCATCATAGAGCTCATTCGGCCATACTCCGCCATTGCGGCGCAGAAGACCTTCATGCAGTGAGGCGAGGCGGTCTTCGTAACGTCCGTTTTTCGTCCGCAACAGACCATCCACCAGCACATCCACGGCATGCGCCATCCACCAATAGTGAAATACAGTGTTGCACTCCCCGTCCGGGCAAGGCGTTTCGATGTTATACATTCCAATGGACTCATTCCAGAAGAAATGGTCCAGCGCTTCCTGCGCCTCGTCTGCCCGTTCCTTCCATAGTCCAGCTTCAAGCTTCAATTGCTTCATAAGGCTCTCTCTCCCCATATCTGATAATCTATCGCCAGCCGCCGCTTACCCTTTGATACCGCTGAACGCAATGCCCTGAACAAAGTAACGCTGCAAGGCCAGAAACAGCACCAGTATCGGCAAAATCGCCACCAGCGCACCCGCCATCATCGGTCCGTAATCCGTCTGAAAATTATAGGAAAAGGCCTGCAGCCCCATTTGGATGGTCGCCTTGTCCGGGTCATTCAGCACGATCATCGGCCAGAGGAAGCCGTTCCAGCCTGCCTGAAAGGTAAAAATGCTCAAAGTAGCCAGCGCCGGCTTGGTCAGGGGCAGATAAATCCGCCAAAAGATCATAAATTCCCTGCAGCCCTCGATCCGGGCCATTTCCATCATGTCGCTGGGCAAGGTGAGGAAAAATTGGCGCATGAAGAACACCGCAAAGGTCCCGGATGCCCCCGGCAGAATAATGCCCCAAAACGAGTTCATCAGGCCATTCCCGCCACTGCCGAAGAAGTCATTGCCGCCGGCAAACGGAATATGGCGCATGACATATACCGTCGGAATCATGGTTACGATACCGGGAATCATCATTGCGGCCAGCAGCACGCGGAAGATGGGCTTATTCAGTCTGAACTTCAGCTTCGCAAAGGCATAGCCGCTGAGTGAGCCGAAGAACAGATTAGCCAGTACACCGGCTACAGCAAGGACCAGCGAGTTCCAGAAATATAGCGCAAAGGGTACAGTCGTAAAGGCTTTGCGGTAATGTTCAAAGGTCAAATGATCCGGAAACCACTTAATGGGCATAGCGAAAATCTCATCATCCGGCTTCAGTGACGTCAGCACACTCCAGTAGAACGGCAGGAACATAGCTATGGCGATAAGAATACACACGATATAATACACAGTTTTGTTAAAGCCCCGCTTCATTGCAGAGCCGCCGGTAACACCCATGGCTGTATACCTCCTTTATTCCAGGCTATTCTGCTCATACGACCGGCTCTTCGGCTTTGGATATTCGCATGTTGATCAGTGAGAACACCAGAATAGCCATGGCCAGCACAAAAGCCTGCGCCGAAGCATATCCCATCTGCAGCTGGTTGAAGCCCTGCTGGTAGATCAGATAGACCGGCGTTTTGGTGACATTAGCCGGACCGCCCTGTGTCAGGACGAATGCCTGGTCAAACAGCTGCAGCGCCCCGATAATGGCCATAGTGCTGACCAGGAAAGTGGTTGGCCGGAGCTGCGGCCAGGTGATAAACCGGAAGCAGTCCAGTTTACCTGCTCCGTCGAGCCGCGCCGATTCGTATAGATAATCCGGCACTCCCTGCAGACCGGCCAGATAAATAATCATATTGGAGCCGACGGACTGCCACAGGGTCAGCATGACAATCGACAGCATAGCCGTTCTCGTCTCGGACAGCCAGGCGGGTCCGGTAATCCCGGCATAGGAGAGCAGACCGTTGACCAGCCCGAATTCCGGATGCAGCAGCCAGATCCATACGGTTGCCGCTGCAACAGCCGAAGTCAGCGTAGGCAGATAATAGAAGGTGCGGAACAGCTTGACCCCGCGCCACGCCCGGCTTAACAGCAGCCCCAGGAGCAATGAAATCAGAATATTAAGCGGGACAAAAATCACCGAATACAAAAAGACATTGCGGAAAGTCTTCCACAGCAGATCATCATCGATCAGCCGACGGTAGTTGTCGAGGCCAATCCAGTCATTTCTGCTTAACACGTCATAATTAGTAAAACTTAAATATAAGGCCATCACTACAGGTATGACTGTAAACACCGCGAACAGCAGCACCGTTGGTGTAATGAACAAATAACCTGTCCGCGCCTGGTGCCGTTCCACCTTTCTCATGGAAGCCATGTAACTCCCCCCTTCATCATGCGGCAAGACTTCATGACAGCAGGGGGGGGAAGCCCCCCGCTGCTTGCACTTGATTATTTTACGGCTTCATTATCCTTGAGCATTTTGTCCCCCTGCTCCTGGGCTTTCTTCAGGGTATCCTCAATACTCAGCTTGTTCTGCTGGTTCAGCTGGAGATTAGGCGCGAGAGCGTCCGTTTCCATTACAGAGTAGCCGGGATGCGAAGGGCGGACTTTGGCAAATTCCAGCGTTTCCAAAAACGGTTTCCACAGCGGATCGTTCTGGAAGAACGGGTCCTCCATGGAAGGCTTGAAGCCCGGCAGATTGAGGCTGGTCTTGGCCCAGAGCAAAGCGTTGTCCTTGCTCGCTGTCCACCATTTGATGAATTCCCATGCCTCATCATGATGCTTGGAGCCTTCGGGAATGACGAGGCCGAAGCCGCCCATTACACTGCCTTTGTCGCCGTTCGGACCTGCGGGAGGCGGAACGACACCGTAATCGAGGTCTTTGCCATATTTATTGTAGGTACTCAGCATCCATGGACCGGAATAGAGCATGGCAACCTTACCGGTAACGAAGGCATCCTGCCCTTCCCCAAGCCCAAGCTCAAAGCCAACCTTGTATACCTTGTCTTTGTTCATCAAGCGGTCCCAGAATTCCAGTACCTGCTTGCCTTTTTCATTGTTGAAGTTGGTTTTTCCGTCCTCGGTCAGCATGGTGCCGCCAGCCTGCTGGAGATACATATTGAACAGGCCCAGGTCGGCCATCGAGAAGCCGGCAACTTCAAGCTTGTCGCCCTTCCATTTGGTCAGCTTCGTTGCCGCTGCTTCCAGCTCATCCCAAGTTGCCGGGGGCTGAAGTCCCGCCTCGGCCAGCAGCTTCTTGTTATAAAAGAGGGCCCGTGCATCTACCGTAAGCGGGAGGCCGTACAATTTATCGTTATAGGACAGCTCAGTCAGCGATTCGCTGTAAAAGTCATCTTTGGAGATGCCGTCCCGTGTCAAGTATTCATCTACAGGATGCAGCACATTTTTGGGGGCATAGAGCGAGGTCCGCCAACGGTCCCAGAACAGTACGTCGGGGGCGCCGCCATTCGTGGCAGCCGTCAGAAACTTCGTGATCATATCCTGCTGAAGCACGTATTTCACATGTATCTTATCCTGGGATTTGTTAAAGGCGTCGACCATGGTCTCGAACTGTTTCTGGCCTTCTCCCCCCCAGTCTCCCCAGAAGGTAAGCTCTGTCTTCTTCCCGCTTTTGCTGCCTGTGTCTGTTCCGCTGTTTTTGGCTGCGGGTGTTCCGGAATTGTCCGAATTCCCGCCGCATCCGGCTGCCAGGGCAGAGAGCATAACCAGCGAAAGCGCTGTAATCAACCATTTTTTCATTGTTGTATCCCCCTCACACTATTTGGTATGTCATTGTTGCCCGTTCCTTCAACTCCGCTTGACTTCAATCCCGCAGCACATCAGCACCAGCTCACAGAACATCATATTGGCCCAAGAGAACCAGGGGCGGGTATACTCGCCGGGGTGGTCTGCGTGAAAGGCTTCATGCATATATCCGGTGCCGGCATCGGAATGTTCCAGCAGATCCAGCATGGATTGCCGCTCTTCGGCACTGCCTGATGTCATTCCCTGCACCGCTAAGGCAATAGGCCAAATATATCGGCTGGGGGTATGGGGACTGCCAATACCTGCTGCGGCAGTTCCTGAAAAGTAGTAGGGATTACTTTTGCTCAAAATAAACCTGCGTGTATTCAAATAGATCGGATCATCAGCAGAAGTATAGCCGAGGTAAGGACTCGACAGCAGACTCGGAACATTCGCATCATCCATCAGGTTCACGCCGCCCAATCCATCCGTCTCATAGGCATATATAGTTCCATATTCAGGATGATCCACAAGCCCGTATTCCTGTATGCCTCCATCGATCTCCTCCAGCAGATGTTGTGCAGCTGCCGCAAGCTCCCGGTTCCTCAGCACGTCTCCGGCAATTTCGCTTACATACCGCAGGACAACGACGGCGAACATATTGGCCGGAATCAGATAGCCATATTCGCAGGCATCATCGCTCGGACGAAAGCCGGACCACGTCATTCCCGTATAGGAGGTCATGCTGCCCTTGCCTTCACGGACCAGGGTATCGGTGGGTGAACAATCCGTCCGCTGAAACGTATATGCAGAATCACGTTCATGCTGCTGTTCAGTGGTCCATAGCCCGATGATCCGCCAGACCCCCTTTACAAAAGCATCATCGAACTGAGTGATCCGTCCGGTGTTCTTCCACAGCAGATAACTGAGCTGAACGGGATAACACAAGGAATCAATTTCGTATTTCCGCTCCCAAATCCAAGGGTTCATGACCGTCAGGTCCTTCTGATGCCCCTGGCCGTCCGCTTCCTGGTTAAACGCGTTGGCATAAGGATCCAATCCGATAAAAGCAAACTGGCGTTTCACCAGTCCTTCGATCATATCTGCTATTGCTTCATCTTCAGCGGCCAGAATCAGAAAAGGCCTGACCTGAGCGGCGGAATCCCTCAGCCACATGGCTGGTATATCCCCGGTAATTACAAAAGTTGTTCCATCCCGCTGGCGTTTAATTGTGGTATTCCAGGTGTTCGATAAACATTGCTCGAACATGTCTGCCAGCTTCGGCCGGTCCGGCAGCGCTTCTCTGACCCGCGTGGACAGCCGCTGCATCGAATGAGGTATTTCTTTTGAGGTATTCAGCAGAGATAACCTCCCTTTTTTATGTTTTATTAAGCGCTTACATTAAATAGTATATTGGTATGCGATTAATATGTCAATCACTATTTTTGAGGTAATGATATATCAATATAAGACCCGTTTGAGGGGAAATCAAGGGTAACTTACCTCTTAATGTGTCAGGTGCCCGCCATGCATGGTGGTTAACCACGCGGCTTTGGCTTGGCTCCCTCTGCATGCATATGGGTTCCCTTTCCGATTTATCTGTGAGTGATGCGGACAGGAGATCCGTTATTGGGGAGGATCAAGCCATTCTGCGGGGCAAACGGACAGAGAATCCGTTATTTGATCGATCTCCCCTCATCCTTTGCTCAAATAACTGATATAAGGGATCCTGAGTCCGGATCATCCGGAAAAGCAGGCTTTTTCGCAAAATTAGGTCTTCTCTGTCCGCTTTGACTCCGCAGATGGACCCCATCACTCCTGCACCACCTATATCATTTGAACCTTCCAGGATATCTACACTTTTTGCATTGCATAATTCCCTATACCACAAAAAAACCCATCCGGTGGAATGGGTTCTCTGATTAATGCCTTTTCTTGTGAGGTGCAGGTCCGGTCGAGCTGCCGGGGATCAGTTTCGCTTCCAGCATTACTTTATTGGGTACGGAATGCCCGTTCATAAGACTCAGCACATTTTCTACAGCCATCCGGCCCATCTCCTCTTCATTCTGGCGCATATGGGTGAAGGAATAGCCACCTCCGAGATGGGTTGGCGGACTGTCGAAGCAAATAATCGAAATGTCTTCAGGAATTCGCAGCCCCAGGCGTTCCACTGCGGTTTTGGCGAGCAGGGCAATATTGTACTCTATGGCAAACAGTGCAGTAATGGAAGGATGGCTCTCCAGATGAGAGATCAGGCGCGCTATATCCCTTTCAATATTATCCGGGTTAAAAAACTTCGGCAGTGTCGAAGTCAGGTCGCTGACCCACAGCTCCTTATCCACCATAATCCCCCGCTGGGCGTGAGCCTGAATGAAGCCTTCTATCCGGTCTTCGACGGCCGTTGTATCCACCGGCGGAGGGGACAGAAACGAGATATGCGTATGCCCCAAATCGAACAAATATTCGGTGGCTTCCAGCGCAGCCTGAAGATTGTCCGAGCTGATTGATGCCGCGGCAACCCCCTTCAAATGCCGGTCCACCAGCACCAGCGGGAATCGCCCAATGACCAGCTTGAGAATTTCAGCATTGAAATATTCGCCCTGTGCCGGGAAAATAATCAGCCCATCCACGCCCAGATTGAGCAGCTTCTGGATGGATTGCTCCTCATTCTCGGGAATACCGAAGGTTCTCCGCAAGACCAGAAAACAGTCATTATCACGCGAGGCCTGTTCCATACCGTAGATCAGCCCGGTCCCGTAACTGTTGCCGAAGTCCGTTATGATCAGCCCTATGGTTTTTTCCTCGGTGTTAATCGCAGTGCCCCCGCTGCTTGCGCCTATCGGCAATTCCTGAGGTTCGGTGGCAGGATCAGCCACAAAAGACCCCCTGCCCGGCTTGCGGACGATCAGATGCTCCGCGGCCAGCAGCTCAAGTGCCTTTTTACTGGTGATGCGGCTTACGTTATAGGTTTCGGCAAGCTCTTTTTCGGAAGGAACGCGCTCTCCAAGCCTATAGGCTTGAGTCAATATGCTTTCCTTCACTTCGTCAAATATTTTCTCGTACATCGGCTTGGAAGAAGTCGGTTCGTTCATGACTTTCACTATCTCCTGACTCTGATTTTTCGGAATTATACATAATAATATATCATGATATATTAAGATTGTCGACGTATGCATAGTATTTCTGTTTTTTTAATAGTTATAAAAGGCGCAGACTTATTCTGTGTTCTTCGAAATTCTCAAAGTTGATTTTTTGTTTGAAATCAAGGTTCCAAAATAACACTTGCTATATTATTGTAATAAGCTATAATTAAGACAACGACAAACACATAAGAAATATTAACCAACCACAACCATTATTAGGAGGAAAATCAGATGACAACTTTAAACATTGGAATTATTCTAGGCAGTACCCGTCAAGGACGTGTGAGTCCGCAGGTCGGTGAATGGGTCAAAGGTATTGCAGATGCACGCGGAGATGCCAATTATGAAATTGTAGATATTGCCGACTACAAGCTGCCGTTTTTCGGCGAATCGGAAGACTATGCTCCTGCACAGGCTTGGGCGGCTAAGCTGGCTACTCTGGACGGGTTCGTATTCATTGTCCAAGAATATAACCACAGTATCACAGGAGCATTGAAGAATGCGCTTGATTCTGCCCGTGAAGAATGGAACAACAAAGCTGCAGGCATTGTCAGCTATGGCTCTGCCGGTGGCGCCCGTGCTGCTGAGCATCTGCGTGGAATTCTCGGCGAACTGCTGGTTGCCGATGTTCGGGTGCATCCGCTCCTGTCCCTGTTCACCGACTTCGAGAACGGATCGGTCTTCAAGCCAGCGGACCTTCATACCCCTAACGTAAATGCAATGCTTGATCAAGTACTTGCATGGAGCGGTGCCTTGAAAAGCTTGCGCTCCTAAAACATTATCCGCAGACAACACAAAATCCCATTATAGGTAATTTACAGGTTAGTCCACACAAAAAAGCCACTTCCATTAGAGAAGCGGCTTTTTTCATACCCAGAATTAATGAAATTCGTTTTATGGTTGAACGGTGTGAGAGTGCCTGTCTGCAGATGCGTCCTCCGAAGATCCGTGACCCGGTCCGAGTAAATTCAGCACAACCACGCCAATGATAATTAGCGAAATTCCGACGACACTGGCTGTGTTAATCTTTTCCTTCCAAATGACCACCGAAACGATCACTGTTACCACCGTTCCAAGACCCGACCAGATCGCATACGCCGTGTTCAATGGAATTGACTTGAGCGAGATCGACAGGAAGTAGAATGAACATACGAAAGCAACTACTGTCACGATAGATGGGATCAGCCGTGTAAAACCATGAGAAGCCTTCAGCATGGAGGTTCCGAGCAGCTCACTGCAAATGGATATTGCCAGCAGCAAATAAGCCATTAGTTTCCCTCCTTTGTAAATTGCAGCAAAGCCTCACGTACCCGCTGCTTCAATTCTTTGTCCGGGGGAGCGAGGCCGAACATTTCCGCAATCCACAAGCCGTCAGCCGCAAGTCTGGCAATGGTCGATTGCACGGGGTCCAGTCCGTCATTTTCAATTTTCCGCTGCCATTCCTCATAAGCACTGCGAATTCCGTTCAAGGACTCCGGATTGAGGTACAGCGCTGACGCAAGCACTGGTCCTACATCATTTCCAACACCGTTATCGTCGAATGTGGATTCAATATAAGCCCTGCTCCATCTGCCGGTGCGGGTTTGATCCTCCCCAATCCGTTTTTCCAAATCCGACTCAAAGCTATTCGTCAACGACTCCACTACACCGTTCACCAGCGCTTCTTTACTAGGAAAATGGTACAGCAAACCGCCCTTGCTGACTCCAGCCCGCTTGGCAACCAGCTCCAGCGTCAACTGCTCTCCACCCAGCTCACGCATAACTTCTATGGCCGCGAGGATAATTAGCATTCGTTTGGGAATTTTCTCTTGGCTATCATTGACCACGATCATCACCGCCTCATATTAACTATACCGTCCAGACGGTTTAGTTGTCAAATGAGTCAGCCATACAATAACAGCCCTTCAAAGCAGTCATAGATATCTGTATTCGTTCCAGAAAGATGATCATCCTTAACTTCAATCCAGCCTGTTATACCATCCTCCGTCTTAATTTCTCCATTCCCCTCCGTATCACCACCCAGAAAATATACCGTATCCCCCGGCTCTACCCATGTAAGAATATCGTGCTGTCCGGCGGTTTTATAGACAGGAAAACGCACCTTGGCAATCCAAGGCGTAGGCGGTTCCATGGAATAAAAATCTGCCGGGGATTCCTTCCACATATGTTGGCTGTCCAGCTTATACGCTTCAAGATAGAACCAGCATTGGAAGTCAAAGGCCTGTCTGGACGATGTCACCTTCCCTTTCCCGTCCATAGACTGTACATTGGCAGTGAGTCCGTCGAGCGTTCCCATATTCATCAGGTTATGACCGTTATAATAGTAATACTCCGTTGTATGCTGCGCAGATTCATTGCTATCCTCCAAGGCGATTTCGAAGTAAGGGTCATGGATATCCGAATCAACGATTTTGAAATAGGAAGTGGAATACGAATCAGACAGCTCAACTTTCAGTGCGGTATCATTCACCGAGAGAGTCCATTCGTCACTGACTTCGTAATGCTGGTCTAAGGTCATTCGGATATGGTCAACGGTTCCGTCACCATTCAAATCTACATCGGCATCTGGAAGCCGGATAGACTCATTGCCCTGCGGATAACCCAGCACATGATCATCCACATCCCACTCTTTTTCCAATTTGTTGGCAGACATGAGCTTCTCATGTTTTTGAATCAGCTTAATGTTGCTGCTCTCTGTCTCCGTAAGATTGCCATTGTAATCCGCATCAGCTTCGTACCAGCCTTTGCCTGCAAAGTAGACATTCAGGTCCTGGCGTTTAAAGACTAAGCCATGCCGGGCAAAAATCTCATTCCTCGCCAGCTCCAGCATTCTGCTGTTAATGTTGCTGAGATTGTCCTCGGTCAACAGTGTCTTGTCACTGTCCTGAAAGATATAATCCCGGCCTGTAAAAGCGAACTTAAGATCTTTACATTAGGGACTTCGTCGGGACTACGGAGAATGTTTGGACTTCCGGCCGCTGCCCATCTGCAGATTTCTTGATTTGTACCGCTGTTCGCGGTGGAAATCCGCAGACAAAGGCGGACGATTTCGCTCCGTAAGTATCCAAACTCCCCCTCCATCCCTTTTCCCTATGGTTAGTTTCTCACGTTCGCTTTATATAGATGAAAAACCTTCGGTTAGCGTCCTAAGTTCTTGATGTACCACGCATCACAAGCGAAATGTTCGGACCCGGCCAGCGGGGATTCCAAGAGCGTGAACCCATGTTTGAGATAAAACCGGTTCGCGGCTTGCATGCTTTGCAGAGTCTCCAGGTAACATTGCTTATAATGAAGTGCGGCGAAATCCAGGGCTGTCTGCAATAATTCTGCAGCTATCCCGCTTCCGCGGGTGCTTGTGGACAGATACATTTTCTGTAATTCACATACCTGCTCCGATTCGGCAAAAGGGGCAATGCCGCAGCCGCCAAGCACCTCTCCGTCCTCTTCCACAATCCAATAAGCCCGGTTAGGTTCATCATTATAGTAGTGGTACAGGTCATGCATGCTCTCATCGGCCCAGGCCAGACCTTCACGGTTCCCGCCGAACTCGATCAGGCATTCCCTGATGATACGTTCAATTGAAGCGTTGTCGTTATTTTCGATGTGCCGGATGTTCATTGTTCTGCTAAGCCTCCAAGCTCGTATTCATATAGAAGATTTTTCTACCATAACATAATATCCTGTTTCAATCAGGTTTTGCGGGAAAGATCTCCATGTTCCAGCATAGCCTGCAGACGGTCCATATCGATACAAGTCTCAATTCCCTCCGGATGCCAATGCATCACACAGCCCGAATAATGGAGCAATACACATTGCGGCAAATATCCCATTTCACGGGCTTTATAACCGCCGGAGATAAGATTCAGCACACAGGCTATGCCGACAATACCGACTTTTCCTTCAGGGATGCGTTCTTTCCCAAAGGCCGTTGAGGCATGCGGAATCATTAGCACCTTGCTGTTATAGGTTTCAGCCATCGCTGTAACGGCATGTACCCGGCAGGTTTTGGAGCAGTGTCTGCAGACATAGCCCGGTCCCTCCTGTACTGCCCGGCAGGTCTCGGCAGGTTTGCTGCGCATGCAGATGGGCAGAAACACTCTTCTCTCTTGTGCTGCTTGGAAGCCGTCACGGAAGACCCGGTTCATGATTTCTGCTCCAACCATATTCAAATGGTACTCCACCCGTTCCCGGCTGCAAAAAATACGGTTCTCCTGCCATTTGAGCCGTTCCCGGTTGTTCTTAATATAAGTCTCTACCTTAGAGGTGTAGCTCCCGAGACACTCCAGACTCCGCCGCTCAAACCAAAAAGCCTTCTGTACAGCCCGGTGCAGCATATCTGCGCTCTCCTTGCCCCGCAATCCCTTGAAAAAATCCAACCAGACCTCCAGCCGTGTGGCCTCCTGCTCAAACTCTCCGCTGGCGCGCAGCCATCCGAGCAGTCTGGCAAATGAATGCAGCTGTATCCGCTCATCAGCTTTTCGGTGCCGGGCCAAGACGGTGGTACCTGCGATCCCCTTTAGCCGGTCAATGGCTTTTCGCGCCTCCTTGCCTCTGCCTCTAAGCCTGTATAGTGAAGAAAAAAGCTTGCCTGCATACACACTTCCCGCAGTTGCCCGCGAGCTGTATACATTCCACAAGACGCCAATCATCAGCCATTCAAGCGCATAGATACTGTAATCCCACGCTTCCAGCTTATTTAATGCTATATACCGGCCGAATTTGGCTATGGACTGATCTTCATGTAATTTCTCCAGAACTTCATCTGCAAATCGAGCAGCGTCTTCATAGTACTGTCCAACTTCTCGTTCTTCCCCTGCTAAGGAATACGTCAGATCACCGCTGCTTTCGCGCAAGTGGGATCACCTCCGGTTTTTCTATACCAACAAGGTAGCATTCCACTTCCAGAATGTCAGTGACTTTGCATCAAGGCTAGAAGATTTCCCGTGTGAAACATGATACGATAGTGAGATGATATTTAAAGGTAAGGAGAGACAGTGATGAACCAGCTTGTATTTTTTCTCGGACCGGCGGGCGCTGGCAAAACGACCCTGGCTAAAACGGTCGCTTCCCGCCGTAAAGCCGCTGTACTGGATATGGATATCCTGCTCCGGCCTGCTGCCGATGTGATCATGAAGATGCACGGGCTGGACCCCGATGACCGGGATTCAGCCGAATATAAGAGGTTATGCCGGGATCTGGGCTACCGGATTACCATGGATGCGGCGCTTGACAATATAGGGCTGGACTGCGATGTGTTTGTGGTGGGTCCATTCACCAAGGAAGCTGCAGATCCTGGATGGATCGGCAGCGAGCTGGCCCGGATCGGCCGCACCCTGGAGGAAATTGAGGTAAAGGTTGTCCTGGTGAGTCTGGATCACGCCGGGCTGTACCGGGAACGGATTGAAGGCAGGCATTCTCCGCTGGATGATTGGAAGTTCCGGAATTGGGAGACGTTCCGCGCTTCACTGGGGAGCCGTACGGTAGCCTGGCCGCTTCCGGCGGAGAACATTTTGCAAATTGACAATTCGGACCCTGATGTCTGTGCAACGGCAGAGGCTGTTGAGGGGTTTATTTACGGTTTGGGTTAAGGAAATTGATAGTTAGGCGAATATTGTTTCTTAGCTTATATGTACAGACCGTGAAGTCAGGTTCACGGTCTGTTGCTGTCTATACCATATCAGATGACTACTGGAGATCGTTTGGCTGATTGCACATTCTGCAATAGATTGCCCATTGTTCTGCGACGAACAAAGTGCAATAGACCCGCTTCCATATTCGATATGTTGTTCTGCATTGTTACTGTTAAATTCAGCCCTCCAGCCCATGCAGCTGCTTGAACTCCTCCGGCTTCATGCCGGTGACCCGTTTGAAGACGGCGCAAAAATAGCTGGTGTTCTCAAACCCAGCCTCTGCTGCGATCTCATAGATCTTCTTCTCCCTGCCGCTGAACATCAGCTGCTTGCTGCGGTTGATCCGCTGCTTGTTGATATAGGTTACCGGCCGTTCATGCAGCGTCCGCTGAAACAGGCGGCATAAATATTGCGGTGAGACCGAAGCTACCTCGGCTAATTCTTTGAGCGGAAGTGTCCGGTGCAGGTTGCTTTCGATATGCTCAAGCACCGGCTTGATGCGTTCCAGCTCATCCTGTCCGCCTGCCGGTGCCGACAGCTGAACTTTGAGCTCCAGCATCAGTGCATACATCAGCTTGGAACGCTCCAGGTTCACCTGGAGACTATTTCCATGTGAGAGCTCCAGCATTTTTTGCAGAGGCTCCAGCAGGGTGAGATCGCTTAACCGCCCCGTTCCCGACTCCCGGATTCCGGCATACGTCAGCAGACTTCCCGCCTCTCTCCCATTAAAGGAAACCCAGGACAGCTTCCATGCTGCGCTGATTGGTGCATAGGCATGGACCACATGCGGAAATAGAAAGAAGACATCCCCCGGCTCCACAATGTAGCGTTTATCCTTCAGAAACAGCTCCCCTTTGCCATCAAGAACCTGATGCAGCTGATAGTCCGGGAACCCGGCGGGCCGCTCCATTTCCGGCTGATGCTCCCAGAATCCGATCGTTGTCGCATACAGCGGCAGTGCCGCCAATTCTTCCGTCTCGCAAAAGACCAGTGTGCTCTCCATGTCCATTCACCTGTTTCATATTGTGATATATATGCGAATATTCTTTTATATCTCTTGAAGAGTAGCCCTCTTATAATATGAATATAATAATATAAGGAGATGTTAATGTGCGCAACAAATTTACCTATGAGCCACCAGCCAACGGATACCCTGAATGGAATAACAACCCTGAAATTTTTCAATTGAATCGTCTGGATGCACATGCCTCCATGATCTCATACCCAAGTATTTCCGAAGCCTTGAAGGGTGAACGGACAGCGTCGCCCAATTACCATCTGCTGAACGGGAACTGGAAATTTGCTTTTGCAGAAACGCCTGAGCAGCGTATTAAGGATTTCTATACAGAAGGATATGACAGCAGCAGCTGGGCCGAAATCCCCGTCCCTTCCCATTGGCAGTTTCAGGGGTATGACTACCCTCAATATACCAATGTCCGTTATCCATGGGCGGTTTCCGAACCAGAATTGAAGCCTCCTTTTGCCCCGACGGTATACAATCCGGTAGGTTCATATCTCCGTACCTTCACTGTGCCGGAGAATTGGGCGGGCCAGCCGGTGTATCTCAGCTTTCAGGGGGTTGAATCCGCTTTTTATGTGTGGGTGAATGGCGAATTAGCGGGTTATGGGGAAGATACCTTCACCCCTTCCGAATACGATATTACGGCATACTTGAAGGAAGGCGAGAACAAGCTGGCGGTTGCAGTCTACCGCTGGTGTGATGCGAGCTGGCTGGAGGACCAGGATTTCTGGCGGCTCAGCGGGATTTTCCGCGATGTCTATCTATATACGGCCCCTCCCGTACACATTGCCGACTTTTTTGTCCATACTGACCTGGATGCGCATTATGCGGATGCGGAACTGAGCGTGGATGTGAAGGTTGAGAATTATTTTAACACGGAAGCAGGTTCGTTTACGGTTGAAATGCAGTTGTACGACAAAGATGGCCAAACGGTGTGGGCCACTCCGGTATCTGCCGGGGTTGCCTTCGGGGACGGTGAGTTGCAGCAGTTGAAGCTTGGAGCAGCAGTAACCGGACCGAATAAATGGAGCGCCGAGAAGCCGTATTTGTATACCCTTGTCCTCTCGCTGAAGAATGAACAGGGGGAATTACAGGAAGCTGTCAGCAGCAAAGTCGGATTCCGCACCTTTGAAATCAAGGACGGCCTGATGAAGATTAACGGGAAACGGATCGTTTTCAAAGGCACCAACCGCCATGAGTTCTCCTGTGAAACCGGCCGTGCGCTCGGCAAAGAGGATATGATCCGTGACATTCAGCTGATGAAGTCCCACAATATTAATGCCGTACGCACCTCCCATTACCCGAATCAATCCATCTGGTATGAGCTGTGTGATGAATATGGACTCTACGTGATCGATGAAACCAATCTGGAGACACACGGCTCCTGGCAGTATGGTCAACAAGAGCTGCATGACGGGAACGTACCCGCCAGCAGACCGGAATGGCGCGCCAACGTGCTCGACCGCTGCAATTCCATGATGCAAAGAGACAAAAACCACCCTTCCGTGGTGATCTGGTCGCTCGGCAATGAGTCCTTCGGCGGTGATAACTTTATTGCCATGCATGACTATCTCCGGGCAGCTGATCCGAGCCGGGTCGTGCATTATGAGGGTACATTCCATTACCGTCCGTCGGACGCGGCAAGCGATATTGAATCCACTATGTATATCAAGCCGTGGGATGTCGCAGCGTATGCGAAGAAAGATCCGAAAAAGCCTTATATCCTCTGCGAATACAGCCACGCGATGGGCAATTCGTGCGGCGGTCTGCATCTATATACAGAGCTGTTCGACACCTATGAGATCATTCAGGGCGGATTCATCTGGGACTGGGTGGATCAGGCGATCCGCACCCAAACTGCAGATGGAACCGAATATCTGGCTTATGGCGGAGATTTCGGAGAAAACCCGCATGACGGCAACTTCAGCGGCAATGGACTGCTGTTCGCGGACCGTACCATTACCCCTAAGCTGCTTGAAGTTAAGAAATGCTATCAGAATGTGAAAATAACGGCTGTTGATCTATCTCAGGGCCGTTTTGAAATCCGCAACAATTACTTGTTCACGAACCTGGCTGAGTATGAGCTGAGATGGTCAGCAGCCTTGAGTGGTACTGTTGTGCAAGAAGGCGTGACACAGGTCTCTGCTGAACCAGGAGCAACCGTGGAATGTACCATTCCTTATGACCGAAGCCTTGTTGCAAGTGACCAGGAAGCTGTATTGACCCTGTCCTTCACACAGACTTCGGCGACCGCTTGGTCTGAAGCAGGGCATGAGATTGCCTGGGAGCAATTTGTGTTGGCTCCATATGGCGGAGTACACCCTTCCACGGCAGCTGCCAATGAAACGGGAACTGAACTGCGCATCTCCGAACACACGGATGCTGTTACCATTCAGGGAGACGGCTTTGCTCTGGCCTTCAATCCTGCAACCGGAGACCTGTTCTCTTATACCTCTGACGGAAAAGAACGTTTGCTTGCACCTGTGAAACCTAACTTCTGGAGAGCGGTAACCGACAATGATCTAGGCAATGGTCTCGATAAACGCTGCGCGGTATGGAAGGATGTTTCCTGCAACAGAACGCTTACCGGCTTCTCCTGTTCCCCCGGAGAACGGCTTTGCACCGTGACGGTAAGCTACCTGCTGGCAACTCAACCCGCCTCCACCCTGCTGCTGCAATATAAGATTACGCCGGACGGAAAGGTGGACATCTTACAGGAGCTGAATCCAGGAAGCGAAGGACTGCCGGAAATCCCCGAGTTCGGATTGCTTTTTGAATTGGATGGGGAGCTGGACACGATCTCCTGGTACGGTAAAGGGCCGCATGAGAACTATTGGGACCGGCAGTCAGGCGCCAAGCTTGGACGCTACTCCGGCAAGGTGAGTGAACAGTTCGTCAATTATCTCCGTCCTCAGGAATGCGGCAACAAAACCGGTGTACGCTTTGCTTCCCTTACAGAAAGTGCAACCGGCAACGGACTTCACTTGGAGAGCACCTTGCCTATGGAAGTGAATGTGCTCCCTTGGACACCGCAAGAGCTGGAAGCGAGCGATCATCCCTATAAACTGGCGCCTTCCACCAAAAGCGTGCTAAGAGTCAATTACAAACAAATGGGTGTCGGCGGAGATGACAGCTGGGGTGCTCCAACGCATGCAGAATTCACGCTGCCGGCTAACCGTCCTTACGGCTTCCGCTTTACGTTGTCGGTTGTCCATTTAGACCGCAATTAAGATTATTTGGGCTGTAGGGCGATAGAAAGACCAGCTGCAGACGAGGATGTTCCGCCAAAAAAGGCTGTACCTCCGCCTTCGATTTGAGCTTCCATACCGTGAACAACGAAGAGTATTTGACGATAGATGGCACGATTGAGGATAGCGGTCACGCCGTATGGTTCAAGATCGATGCCAAATCGGTAACTAAAGCCATGAGCGTTGATGCCCCGGCAAGCGGAGGATTCATCGTTTTCGGCGGCGAGTCAGCTGATGTCTTTCAGATTAGTATGAAGAAATAAAGGCGTGAAAAAATAAATAGACCGCAAGTCCCCTGCTGAGGACTGCTATATAGGAAAACATATTGGTTACATTAAAATAACAGCCTGATTTTCGGTGATGCGACTCACTGAACTCAGGCTGTTATTTTATCGAAACCTTAATTGTCCTTCAGGTTCTACATATACAACGGAACTCAGATGTTTGGCTGGCTGCAGCGCTTGTTCCGATCCTGACACGATAACATAAGGATAGACGGTTGTTCGTATCATCCACAACAGCAAAAATAAATGGTTTTATATGATAATCGCCATCACCCAACTTTGTTATACCCGCCTTCTACAATGAAATCCCAACAATAAGTTTATTAGGAGCACTCTGCGCCCATACTGGATTAAAAGAATCCTTAAGAAGAAGGGGAACGTTCATGCGTTTTCGTAAAAGGAACCCACTTAACAAAGTTAAAAAGCCCCAGGTCCAGAACACTGAGAGTCAACCTGCACACTCAGAGGAACCGATCAGTGCAAGTCTTGGACAAAACCTTCAGCAGATCAGACAAACCGTCGGTAACAGCACCGACATTATCATCAGGGAAGTTCGCATAGGCAAGGACGGGGGCCAAATCATCGCGATCCTCTATACCGACGGCTTGGTGGATAACAATATAGTCTCCGACTTCATCATGAAGTCGATGATGCTCGATAGCAGCCTGTCCGAGGACGTGAACCGCAGGATTCAAATCTCCTCCAATGTCTTGCAGATATTGAAAGATTATGCTCTTGCCATCGGTGACATCCGGGATATTACCGACTTTGAAACTTTATATAACGCGCTGTTGTCCGGGGATGCAATCATCCTGATTGACGGTGAGACGAAGGGAATAGTGGTCGGCGCAGGAGGATGGAAGGATCGCGGTGTCACCGAACCAGCCTCAGAAAATGTCGTCCGTGGACCGCGGGAAGGATTTTCGGAAACACTGCGCACGAATACGGCCTTGATCCGGCGTAAGATTAAAGATCCAAATTTGTGGCTGGAAACAAAACAAATCGGCCGCGTGACCAAGACCGATGTCGCTGTCATGTACATTAAGGGAATCGTGAACGACAAATTGGTCGAAGAAGTGCATGAGCGGCTGAATCGTATTGATGTAGACGGTATTCTCGAAACCGGGTATATCGAGGAGTTAATTCAGGACGAAACATTTACCCCTTTTCCGACAGTGTACAACTCCGAACGCCCGGACGTCATCGCCGCCAATCTCTTGGAAGGGAAGATTGCCATATTGGTGGATGGGACCCCCTATGTGCTTATCGTACCTGCGCTGTTTGTTTCCTTCCTGCATGCAGCGGAGGATTATTATCAGCGTGCTGACATCAGCAGCTTCATTCGACTTCTTCGTTACATTGGGGTCTTTATTTCTCTTTTTAGTCCATCCTTATATATTGCCATCACTACGTTTCATCAGGAAATGCTGCCAACCTCACTGCTGATCGGTCTGGCGGCACAGCGGGAAGCCGTTCCCTTCCCCGCCTTTATCGAAGCGCTCATGATGGAATTGACCTTTGAAATATTGCGGGAAGCCGGCGTCCGCATGCCGAAGTATATCGGGGCAGCCGTCTCTATCGTGGGTACGCTTGTCATCGGGCAAGCTGCTGTCGAGGCGGGCATCATATCGGCGGTGATGGTGATTGTCGTATCTATTACCGCGATCTCCAGCTTCGTCCTTCCTGCCTATAATATGTCCATCGCTTTTCGGATGCTGCGATTCCCCTTAATGGGGCTTGCCGCTTCCTTCGGATTGTTCGGGATTATCGTCGGAGGCATTGCCCTCATCCTGCATCTGTGCAGCCTTCGTTCGTTTGGCGTTCCGTATATGAGTCCGCTTGCGCCCCTAATCCCGGCGGACACCAAGGATACGTTAATACGGCTCCCGCACTGGATGATGGTCTCCCGTCCCCGGTTACTTATTCAGAAGAACGTGAATCGCCGAAACGACGCTTCACCCCGAAAATCACGGGAATAAACCTGAGGAGACAGGGGCCGATGGAAAGGAGTGGACAAGCTTGAGACGGAAGGCCTTTCTTTTTCTAATTCTTACACTGGTCACGCTTCTGACTGGCTGTTGGAACCGCAAAGAGTTGAATGAGCTTGCAATTGCTGTCGGTATGGGAATCGATAAACAAGGAGATCAATTCCGGGTTTCTGTCCAAGTCGTGGATCCTGGAGAAGTATCTACCAAGAAAGGGGCAAGCGGGCGGGCCCCCGCCACGTTGTATACATCGCAAGCCGATACCGTATTTGAAGCGGTCCGAAAAATAACAACGCTGAGCCCTAGAAAAATCTATTTTCCCCACCTTCGCATATGCGTGATCAGCGAGTCGATGGCCATGGAAGGAATAGCAAAGTCCCTGGACTTCATGTCCAGGGACCATGAATTCCGCTCCGATTTTTACCTTGTAATATCGAAAGGCGCAAGTGCGGAGGATACGCTCAAAATCATGACGCCCTTTGATCCTATTCCGGCAGAGCAGCTATTTTCATCCCTGGAATCGTCGGAAAAAAACTGGTCCCCCAGTACAACGGTAACCTTAGATCAATTAATGGCCGATCTCATAAGTGAAGGAAAGCAGCCCATCTTGACTGGACTTCAGATCGTTGGAGATCAAGACTCTGGAGAAACAAAAAAGAATGTCGAAAAGATCTCCCCCCCTACTCGCCTACAATTTTCTGGGCTTGCTGTACTCAAAAAAGACAGATTGATCGGCTGGTTAAATGAAATTGAAAGTAAGGGTTACAACTTCATCCTCGACAAAGTGCAAAGCTCTGTGGGATTTGTAGACTGTCCCAATGGTGGCAGAGTTGCCATGGAGATCATCCGGAACCATACCTCTATGAAAGGGAGCGTTTATAGGGGGGAGCCCCGGATCAATATTAACCTCCAGATTGAGGCCAACGTGGGGGAAGTCGAGTGTAGCGATCTGGATCTGACTAAGGTGAGCACGATTTATGACCTTCAGAAGAGAAGCGAAGAAAAGATAGCAGGAGTTATGGAGTCTGCCATCAAGAAGGCTCAAAAATCGTACAAAGCTGACATTTTCGGATTCGGTGAAGCCATTCACCGCAGTAACCCGAAGGCTTGGAAGTCACTGAAACAAAATTGGGATAATGAGTACTTTCCAGAACTGCCGGTGAACATCAAAGTTGATTTCAAGATTCGACACTTGGGTACGACTGGAAGCTCATTCCTGAATGAAATTAAGAAGTAGGCTGCCAATCGGTATCATATTACCATGTGAAAGAAGGTGATTAACGATGCTAACCCATATGGCGGGCATACTGGGAATAATGCTGTCCGCTGCTGCGATCATCTTTCTCGAAGTCCCCTACATGTTGAGAAAAAGGTTAAAAAAGGAGCTATGGGTGTTTTCCGTCCTGCTCCTCCTTGGGGTGGGGATCAGCAGCGCCAAGGCATTGCAATGGGCTATTCCCACCCCTTTGGATTGGATTACAGCCGTGTATAAACCATTCACCGATTTTCTAACCTATATCGGTCTAATAAAATAAAGACGAGGTGAAAGTAGTGTCTAAGCAAGTCAGAATCTCCGGACGTCAATTTATGGTCTTAACGACTTTATTTACGATCGGCAGCGCAATCCTGATCATTCCCTCAGGTATGGCCTTCCTGGCCAAACAGGATGCGTGGATCGCCGCGCTCGTTGGCGTTGGAGCCGGTTTTTTCCTCGTATGGATTTACAACACGATAGCGACCCTTTATCCACGGATGACATTGGTTGAGATCATTGAGACCCTTCTCGGAAAATGGTTGGGTAAAACCATTTCTCTTCTGTTTATCGTTACTCTTTTCTTGAGTGGTCCTGCCGCAGTCTTGTATGATGTAGGAAATTTTCTAACCACCCAAATCATACCGGAAACGCCGGCTCAATCCGTGAATATTCTTTTTGCTGTCATTATAGTCATGGGGGCACGGCTTGGAATTGAAACGTTCGCCCGTTCTGCCGAACTATTGTTCCCCTTATTTATCCTTCTTTATATTTCTTTGGTTGTTTTAATTGCGCCTGAGATCAAACTGGAAAATGTCGAGCCTGTGCTGGAGGCAGGAATCGGACCGATCTGGCCTGCTGCACTATCCTTTATTAGTGTTTTGTTTCTACCCCATATCGTTTTGTTAATGATTTTTCCGGCTGTGAATCGTATCGATAACGCCCGTAAAGCTTTTTTCAACGGAAGCATGTTAGGCGGGCTAATGATGGTCCTGATTGTTGCATTGTCGATTTTGGTTTTAGGACCTGATTTAACGGCAAGAAGTATATTTCCAAGCTATTCGTTAGCCCAAAAAATCAGCATCGGCAATTTTCTGCAGCGCATTGAAGCCATCATGGCCGTAATCTGGTTTATTTCGCTCTATTTTAGGGCCACTATATACATATATGGAATTGTGTTGGCCATAGCTCAAATTTTTAATTTGAAAGATTATCGCCCTCTAGTTTTACCTCTCGGAATGATCTTGGTTGTCATGTCGGTCGTCATATATCCGAATGTTCCTTACCAACAAAAGTGGGATGGGACAGTATGGGTATCTTATACGTTATCTATAGGGCTTTTTTTGCCTTTACTGCTGCTCTGTACTTATATGGTACGAAAACTATGGTCAAAGAAAAGAACAGAATCCAAAAGATAAATCACATCTATTATTCGGCAGCTGTGAATTTTTTGGCGTTACCTGTTTACAAAAAAGCACACCTTTGCAGCGCTCAAGCAACAGGTTGAAGCGGAAAAAATCGATCATTTGCGTATCTGTGGAAGTTAATTACCTTTGGATAAGAAAGACCGTTGCCATTCATCCCACCATTTTAGAAACGGGGGAATTCTGACAACTTCTTTACGAAGAGAAACGTGCCTTTTCATTTCGGATGAACCCCTTGGGCGGATGTACCATAAGATAGGGTATACAGGATCTAAGGAGGAAATTTCATGCAGTATTATTGGAGACCCTACTACCCCGCACAGGGAATCCCGAATGCCATGCATCATCCGATGCCAATGCATGTGGCGGCAACGCCGGAATGTCTGAGCAGAGCGCAGGTTGCTCTGATACTCAACATGAGATCACTATGGGAGCAGCATGTCGCCTGGACCCGTATGGTTATCCGCAGCATTATTTTTGATCTGCCTGACACAGAGGTTACCTTGGCCCGTCTGCTGCAGAACGGACCGGATATGGGCGATGCCCTCAAGCCCTTCTACGGAGTTGCAGCAGGTGATGCTTACGGCCAGCTTATTAAGGAGCATTTAGTCATTGCAGCTGATCTGGTAAAAGCCGCTAAAGCCGGTGACCAAGCGGCTGCCGCCGCTGCCGAGAAGAAATGGTATGCCAATGGCGACCAGATTGTGGAATTTGTCAGCCGCCTCAATCTGTACTTCCCCAAAGAGGAATTCAGAAAATTGTTCTATCAGCATCTGGCATTGACGAAAGCGGAAGCTGTAACCCTGCTGCAGAAAGATTACAAGCAAAGTGTACAGTTGTATGACCGTATAGAAAAGGAAGCTTTAGCAATGGCCGATATGATAAGCAGCGCGATTATTAAGCAATTTCCGCAGATGTTCTGATCTTTTGCGGTTAGCTGATCCTTTGCTTTGGCTTTGGCCCCTCTTTTTCCTCATCCCAGGTACTGCCCGGTTTCCTGGAAGCTTCCAATCACTCCAGCGCCAACTGCCGCGCATAATGCTGCTCCGACTGCAGCTTCTTCCGAAGCCGCACTTAGTATAAGGGGCAGTCCGAACCGTGCCTCCACTGTCTTGCACAGTGCCGGATTTGCGCGCAGCGCGTTGCCGGAGCCGATTAGCCCAGTCCATGTTTTCCCGGAACTCATCTTCTCAATAGATTTATAAAAAGCATACAGCTCATCGGTGATGCCTTGAAGAAAAGCATGAGTTAAGAGGCCCGGAGTGAAATTGTCCAGCGTGATCCCCTCCACACTCCCCCGTGCTTCCGGGTTCACCCGCGTACCCAGAAACTGCGGGTTCACCGTAAGGCCAACAGTTGAAACAGGTCCATCACCCAATAATTTGTCCAATAAGGGATACATATCCCCTTGAGGTTGTCCGGTATAGGCTTCGATGACTTGACGATAAAACTTCTCCAGCAGCGCATAGGATTTCCCTCCGCTTAGCGCTGCACCAACTATCAGCACACCGCCTCCCGGATACGGCCGCGCCTCCAATCCCTCAGCGGTGCTGTCCGAATCGGTCAGCATTACCGACAATTGGCTTCCGGTCCCAATATTAAGCAGCAGCGCTTCTTCAGGAAACGGTACGCTGCCAAGAAAGCTTGCCTGATTGTCCCCGAGGGAAGTGTACACCGGAACGCCTGTCCGGGTTAAGCCCACAAGTGTTCCGGATTGAACTACCCGGGGGAGCAGATCTGCAGGGATACCTGCCCGTTCAATGGCGACCTGGTCGAAAGCTCCATTAGGGATACTGTAGCCTCCTATACCGGCAGCTTGGGTGGAATCCATCAGCGGCACCGTCCGATCCGCAAGTCTCATGGCGGCATAATCGGCAATGGTGCAAAAGCTCTTGGCTTCTGATGGGACAAGGCCATGCCTCAGATTATAGAAATGAGTGGCCAGCCCGTAGCCGGGTGATACAGGATACCCGGTCTCCTCACTCAGCTTTTCCGCGTGTGTGAGAAATTCGTTATAAGGCAGCTTCCCTCTGCCATCCTGCCAGGTATACAGCGGACTTACATGTTCTCCCGCAGCATCCGTATACACAATCCCATGCATTTGTCCGGTGAGTCCGATTCCAAGAACCTCAGGCGCCCGTGATAATAGTTGATGTAAAATACCTTGCACGATATGAAGGATCGCGGAGGGATCTTGCAGACGTTCCCATTCTTTCCCGCTGCCGGGAATGTGCGCCGAATTTTCTTCTGTAAGCTGGTGCAGGACCCTGTGCTGTTTCAAATCATAAACCATACCCGTAATGGAGGTCGTTCCAATATCGATTCCGATCGTTCTCACAAGCTTTCCTCCTGTCGAATCTGCGCGTTATACATAAATTAAAGCACAATCTATGATACTAGGCATAGCCAGCAAACCTATAGATACACAATTGGAGGAAATCGAATGAGACTTCGGGATAAAATCGCTGTGGTAACCGGGGCAGCTTCCGGAATGGGTAAAGCAATAGCAATCCTGTATGCAAGTGAAGGTGCCAAGGTAGTCGTTTCCGATATTAAACTGGAAGCCGCTAATGAAACTGTGCAGGAGATTCACTCTGCCGGCGGAGAAGCAATCGCTGTAGAAGCGGATGTCGCAGTTGAAGCAGATATTCAGAACTTAATCGATACAACGGTTAAAACCTATGGGACCTTGGATATACTCGTCAACAATGCCGGGATTATGGATAACTTTGAGCCAGCCGGTGATATTGCCGATGCCGAATGGGAACGGATATTTGCCGTCAACACAACCTCTGTGATGCGTGCTACGCGTAAGGCATTAACAGTCTTTCTGCCAAAAGAAAAAGGGGTGATCCTCAACGTCGCTTCGGTGGGAGGCTTGTTCGGGGCACGCGCGGGTGCTGCCTACACTGCTTCGAAGCATGCGGTTGTCGGGTTTACGAAGAATACCGGGTATATGTATGCAAAATCGGGCATTCGCTGCAATGCGATTGCTCCAGGTGGTGTCGAAACTAATATTGGTTCCACTATGACCCATATTAATGAATTCGGAATGGGCCGGACACAGCCGGGAATGGCGATTAACCCGCGGATGGGCAAGCCTGAAGAAGTCGTCCAGCTCGCGCTTTTTCTTGCTTCCGATGAAGCGGGCTTTATCAATGGTGTAGTTGTAACTGCCGACGGTGGCTGGACCGCCTACTGATCGATCGGTTACCTAAGCCAAAAGAATCCGGCGTTATAATGATTTTCTTAAAATAGCTTCAACGTCGTTTTTACTTAAAGGGACATAACTTCCCAGGGTGTCGGCCACCATTGCTCTTTCAACCATTAAATCAATTTCTGTACCATCGATTCCATAATCGGAAAGTTTCGCAGGCGCCCCCAGTGAACTCCAAGACTCACGTAATTTCTGAATCGTCTCTGCCGCGACGTCAGAGTCATTTTTGTCTTTGGCATCAATTCCGAAAAGGCGAATTCCTAATTGAGCCACTTTTTCCGGTCTTTTGGAAGCGGCAAATTCCATCCAATTGGGGAACAAGATTGCTAATCCGCCGCCATGAGGAATATCATGAACAGCTGAGACCGCATGCTCAATCGAATGGGTCGCCCAGTCGGTTTGAACACCCATGGATAGAATGCCATTTAAAGCTAATGATGCGTTGAGCATGATGACTTCGCGGTAATCGTAATTATTCAGATCGTTAATAAGCTTGGGCGCAACTTCCATAGTTGTCTGCAGGATAGATTCACCGAACCGTTCTTGCAGCGGGGCATTGGAAGAAGCATGAAAGTATTGTTCGAAAACATGGGACATAATGTCCACCATGCCGTAAACCGTCTGGTTTAGGGGTACGGAAAAGGTATTCTCCGGGTCCAGAACACTGAATTTAGGGAAAGTAAGATCGGAGACAAAAAAACGTTTATCCTTTTCTTCCCAATTCGTAATGACCGAACCGCCGTTCACTTCTGATCCTGTCGCAGAGATCGTCAACACCGTGCCGAAAGGAACGGCTTTCGCAGCTGTTGCTTTATTGGTTACAATATCCCATACATCGCCTTCGTAATAGACACCTACAGCGATAGCTTTTGCACAATCAATTACGCTTCCACCGCCAATAGCAAGAATAAAATCCAAATTATTTTCTTTTATAAGGTCAATTCCCTTTTGCACCGTTGTTAATCGCGGATTGGGCTCCACTCCGCCCAGTTCTACCACATGAACATCTGTAATCTCAGACAGGGTTTTAATCACTTGATCGTACAGCCCGTTTCTTTTAATACTTCCACCCCCATATAGAAGCAAGACACGCCGTCCATAGGATGGAATTTCATTTTTAATTGCTTCGATTTGCCCGCGTCCAAAAAGGATAGTGGTAGGATTGTTAAATTTAAAGGGACTCATAAGCTACTCCTCCTTCGTGTTTTGTGAAAATTTACACTTATTAAATTTTAAGATACCAACTAATCAAACAGATTAGTTGGTATTACTCAAAACGATCTTGCCCCGTGTCCGCCCTGTCTGGCTGATAAGGTGGGCTTTTCTGACTCCGTCAACGGTTAGCGGAAGGATTTCGGTTACAACCGGCTTTATTTGTTGCGCTTCTACAAGCTCGCGGATATGGTTCATATTCCTTCCGTCCGGACGTGTAAATACGAACTTAACCGTCAACCGGCGTTCTTCTTCCAATGCATCTATATAATCGGGACGTACGGCATCCCGCCCGCTAATGATTGTAGCCACTACTGCATTTTTCTTCATGAATTTCAGTGCATCCCCATAAGATGAGCCTCCGAGCGTATCCAGCATAAAGTCAAACCCGGTTGCTGTATTCAAGCCGCCCAAGTCATAAGCGAGAACCTCATCTGCGCCCAAATCACGTACGAATTCACTGTTTTTGGAGCTTGTTGTCGTTGCCACATAGGCTCCCCGTGCTTTAGCGACCTGAATGGCCATTGAACCGATCCCGCCGCTTCCCGCTAAAATAAGCACGTTGTCACCCGGCTGGACATTCCCCACTTCCACAAGAGCCAGCCATACCGTAAGTCCTGCCAAGGGGAGTGAAGCCGCTTCATCATAGGTTAATCCCCGGGGCATCGGTGCGGCAAGGCTTGCAGGTACCACGATTTCATCTGCGTAGGTGCCCTGTTTTTCCATTTCCGGTCTAAAAAAGACATCGTCCCCCACTTGGAAATCCTTCACGTTTGATCCGGCGGCAGCCACTTTACCAGATGCATCCCAGCCTAAAATCAGGGGGAGCCGGTACGGAAAGTCTTCTCTCAAAAGCCCTTTCCGCACTTTCCAGTCTACGGGATTTACTGCGCTTGCCTTTATCGAGATCAGCAGGTCCTCAGGCCCTAAAGGTTCCGTTGGCACAACTACTGTCTTTATTTGTTGCTCATCGCCGTATTGCTCAATGCCAATTCCGATCATCCCGCAGCCCCCTTTTTCCATTTAAAAATCAAAATTATCCGGATCCGGGCCGACCCGATGATTCTGATTCAAACTGTCGATTTGTTCCATATCTTCTTTCGTTAATTCAAAATCAAATACGCTGGCATTTTCAACAATCCGGTTTTCTTTTGTGGATTTAGGAATCGTCACCACACCGTTCTGCAAATCCCAGCGCAATATAACTTGGGCAATCGATTTGTTATATTTATGGGCAATTTCTTTGATGACCGGATTATCCAACAGCTGACCCTGCATTAACGGAGACCAGGCTTCAAATTGAATGCCTTGCGCTTTGCAATATCTTTGCAATTCCTTTTGGGTCAAGCGCGGATGATATTCCACTTGATTCACCATTGGTTTAAGTTCCGCGTCACGCATTATCTCTTCAAGATGATGAATTTGGAAGTTGCTTACACCAATCGCTTTGACACGGCCTTTTTTATAAATGGTTTCCAGCGCTCTCCAGGCTTCCTTGAACTTCCCTTCTACCGGCCAGTGAATCAGGTACAAATCCAGGTAATCCAGACCCAGCTTGTTGAGGCTTGTTTCATAGGCTGCCAGCGTAGACTCATATCCCAGATCGGCATTCCATACTTTGGAGGTCACAAACAGATCTTCTCTGCCAATACCGGCTTCCTTAAGCCCTTGGCGAATTCCCCGTCCAACTCCCTCTTCATTGCCATAGATGGCGGCTGTATCGATGCTGCGGTACCCGTGTTTGACCGCCGCCTTTACCGCATTCTCGAGTTCGGGACCTTCCTCCACTTTAAATACGCCCAAACCAAACCACGGCATGCTCACACCATTATATAGAGTAGTTGTATCTTGTAAATTTTCTGGCATTAATTCTTCCTCCATTCTTATCGGTGATTTGGCCCTCGGCCGTTGCAGGTAACATTATAAATTTAATGCGGGGTTAAGAGTAGTACGTACTTTTTAGTACCGTAGGCACTTAAAAGTACCCATAAAATTTCCAGGGGATGCGGAAAAGCACAAAAAAAAGCAGACTGCATAAAAATGCACAGTCCACTCAGAACCCGTTATTTTACTGAATAAGTACGTTGTCCTAAAATTTACTTGGATGATAAAAGGATTGGAGGTTCGCCCGTTTGTTCCATATGCTTCTCTCCCCATGCGCACATCGTATCCAAAATCGGTTTTAGAGACCATCCGTATTCGGTCAGCGAATAAACCACTTTCGGAGGTATTTGCTCGTAAATACTCCGTTTCACAACTCCGTCCTCTTCCAGCTCACGCAATTGTTGGGTAAGCATTTTTTGCGTAATCCCGGGCATTAATCTCTTTAACTCGCTGGTCCGCTTATCCCCTTTATCTAGATGACATAAGATGACGACCTTCCATTTGCCTCCGATCACCTCTAGAGTAGCTTCAACCGGAATACTGAACACTTCAGTTCACCTCGAACAAGGGTGGGCACTTTTTAGTGCCTACATTACTTTAAAGTACGTACTTATCATAAGAGTCGTACAGCTATACAATAACGCCATGCAATAAAAATTTCAATGCGTTGACCTTTGATTCAATGCAAATCAGCAAAATGGAGGAAATTCAAATGAGCAACATTGCACAATCCGTGTCTCAGCCAAAAGAGGCGCAAAAATCAGGAAACTTGGCGCTCCTTGCGCTTGCCATCAGCGCTTTCGGAATCGGAACAACCGAGTTTGTTCCAGTAGGTTTGCTTGCCGGCATCGCCGGCGACTTGAATATCGGCATTACTCTGGCTGGCCTTCTTATTTCAGGTTATGCCATAGGGGTTGCTGTAGGAGCCCCAATCCTCACCGCACTCACCAATCGTATGAGCCGCAAATCTTTGCTCATGTGGCTGATGGTGATCTTTATCATCGGTAACGCAACCGCCGCGCTTTCATCGTCATTTGGGCTGCTGCTTGTTGCGCGTTTCGTTACTGCATTCTCTCATGGTGTCTTTTTCTCTATTGCATCGACGATTGCTGTCCAATTAGTATCTCCCGAAAAAAAAGCCAGCGCCATCGCACTTGTGTTTACCGGTCTTACGATTGCCATTGTTACAGGTGTGCCATTAGGGACATTCATCGGCCAAGCCTTCGGCTGGAGAGCGACATTCTGGAGTGTTGCCTTACTGGGTGTTATCGCGATCATTGCAAGTTCCATACTTATCCCTCGTAATTTGAAGCAATCTCCTCCTGCCAAATTCTCGGACATGTTCCGGTTGATCACAAACAGCCGCCTGCTTCTGGGCTTTTTGATCACAGCGCTCGGTTATGGAGGTACATTTGTCGCTTTCACTTTTCTGAACCCGCTCCTGCACGATGTTACCGGATTCAGCCAAGGTGCGATTAACATTATCCTCATCGCTTATGGTGTCGCTGTGGCCGTCGGCAACTCTGTCGGGGGGAAATGGGCCAACAAAAAACCAATCCGCGCACTGCTAATAATGTTTATTTTACAAGCTGCAGTTCTCATTCTGTTAACATTCCTCATTCCCTTCAAAACGGCTGGCTTGATTGGAATCATTCTGATGGGATTGTTCGCATTCATGAATGTACCTGGTCTCCAACTGTATGTTGTCCAACTGGCTGAAAAGTATGTTCCATCGGCGGTAGACGTTGCTTCAGCATTAAATATTGCAGCTTTCAACATCGGCATTGCCATTGGCGCTTTTGTCGGCGGGGTCGTTGTCGATTCTATGGGACTTGTGCATACCCCATGGATTGGCGCTATAATGGTCTTTATCGCGATTATACTCACTGCCATTTCTGCCAAGCTTGAGCGGAATTGACCGGGGGTACATGGCGTAGCCAATCAGACCTCCAAGCACGTTCAGAATCAGATCATCTACATCAAAACTGCCCATGGACAAGAGGAGCTGAGAGACTTCCAGACCTGCACTTAATCCGAGTGAATACAGGATTGCTGTGAATAAACTTCCTGTGGCGGATAGCCGGATGAATATCCCTAGGGGAACAAACAGCGCAATATTCCCAAACAGATTGATGAAGTCGTGCGTATTGGAGAGACGGTGCAGATTCTGGCTGATGGAGACAAAAGGAGTGAAGTTGGCAAACGCCAGACTGTTCTCCATCATCCCGGGATCTTCCAGCACACGATGCAGCTGATGCCAGAGGAAACCGACGTCCACCGGTGCATATTTGAATAAGATGATTTTGACCAGCAGATATACATATACAACATATCCCAGCAGCAAAAACTTCCGTTCCAGCCGCTTCATGGCGTCCCCCACTTACTCAGCTCCACGGTGACAATGACTCCATCGCTGTTGTCCCCTGATACCGTATAAGGATGTCCCGCCGGGAGCTGAACACTTCCAAGCTGGGAAGCCGGTACATAGAGAATGAGATATTTACGGTTGCCGGCCGTAAACTGCAGACGTTTCCGCTGTTTCAGATCGGCAAGATATTCTTCCAGCACCATATTCTTCTCCTTCATGATCAGACTGTGCGGCAGCCCGACATAACGGAAATGCCAGGCTTCGTATTTAATTCCCGTGATATCCGTTTTGTCTTCTGGATACCTGAGAATAAATCCATAGCTCCATGCGTTAGCCCGAAGCCATTCCCCTTCCGGTGAATGCTTGATTTCTCCTAGCGAAGAGCCAATGTCCAGCGACAGACCTGTGTTGTGTTCACTGTAGCCTGCAGGAAGCGCGTAATCTGCTCCTTTAGTACGGTAGAGCTTGCCCTGCTCCGCTTCATCCCGGTACCCGCTGCTGATGCGGAAATTCTCCACCCCGTCCTTGGCAGCCGCTGCAGTCAATTCCGCGAACCGTTCAGTTACACTCTCCGACAACTCGATAGAACGGTCAAGCAGCCCGAACCCCTCTGTCAGCTCTTCATGCCGGGACAACTCAAGGATATCGGTGGCAACCCCTTTCGTATGTACAGGATAATCCTTGTTGACCAGAATGAGATTTCCTTCGTAGATTTGTTCTTTGTCTATACGTATGGTTACTGTGTCTTCCGCAGAAGCAGATATTTCCGCCGTATGCTCTATAACGGCCGGATTTTTGGCCGGCGTTCCTTCCTTTTGAAAGATTCTGAATGCGATGACCAGCAAAACAATGCACAAAAAAAGCCACTTCTTCAATGCAAGCATCTCCCTTTACCATATGTATCACCAGATTATAGGGAAAAGCTTAAATGCAAAGTGGCCTAAACATTAAATTTTTCTTAAATCATTGGTTGTGCCTGAATTCAAACTTGAAGCGGCAAGCGCACTTCAAATAGGGTCCGTGTTACACTGCTCTCTGCGGAGATGGTTCCGCCATGCTGCTCGACGATATTTTTGGCGATAAAAAGTCCCAGACCCGTGCTGTTCGCATCCGCGGTGCGTGCCCGGTCTCCAGTATAGAACATATCAAAGAGGAAGGGCAGCTCTTCCGGAGGAATGAAATGCCCATAATTAATGACCTCGACAACCGCATTGCCTCCCTCCGCCCTGCAGTGTATATCCACAAACTGTCCATCCTTGCCGTATCGCGCTGCATTGGTCAGAAGATTCTCAAAGACGCGGGCAAGCAGCTCCCCATCCGCAGGAATGACCATCTGGGGCGTAATTTGCAGCCTGGATTCCAGCTTGTTCTTTTCAAAAAGCGGATACAGCTCTTCATTGAGCTGGAACAGCAGCTCGCTGAGATCAATCGGCGCCTTAATCACAGTAAGCATTCCATAGTTCATTCGCGTAATCTCGAACAGCTCTTCAATCAGCTTCTCCAGCCGCTGCGATTTGGTATAGGCAATCATGGTGTAATGCCTTGCCTGCTCCGCAGTCAGATCTGAATGATTCAGAATATAGTCCAGATAACCCAGCACCGAGGTCAGCGGCGTCCGGATGTCATGCGCCAGATTCAGCACCAGCTGATCCTTGCTGCTCTCGGCAAAATCCCCGCGTTCCACAGCTTTTTGCAGCTGTTCACTCGCCCGGTTGATGTCTTCAGCGATAACCTGAAACTCGTCATGGGAGCTGATATCCACCCTGGCATTGAACTTACCGTTGGCCAGACTGTGGATGCCTGAGGAGATTTTATCAAAATACGTGGCGTAGCGTTTGGACAACAGGAAGAAAAAGAAAACCGCCAGCGGCACGAACAATATTAAAAAAAAGTTAATATCTCCGACCTTGTTCATAAAAACCCGGACGCGGACGATATTATCCTCTGCCAGAACATTCCTGTGATAATACAATTGCAGTCCTTTATAGACCAGATAAGTGAAAGCACCGGAGATCAGCATACTGAGTCCGAACAGCATCAGGATACTTGTGCGGAAACTGCGTTTTTGTCTAGCCATTGAACGTATACCCTACTCCCCATACGGTTTTGACAAACTTCTTCGGGTCCTCGCCCAGCTTCTTGCGGAGGGTGCGGATGTGGACCATCACGGTATTGCCGCTGTCATAATACGACTCGCCCCATACCTGCTGAAAGATATTCTCTGCACTGAATACCTTGTTCGGGTGGCTGGCCAGCAAATGTAAAATGTCAAATTCCTTCGGCGTAAGTTCTACAGTCTGCCCGTAGATCGAAACGGTGCGCTTGTCCTGATCAATGATCAATCCGCCAGCCTGCAATACGGAAGAGGGGCCTTCTGCCGGCTGATTCAGCTGCATGGCCCGGCGAAGCTGGGCTTTCACACGCGCTACCAGCTCCATCGGATTAAACGGCTTGGTCATATAGTCATCTGCTCCAAGCACCAGGCCGGTTATTTTATCCAGATCCGTAGCCTTGGCACTCAAAAAAATAATCGGCATCCGGTACTGCCCGCGGATTTGACGGGTGACCTCATGGCCATCCAGCTCAGGCATCATGATATCCAGTATGGCCAGATCGATCGGCTGGGATTGCACGGCCTGCATAGCGGCCCTCCCGTTCAAAGCCTTGACCGTAAGATACCCTTCCTTCTCCAGGTGTATGGCAATCAGATCAGCGATCTCCGCCTCATCATCTGCTATCAAGATCGTAATCGGCTTCATTTCGTCACAGCCTCCTGTTTCAGATAGCCCCCATTATACTTGAAACTGCCAATCTCCGCATCCTGTTGGTCCGCTGATTTGGCGTTGAGGGCAAAATCAAAGGTAGAAATACCTTTGATTCCAGCCAACATGGCGCTGGCGGTCAAATCAAAGGCAGAAATACCTTTGATTCCAACCAATATAGCCTTGGCGGTCAAATCAAAGGTAGAAGTACCTTTGATTCCAGCCAACATGGCCTAGGCGCGCAAGACAAAACGGCTACGCTGTCCTTCACTGGACAGCGTAGCCGTTTTGGATGTTAATGTATAGTCCCGGCGGCAAGCTCAAGTGGAAAATGTAAACCTAAATTTTCCTCATCCTGATTTCCAGAAGCATTAGTTGGAAAAGTAGATCTAATCCGAACGATTCGTATCATTCCAGGAAAATCCGCTTCAAATAAGTCTACTTTCTCCCACTAATTCTGCACTCCTGGCAGCGTTCCTCGGGTCTACCCTTCCACTGCTTACCGGAGATCCTTAACTCTTAGATTGGAGCTGAACAGGCCGGAAGGACTGGTGAGCTTATAAGAAGGATAATTCTCCTCTGCTGCCAGCGTCATCGAGGAATCGAACAAGGATTCCTGCTGGCGGTCACACAAGAAGGTATAGGGTTCATTCTGAATGACGATATCAGTAGCGTTCGGTGATTCTACGATCTGGATGACAAGAACACCATTGCAGCCGCAATCTTCGGTATCATAGAACAGCTTGAGAAATCCCGGTCTGTCCCCGAGGCTCTCTCCCAGCCGTGTGACGGTCATTGGATCAAGTTGAATATGCATTTCACAGTTCTCTCCTTTGCATCTGTAAAGTACGTGGCGGAACCACTGCAAAGTATAGTCCTATTATTCCCAGAACTCCTGTGATTGCAATCACTTCAATTATGACACTCGTTCAACCGTCGGCCGCAGCCTTAACCGATCTGGGAACGCACCGCCTTTTCCATGCTCAGCAGCTGATCTCTTACGGTCACTGATTCACCAATGATGATGATGGCCGGATTGCTGATCTTCATCGCAGCAGCCAGCTTATCAATATTGCCCAGCGTTCCGGTTACCGTGCGTTCGCGGGCAGTTGTTCCGTTCTCAATCAGTGCAGCGGGTGTTGCAGGGTTTTTCCCATACTGTAATAGCTGCTCACAGATTTCACTTAATGTGCTGACTCCCATATAAATAACCAGAGTATCCACACTGTGGACAAGGCCCTCCCAGTGCACGGCTGAAGCATGATCATGACAGCGGCTTCCGGTCACAATGGCAAAAGACGCCGCCAGTCCGCGGTGTGTAAGCGGAATTCCGGCAGAAGCCGCCGCTCCGATTGCTGAGGTGATGCCGGGAATGACCTCGTAAGCGATGCCAGCGGCTGCAACCGCCAGCGCTTCTTCCCCGCCTCTCCCAAACACATAGGGATCTCCTCCCTTTAACCGGACAACCTGATTCCCTGCGGCCGCATATTTAATCAAAAGCTTCTCTATAGCTTCCTGCGGCATGGAATGGCGGCCGGGTGCTTTGCCACAGTAGATTCTCAGCGCTTCTGCTTTCCCGTAGCCCAGAATTTCCTCATTTACCAGCCGGTCATAGAGAATCACATCAGCTGTCTGAATCCTGCGCAAGGCTTTGACTGTTAGCAGCTCCGGATCGCCCGGTCCCGCTCCAACAATAGACACACTGCCCCGGATCATAGGCTTCTCTCCAGTAGATCCCTATTTGAAATAGCGGCTGCTATCCTGCTGTCCGATTCACTTGGCTTCACGTGATTCATGAATAGCCCCCCTAAATCAGTATTTATTCAAAAGTATTACAGGGTCAGATAAATTGAACCGCTGCTCTGGTCCACTTCAACCTCGTACGTAACAACATGGCCATGATCCGGCTCCTGGACAACGCCGGTGTGCAGATCAATACGCCAGTCGTGCAGCGGACAGTGCACCTTTGAACCACAGACCATACCTTCCGACAACGCTCCGGCTTTATGCGGGCACTTGTTCTCCACCGCCAGTACTTCCCCATCCGACAGGCGGAACAGTGCAATTTCTTTGTCCCCTATTCTAACGACACGGGAGCCCTTAAGATCAATATCTGTCACTTTACCCACCAGCATTTTGGTCATTTCCATCAGGTTCCCCTCCTATACCGTCTTCATTTCGGACAGCTGCTCGAAATTTTTACGCAGCTCCGGTTCATTTACAATCTGCTTCCAAGGATCGGTTGTCATACTTAGCGCGGTGCGGATTCTCTCTTGCAGAGCAAGCCGGTTCTCCCGCACCTCCAGCACTTCCTTGATACTGTCCAGACCTACCCGCTCCACCCACTGCGCAGTCCGCTCATTCCAGCCGGCATTTTCGCGGTAATATTGCAGGAAGGCGCTGGCCCATTCCATGACCTCATCATCGGTTTTGACCACACAGAGCAGATCCGTGGCCCGTACATGCACACCGCCGTTGCCTCCAATATGCAGCTCCCAGCCGCCATCGATGGCTACCACGCCAAAATCCTTAATCGTTGCTTCCGCACAGTTGCGCGGGCAGCCGGATACGGCCAGCTTAACCTTACCCGGTGTATTCAGCCGCTCGAATGCTTTCTCCAGCCTGATGCCCATCCCAATGGCATCCTGCGTTCCAAACCGGCAAAAGGTGGAGCCAACACAGGTTTTGACTGTACGGAGAGTCTTGCCGTAGGCGTGTCCTGAAGGCATATCCAGCTCTTCCCACATCTTGGGCAGGTCTTCTTTTTTGACGCCGAGCAGATCCAGTCTCTGTCCTCCGGTGAACTTCACCAGCGGAACTTCGAATTTGGCAGCAACCTCGGCAATCTTCATAAGTTCAGCCGGTGAGGTTACGCCGCCGTATATCCGCGGCACAACGGAGTAGGTACCATCTTTCTGAATATTGGCGTGATAGCGTTCATTCGTGATACGGGATTCTTTTTCATCGATATATTCTTCAGGCCACAGCATCCCCAAATAGTAATTCAGAGAAGGACGGCATTTGGCACAGCCTTCCTCATTGCTCCATTCCAGAACGTTCATAACTTCCTTGACGGTCTTCAGCTCCATCCGCCGGATTTCAGCGACAATTTCGTCCCGTCCAAGCGTTGTACAGCCGCAGATGCCTTCTTTGACCGTTACCACATTATCTCCGGCATATAATTGCAGAAGCCCTTCCACCAGCGGTTTGCAGCCGCCACAGGATGCAGAGGCTTTGGTGCAGGCTTTGATCTGGCCGACGCTCGTACAACCTCCCGATTGGATCGCTTCAGCAATGGTACCTTTGGAAACCCCGTTGCAGCCGCAGATGATTTCGTCATCGGCCATTCCTTCGAGCCGGTTGCCTTTTGGAGAAGCAAGCGCATCTGAGGATATACCCAGCAGCAGCTCTTTTTCTTTTCCCTTGATGTTCTCGCCGTTTTTGATCATGGAGAACAGCTGCGCTCCATCGCCGGTGTCTCCGAATAAGACTGCACCGATCAGTTGGTCATTCTGGATGACCAGCTTCTTATAAACTCCTTCGATCTCATCCTGATACCGGAGGGCTCTGGTGCCGGGCCGCTCTGTGAACTGGCCTGCTGAGAATACATCGACACCGGACACCTTCAGCTTGGTCGAAGTTACGGAACCCGAATAGCCATCCGTGGGAACCTGGGCCAGCCTTTTGGCAAGAACGGCACCTTGTTCATACAGCGGAGCCACAAGCCCGTAGGCAATCCCCCTATGCTCAGCGCATTCACCCACAGCGTAGATGCCAGGAATATTGGTCTCCATATAATCATTAACGATGATGCCCCGGTTCGTCTGGACTCCGCTTTTCTGCGCCAGCTCCACATTTGGTTTAATGCCTACAGCCATAACGATCAGGTCCGCTTCAGCAATTTCCCCGTCTGCGAACAGCAGGCCTTTGACTCTCTTTTTACCGAGAATGGCTTCAGACTGCTTGTTCAGCAGAAATTTCATTCCCTGCTCTTCCAGCTCTTTGCGGAGCATTACCGATGCCGGCTCATCCAGCTGGCGCTCCATGATATAGGGATGGATGTGTACAACGGAAACCTCCATTCCCAGATGCAGCAACCCTCTAGCCGCCTCCAGACCCAGTAGCCCGCCGCCGATAACCACGGCTTTTCGGTAGCTTTGTGAGGTTTCCTGCATAATCTGGCAATCCTTGATATCGCGGAAAGCAATGACCCCTTCCTTCTCTGCTCCCGGGAGCGGCAGCATGAACGGATTGGAGCCTGTCGCCAGAATCAGCTCATCATACGGCAATACTATTCCTTTATCTGAGTATACTTTACGCTCGTTAGTGTCAATGGAAGTAATCGTGTGCCCCATATACAGCCGGATGCCATGGCTGTGGTACCATTCCAGATCATTGATAATGATCTCCTCCATGCTGGAACCGCCTGCCAGTACAGAGGACAGCATAATCCGGTTGTAATTGGGATGCGGCTCAGAGCCAAAGATGGTAATCTCATAAGCCTCCGGGGACAATTTCAATAAATGCTCGATAGCCCGCACCCCGGCCATCCCGTTGCCCACCAATACGAGTTTCTTGCGAATGTTTGTCATCTGTCTCTCTCCTCTCCATGTGGACAACAGAAAAAGCCCGCTCCACTCCACACGGAAACATACATCTTCCGTTATGAAAAGTGAGAGCAGGCGCCATTGCCGCTTCAAGCGAATACACCGTTGTATTCGTAGACTTGTTGAATTTCTTACACCGACTATACTACAGGAATTCTAATTACGTCAATATTGTTAACACATAAAATTTTATAATTTAAATTCATCGACAAAAACACATGTTTTGTGTTATATAATATTACATCAATTATCTTTCGTATCTAAAATGCATTAGGTTCATCCCCACCCGATGACTACGAAGTAAAAGGAGCGTCAAACTATGCATTCCCTGTTGATTATTCAGAATAACAAAACAGAGAACGTCACAGAAGAGCGTTCATCAACAGGACCGGATACCTTGCTTCGTTCCTGTGGTTATGTGGTCTCGGCAGCTGCCTCTCCAGAGGAGGCGAAGCTGATGATCCGAGATGCGGATGCCTCTATCCTCGATTTGCCGGTTACGGAGATCGCCTCCTGGAGAACATCACTGATGCAGTGCAAAACCGCCCCAATTCTATGGTGGTGCACTTCATCAACGGCAACCTTATCGGTTGCAGCCTGCGAAGATGATATTATGGTGGACGGAATTTTGTCTCCTTCTATGCAGCCTCAGGAGATTCACTGGATTCTTCATTTTAGCGCAAGGCAATGCTTCGAGCGCCAGCAATGGCTGAAGGAGCGGGAGCAGCTTTTGTCACGGATTGAAGAGCGCAAATGGATCGATATGGCTAAAGGCATTCTCTCCAAAGCGAAAAATATCAGTGAATCCGAAGCTTATGACCTTCTTCGCAAGCAAGCCATGAATGAACGCAAGCGGATGGTAGATGTAGCTACTTCTATTGTCAAGGTGTATCAATTGCTGCAGGATCAAACTTAAGGAGAATCCCATATGATTAATATTCTAAAAGAAGTCGCCCGGGGCAAACGGGGGGCCCGTGATTTAAGCTACCAGGAAGCGGAATACGCAGCAGAGTCGATTATGGGTCTGACAGCCTCCCCCGTGCAGATCGGTGCTTTTCTGATCGCTGAGCGCATCAAGCTGGAAAGCATTGAAGAGCTGGAGGCCTTTGTGACCGTCTGCCGCAAATATGCCCATCGTGAACCGGTACAGCAGGGTCTGGACTGCGCGGGGCCTTACGACGGACGAAAAAACTCCTTTGCCGCGACGTTTCCGACCTCCTTTTTATTATCTGCGGCTGGTCTTCCTGTCACTCTTCATGGCTCAGCTTCATTACCGCCTAAATGGGGGATCACCCTGCAGGATATTATTCAGGAATCCGGTATTGAGGTGAACACGCTCAGCCGGGCAGAAATGGTGGAATCAGCGGGCAAAAGCGGCGTGCTGTACGTCCATTCGGATACGTGGTGTCCGCCTCTTGCAGCCATCCGCAATCTCCGCGAGGATATTGGCATGCGGACGATCTTTAATACGGTTGAAAAGTTTATGGATTACGCCTGCTCACCTTACATCGTTTTTGGAATTTATCATAATACGGTCTTTGACCGCATTTCCAGACTCATCCTGAGGCTTGGTTACCGCAAAGGACTGGTAGTGCAGGGAGCCGAAGGCTCCGAGGATCTCTATATCGACCGCCCGAACCGGGTATATTACGTTGCCGACGGAGCAGCTCAGCTGGATATCATTGATCCGGAGCTGCTGGGTCTGGAAACACCGGTGCCGGAAATGGACTGGACCCCCCGGCTGCAGCTGTCGACAACTGAGGCTGTGCTGCAGGGAGGCGGCCATATCGCCTTTTACAATCAGGTGCTGTTAAACGGGGCAGCCCGGTTGCATCTGGCCGAAAAGGTCAATTCAATAGAAGAAGGTGTCTATACTTGCAAGCATTTACTGGATAATGGTGATGCCTGGGCTGTTTATACGAAATGGAAAAACTCACTGCTCGGCAGCAAAACCCCGTCCGAATCCGGCCTGACCCTTTAACGGGTAAGTCAAAGGCGCATATCCTTGAGAATCACGAGGATATGCGCCTTTAAATTTATAATTCATTTCAAGTTTCCTCACTGGTCTATAGATAGTTTGATCTTTTCTCGTTCATCGGATAACTTCATTAATTCAGTTACTGTCACAAAACGAAAACCTTTTTTCTTTAGTGCCGGCAAGATAATATTTAACGCTTGAACTGTTTGAGATTGTCCATATACATGATCATGAAATAGAACGATATCTCCATTCTTAGCGTTACGAATGACTTTATTGGAAATTTCATATACTCCAGGGCGGCTCCAATCTTTTGTGTCCTGATGCCAAGACCATAGTACCGGCTTTAACCCCATATTGTTAGATAGGTTCACTAAAGTTTCGTCATACATACCTCCCGGTGGACGAAACAAACCACTCCGTTTCCCGGTAATTTCGATTATTTCTTTTTCTGTTCGTTCTATCTCTTGCAAAGCTTGATTTTGATTAATGGGCTTTTTAAAATACACATGATTATAGGTGTGGTTGGCTATTTCATGACCTTCAGCAACCACTCGTTTTGCCACTTCAGGGAACGAGTGAATTCGTTGCCCAATAGCGAAAAAGGTACATTTCGCTTGATATTTTTGTAATATATCTAGAATTTGTTCAGTTTCTATGGGATCTGGGCCATCATCAAAGGTGAGCGAAATCACTTTTTGGGTAGTGTGCACCTCCCAAAGGATATCCCCGTGTTTTTCATAATACGAACGGTCTTTTTGAACCGGGCTACTTCCCAAAGCAGTAACCGAGTTGCATAAAAGTAGAACTATTACGATACAGAATATCCGGTATGCTTTTTTCATGATGTTCACCTTTTTTTCATTAGAGTCTGTAGTCACAGTAATTTTCGAATGCAGCGTAAATAAATATACAGATTCCGAATGTAATATTCCAAACAGAAGCCACTCCTTCAAGCAATAGTATTGCAATAGCAGCCCCCTTATATCCAATGATTGAACCTGCGATTCCAGAAAGTATTCCCGGGAACGGATTTTTCCGAATATCCTGTGGGGGATGATTCAGCAGGTCAAAATAACGTCTCCTCTGTCCGTTTCACTTCAAATTCAACGCCTGCTGCGGCTTGCCGGATGTGGTATCGGTCTTTGGCTCACGAGCTCCGCCTAACTTGAACACCAGAATCCCTCCAACAATGATCAGGACACCTATAAGTTGATTAAAGGTAAAAGGTACCTTGGTCAAGCCCAGCCACCCCAGCGAATCCCACAGTAGAGCAAATCCAAGCTGCGAGGTGAGCACGATGGAAATAGCATAAGTTGGCCCAAGCAGCCGGGTGGCCTGCACCAGACAGATAACCACGCCCACACCGATCATGCCGCTGAACCAATACCAGGGCTGCATATGCTGCAGGGTGAACATGTTTTTGCCTTCCATAATCAGCCCCATCAGCAGTGAAGCGATAAATCCCATGCCTAATACCAATGTTGTAGTCGACCAGGAGCCCGTATGCTCGTTGACCTTGCTGTTGAAAATATTCTGCAAACTAACCAGCGCACCGGCGATCATCGCCAATATTAATCCTAATAACATTTCTAGATCACTCCATTCCGTTCGGTTCATAGATGTTGCGGCTCGCGAGTGCGATAAGTCCAGCTTTATCTTTTACCAGAAGATGTCCGTTTTCCCGTACAATCAGGCCATCTTGACTTAGCTTGTGTATGACCCGGTTCAGATGCCTGTAGCTGGTGCCGATGAAATTGGCGGTATCCGTTAGGTTGATTGTACTCAGCTGGCCCGTAAAGTTAGGGTCGGATTCATCATAAGAAATGGACAGCAAGTAGCTGGCCAGCCGCACCTCTACGGGATGCATCAGATTCAAGCTGAGGAAATTGGATTTGCGGTAGAACTTCCGGGTAATAATCTCCAGCAAAAAATGCAGCAGTGGTGGATGATCCTTGCCGTATTTGTTCAGCCAGCGGTACTCTATGCCAAGCATATGCACTGTAGACACGGCCTCCACTGTATTGATCATTTCCGTGCCTTGAATGTATTCGACATCACCGATCAGCTCCAGCGGTGTTTTGAACGAGATAATCAGCGTTTTGCCTTCAGGAGTGGTGGTGTAGATTTTCAGCTTTCCTTTGACCAGAACATACAGGTACTCGGAAGGATCGCCTTTGGAGCAGATATGCTCCCCATGTGCGAAGCTGTACAGATGCAAATGTCCGCTCAGCTGTTCATTGAAAATGAACTCCAGGGAATGTGCCGCAATATATGCCTGAAGCTGTTCTGAATCCTGAATTTCTTTCATGGCCCGCACCTATCCTTAAAATTTCAAAATCACCACGCCGGCAATCATCATGCCGATCCCGATAAACTGCGGCAGCCGCATCTTCTGCTTCACGACTCCGAACCATCCGTTGATATCAATCACAAAGGTCAGGCAGAGCTGGGCGATCAGCAATGCGGAGATGGTAAGTGTCACACCGATGCCCTGAATCGCTGTAACTTCGCTGAAAATAACAAATGCGGCCAGCGCTCCGCCGATCAGATATAAAGGTTTGACCTGCTTGAATCCCTGCTTCTTCCCATCCCGCACGAACAGCAGAATCATCAGCGCCATCACGAATCCGGTAAACTGGGTAATGGTTGCGGCTTGCCAGGTGCCAATATCCTGACTGATGCGTGCGTTGGCAACCCCTTGCAGTGTAATGCAGGCTCCGCCGATAAAAGCAAAAATAATTCCTTTCATAACTTCTCTCCTCTGTCTTAATCTCTGTCTTCATTAAAAGACATATTCATGATTTACGGTAGGACATATGTCCTCAGCTACTGAATCCGTTCATTCGGAGCCAGCTCCTGAACAGTACAAAACCCGTCTCAGGCCAAAGATTGGCTCAAAACGGGCATGAACATTGCGCTTTTGCTGGGCATATATCCGTTAATCCAGCAGCTTCATCTCATGGAGCTGGTCAAATATCAGCTGGCTGACAGACGACACCCGCTCCCGGTCTTTATAGGCAAGCCAGGCGATCTCGGCAATTTCCGAGGCCGGAGTCAATTCTCCGGTGTAACCGGCTGTAAAACAAGCCATCTTCACCTGTACACCTTCCGCTTTGCCATGCGCTTCTGCTTCAAAGGTGCCAAACTGTTCGGCTGTATCCGGCAGGATGTCCACGGACAGCTCTTCCTTGACTTCCCGCATCAGCGTCTGGAGATCAGTCTCACCAGGCTCTCTTTTTCCTCCGGGGAAATAATAAGTATCTTTACCTTGAGAGCGTGCGCCCAGCACACGTCCTTCCGATATAACAATCCAGGCCACCTTATCGATGATTCCGCTCATCATTCAAGTATCCTCCTCAGCTTCTTCTCTTCCGGTCCTAATTAAAAAACATATCCGGAGATAAGGAAAGGACATATGTCCCGGCAGATCAGCTGATGGGTTCAAAATCGTTTTTGATATGCATATGCTCCTGTGCTTCATCCCATGGGACGGAGTAGGACTGCCCTTTGGCGCAAAAGATAGAGGATGAGGTATACGCCGGATCGGCATCCTTATTGTAGCTTTTTAGTGCGATGACAGCGTCTGTCTGGTGGCACGGCTGGTACTCCGCAACCTTAAGCGAGAGCGCGCCTTTCCCTTGTGTCATCGAAGCCAGCCGGACCGCGTAATTCATAAAAGCGGCTACCGGCACCTTACCGGTAATAACCGCTTTGGCTCCGGTGATCTCCGGCGGAGCGAAGCTGCCGCTGGCCTGCTGAATGTCTGTCATTACTTTACCCAGATCATCGGTGTCTATCCTGATTTTCAGGTCATAGACCGGCTCCAGCAGGATATTCTCCGCCTGCTCCAGGCCTTGACGCAGGGCGCGGAGCGCCGCTTCCCGGAAATCTCCGCCATGTGTATGCTTGTTATGCGCTCTTCCGCTCAGCAGCGTCATCCGCAGATCCGTCAGCGGTGAACCCGTAAGCAGTCCGTGATGTCCACTTTCCAGCAGATATTGCCCGATTTGGTGCTGATAGCCCACTGCCAGGTCATCAGGGTGGCACTCGTTAATGAATACAAGTCCACTGCCCCGCGCGCCTGGCTCAAGCTTCAGCAGTACTTCGGCATAGTGCTTCAGCGGTTCAAAATGTCCACAGCCATACACAGGAGCTGCAATGGTTTCCTTGTAAAGAATCTCCGGTGGGCCAAAAGCTACCGGAATCATGAACCGTTCGCGCATGATCTGCTCCAGAATCTCCAGCTGAATCTGGCCCATCACCTGGATTTGCAGCTCCTGCACCAGCTCGTCCCAGCTTACATTCAGTGAGGGATCTTCCGCTCCCAGCAGCTGGAAGGCATTCAGCACCTCCTTCAGATGGACCGGCGGCTCGAACAGCACCTTGGATTTCAGTGTCGGAATCAGGTCACTGTCCAGCCTGTCCTTCAGAGCACCTACACCGTCTCCCGGCGTCACAGCCGACAGTCCAGTAACTGCAAATAGCTCACCTGCAGCCGCCCAATCGGCAGAGGTATATTTCAGGCCATTGTATTTGCGGATTCCGGTAATCCGCTCAGGTTCAGTCGCTTCATCCGGTCCGCAGGCCAGCTCTTCCCTTACTTTGAGCACTCCCTGCAGCGCTTTGATATATGTAATGCGGGTCCCCTTCTCATCGTGGCGGATCTTGTACACTCTTCCGGCAAAAGGTTTGTTAGCGTCATAATCGGTTACGGTCAGAGACTCCAGCCAACGCAGAAACAGGGCTATTCCCTGGTCCAGCAAGGCGGAGCCCTGCATACATGGGAATATGGCGCCTTCCCGGACCATGGACCTCATCGCTTCCCGCCAATCCGACTCACTCAATGACCCTTCGAGATAAGCGTCCAGCAGGTGTTCATCGCGTTCAGCCAGGAACACCTTCAACTCCTCAGGAATTTCTGCGCTTTCTGTTTCCGGGAGCAGCAGTGCATTATTGTTCAGCCCGCTACGGATCTCCTCGAACACACGCTGCGGCTCAGCTCCCGTCCGGTCAGTTTTGTTGATGAAAAAGATAGTTGGAATCCCGTGACTGCGCAGCAGCTGCCAGACGGTCTCCGTGTGGCCTTCCACGCCTTCAACGGCGCTGACGATCACTACAGCATAATCCAGCACCTGCAGCGCGCGCTCCATCTCCGGTGAGAAATCGACATGTCCGGGAGTATCCAGCAGAAAATACCGCGTGTCCCCAAGGATAAACTCCGCCTGATCCGCAAACACGGTAATGCCGCGCGCTTTTTCAATCTCATGGGTATCCAGAAAGGTATCCTTATAGTCCACTCTGCCCCGGCTGCGTATTGCTTGTGTATGATAGAGCAGCTGCTCGGCAAAAGTGGTTTTACCGGCGTCGACATGCGCGAGCAAACCGATGGTAATATTCTTCATAGAGTAATGCTAGACACCTCCACGGATATGCGGGGCAACTTCTGTCGTATAAAAAGCGCTTAGCCGCTCCATTTCCACGGGGCTGAAGGATGGAACCTCCGACGAGGCCAGATTCTCTGTGACCTGGGCTTCATTCTTGAAGCCTGGGATGACACAGCTGACAGAGGGATGATCCAGAATCCAGCGCATTGCCGCTCTGGCCATGCTACCGCGTCCTTCCACGATCCATTCGAGTTCCTGAGCCAGCTCCACACCTTTCTTAAAAGGCAGCCCGGCGAAGGTTTCGCCTACATTGAACTGTTCACCGTTAGCATTGAAATTGCGGTGGTCATTGGCTGCAAAGGTGCTGTTCTCCTTGAACTTGCCGGTCAGCAGTCCGCTGGCAAGCGGCAGCCGCACCAGTATTCCGGCACCCGCTGCTTCTGCCCGGGGCAGCAGCTCCTGTGCGGGCTGCTGGCGGAACAGATTGAAGATGACCTGCAGCGCTTCTACTCCAGGATACTCCAGACTGAGCAGCCCTTCTTCAATCGTCTCGACACTGACGCCGTAATGGCGGATTTTCCCGTCTGCCTTCAGCTTGTCCAGGACCTTGAATACGCTTCCGTCACGCAGGATTTCAATGGGCGGACAATGGATCTGGTACAGATCAATAGCCTCCCGGTTCAGGCGCCGCAGGCTTTGCTCACAGTAATCGCTTACTTTCCGCTCAGAGTAGGTCTCGGGATCATGAATGTCACCCGCACGGCAAAATTTAGTAGCGATATGAATCTTATCCTCTTTACCTTTGGTTGCTGTGGCGAGCAGTTCCTCGGCATGGCCGGAGCCATATACATCGGCGGTGTCGAAGAAGTTGACTCCCCGCTCCATCGCCAGCTCAAGCCCCCTCAGCCCGTCTTCATCCCGGCTCACGCCCCAGTCGCCGCCAATGGCCCATGTGCCGAAGCTGACCTCGCTTATGGATAACTCGGTATTGCCCAGTTTGCGGTAGTTCATGTTATTTAGCCTCCCGATCATTTAAATTATGTACAGATCAATGCTGCTTCTTCATCTATTATGAAGGCTTCGCAATGCAAGGTCCAGCTCCCAGTGTCTCTATGAAGAACAAAACGATTACACCTTCCATAACTGGAGAGCGCAGCCATTATTAATTTTGGATTTAGGTAACCTGGCCCCAGGACCCTGTAGACAACTCTCGGCGGGTGAAGCGATTCTTCCCCCAGTCCGCGCACGCCGGGTGAACAATCCTTCTCCCAGTACGCCGGCCCCCCCGGATTGAATAAACGCGGCAAGTCTAAGTGGAAAAAGGATAACTAAATTGCCCTCAACCCGCTTTCCCACAAGCACTAGTTGGAAAAAGGATAACTAATCCGGCCTATTCGCAAGCTTACCGGTGATTTTGCTTTATTTAACTGTACTTTTTCCCACTATTTCCACTTCAGGAAGCCTTTGCGTCCATTTAAGTGAACTAATTCCACTTCGCTTCCTTGCAGCTCCCCTTGAGCATAGGCTTCCATTTACTAATTTCCCATACCTCTTATTCAGGATTCATTCACCTATCAAGCGTAAAAGCGAACACCGGGTAATCCGCCACGGATTCAAAACCCAGCTTCAGAGCGAGCCTGCGGGAAGCAAGGTTCTCATGGGTCGTCTCCCACAATGGACGCATCCTCTTATCGAGATAATAACGGATCAAGGCGGCGGCAGCGAGTGTGCCATAACCTTTGCCGCGCTCTGCAATATCGAAGGTATCTACATCTACGAAGTATTCGCGTCCAGATTGAAACCCGTTATTTTTACACAATGCCAATATGTGTTCTCCTTGTTTAACTGCTGCTCCTACGCATCGCCTTGTGATGAACTCCTCCCGACACAATAGAAAAAGTCTTTAAGCATATTTCGGTTAGGCGCTGTATCTACACTCCCTTCCGCATACATCCATCTTCCTGTAGCCCATACAATTACAGGGTATTCGGATTTTATGGTGGAGAAGGGCTTATAGCTGGCCCTTCTCCAATTTCTCGATCAAGGTGGAAAAATCGATTCCCAGCAAGATTATTTCTTCTGGCTCACGAACAACTCCAATAGGTGGCATATTAAACATCGGGAAGTTTTCCTCCCGTAGATCGTAGCTATCAAACCGCCTCTGGTACTTAGGCTTACGTTGCTTTTTAAGTCCCTCTGTAAAGAGTATTTTGGCTCGTAGGGCTTCAAAAGAGTATCCCCTGCCTAAACGATTAATGACTCGAATAAGGCTGTTTAGAGACTCCGTATAAGCGTTTGTAATGCGATGGTCGAAGTAGGCGAATATTTCCTCTTCCCAGTTCTTCATAGCCTTTGTAAGTGGTTCAAAAGCGGATTGCAGTTCAGTTGGTATTTTAGCTTTCCATTCGTTGTATTTAAGGAATGCCGTCTGTCTGCTATCACATTCCCAAATATCTAAATATGATTCCTTTAAGTCATAAGCAGTGCCGAGAGAAGGATGATTCTTTGTCCAAAGGTCAAGCGTAATTTTATCCATCTCTGTAAGCGCTATATGGCGTTTTAGGAGGATAAAACGGTCGTGCATCAGCCCGCGGCGTTCTTTTGGAGATAATCCTTCTCGGAGCTGCTTGCGAATGGTTTCTAACGCTTGGTTTGCCATACGGACAACGTGAAACTTATCGACGATGATAAGAGCTTTTGGCAATATAGCCCTCACGGCATCCTTATACGGTTGCCACATATCCATTGTGACATATCGTATTTGTCCTCTATTTGGAAGGCGTGAGAGGTAGCCTACAACGGTTTCCTTGTTACGATTGGGCAAAACATCTAACAAAGTACGTTCCTCAATGTTGGTTAAAACGCATCTTGGCTTAATAATGTGTATTTCGTCAATCCCAAGCCAATTAGGAGTTTCAAATCGATGCATTTCTTTAAGACGATTGATGTAATCACGAAAGATGTTACGTATCGTTTTTTCATGCAATCCAACATCCTCGGATATGCTGACAAACGTGCGTTTAAGGCTTTGCTTCTCTATATAAGACAATAATCGTTTGGTACAGTTTCGCTTTTCGTCTATGGTATGGTCTAAGTGTTCCCAAAAGGTTCGATTGCAGTCTCTACAGCGATACCTCTGACGCTTTATAAGAAGGCCTACACGCTTGCCGTGAATAGGCAAGTCCATACAGATCTGTTCCCTGATATCGTGTTTGTAGAGCTTGGCTATACATCCACAATGAGGGCAAGCCAAAGGTGGAGAGTTCGTCACCACTTGTATTAGAAAATCAAATTCATTCTCACTAATACTTAGGATGTTGAATTTTGAAAGATTTAGAATATCCATATGAATTTCTTCTATGCATTTATGATGCAAACTCCTTCTTTGTTTTCGCGTGACTGCTCAAAATACCGCTGAATATGAAAGATAACAACGAACCGGCAAAGCATATAGCCGCAAACATGCCTACGGCGGAAAAACCGTTAAAAGTCGCGTAAATCAGGCCTGCGACCCAAGAACCGAGCGTTGTCGCAGCGTACATGATTGAATTGGCCAAGCTGGAGATCGTGCCGCGGATGGTTGGATTTAATGAATTCAGCATTCCCAATATTAGGGGAAAAGCGATTCCCATATTAACGAATATGAAAAAGTAAACACTTTCGAAAGCCGCAACTGATGGCAAGTGAGGCAAAGCAATAAAACATGCGATAGAGACAAGAAAGCCCACAACCAGCGTATTGAAACGGTTTAACGTTTTGATCACATAGGCACCGCCGAAGCTCCCGACTATATTCCCGAGACCAAGAAAAAACATCACGTACCCCGCTTGATCAATTGAAAGGTAAAAGCGATCCGTCACCCATTTTCCAATGAAAGAAAAGGCTGCAAAGAATCCACATTGAAATAAGAAATGAGCGAGGAAAGCCTTTCTCGCCATTCGGCTATTCAATAGTGGGATGTATCTACTGAAAATCGGAGTCTTGGTTTTTTGGCCTTGATTCGGTTTCATTTCGGGCAAAGCATAGAAGATGAATACTGCTACCAATAATGCACATGCACCGATTGTAAAAAAAGGATAATACCAATGGGTTGAGGCAAGTAGACTTCCAATAGGGATACCGAACGCTTGGGAAGCAGCCAAGCCTGCCATGACGATTCCTGATACTTTGGCGATTTTTGACGTTGGAAACAGAGTAGGGATCGAGGCCCAGACTTGAGGCGCCGTAAATGCTGCGCTGACTCCGGCTAAAAAACGGAAGAAGAACATCGACCAAAAACCTGTGGCAAAGCCGCATAACATGGTTGAAACCGAGAAGCAGATCATGCCGGAAAGCATTACTTTTTTGCGATCCCATCCATCGGAAAGCGGTCCAGCAATCAGTGCAAAAATGGCATAACCTAAAGCATAAGACCCCACCATCCAACCGGAATATTCGGTCGGGATATGAAACAAGTCCTGAAGAGTGGGGATGAGCGGAGAAATCAAAAACGTATCCGTACCAATAACAAACATGATGAGGAAAAATAAAGCAGTTAATTTGATCATTCTATTCACCCTTTGTAGTTAGTTCTATAGTTCAAATATTATTGAACTAATGAAAAAAAAAAGAATTTCTTTCTACAACGTATCCAGAAATCCGGGTAAGTAAGTTTGAAATGTCTCCAAATCGATGCTCATATACTTCGCTTGAGCTTCTTTTCGTACCTTGATCAATTTCGCCTCCTTTAAAGTACGCAAGTGATACGAAGTATTCGATTTCGTAGTATCACGAATGTGTCCTACTTCTCCACAATTCATCTCCTTCTTGCTGGCGTATAGAGCTCGTATGATGTCCAATCTTGTTTCATCAGCTAAAGCCTTAAATATTTTGACTCTGAGCTCATCATTTATTATTTTTTGAGTAGTCATAAAACCATTGTACTAAGATATCGCTACAAATCAAGTCTTTAGAAAAATACCACCATATTCTCCGATTTTTAAGTGAAATGTTTTGATTTTGTCTCCACCATAAAATCCGAATACCACAATTACAAGAGTCGGTGCTTTAAATCTCCTTCTTTAATACTAGAATACTTCCAGGTATTTATTGTCATCTGAAAATATATTTAGTATGATCTAGTTATATTTAAACATCATTCGTCAAATACATCCATGAACCACACTATAAATCGTCTGTTCGCTATTATTCTATTTGAAAGGAAGGTAAAGACTATGAAAATTAGTGCCAGAAACCAGTTCGAAGGCAAAGTGCTGTCGATTGAAGAAGGACAAGTCAACGCCAAAATTGTCGTTGATACAGGCGGCCAGCAGATTACTTCCATCATCTCCGTAGAGGCACTACGGGATTTGGAACTTAAGAAAGGCTCCAGCGTGACCGCTGTCATTAAAGCCTCTTCCGTATTGCTGATGGCTTAATCCGCAGCAGATCCGCAAGGTGGGTTAGCAGAAAGGGACTCTAATCCAGGCTCAGCTTGGATCAGGGTCCTTTTCTGGATATGCAGCTTCGGCTACGACTTTTTATTTGTTGATGGAATAGACCACCGTCTTCACTTTGCCGTCCAGAAGACCTGCATACGTGAATGTCAGTACATTTCCTTCGCGTTTTTTTAGCGTCAGCATTTTGGTCACCACATACGTGTCCCTGCCATCTGCAGTATCCCATTCCTTACGGTCAGCAGAGCTGATCAGTTTCTCGCTTAAATTCGTGATTTCTCCTGAGCGGGTGTTGACTGCAAACAGCTCGGAATGCTCCAAATTACGCACAAGCGCAATATCATCAGCTGCGTACTCGACCGTAAAATCCCCTGATCTTCCTGTACTCTTTTCCAGCTCAAACAGCTTGCCAAGACTGCCGTCGGTATGGATATACTGAACGTTTTTGCCGTCTGTCATATACAGCTGCTTCGTCGGAATCCCGGGAGCATGCGGATAGGCCACAATGATGTAGTGATAATCCATTTGCTTCAGTATTTTCCCGTTCTGGATCAGCGCCTGGTAGCCATTGCTGAAATCATTGAACATAGCATAATGCTTGTCGGTCAGAAGCAGCAAATCGTTCCCTTTTCCGGCATTCTTAATCTCAAGCCAGTGGGAGTAAGGTGTTTCGCCCAGAGGAAATGTCCCGATGGATTCCGGTTTCCCCTCAGAAGAAGCCCTTAGAAAGATTTCTCCGCTCTTCTGGGATACCCAATAGGTCCTGCCCTGAAGGGCAGCCGACGTAAATCTCGGTTCATCCACCAGCATGATGTTGCCGCTGCTCTTGTCAGTCCAGGTTTTGCCGCCCATGATACTTACTGATGATACCAAAGGAACATACACTTTGCCCTTGAGAATCTTCGGCGCTTTGGCGAGCATAGCAAGTGAATCATTCAGTTTCACCTTTTTGGATTTGGCTGTAAAGATCACTTCACGCCCCGGACGCACCAGTACAGCGGTTAAAATCTTCTGATTCCAAGAGAGCGCATAGCCCATCGAATCAGCCAGTTCCTTCAATGGAACCCATGTTGCACCTTCCACGATCATCTGACTGCCGCCCATAGGGGTATGCTTGTCGTTCAATACAATTCCATTTTCCCTGGCATGTACTGTCCCGGCGCTTAAGGCAAACCAAATTGCAGCAAAAACGGCCAGTGATTGCCTCCATTTTTTCATTCTCAGCGTCTCCTTTTTTCAGACTAATTGAATTGGACGCTTTACACTGGGAAAAGTTGCAAAATCCGAGTCTGCCTTGATTTTACTTCGTGAGATCCGCTCTGCTATGATAATCTCGGAGGCGAGTTACATGACACTTGAATTCAAGACGTACGATGAGTGGGATGACGCGTTGTGGGCCGCAATGGAGCCGCTCTACCGGGAAGCGTTCCCTCACGGCGCCAAGCCGGCGGGCATTCTGCATGCCATGCTCAATAAACAAATCGCCTGGCTGCATACCGGATACCAGGACGGCAAACTCGCGGCGATGGCGGTTACGGGGCTTAGCGGACCCGCAGCAGAACAGATGCTGATTATCGACTATATGGCTGTAGATGCACAGCTGCGCGGCCAGGGCCTGGGAAGACAGTTTCTGGAGCTGATCCGCGACTGGGCGGTGCAGAAGCATGACATTCAGGCGATACTGATCGAAGTAGAAGCAGGCCATACGGAAGCAGATGCGGCGCGTGTCCATTTTTGGGAGCACTGCGGTTTTATGGCCACAGCATACGTACATCAATATATCTGGCTGTCCGAACCTTACCGGGCCATGGTGATGCCGCTCACCCTGGATTTTGCCATGACGGATGATGGACAAGATTTGTTCCGCCGCATTACCAGTTTTCATATGAAATCCTTCCGGAAGAGCGGAAGTTAGCCCGTCACAAAAGGCATATTAGTACCTCAATACCAGTACAAACCTCATTCCCTGCCTGAACGGTTCAGCGTAAATATCTCCGTCCATTTTATGCAGCAGCTGCTTGAGCCAATCCCCCAAGTAGAACTCCCTGTTCTTAATTTCAATATTCTGAAGTGATGATACAGAGGCTGTAATGAATTCAATCAGAATGGCGCAAGCTTTGCGTTTGTCTTTACTGTCATAAATATCCCTGGCCAGCGCACTGGAATACTGTTTGATGGCGGCTACCGGAGTCTTCAGCTCATGTGAGAGCGAGGCTACAAGGGTCTGCCTGTCTTTTTCCAGACTCTCCCTAAGCAGATCCAGGCGGAAGATGAGCACTAACAGCACCATATTCATCACTTTTTTACGCTTCAGGTCTTTTTTTGAAATTTTCAGAAACACGGCATAGTTCCCCTTTCTGTTTGCTCTATTGTAAGTATAAAGGGGAAGTTATTAAATAATCCTTAAGCGGCATAATCACCTGTTTGCTTCACAAGGTAGAAGCTTACATCCGTTATCTGGTAAAATGGCTAAGAGCTAGGTTCGGTACATATATGTCATTATCCCTGAGGAGGAATCATGGTTTTTGAAGTTCTAACATTTCCTGACCTTGTGCCAAATCCGGGCAAACTTGCAGCTGTTCAGGCGTTAAAAGGAACCACGGACGGAGCAGTCTCTCTGCTTGCACTGGATCAGAATAGTGATCTCTGGCGACTCGACTTGCACTCTGGGTACGCGGTAATGCTGCTCCATGTCGATATTCCCGGACTGGATTTGCAGGAGCCTGTACAAATTGTAGTTTCGCCAGATGAATGCTTCGCTGCCGTTTCGGGCAGATTCAGCCAGCACGCCGCGCTGTATGATCTTCAAGAATGCAAGCTGATCATGCCGCTGTCCCGCGGCACTTACCATTATGATGTCTGCACCTTCCCGCTTGCTTTTACTGAACATGAAGGCCGGACACTGTTAATTCACGGCACAGAATGGAACCGTTTGGATTTGCTGGATGTCCGTTCGGGTGAGAATCTATCTGACCGCCAGACGCCTGTCCGCGATGGAGATCAGTATGGGGAACACGATCTGGATTATTTTCACGGTAAAATCCATGTCTCACCGCAAGGAGATTGGATCGTTGATACAGGTTGGATCTGGCATCCTATCGCTTCTATACGCTCCTGGAGTCTTTCGGCCTGGCTCACGAACTGCTGGGAATCGGAGGATGGAGTTACTGTCCGGGAGCTCGGAGCATACATGGAAGACTGGGATCAGCCTGCAGTCTGGCTTGATTCTTCTACGCTGGCTGTCTGGGGACAGTTGGCAATTGATATGTATGATGAAGAGGACATGTTGGAATATGGCGATAACAAATATTCATATTTCCTGGCTGTATTTGATGCGCAAACCGGTGAGCGGAAGAAACTGTTCATTCCAGTACCTGCTTACCGGACAAAACCTCTGGCCGACGGAGGCACGTATTATCCGCACGGCCAAATCGCCGCTGTAAACGGCAGGATTGTAATGTGGGGGCCTGAAAACGGCTTGTCGGTCTTCAATCCCGATACGGGCGAGATGGAGTTCTCGGAGAAGACATTTTGTCCCGAGTTCTACCATCCTTATGCCGGGGTATTCCTAGAAAAAACACTTTCAGATGAACATACCAAGCACGAACGCAATTATCACGGAGGTATTTTGCATGTTAATCCGAACAGCGTTAATAAGTGACGCTCAAGAAATATCCAGGCTTTCGGGTGAGCTGGGTTATGCAGCAGAAGCCTCCCAGATGGCTGAAAGGCTTCGTTATCTCACCGGGCAGAGCGACAATATCGTATATGTGGCAGATGCGGGCGGTCAACTCGTCGGCTGGATTCATGCTGAGGTCCGTTTTCTGGTCGAATCTCCGTCCTTTGTGGAAATAAGCGGCCTGGTCGTAGACAGTGCACACCGGGGTGAGGGCATTGGCAGGGAATTAATCACACAGTGTGAGGAATGGGCAGCACGGACCGGGTTCACCAAACTCCGGGTGCGCACCAATCAGACCAGGTCCGATGCGGTTCAATTCTATAACCGGCTTGGTTTTGCAACCGTGAAGTCACAGCATGTAATGGATAAGATTGTTGGATAACGCATTCCCTTTCAACTTCAGGTCAACACATATTCTATTGCAGAAAATACAATGACTATGCTACAGATTCACTTTGGCAAACTCATAAAACCTCAATGCATCTTCCCAGGCTGGGAACCCGGCTTGGGCCATTTTATCGCTGCCGCCGCCTTTTCCCCGGAATTCGCCCAGACTGGCTTTGAAGAAAGCTCCACAGGACAACCCGGCGCTGCCACTGCTGGCCAGAACAACCTTGTTCTCCACTGCAGTCAGCAGCAGCACAGGCAGCCCGGTGTTTGCAGTCAGCTTAAGGGCCAGACTCTGCAAATCCTTAAGTGATTTATCCTCGAAGATGTGTGCAGCCACTTTTGCTTCTGGCCCAAGTCCAGATAACAATTCTTTGGCCAGATAGAGATCATTCTGTTCTTTGAGTACAGCCAGTTCAGCCTGAAGCAGCTTCTGCTCGGATTCCCACTTCCCGATCCGGTCCATAATTTCATCTTTGCCTGTATTGAACTTTGCCGAAAGTGCGCTGAGGATGCGTTGATTATCGTTAGCTTCATCCAGTGCGCGGCCGCCGCATTTGAAGGTGATCCGGATGTTGCCTTTCTGCTTCTCCGCTCTCAGCAGCTTGACCATCCCGATGGCTCCTGTAGAGGATACATGAGTCCCGCCGCAGGCGTTATGCTCCACTCCTTCAATCTCAACAATGCGGATGTTCTCTGTAACCTTGGGCAGCTTCACCAGTGACAGACCGGCCATTTCCTCTGCGGTGACAAAATAGCTGACGATGCTGCGGTTAAGCACAACCTGCCGGTTGACCTCCTGCTCTGCTGCAGCCAGCTGATCTGGCGTCAGCTCCTGGAGCTCGATATCAATGGTCGCATAATCATTACCCAGGTGAAAGCTTAACGTCATGGCCTGGAACAGCTCGCGGAATACCGCTGACAGTAAATGCTGCCCGCTGTGCTGCTGCATATGGTCAAACCGGCGGTTCCAGTCAATCTGACAGCTTACCTGGCTTCCTTCCGGTAAACTCTCCACCTTGTGCAGCACTTCGTCCTCTTCAAGGATGACATCCAGCACGGAGATTCCGCCAATGGTTCCGGCGTCGCAAGGCTGTCCGCCTCCATGCGGATAGAATGCGGTTTCCTCCAGAATCAGATACAGTCCATCCTCACGTTCAACCACTTGGCTTACAGATGTGTGCCATTCCTTCAAATCAGCCGACTCGTAATACAGCTTTTTAGTCATAATCAGGGTTCCTTTCTGCTTACGTCTCCGGCCAGGCCGAAGAGCTTCTCCATGATGATATATTCTTTTCCGCCTTTGCTGAAGGCCGTTCCGTCCACTTCTATCAGTCCGAACTTCTTATAGAAAGCGACCTTGTTGCTTCTTGCATTGCAAAAGATCCGGTTCACGCCGATCCGCTCTGCTTCATCCAGCACATGCTGCAGCAGGCGGCTGCCATAGCCCTGGCCCTGCTGCTCTTTCCGGGTAGCAAATTTGCGGAACTGCGCTTCATTTCCACCGATAAACAGGGAGATTACGGATATGAGCTGTTCCTCCCCGAACAGACCATAATGCATCCCATGATCATCATCTTCAAGCTTCACATAATCAAGTTCACGGTCGGGCCACATAACTTCGTGTCTCAACTGCCAGACGGCTTCTTTATGTACTTTTTGGATCTCCATGTTATCAACTCCACTGCGGTTCTTAGTGCATCGTATCCCATATTTGCTTCCCGATCAAGATGACGGTAACTGTGATGAACAGCGGGCGGATATAACTGGCTCCCTTGCGGATGGCCATCCTTGACCCGACTATGGCACCGATCACCATCGGAATGCCCAGAAGCAGACCATAATACAGACTAACCGAGCCAACGGCGGCAAAAGTCAGCAGACTAGCAATATTACTGGAAAAATTAAGCACTTTTGCATTACCTGCGGCAGTAACAAATTCAAAACCCAGCATGAGAAAGGCGAAGATCAGGAATGAGCCGGTACCCGGGCCAAAGAATCCGTCATAAAATCCAATGACCAGGGCAACGCCCATGCCGGTCAGCAGCGATTTTTTGCTGTCTGCAGAGTAGGTCGAGACGTCACCCCAGGATTTTTTGAACAACGTATAGATTGTAATCACAATCAGCATCAGGATCACCAGCGGCTTCAGAAACTCCGAAGGCACCTGCCGGACCGTCAGCGAGCCACCCACCGCACCAACGATAGAAAACGGAATTAAAAATTTGACCAGTCCGAAATTAATCTTCCCGGAACGCACAAAAGACGCCGTACTGGTGAACGAGCACAACGTCCCGGCCAATTTATTACTGCCCAGCAGCAGCGGGAGCGGAATCCCGACGGACAGCAGCGCGGGAATAGCAATCAGTCCACCGCCTCCAACCACAGAATCAATCACCCCAGCCAAAAAACCGCAAATCACCAAAACCGCAATCATTGCTATACTGCCATGTTCCATATTGCGCGAAGCCTCCTGCATGAGTGTCAAAATCGTTCAAACAAACTCCAGCATACACAATTTCGGGGGTGGGTACCAGAGAATTCTTGGATAGGTTTGGCCGAATGGAACACTCTCAATCCCAGCCATAACTTGAAAACCAGACACCTTCCCGGCAGTATTCCATTGCCTGTTTCACAAAAGGGATCATGTTCCCGGGAAGCTGATCCAGGGGGAACCATCGCAAATCATCACATTTATGCGGCTCGGCATTCACAATCTCACCCTGCCACTGGTCAGCAGCGAAGAAAAAATCGACCCGCTCATCGTCAGAAGTCTTGATATGCATTACTCCAAGCATCTTCAAATCGTTGAGATGAACAGCAACGCCGCATTCCTCCTGCAGTTCACGGGCTGCTGCTTCATGCACCTGTTCTCCACCATCCAGCCGTCCTGAAGGAAGACCGTATAAACCATCATCGTGGCCTGTGTTACAGCGTCTCAACAGCAATATCTGCTGGTCTGAGAGCAAAACCATATGTACAACGCTTAATAAACGGAACTCCGGCATAATTCCCCTCTTTTCTCGTCAACACATTTAAGAACATTTGTTTCTATAATATCACATTCAATATAACCTCTCTTCATTCATGTGAAAAATTCGGAAAAGGAACAACAAAAAAAGCGGCAGGAGCCTTCCCTGCCACTCAGATAATCTTAAACCTTTGCTAAATGCTCACTTATACGTATTCTGCTCGTTTTTCTTATACGTGGTTTTATCATCCCGCAGCGATTCTTTACGGATGTCGAGCTTCTTCTGCTCCATTTGCTGCGCTTCCTGGCTGGTGACTGCTACTTGGTCCAGTTCCTCGACTGTGTTGATCAAATTCTTGTCCGGCTTAGTGTGATTCTCCACTGTACTGCCTCCTAAAAAGTTTTTGAGCAAATGCCCCGATGATTCAGCTCTGAAAAAAACTGCATCGGAAGCAAAAGCTGTGTGTGAGTCACTTCAGCTTATTGTGGCAATACATAGAGGAGTTTATGCAAAAAAGCCGGACAGGCAGATCATTGATCTGCCTGTCCGGCTTTGGAATGAAGCAATTCTATTGTACAAGACCGCAATATTATTCTTCCGAATCTACGTTATGATACACCTGCTGCACATCGTCCAGCTCTTCCAAAGCGTCGATCAGCTTCTCGAACTGCGCTTCGGCATCCTCCGGAAGAGACACATAATTCTGCGGAAGCATGGTTAACTCAGCCACTGTGAAGTCGGTAATCCCGGCACTCCGGAAAACCTCTTGAACTGTATGGAACTGGTCAGGCTCAGCATAGACGATCACCGCTTCGTCCTCTTCCAGCACATCGCGTACATCCACATCCGCTTCAATCAGCAGTTCCATCACTTCGTCAGCCGTCTTGCCTTCCAGACCAATAACAGCCGTTGGCTCGAACATGTATGTTACTGACCCGCTGACACCCATGTTGCCGCCGTTTTTGCTGAATGCGGAACGCACCAGAGGGGCTGTACGGTTGACGTTGTTGGTCAGTGCATCGATGATGATCATCGAGCCGCTTGGACCGAAACCTTCGTAGCGCAGCTCCACGTAATTTTCGTCGCCGCTGCCTTTGGCTTTGTCCAGCGCCCGGTCGATAATGGCCTTCGGCACATTGTACGTTTTGGCACGCTCCAGCACGACCTTCAGCGCACGGTTCGATTCCGGATCGGGTTCCCCCTTCTTCGCTGCCACATAAATTTCTACACCAAATTTGGCGTATACCTTACTTGTATTGGCATCCTTAGATGCCTTCTTTTCTTTAATATTATTCCACTTACGACCCATATTGTTCCCGCTCACTTTCCAACATTAATTATAAACAGTCCTACATATTATACCTCTGTTCGATATATCCCGTAAAGGGCAGTCCCGGTGCCCGCTAAAATTCCAGCAACGCCAGCAGCGTCTCCACCCCAACCGCCTGAATCAGCACGGGGATTCGCGGCCCTGTCTCCTGGCCCAGCACTAGCTGATAGATTAACGTGAACAACCGTTTTTGATTGTTTTTCATTCTTTTTTTATCCTCGTCATAACAAATGGCGTAGATCTCCGTCATCAGCGGCTCATCCCCCATTCCACCGGCTCTCAGCTGCCTGCAAAAAGCATCAAGCCACCCTTGCTCGTGAGCCTCCAATGTCTCATACAGTGCGTCATCGCGGCGGGGATTCACAGTGACCAGCTTTTGCGGCATCCAGTGCTTGATCCAGTATTCTGCCCGTTCAGCGGTTTGCTGAAGCCCCTGTACATTTACTTCCTCCCCGTTCCGTGTCATGATTTCAAGCAGCAGATTTTGATCAAAATGGATCAGGGGCAGCAAGCCGGCAACGGGCCCGAAGCCGGGGGTGTTATCGTCCATCGGATCAATCAGGGAAAGCTCCACCGCTGCGCGAATATCATCCGTGAGGGTTTGGGAGCCGTAAGCTCTTCGGTAGCGCTCGAATTCCGTATAGTTGCGCAGCACATCTTCATCCATCCCGATATGAAACGCGGCACCCGGCTGATATTTGGCGAACAGGAAGAGAATATTTTCCGGCGCATAGACCTTCAGCAGATCATCTGGTGTGTAGTTGTTCCCGGATGAGCTGGACATTTTGGCAAAGCTTCCTTTAATTCTAATGAATTCATAGGGCTCATACGTAGGTGGCGCATTTCCAAAAATCCGCTCCGAAATAACAGAAGCTACATTATAACTGCCTGTTTCCGACGAATGGTCGCGGCCTCCAGGCTCGAACAGCACCTGCTCCAGATTCCAGCGCATCGGCCAGTCGATTTTCCATTGCAGCTTGATATTATCCGCCTCCGCAACAGACAGATTGCTATGATGGCCGCATTCACAGCTGTAGGTCAAGAGTTCTTTGTCTTCATCAAAAGAATGCACCGTGGTCGAGTCCTTGCCGCAATCTCCGCAATACACACTCACAGGATAGAATGCGGCTCTGTCTGCTTCGCTGGCTTCACCCGTTTTGAACGACATCAGAATGTCATAGATTTCTCCTCTGCTGCGCAGCGCATGAAGAATCCCCGGGGCATAACGGCGTGACTGATACTCCTTGCTCTGATAAATAAATTCCGGCCTGATCCCAAAAGCCTGGAGCGCCTCCTCAAATTCCTGCTCGAAATGCTCCGCATAGGAGGTGTGGCACCCATAAGGACAAGGAACCTGCGTATAAGGTCTGCCAATATACTGCCCGAAGCTTGGATCTACATGAACCGGAACCTTGCGGAACCGGTCAAAATCATCCCATGAAAAAATAAACCGCACTTTTTTGCCCGCTTTTTCGAGCGCCCTGCTTACAAAATAAGTCGTCACAATCTCCCGGAAATTCCCGATATGGATGTGACCTGACGGACTGATCCCCGATGCGCACACGAATGTCTGCTGCTCCGGATGGCTTTCGATTAACCGGTTTGCTATTTTTTCTGACCAATGCATAAACGATCACCTCAACATTTAATGTAAAACAAAAAAAGCCCTCATCCGCAAGATTGTCATCTTGAGGACGAGAGCTGTAATCAGCGCCGTGGTACCACCTCTGTTCGCGAACATGTTGCCACGCCCGCCTCTTCGGGTACGGCCATTACGCTTATACCCTATCTCTGTAACGGGAGATCCCGTCATAGCATCCTTGGGCGTACCGCCCAATTCCGTATGAAGCTCGGAGACTTTTTTCGTCAGGCGCACCGCTGCTCCGTTTCACCCTTCCGAAGCTCTCTGTGAACTATGCCGCCTGATTACTCTTCTCTTCATCGCTGAAGTGATATGCTTTTTTCGATATAGACCACTATAACAAAATCACAGTAAAAAGTCATTATCCGATTAAATTTTTCAAAAGGGAACCCCTGTAAGGCTGAGCGATAATATATCGCTGAACATCCAGTTCGTTTTTGATTTCCGCGAAAATATCCTTCAAGGTAGTAAACATAAGAATGGTATCCTGCTCGATATAGCTCAGCACATTACCAGTGCTTTGTTCGAATTTTGAAAGGTAAGGACTGTTCACATTCCCCAGAATTAATGAACACCAGGCGGTTAAACGGACATATTCCGAAAGGATATGCGCCTGCATATGGGCTTCATTCGGTTTAAGCTTGGCCCATTTCATCGTACCGTCCTGCAGGAGATCCGATGAAAACTCAGCAAACATTATGGATGTGTTATCAAAAATAAAAATTTTCAGCTCCTCCTCAATGATATCATAATACTCAAGGATACTTGAAAGGACCCCCACCGGAACCACCCCCTAATGAACTAAGATGAAGCACATTTGAACAAATTCTACGCTGCTGCATGAAATGCTAGTCTTTGTTCAGTATATCCTTAGTTCCGGGAAGATGATATTAATTCATAATTTTTTTACAAACTGTTAGTACCCAAACGCATAATCGCAATAACGTAAGGTATCCTGTCTACCCCAATTTAAGTATGTTACGATAAGCATATGCAATGATGTGGAGGCGAAGGACATGAAGGAAGGTTGGGAACGGACCGGGCAGCCAGTCCTGCTGGATGTGAAGCAGGTAAATGATATTGTCGGGCCGGCCATTCTTGGAACAAAAGTTATAGCTGCGGAAAGGCTCGGTGTTGGATTCCGCAACTCGAATTACAAGATTCATCTGGATGGACAACCTGAACCGCTGGTTCTCCGTTTGTATACAGACGGTGAAGAAACTGCCGACAAAGAGCTTGCAATAGCCGCACTAGTAAGGGAAACAGTTCCAGTCGCCGATTTCCTGTATGCAGATACCAGCTGTACTGCTTGCAGCAAACCTTGGGCGATGATGGAGTGGAAGCAAGGTATTCATTTACACGATATTTTTAGAACGGGTACCGAAGTGCAGATCACTTCGGCTGCGGCCTCAATCGGCAGCACGCTTGCCAGGATTCATGCCTTCACCTTCCCCGTGACAGGCTTCTTCTCCAAAGATCTGACAATCGCCCAGCCTCTCCACCTGAGTGATGAGCTATTCCTATCCATGATAGAAGACAGCCTCTTTCACAAATCCTGCGGGAAATGGCTGGGTGCTGAACTGACGGAAGAACTGTGGGAGTTCTGCCGTTTACATGCCCCGGTTCTGTCTGAGGCAGATCGGTCGCCAGTCCTTGTCCACTCGGACTTCAACGGTCTGAATATACTGATGGAGCAAGACGGACAGCACTGCAGCGTGTCGGCGGTGCTTGACTGGGAGTTCGCCTTTTCCTGCAGCCGGTATATTGATATCGGGAATATGCTGCGCTATGAAGAGGACGGCTCATTGTTCGAGCAACACTTCATCACCGCCTATCAAGAGCACGGCGGAGAACTGGACAAAAACTGGAAGCTGATTGCCAAGCTGGAGGATCTCACCGCACTCTGCGATATGCTGAATCATTCTACCGTAAACACTCCTATCCGGCTGCGCGATCTGCAGCGGCTGGTGATGAAGACGGTGAGGACTTATCGGTAGGGCCAGCACTTGTCACCATTTTCTCAGAATTTGTTGATTAGTTAGAATTTTCTAAAGAACGGCACAAAGCCACTCCTTGCGACAGAAGTGGCTTTGTGATTCTATTCCGTTTTACTGCCAGACTTCATCAGCAATTTCCTTGATGAAGCGCAGCTTATTCCACTGTTCTTCTTCAGTCAGGATAATTCATTCATATAAATGGCTTTCCCCGTACGCGAGGATTCATAGAGAGCTTCCAAAATCCGGGAAACAATGTAGGCCTGTTCAGGCTTCACCACCGGTTCTTTGTCCTGTTCAATAGCATTAATCCATTGGCGCATTTCGATATCCGGCGCGCTTTCCTGTCTGCCTTCGTAAAAGGCGACTCCGCCCGAACTGAGCTCAATTTCGTTCGTGTACAAACGGCCCAACTTCTCACCATTAATACGCAGTCCTTGTTTCATGTCGGCACCCGCTTCTGTTCCGCTCAGACTGCACTTGGCCTCATCGACATCCAGCGAATTCAGTGCCCAGCTGGACTCCAGCATAATGGTAGCGCCATTCTCCATGACAATCATCCCGAAGGCCGAATCCTCCACCGAAAATTGCTTCGGGTCCCATGGCCCCCATGCATTGGCTGCATTTTCTCTTTGCGAAAGCTCGTGGTAGGTGGTGCCGAGAACCACCTTGGGCTGATAGTTGTCCATCATCCACAGGGTCAAATCCAGCGCATGGGTGCCGATATCAATCAACGGTCCCCCGCCCTGTTTCTCCTCATCCAGAAACACTCCCCAGGTCGGTACGGCTCTGCGGCGGATGGCATGGGCCTTGGCAAAATAAATGGAACCGAGCTCCCCGGCCTCACACAGCTGCTTTAAGTACAAGCTGTCCTCCCTGAAACGGTTGTTATAGCCAATCGTCAGTTTTTTACCGGTCCGTTTGGCGGCTTCAAGCATAGCTTTGGCTTCAGCGGCTGTTTTGGCCATCGGCTTTTCGCACATCACATGCTTGCCGGCCTCCAAGGCGGCGATTGAAATTTCCGCATGGGAGATGTTAGGGGTAAGCACATGGACAATATCAAGCGAATCATCTTTTAATAACTCTGTGTATCGGGTATATACTTTCGCCTCTGCGCTTCCATACTTCTGCCGGGCCTCTTCCGCCCGTTCTTCAACAATGTCACAAAAAGCGGCCAGCTCTACATTCTGAAGCTTGCTTAGACTGGGAAGATGTTTGCCGTTTGCGATACCGCCACACCCAATAATGCCTATCCGATACATTGTGCTCATGTTTAGTCACCCTCACTTTGAAATGGATTGCTGCCTCATTGCGCGAAACGCTGCGGGAGTCATTCCCAGACGCTTGCGGAACACAGCATGCAGATAATTTGCATTGGTAAATCCCGAATCCTGGGCGATCTGCTCGATGGAGGAAAAGTCCTCTTCCAGGGCACGGCATACGGCCTGCAGGCGGATTTCCTCAAGAATCCGGCTAAATGGCCGTTCCGGCTGAACCTGTTTAAAAATCCGCTGCAGCTGTCTGCTGCTGATATGGAGCTTTTCCGCCACATTGTCCAGGGTAACAGGGGCTTTATGATTGGCTTCCATATACTGGACCGCATATTCATATCTGTACGTTGCCATATTCCGCACTGGTGCTTCTGCCCGATTGCTCCCGCTGTCATAGGCCCTGATGGTCTTCAATAAGATACTGATCACCAGCTGTTTAATGGAAGTGTAGTATCCGAGCAATTTCCCGTCACATGCTTCATAGGCTTCCAAAAAGCAGTGCATCGCCCGATGGTAATCATGCGCCGGAACCACAGGCAGGCTTCGCAGCTTTTCCATGGTCTCCCCGGCTTCGGCGGCTTCCCAAGGGTCAACGCCTTCCCTTTCTTTGGCTGTAATATCCACATGCAGGCACAGTTCATCCATAGCCTCCCCGGCGTCCGCCTCCTGATAATGGATCACACCCGGACCGGTCAGATAGAGCATGCCTTCCGAAAGAGGGTATGTTTGTCCGCTGAGTATAACCTTTCCCCGCCCCCGCGGGATGAAATGAAATTCAAACTCGGCATGTTTATGGAAATCTACAACTCTGCCCGCCGGAAAAGAGGTCAAGTGAAAGCGGAGCACCCTGATCTCGTAATGCCCCCATTCGATGCAAATATCCAGACGTTCCAGCATATCCTGCTTCTCGAACATTTTCTCAAATGAAAACCGGCTCCATACAGCACCTTCCCGGACCATCCTAATCCTTCAGCGCTTTCAAAAGTATGGTACGGCCTTCTCTGGCCGCAAGGTTCGCCGCTTCCATAAGCCTTGTCAACTCTAAGGCGATCTGAACATTTTCCCCGGCAAAAGTATTCGCTTGGATATGAGCAACCCATTGCCGGAAGGCGTTCTCTTTGGGCGCCGACAGGGGCCATTCAGTCCAGTCCTGATAAGCATCTCCCCCTGCTTTCGTACGAATCAACAGTTTCTGCTCCGGTGTCCCGTACAGCAGTGTTCCTTCCGTACCGTGTACTTCGATTGCAAATGGCGAATGGCTGTTGACGAAACCTGCTTCGACGATGCCGATGGCTCCGGAATCCGTGGAAAGGCTGGCAACTGCATTATCTTCCACTTCCTTGCCGGTGACATAACCAAAGCTTGCGTTTACCCCAGTTACGGGTTGGCCAAGGAAGAGTCTGGTGAGGTACATCGGATGGCACCCGAGATCAATCAAAGCTCCCCCCTGGCACTCCTCCAGATTATAAAAATGGGCCGGCAGCCAATCAGCAATGGCTCCATCATGCGACAGGCGAACTCTGACGTAAGTAATGGTGCCAAGCAGGCCTTGATGGAGAACATCCTGAATCGCTAAGGTATACCCGTCATTCAGACGGGGCAAGGACACGGTCAAAGTTACCTGATGCTCGGAGACCTTGGAGAGAATGGCATTGGCTTCTTTCAGTGTTGCGGCAATCACCTTTTCTGTGAAAATATGTTTCCCGGCTTTGGCCGCAGCGATCAGCACCTCTGTATGCAGGCGGGTCGGCGCATCCACAATAACGCCGTCGATATCATCCTTCGCAAGCAGATCGGCCAGTGAAGCAAAAAAAGGAACGTTCAACTGGTCGGCGGCGGTCTGCCCCCGCACGGGATCTTCATCCCACACGGCAGCGATTACGGTATCCTCATGTTCCTGGACCTGCTTGATATAATCCCAGGCGTGCACATGCCATAAGCTTAATACACCGATTCTAAGCGTCACTGCGTGATACCTCCAATATATGATATTCTGACATCTTCATTTAAAATAGCACATAAAAAACGTGTTTTTAATAGAAATATGCGACATTAACTATATGAAATTGCGTCATTCTCCATATGCCTCAGCGCATCGCCGGAAAACTTCGTATCTAAGATGCATTGCCGTTGCTCACACTATGCATTTTTGTATACAGTTTCAGTCTATAGCGTTCCCTAAATCGTCAAAAGGAAAATGCAGGATATTGTCGACTAGTGGAGAATATCAAAAGAGTACAAACAACAGTACATTTACTATGGGGTTTACAATCAGGAGGGAAAATAATGGCTAACTTGTTTGGCGGTTTGATGGGTAATTATTCGGAGGTAACCATTCCCGAATTAATGAACCAATACGGCGCTTATCTTATGCCGCAGGAAGAAATCCGGATGGGCTTCAAGCTGATCCGCGACGCTTTTATTATTACGGATGACAGATTGATTCTGATTGACCACCAGGGCGTTACCGGGAAGAAGACCCGTGTAGCTTCGATCCACCTCAGCTCCATTTATGAGGTCACTATGGAGACGGGAGGCACCGGCTTCGATGATTGCGAAGTTACCCTTCACTATATAACCTCACCATATCACAAATCCAACAATCTGCAGACCGCATTCTATAAATTTGAATTTGGCAAGAAATTCAACGTCCAGCCGTTGTATACCGCATTGGTCAGTATTTCCAATGACAATTACAAGCGCCTGAATTCCTAATCTGTAACGTATTTATTCATCCCCCTACTGCGTGACACACCCATAGTAAAAACGGGGTACGGTTGGTCTATGAATGACCGCCGCGCCCCGTTCTTTGTATTATTACACTGTTTTCTTTTTCTGACTAATTGCGTGTATATATTTAATAGTAAGGTTCCATAAGACTTTCCCGAGCCAAAACATTAACACACCAATAACAATAGAAATTGGCAAGAACTGCATTGGGCTTGGTGTAAATGCTCCCATTTCGATTGTTATTCCGGCAATATCATATCCCATAAGATACCCGATAAATTTAACAATCCCGCCTATCATCGTAATAACTCCACCTATCATTAAAGCAATGGAAAGAATACTGATGAACGGTAAAAGTAATATACCGCTGACGCCAGCAAAGCTGCTACAAAATGCAAATATTGCGCCGAATTTACGCCAACTAAATTTACTGTTCTTTGAAATGGCTTCACCTAAGTATGCTTTCGCTAATTCTTTTGGGTCTCCTAACCGTTCGATGATTTGCTCAGAAGATACACCATTATTTTGCAATTCAAGTATTACGCTTTTGATTTCTTTTACAATGTCAATACGCTCGGAATCGGACATAGATTTCAAATACTTTTCAATTTTTACAAGATAGTCATTCATAATTTTATCCATAATTTAACTCTCCTTTGATTTCTGATATAGCTGTTAATAAATTATCCCATTCTAAGGACATCGCGTTTAAGTATTCGTTTCCTTTTTCTGTAAGGGTATAATATTTTCTCGGTGGCAAGCCCTCTGTGCTTTCTTGCCAAGATGAAGAAATATATTCTTCTTTCAATAATCTTCTAAGCAAGGGATAAATTGTATTTTCTTTTGCAGCAACGATAGGATACTGCTCTAACTTACTTATGATTTCATACCCATAATATGATCGTTGCTTTATTAGCAATAGAATACAAAAATCGAGTGTTCCCCGCTTAATTTGCGATTTCCAATCTTCCACACTCATGTAACGTACCTCCTGCATATATATCGTACAACACAGTACTATACTTATCAATAGTACTTGATGCCCCCCTTGTATTGCGCAGGTTATCTGGGTAATAGGGGCAAGGTTTAAAAAGTTGACGTCATAATTCCAAAAAGCCCCCAAAAATTTTTCCGTTTTTCCTTTTTGCCTACTTGCTAAATTCAGCAAGTAGAATATTTTTAAAAGGATTAGGGCTGTTATCTCTACCTAAACTGTTCAAACTGACGACCAACGTATGTTTGCCTCTAAGTGTACCTCCAGCAAATGTAGAAAACCCTAGAATGCCACCTGTGTGTCCCCATACCGAGACGCCATTTGGAAGCTTTGTTTCAAAGATTCCAAGACCATATCTATCGATTCCTGCTTTTCCTACAGGAACTGTAGTAAGCATTTGTTTTAGTGGCTGTTCCTTTAGTAATTTGCCACCGAGCAAGGAAGAGAAAAATTTATTTAAGTCGTCAGCAGTAGAAATCATATCTCCAGCCGAGCTACCTGCAC
>RCUU01000015.1_pt1 | contig 88923 bp, 78 predicted proteins | sample 2166211 | NCBI WGS metagenome assembly RCUU01 (sample SAMN09932620, study PRJNA488358) | compost metagenome | feature: garden; material: soil; isolation source: compost soil in phenylacetic acid-enriched culture | place: Germany: Experimental Botanical Garden Goettingen | collected 2016-01-27
TCAGGCTGATCGGACCGATCGGCGCTGCGATCGACATTCCAATGACGATATTCTGCAATAAATGAGCAAATTCAATCCAATAAACTGTAAAACACAAAAGAATAGAGACAAAATGCTCTCCTTATGATAAAAAGTAGTCATCACAACACACTTTTTCACGAAGGAGAAATCGCAATGTCTCATACCGACATCGTACTCGAACAAACTGTCATCCGCAACTATTTATCGCGTCATCGCCTGCCACTCTATTATTCCAAACCGGTTCTGTCTCATATTGAGACGTATATTATAATGCAACAGCGAAAGGGTTTCGAGGAAAGGTAGTTGACCTTGCCGAGTATAGTCATGGCCATCGTACATCCCTCGGTCATTTTCTGGCCTGGGACGAAAGCGTGCTGCAACATCAGGTTACCGTGGAGGCTCTGGCTCAGGTCAAGAAGATATCTGCGCGTACCACCGAACCTGTATCTGTGATTCATGATGACACGATTGCACAGAAGACAAAGCCTTCGTTACAGGCACAGTCTCCTATGGAATGTAACGGTTTCCCTCACTCGCACTTGTTGGGCGAAGTCGTATTTGGTCATCAACTCCAGACCACCCGAAATTTCCTGATTATGTCGGAAATACCGTTGTCATTTTCTAAAAATTGAAATAGTCGTTTCCTGTTTTCGGAAGAGAAAAATGGAACACTATTGCTGGTAGATTACTCGGGTACCGTTCCTCTTTTTCATTAAATAAAACCTATCATAAAAATGAATTTACGTTATTTTGTTCGGTGTGAGTCGGATGTAAAACAGTCACTCTACATGAATTTGTTTATGAAAACGTGCTTGCTTAATTTCTATAGGATCATATTTCAAATTTTAATATACAAATATTGATATTATTTGTAATTATATGTTGGTTTTATGATTATTATGTAATATATTGACAAACATTAGGTTTTGATGTAATAATATAAAAGTAGAAGAAAAATATGTAAATAATTAAAATATTTAATCAATTTTTAAATTGGTAGTATATTTTTATTAAGTTAGAAATTACCTTTTAAAAAGGTGAATTTTTGTCGTCGTATTGATGTACCATTCGTTTAAAAGTATAAGAAAATCTGTGTTCGAGAAGTGAATTGCTTTATAGACTTGATAGTTTTTTCGAAAGGAGAATATATCTTAATGTTTCATAAGGGATCCCCTAGTAAAAAAAATATATTACATAAATATTACTTAAATGAAAAAAAAAGAAAAGTTAAATTATTCAATAAAAAGAAAGACACAGTATTAATTTTTTTATCTACATATTGTGTACGTTGTCTGAACATACTTCCCGAACTTAATAAGCTAGAGTCAATTCCTGGTACATCGATTATTATCTTTTCTGATGGAGATCATTATGATAATCAGGATATAAAAAAGGTTTTTTCGATAAAGTTTCATTTAATTTCAGTTAGTGAAACTCAGTTGGAGGAAGAAATTGATGTTACCGTCCATCCATTCTTTGCGCTAGTTAATAAAGAAGGAGAAATTTATTATAAAAACGAGTTGAAAAGCATCGAAGATATAACACAACAACTACTTGTTCATTAAAGTATAGTAATGAGATGCCGTTAAATGTAATTAATTCTATATATTATGAATTGAGGAGGGTGAGAATATGAATTCTCTTTATTTGGACTATTGTGCTTCCGCTCCAATGCATCCAAAGGTTTATGAAGTATTAATGCAAACTTCGAAAGAGTTATTTGCAAATCCTTCTTCAGCACATTTATTAGGTTTCGAAGTTCATGAAATTATTGAAAATTCTAGAGACTATATTGCCAAAACTCTTGGAGTCTCTTCAAAAGAAATTGTATTTACTTCAGGTGCAACAGAAAGTAATAATTTGGCTATTATGGGTGTTTCAAGAGCGGCGACAAAAATGAAGGGAGGAAAAGTACACATAATTACTTCTACAATTGAACATTCTTCGGTCTTTAATTGTTTCAAACATTTAGAAGAAGAAGGATTTGAGGTTACTTATATCCCAGTTGATAAGAATGGTAGGGTTAGTGTTGACATAATAAAAAAATCGTTAAGAGAAAATACAGCACTGGTTAGTATAATGCAAGTTAATAATGAAACTGGGACAATCCAACCAATAGATGAAATTGCATTGATGTTAAGAGAAAAGAAAAATATTTACTTTCATGTAGATGGAGTTCAAGGATTTACTAAAACTTCAATTAACCTAAAAAACATAGATTTATATACAATATCAGGTCATAAAATTGGAGCACCCAAAGGAATAGGGATTTTGCTTTTAAAAGAACATATTCAACTTACTCCAATGATTTTTGGAGGGGGGCAGGAAGATGGAGTGAGATCAGGAACGCCAAATGTATCAGGCATCGTTTCAATAACAGAAGCAATCAAGATAGGGATGTTGGAAAAGAACGAAAAGATGAGATACTTGAAGACACTGTATGATAGTTTAGTTCATAGATTAACAGATATACCTGAAATAGTGATAAATAGTCCGGGAGGGTCACTTTCATCACCACATATCTTGAATATCTCTTTTAATAAGCCAGGGTTAAATTCTGCAATTTTAATAAATCTTCTTTCAAAAAAAGGAATTATTGCATCATCTCAATCTGCTTGCTCATCTAAGAATAGTAAGCAAAGTAGAGTTCTAATGGAAATGACTAAGGATATAGTAATCTCTTCAAATAGCGTTAGATTTAGCTTTAGTGAAGAAGTTGGGGAAGCAGAAGTTGATTATTTAGTGAATACACTTGAAGAAATAATTAGCCAGGTCAAAGAAAATGGAAGGTTTGCTGTTTTAACTTAAGTAGAAGTAAGGATTGATTCAGATACTCATGCAAAGTTTGCTAAAGGGAGATTACTATAGCATGGCACTATAAAATTATAAATCTGTTTTTTTAGCTCAAATTGGTTTAGATCGGTAAATTCTATTCTAATTTTTCATCACTCTCTGAAAGAGAATTGGAAATCCATTATTTTTTGCTAAGGAGGAAAGGATGCTTATATTTTCTGCCGTTATGTTATTCCTTCTCTTATACACTTTTTTTTCATTTCTGCTAATTAAAAGTTTAAGAAAAGTAAATTATTTTGTGAAGGTCTTAAAGAAGAGGGACGTATTTGAATCCCCAGTTGGAAATATTTATAAATTTATAAATATTCCTGAAAACATGAAAGGTAAACCTTTCATAGCAATTATATCTAGTCCAACCTGTTCGCATTGTTACCCTGCCTTAGAAGAGTTAGTTATGACCAGGACCAACCTTAATCAGTATCTCTGTTTTCTTGTTGTAGAGAATCAATCAGAGTCGGTTTCAAAATTCTATTTTCAATTTGGGGAGAAAATAAGAATTTTAGAAATATCAATGGATATAGTTAATACTCTTAGAATTGATTCAGCACCTTTATATATTCTCGTGGATCAAAATGGAATAATAGTAACCCGAAAAATTACTTTACAAGCTATTACTAGAGAATGGGAATCATTACAAAAAACAAATTATTTTTACTCGGGTAGTTTTAAGGGAGAAAAAAATGAACTTGAAAATTTTACTGTGGAGTAATAGTAACTTATGGACTAAAAGAAAAAATTTAGTTATTTCTTCATTACTTTTTAGCTTGATTCTTGGCTGCGCTCCTTATTTTACACTGTTAGTTACAAAGGAACTATTAAATGAAATTTCTTTGATAATTAACGGGCTTTCGCCTGATTATTCAAAAGTAGTTTTATTATTTTGTTTTCAGTTCATTATTCAAATTTTAATAACTTCATTAAATGCACTGGAAGAATATTACGAGAAGAAAAACTTGGCAATTTTGGAAATGAGTTTAAAGCTTGATGTATTTGATAAATCAAAAGGGACACCATTATTAGTATTTGACAATCCATTATTTCACGATCATTTTAGCAGAATTAATAATAATATAGGACTTAAATTCTGGAGCCCTGTTAAAAGTATATTTCAAGTAATAAAAATAGTATTAAATCTTATTTCTTTCTCTATTGTACTATTTTCTATTCATTGGGTACTTATGATTGTGTGTATTGTTATAACAATTCCATTGTTTTATATATACACACGTCTTGGGAAGGCTAAGTTTGACTTTGGTTTATTTAACACACCTCTTAATAGAGAAATAAGTTATATAAACCATATATTAACTGATCGCGAATACGCTAAAGAATTAAGAGTCTTTTCTCTTCATGATTATTTTAAAAAATTATGGAGTAGTAAATATATTGATTTTTCAAAAAAAAACTTAGAGTTAGATAGGAAACAAAATACTATCAAAATTATTTCAGAAGCTACTAATTCTATTTTTTACATAATGTTATCAGTTTTGATTGTCTTCTTAATAGTTCAAACAAAAAAGATAAAAATTGGGGATTTTGTTGTAATAAACCAAGCGCTTATTAGCACGCAGACTGCGCTAAAACAATTAGCATTAATTTATTCAAATATAAAAGAGAGTAATTTATATCTTAAAGACTTTTACGATTTTATAACAGCAGATTACAAAAAAGATGAATTGGAGGAACCTAACCAACTAGATAATTATTTTAATGAGAATGATAAGATAAATAGCATAGGATTTATTGATATTAAGAATGTTTCCTTCAAGTATCTTAATCAAAATGTGCATGCTTTAAAAAATATAAGTTTTTCAATAAATGAAGGTGAGAGAGTCGCAATACTTGGTGATAATGGTTCAGGTAAAAGTACATTGATCAAATGTTTAGTAGGATTGTATTCTGAATACAGTGGTGAAGTTAAAATTCATGGAAATGAAGTTAAAAACATTGAAGAGAACGAAAAAAGAAGATTATTTTCAGTAATATTTCAAGATTACATAAAGTTTCCATATTCTATTAAGGATAATATTGCGTTTAGTGACGTGGAGAATATTGATGATATAGAGAAGGTAATTAGAGTTGCCAAGAAAACTGGGTTAGATAGCCACATTTTGAAGTTATCAGAGGGTTACCAAACTAACTTGGGGAATTTTTTGAAAAAAGGTGTTGATTTTTCCGGGGGGCAATGGCAAAAGTTAGCGATATCTCGCGCTTTATTTAAAGATTCGCCAATATTGATATTTGATGAGCCAACAGCATCGCTGGATCCTCTATCAGAAGTTGAAATATATACTGAATTATTTAGTAACTCTATGAAGAACACCATTATATTTGTCTCTCATAGAACTTTTGCAGCTAGATTTGCAGATAAAATAATAGTTATGAAAGAAGGAGAAATAATTGAACAGGGAAGTCATGATGAATTAATGCTTCTTAAGGGTCATTATTATACTTTGTTTACAGTACAGTCAAATTGGTCACGAGAGAATATACATCAGGTAGGTGTTTGAATTGATAGATTGGTTTTATCTTTTTATTAAAATGCTTTTGATATTGTATTTTTTAAGTTCGGTGGCAGGTAAATTTAGTAATATTAATAAACTTAAAACTAAAATTCGGAATTATAACATTGTTCCAATTTCTTTTGTGAATTACTTAGCAATTATTGATATCTCTTTTGATTTGATTGTATCTATAAGTTTCATAATAGGTGTGCTACCTTTTGTTTTTACATTATTCGCATTAGTGATACTCCTAATACCTTCGTTCGCAATTCTAGTAGTTGCTTTAAAAGGGAATAAAACTAAAAATGCTGTGGTAACCAATAATAAAGAAATTAGTAAATCGTTACTCTATAGGCTACCATTTATAGGTCTTTGTATTTTGTTGCTCTATTTAAACAATTACAATAATAGCTCATACATATTTAATATTCAATATATTTGTTTGTTAATTGCATCATTAACTCTTTATGTTTGTGTTCTAATTTCAATTCGAATATGGAAAATATTCAGGATTATAGCTACGAACTTAACTTTCAAATAGTGGAGGAGCAGTATGGATACATATTTAATATCAAATATAGGTCTTTGGATTGCTGTGTTAATCGAACTTGTATTTATTTTATTATTATCAAGAACATTAGTTGCTTTTATTAATAAATTTCAAAAATCAATTCCTTCGAATAATGAACAGGCAAAAGTGAAAGTTGGTGATCATTTACCAATTTTTAAAGGTAAAGATCAGCAAAACAATGTTATTGACTCTTTGCAGATGCCAAGTGTTATTACTAAACTTCTTTTTCTAAGTGATACATGTGGAACGTGTATTGAAACACAAAAATATTTAGAAGACTTAACATCTTTCGAAGACCTTTTAGTGATAAAAAGTGGTTCGGATAAAGACGTAAGAACTGATGATAAACAGTACAATTACAAAATTGTGAGATCAAGTACGATAATGGAAAACTTTGGTATCGAAAGAGTTCCAACAATAATTACATTAGATGCTAACGGTATTGTACAAAAAATAGGTGAGATACCTGATATTAATACATTAGAATCTTTTTTTAGGGTTTAAATTAAATAAGTGCTTTTGTATTCTATGAAGGGAGGTGAGAAAATGAGTTTTTTTGAAAAGGCGTTAGGTATACAACCTAGAATTCAGATTTGTGCATGTACTACTACAAGAACTGTTTGCAACTTTCCTTCTTTCTATACTTGTGATCCATTATATGCAGGTCCGGGATTTGAGTACAAAGTACAAGTAGATTGTACTACAGGAGAAGAATGCTCTAATCGTCAGCCGACTGGGAATTGTTGTAAGTAACTTTATTATGTAGTAGGTATGCTCACCAGTTCAGAAAACTGGTGAGCTAATCTATTTTAGTTGTTAAATTCAATAAATGATTGCTTTGGAGGTAACAATGTCTGAGAAAATCCAATTAATAGATATTAATAAATCTTACAAAGGTGATCATATTGAAACACAAGCGCTCACTGATATAAATTTGACATTTGATAAACAAGATTTTACAGCCATCGTGGGACCATCAGGGTCTGGGAAATCTACCTTGTTAAGCCTAATTGGAACATTAGATAAGCCGACTTCAGGACAAATATTATACAATGAAATAGACATTTTAACACTAAAAAGAAATGAACTGGCGGATTTTCGATTCATGAAAATCGGATTTGTATTTCAGCAGTTTCATTTACTTCCTACATTGTCTGCATTTGAAAACGTGATGTCACCTTTCTATGGACGAGGACCATCAAAAAAATATAAAGAAAGAGTGCTTTTTTTACTAGATCAATTAGGATTGTATGATAAATACAACTCACTTCCTTCACAACTGTCAGGGGGCGAGCAACAGAGAGTCGCGATAGCTCGTTCACTTGCTAACCAACCTGAGTGGTTACTTGCTGATGAACCAACGGGAAATTTGGATTCACAAAACACAATTAATTTGTACAATGTATTGAATGAGTTAAGAAATAAACTTGAATTCGGAATTATTATGGTGACACATGATCTTAATCTGGCACATAGGGCCGATAGGTTTATAACGATCCAAGATGGACAAATTATACCGAACAATGAGGATAAGACGGGTGTTGTATTATGCTGAGATTACTCGTGTCATTTTGGTGGAATCACAAAGAGAGATTTCTTATCTCTTTATTGGGAATACTAATTATTAGTTCGGGATTGACTCTATTATTTAATTTATCGGAGACCAATAAAGGAACGGTAATAGATACTTTGCAGAATAAATGGAATGTATCCTACCATATATTGGTTTACCCACCTGAGATAGATATTACCGATAAACAGAACGGATTAATTGAACCAAACTTTCCTGGTGGTATTTACGGGGGAATTACGTTAGACCAGTTAGATATAATTAAGAAAATACCCGAGGTAAATGTTGCAGCGCCTTTATCAGTATTAGGATATGCTTTAGTAGATTTTAAATTGGATGAAAAAGTAGAGTTGGATAAGTATGGTATATATAGAAGTAAACTTCAAATTCATGCGAATAATGGAGTTGAAGATCAGGTTACAAATAGTCTTACAAGTTATATAGCTTATAGTCCATGGCAAAGTTCGGAAACCTTCACCCAGTATGGTATTAGGGGATTAAGCGGAAAATCTGTTGATCAGTATGCCTATGACTATACCTTAATAGTTGGTATTGACCCTGTTGAAGAAAATAAGTTAGTGGGATTAGAGCAGAGCGTAACTTCACTTCCTAATGGGAATAACCGTTATTTTGATTTGTCAGATACAAGTAATGTAAAAAGTCTGGATAAAGGCTATTTCGGTAGTTATAAAGTTGTAGATTTACCTATATTGGTTAGCAGTCAAATTCTGGCTAATAAAAGTTTTACTTATACTTATGAGCGCTTAGATTTACCTTTTGAGACGTCAGAGCAAGCTGAGGAATCCATGGAAAAGGTGAGGGAAAGTGGGGCAATAGAGTATTTAGATCATCTGAGCGGACAAGATAAACAAATTCAAACATTCAAATCAGAACAAATTTCCAATCAACTTCTATCTAGCTTATCAAAAAGTGGGGAAAGTCCAGGGTTGTTATTATCTCAAAAAGCTACCTCATTAACCTTTGGCTCCATTTCAAATCCCTTTTCTGACAAATGGCTTTATGCATATGAGTTGAAAAAATATGATGATAAGAATTTCAATAATATCGATCAGTTTCCAGAATATTATCGTCCCTACGAAAAACTTATTGATCCTGATCATCCAAGCGCTACTACAGCAGCCGTTCTCATACCTAATTATATAGGAATGTATAATCCTATAGACTTAAACATTGATAAGAATATCGATAATGCATATCCTATGGATACTTATAGTACTCCTTTAGCTAAACAAGTCCTTGATAAACAAGGTAACCCAATAAACCCGCAACATCCGATATACTCAATAAATAATCCTTTAGGCTTTATGACAAGTCCCCCAACAATGTTGACAACACTTGAAGCTACTTCTCGGATCATGAGAGATAGTCCTATATCGGTTATTCGGGTTAAAGTTTCAGGGGTAGATAAAGTGACTGAAGATAATCAGATCAAGCTTGAACAAATTGCTTCATCCATACGTAAAGCAACAGGATTATCTACTGAAATCACTTTTGCTTCATCCCCGCAACCCGTGCTAATACATGTTCCGGAAAGTGGGAATCAGAGCAAAATAGGGTGGATTGAGCAGCAGTGGATTAAACTTGGAGTTGCCTTTACTTTGGTTAACGAGGTGAATGTTGGTTTTTCTGGTATGCTTTTATTAGTCATTAGTGTTGCTATCATATATGTTTATACGACGAGTTTTATTTTATTTTTAGTTAGAAAGAAGCAATTTGCGGTCCTTCTGACATTGGGCTGGAGAAACTCAAAAATTGTTTGGCTGCTAATCGTTGAAGCTCTCTTTTTTGGCATTATTTCAGCATTAGTTATATGGTCCATAGAAGGTTATTTTATTATTGTTCATGAGCAATCCATTTTATTGACCCGTTATATTAGTATTGGATTATGTGGGGTAGTCATTTACTTGTTTGGTGTAATCACACCTGTTTTCTTGTTGTATCGTATTTCACCAATAGATGTTTTAAAGAATGGTGAACTGCATGCTCCACCGAGACGATTCTTGCGAGTTTCTAACTTATTTTCTTTGGCGTGCTCGAATTTTATTGGGAAAATCAAAAGAAATCTTTTGTCGTCTTTATCCATGATGATCCCAATCATACTACTAATTTTCTTCGCATTTGTGACAGTTCGTTTAAAGGGGAGATTTTATACTTCATGGCTAGGTCAATTTGCGGTAGCTGAAATTGGCTCTTTGCATTACATCGTTATTTGCATATGCGTCATCATCTCAATATTAACTACAGCTGAAATTATTTGGCAAAATGTTTCAGAACGGAGATCGGAGCTTTCTTTATTACAAGCTTTAGGATGGAAGAATAGTTCAATTGTTAGGCTTGTAATGTTGGAGGGGATTATTACAGGCTTCTGTGCAGCTATTTTTTCAGTTTTGATAGGATTTATATTTATTTCGGTAGTGTATCGTCAATTTCCTTTGTTCGAGGCATGGTACTTATTGATCATAGGGTGTGCGCCTATTCTAATGGGGTTAATTAGTTCCTTATTGCCAGCATATAAAATTGTTACTTCAAGGACGCAAAAGGGTTTGGCTAATGATATTTCATCGACTAAGCATCTAAAAATTTTAATGACAATTGGTTTATGCACTCTGCTTATTGCTTTTTCTAGTATCTCAATGATGTCAATAAGGCATTTATTATTGACGCATTCAGGTGATCCAGATATAGAAAGTGTTGTTTCATCTTCATCACATAATGAAGCTTCTATGAATAAATCGAAGGTTATAGGGAATTTGTCGGATTTTACCCCAGAGTATATCACAAACGAAAGTAAAGCTTCATATGATTTAAGTCTAAAAATGAATGAAGAGGGGATATTTACAACACATGCGAAAATTCGGGTATCAAATAATTCAGAGGATAACTGGGATAAACTTGTATTTTATATGATACCTAATGTATTTACTGTGGAGGGACATTCACAAACATACAGAAGTAATGCAAAACTTACAATAAAGGAAATAATGATTAACGGCAATCATGTTTCTCATAAACTTGAATGGGATACTTTGACTATACCTTTAATCGATAAATTAGGCACATTAGATCAAGTAGAAGTTGATATAAACTATGAGTTTGAAGTTCCTGAAAAGGGGATTCGCTTTACGAGAATTGGTAACAGTTATGATCTCGCTCAATGGTATCCTATGCTTGCAACTTACAATGAGGGTTGGAATAAGCAACCGTATCAATCTCGAATTGAATCACATCTGACAGATTTCAGTGATTTTACATTAAATTATGAGTTACTTGAAGGCTATCGATTAATTTCTTCATCAGAAGAAGATTCAAAAGAATTGTCTTCTTCCGGAAAAGTCACAGTGAATCATATTAAAGAACTAATGGCCATTGTCTCAAAGGATTTGGAGCCTACCTCCAAAACAATAGATGGAATTGATTTGAATGTATGGGGAGGAGAGAAGGATAAAGAAAAAACTGAGGAGGCAGTGAATATAGCTAGTAAAGCACTGAAGTATTTTAATAACCAAATTGGCTCCTATCCATATAAACAATTGGATATTGTTATCGGTGATAGGATATCCATGGAATACCCTGGGATAGTTACTGTGAATACAGGTGAAAATTTTAGGCATACCCTCGTCCATGAAATTGCTCATCAATGGTTCTATGGTGTTGTCAGTAACGATCCATATAGTGATGGATGGTTAGATGAAGGAATGACTGAGTTAAGTACTTCATTATTTTTTGACGATTACTCTTATGCGGAGCAGCACTTTAATCCCAAACAACAATTTTCCAATATTCCAGTACCAGAAATGGGCCCAGGTGAAATTGTTTCTTATTATTATGCCCAACCAGTTTTGAAATTTAAGGAACTATTCAAGTACTACGAGACGGATGGTGCAACATTTTTAAAGGCTTACTTTAACACATTCAAATACCGCCAAGTGGATACTAAATCCTTTGTTAAATTTGTGGAGGTTTACTTTAATATGGATGATGATTCCTTTTTTGAAGATTGGATCAGGTATTGACGAGAACGAGAGGTGAATTAATTATCACCAAAATTCAACAATAGTTTCCAAATGATATCGGAATCAGGTGAGGGTCGTTAGTCTATGCTTAGGTAGAGAATAAAAATGAGAGTTTATCAAAAAAATGCAGGTAGATTATGACGGGATGTGGGATAAAAATGGATTGAATGTTCACGTAATTCAAACATATATTGTGATTTATATCTGAGCAGTCTCTTCGGAGACTGTTTTTTATATGCTCTTTTGATCAACACCACAATGCCCATGATAGGAGCCTGTCCACGGGCCATGCGAACAGTACAGTCGATATGATCAGTGGATTAGAGACGATGGTACTGAGCGGAGCGGATTTGCTTCAGCGATAGATATTTTTGTGCACTTATCCAGATTACGAGACAGGTCGCGTCGTGTGATGGAGATTTCCGAAGTGGTAGGGATCGATGATGGGGAGGTGCTGCTTAATCCACTTTTTACTTTTCAGGAGGAAGGTGAGTTGTTTGGAAAAATAACCGGCAGGCTAAAGCAAGTCGGTCACGGGCTGGTTTACACGGATAAGTTACAAATGGCAGGATTTCAATCAACCGATTTGAGGCGGGGAGGTGACAGCATTGATAACCAGAGCAAAGGAGAGGGGTGAAAATAGGGAGGGATCAAGCTCATCTTCACCACTATCATTGTCAGATTATCAGGTATATACCCTGTCCCGTAGACAAAGAATGGTCTGTCTTTTGGCAGGTGGTGCAGGATTGTTTGGGGTGGGCTATATCTTTTTTCAATCCTGTCTGTTGGCCCTGGTTTTATCGAGCGGAGCAGTGCTTATCCCAAGGCCCCTAAGATGCTCTCAACTGCGTTTTAATCTGGGCTAATGTAGCTCCAGATCAAGCATGGTAGTAGATATACTAAATCAGGTTCTGCCTTTTCTGTAAGCGGCAGTGATGTAAGCCATCGTTCAAGCTTCCATGGTTGTCGTAAATGCAGCACATCGAAGTGAACATCAACATTAGTCAGGTAACGGCCAATCGCCTGAGTGGATCGAACTTGATAGTGGTCCATTGCCAAGTTGACTTTGGCTTGGCGATTCGAAAATACGTTTCAATCGCCCAACGCTTGCTGTAGTAGTTTATAATAGCTTCATTTGTCAGTGAAATATCGGTACTTAGAAAAGCCTTCATTCGTTTGGGGTCAAAACCTTACCCTTTTTCCCAGCACAGCAGTACAACGGCATTTTCTATGAGGTTGAGCTTTCGTTCATAGCGATATACTCGTTAAACGGAGGAGCCGATGGTCACCAGATCGGTATTCGATTTCAAGATATGGAGAAGCAAAGCTTTCGAGAGATTGCCGAATGCCCTGCGGATAAAAAATGTGGTTGGTTTTCAAACCGCTAATGACATGAAAGCCTTGTTTTGCGCTCGTTGGAGCACAGAAGAGGAAAGGGTACCACGAATCAATCAGTAGGTAAGTTGGATACCTGGACACTGGACGGCTTGGATCATACATTTTTGCTCTTTCCTTCCGGGCTCGTAACGCTCCGTAGCAAAAGGATACACCGCATCACCCGAACGAAGCAAAGCTTGAACAACCACGTGTATATATACGTTCTGACCCTTGAGATGAGAATACTGAAACGTAACTCCTTGCATCGTGTGCGTAGCCTGTGACGAAGGCTTGGTTTTCTCGCACACGGTATCATCCGGGATCACAAAAATCGGGTTTCGATCTTGCCGAGCGGTTCCCTGGATTTGCCGGAAAGCCACATGTTGAACAATGTCTTTGAGGAATCGTGAGTTCCAATTTCTGTGAGATAAGAAATGACTCAGGGTTCTACGATTTCGATCATGCAAACTTTCATGGTGAATATCTGTTAAGGTGTATGAAACCCAAAAGAAAGCATGCCATCCACGAAGTGCTGGATATGATGAAGCACGGGTTGAGTAAAGTAGAAGAATCAACTTCCACTGTTATAAAGTTTGTTCCAATGGATCTGTTGTGTTAACGTATAGGTATGAGACATGTCTTGTCCTCTCCTGCGTAGGGTCGTTGGTGGTGCATCTATTTTACGCTGAGAGTCAAGTAGGTCTCTTTTTTTACATTTCATGGAACTGGCTTTGAGCAAGTACAGTAACTTAGTACATAGGTATGGCGAAAATGAAAAATATTATCTTGGGTCTTAACAAGTAGATGGATTTCCTTATTCTTATATACGGATTATAAAATATTACATTTAAAAAGCTTTTAAATGGGATTAGTATAGAAATATACTTAAAGGGGGGCTATGCTATTTTTTATTAAAATACTTATTAAAAGTATAATAAATAATGATGGAAGGAGATAAATATTAAACCTGAATTTCGAAAGTACCGCTTTATGAAAACGTGAAAAGGGCTCCGAATCTTTGGTAGAATGGTGTTTGTCGAAAACACATCACCCAAAGAGAGGAGCACCTTGTAGGTGAAGTCTAACACAACTATCAGCAAAATCAAGTCGGAATTTTCTTTGCAAAACGCCACGAGTTTCGGAGGCGTTAAGGTCTTTCTAGCCTTCCTCGAAAAAATCAAGCTATCAGAAGCAATGCGCAATCTCTCTGGAGGTAAGGCGCACAACGCCATTTTTCCGCTTTATCGCATTCTCCTTTATCTCATCGTTGGTTGGATGCTCGGCTGCGAACGGATCTTTCACTTTCGTCGCTTGCAGCACGACGTCCTGCTGCGCCGTTTCCTTGGCGGACGCTGCCCGCATCATAGTCTATTGTACAAGGAACTCAGAGGACTGGGCCGATCCTGTCCAGAGCTCGCGACCGAACTGAGGCAGTTAAATCAAGAGATCATTCGACCCTGCTTACCGTCTGAACTCATTCTCGACCTGGATTCCACGGTGGAAACGGTATACGGCGATCAGGGCGGTGCAGCCAAAGGCACGAATCCGCACAAGCCTGGACGCAAAAGCTATCATCCGCTGCTCGCCTTCGAAGGACAAACTCGCTTGAATCTGCATGCGGTTCTACGCCCCGGCAATACGCACTCTTCCACGAATGCCGCTGACTTTCTACAGCAAGCCTTCAAGCTTCTCGGCGAGTGTAAAGTGAAGTATGCCCGGTTCGACAAGGGCTTTGGCGGTGAGGACTTCTACAGTCTGTTGGAAGGTCAAAAAGTCGGCTACGTCGGCAAACTCAAGTGGACAAAGCGGCTTGCTAGTGAAGTTCAGCGCTGCCGCCATTGGACATGCTACGTGGACGAGGACTGGATCATTGAAGGAATCAGCTTGATCTACAAAGCGACCTCTTGGGAAAAAGCTCGTCGTGTCGCGGTTATCCGCAAGGCGCAGGTATTCGAAGACGGCCAGGGTCGAATGGTGTTCGATACCGATTGGCGCTACGAAGCGATAGTGAGCAATCTGGAATGGGAAGCCATTGATCTGTGGCGCTTCTATAACCAACGTTGCTGCATGGAGAACTACATCAAGGAAGCCAAAAACGGCTTCTCGATCGACCGCATCGCTACCAGCGATTTCAAAGCCAATGAGCTGGACTTGCTGATTAAGCTACTGGCCTACAACCTTTTCGAACGATTCAAACGCGATTGTTGCTTAACCCGTGCACCACGGCTACACAATTGCTCGGTTTCGCTTAGAGTTCTTCCATTGTGCAGCGACACTTATTAGGCACAGCCGCTCCGTCGTACTGAAGCTGATGAAGGATTTCGCTGGGCGTCACGCCTGGAAACGAATCGAGAACAGAGTTTCTCAGTTGGAATGAGAGTTACTCGAAATTTTACATGGAAAATGAACCGCTCCTTAGTTGGGGAGGGGGAAAGACCATCTGCAAATTGCAAAAGTCTCTCATAGGCATGGTTAATTCCTATATTTTTACACCACCTCCCTCTCTGCCAACAATGTGCTATCTTGATAATATGGGCTTTCGAAATTTAGGTTAAACACTTTTAAGCACATAGAAAAAGGTTATGCATAAGGAGACTTCATAAAAGTGGAAAAACGTTCAGGGAAATTCAATAAAATTTACGCCATGCAGTTGGCCACCATATTTATCGGCTTTGTCATTTTCGGTTTTTCAGAAAATATTAAAGGACCCGCAATTCCCCGTATTCAGTACGATTTTATGTTGAATGAATCTCAGTTAGGTTCCTTGCTGTCACTTAATGCATTAGGCTATTTGCTTGCTTGCTCCTTTACAGCCTATCTGACAAGAATTTGGGGAATCAAGATCGTAACGGTTATATCTTTTGCTACCATGGCAATTTCAGGTATATTCATTTTTTTATCGCAGCATTATGCATTGTTTTCCGCGTCTTATTTTCTAATGTATATCGGCAACGGAATGCTGGAGATAGGCTTAGCTATTTTAGGGGCTCGCATTTTTGTTAAGAACACGGGAACTATGATGAACCTGACTCATGGGTTTTATGGTCTCAGTTCAACGGTTGCGCCACTTATTGCAACAGGCTTAATGAAGGTTACGATTAACGGATATACACTGGACTGGCGTGGAATGTACCTATTTATGCTGTTATTGTCCGTTATTCCAATTATCTTTGCGCTGCTCAGCTCCTTTCCCGGGGATGATATCTCAGAAGAGGATCGTGTACCCCTTAAAGCACTCATAAAAGATCCAGTTATTTGGCTCATGGTACTTGTTTTATCATTTGGTGTTGTTTCCGAGATGGCTGTTGGCGGCTGGCTCGTTAACTTTTTAGAAAAAGCTTACGAGTGGGATACCGTTTCGGCCTCGGGAATGCTGTCTGCATTCTTTTTATGCTTCTCGCTTGCGAGATTGTTTCTTGGAGCGTTAACAGATAAAATCGGTTTTACATTATCGTTGATTATTTTTTCAGGCACATCAGCTATTTGTACTTTTATTGCCATCTTTGGTGGTGAACAGCTGGCCTTTCTCTTTGCTGCATCCGGTATAGGTATTGCAATGATTTATCCAACGGTTATGGCTTTTGTTGCTAAAAGATATCCCAACGGAAGTGACACGGCAATTACCTTTACAGTGACACTCATGGGTGTCGGCAGTGTAATTGGCAACTACCTGATCGGGGCGGTTACAGAACTGACGAAAGGTGTTTTCGGAGCGGATACTCGGTTAGGATTGTTTCGCGGACTGCAGGCCGGATACGGATTTATAGGTTTATGTGCAGCTTTGTGTACAGTTGCAGGAATTATTTTATATGCTTATTTATCCAAACGCAGAGAAGTCATCTAGGCGATTGAGTGTTTGGGCTAGCAGAATACTAATGCATTCAGGCAGTCCCCGGAAAATAGCATTTTCTGAAGGACTGCCTGTTTTATAGGAGCATTTTAGTACATTGATTTAGAAAAGGTTAACGATTGCTGCCGTTCTCTTGACCAAGTCGGGTTTTGCTCAGCTCAGTAAAATAATACAGTAATGCTATGATTGGCATAATCAGTCCCACCAGAGATGCCAGAGCCCATCCCCCTTGAGCATATGCCCAACCACCCAACGACGAGCCCACGGCTCCCCCGATGAAGAAAATGGCCATGAACAGACCGTTTAAACGGCCCCGGGTCTCATTTCCCAATGAATAGATGATTCGTTGGCCAAGCACCAGATTGCCCGATACCGCCATATCCAGTGTGATCGCCGAAACAAAAAGCAGAATTAGCGCAGCCGTTGAATGGCTTGAAAAAACATGAATGAGCAAAAAAGACAGGACAGCAAGGATCATGGCAATACCTGTTAATAGTTTACTCCATCCCTTATCAGCCCATTTACCTGCAATAGGGGCGGCAGCAGCTCCGGCAACACCTACTAGCGCAAACCAGGCAATACCGCTTTGAGACATACCGAAATCATCGGCTAAACGGAGTGGAACGACCGTCCAGAAGAGACTGAATGCGCCAAACAGGCAGGCTTGATAAAAGGCACGACGGCGTAGTGCAGGAGTACGTGCAAACAATGTACCTAAGGACGTAATCAATTTGCTATAAGTAATTCCACGTGGCGGTTGGCGTCTTGGAAGAAGACGGGCGAGCAGGATAGTCAAGCAAGCAATCAAGATCGCGGAGAAGACAAAAACCGCTCTCCAGCTCCATAATTCGGCAATAAAGCTCGCTACCGGACGGGCAAACATAATACCCAGCAGAAGCCCGCTCATTACCTTACCCACAACGCTGCCGCTCTGTTTCTCAGTAGCCAGATAGGAAGCATAGGGCACCAGAATTTGCGCAACCACCGAGCCAAAGCCGATGATCAGTGCACCAATCAAAAATAATGCCGCATTAAAAGCGATGGAGGCTGTTAGAAGTGCAGCAACTGCAACAAGGAGCATTACAACTGTTAGTCGGCGATTTTCAATGATGTCGCTTAATGGAACGATGAACAGCAGCCCGATGACATAGCCGATTTGCGTCAAGGTCACAATCAAGCCTGCAGCCGTCGATGACAGATGAGTATCCAGTCGGATAGGACCTACAAGCGTTTGGGCGTAATACAAATTGGCGACGATCAGACCGCATGCTACCGCAAGCATAAATATTATTTTGTCAGATGAATGCGGACGTTCCTTCATTTCCTTTGTTTTCATACATAATCCTCCTCATGATGGTTCCCGGTATAGTACCGAGTAGCACCCTTGAATTTAAATACTAAACGCATCGTTCACTAATTACGTTTTTAATAATATACTAAACGTATCGTTTTGTAAATAGGCGATATGTTGCGCATGTATGTTTTTATTTTGTAAACTATACGTATAGTTTTGATGAAACGAAATGTAAAGGTGGGATTATTCGATGCAAGCAAAAAGAGGACGTCCCCGCAGTGCCGAAACACAAGAGTCGATACTGTCGGCTGCTTATGAATTGCTGCTGGAGGAGGGCTTTGCTGCGATTACGATTGAAAAAATGGCGGAGCGGGCCAAGGTCAGCAAAGCTACAATCTATAAATGGTGGTCAAATAAGGCGGCTGTGGTGATGGACGGTTTTATGTCTGCGGCCACCGAGCGGCTGCCCGTTCCCGACACAGGAGTTGTATTTGATGACATCCTTACTCATGCTGCGAACTTAACACGGTTTCTAACCAGTCGTGAAGGGCGTATCATTACACAGCTGCTGGGTGAAGGACAGTTTGATGAGGCATTGGCAGAATCCTATCGAATCCGGTATTTCCAGCCTCGACGCCTGGAAGCGCGGAAATTAATAGAGCGGGGAATTCAAAGAGGGGAACTGCAAGGAAATCTGGATATAGAAATATGTATTGATTTGATATACGGACCGATTTTTTACCGACTGCTGGTAACCGGTGACGAATTGAATGAAGACTATATAAGACAATTGGTCACTACGGCATTCAAAGGAATTGGCCTGGCGTAAACGCAATTGTTATGTACAAAGTTATGAAAGTTACGAAAGTTATGTACGATGCACGATTAAGATTCAGGCAGTTTCTCTGCGTGATAAGCTCACAGGTCTCTGTTATAATGTAGGACGTATGAAGTCAAAGCAGGATAAGTTAAAACATACGAGGTGTTCGGTACATGAAAAATTATTTGGATCTATTACAGGATGTTTTAGATAACGGAGTGAAGAAGGAAGATCGGACGGGAACCGGAACAATTTCTGTGTTTGGCAGACAGCTTCGTTTTGATTTAAGCAAAGGCTTTCCACTTGTCACAACAAAAAAGATTCACCTGAAATCAGTTATTCATGAATTGCTATGGTTTTTGAAGGGCGAAACTAATATTTCATATTTAAAAGAGCACGGCGTGCGTATATGGGACGAGTGGGCGGATGAAAATGGTGATCTTGGTCCGGTGTACGGCTCACAATGGAGAGCCTGGGAAACTGCTGACGGTCGCCATATCGACCAAATTACAAATGTAATACAGGCCATTAAGACGAATCCTGATTCCCGGCGTCACTTGGTCAGTGCGTGGAATGTTGGCGAAGTGGATAATATGAAGCTGCCGCCGTGTCATTTTGTATTTCAGTTCTATGTTGTAGAAGGTAAATTGTCTTGCATGCTGACTATGCGCTCGGTGGACACCTTCCTTGGACTGCCGTTTAATATTGCAAGCTATTCGCTGCTAACTCATATGATAGCCCAGCAATGCGATCTTGAGGTTGGCGAATTTATATGGTCCGGCGGAGATGTACACATATACAGCAACCATTTGGAGCAGGTTAAAACACAGTTAGAGCGCGAGCCTTATCCATTGCCGAAATTAATTATCAAACGCAAGCCGGAATCCATTTTTGATTATGTATATGAAGATTTTGAGTTTGAAGGCTATCAGCATCATCCAACGATCAAGGCAATAGTAGCTGTATAGATCGTAGATCAAAGGAGGGTGAGTGTATGGGAATCACGCTAATATGGGCCATGTCCATTAATGGAGTAGTTGGAATTAACAGTCAGCTGCCTTGGCGTATACCGGCTGATCTGAAGTTTTTTAAGGAGCAGACAACGGGGAAGACGATGATTATGGGGCGTAAAACCTGGGAATCTTTAGGCTGTCGCCCGCTTCCGAATCGCCGCAGCGTCGTATTAACCGGGGATTATTCCTATGAGGCAGAGGGTGCCGATGTTGTGCATACGGTGGAGGAGGCGCTTGAATACGCTAACGGCGAGGAATTGATGATCATTGGCGGAGGTGCAATATTTCAGCTATTTCTGGAATACGCCGATACTCTGCTGGTGACGCAAATTGATCAAGAATTTGAGGGAGATGTGTATTTCCCGAAAATCGATTGGGCAGAATTTACACTAATTAGTGAAGTACAGGGGATTCGTGATGTGAAGAATCCTTATGATTACAGATTTTTAACGTATAAACGCCATAATACTAATGCGCAATAGTGCAAATTATCATATCAATAATCCATTAATAACGTTACCCCTGGGGTGCTAACATCAAGATACACTGAAATGTGAGAGTTTCGTTTAGTCACGGAGCTTTCGCGGATACGGATGGGGGAAGTTAATAATGTCTACACCAACAGGGTTTATGGAGTTTAAGCGTCAGATTCCGGGGGACCGGAGCCCTTCCGAGCGGGTGAAAGATTGGCAGGAATTTCATAAGCATATGTCGGATGAAGAGTTGCGTACGCAAGGGTCCCGTTGCATGGATTGCGGTACACCTTTTTGCCATACAGGGATTGATATGACGGGAGGAACTTCCGGCTGCCCGGTACACAACCTGATTCCGGAATGGAACAGTCTTGTGCACCGTGGATTATGGAAGGAAGCGCTCGAGCGATTGCATAAAACAAACAATTTTCCGGAATTTACAGGAAGTATTTGTCCGGCTCCATGTGAAGGCTCCTGTACAGTGGGGCTGATCGGGCAGCCTGTGACGATCAAGTCGATTGAACAGGCGATTATTGATAAGGGCTTTGAGGAAGGCTGGGTCGTTCCTGAGCCGCCTGAGAAGCGGACTGGACGCAGAGTAGCTATTGTTGGATCAGGTCCTGCGGGACTCGCTTGCGCAGCACAGCTGAACAAGGCTGGTCATGAAGTAACCGTGTTTGAACGCTCCGATCGTATCGGTGGATTGCTGATGTACGGCATTCCGACGATGAAGCTGGATAAAGCGGTTGTGCAGCGCCGGGTGGATCTGCTCGCTGCAGAGGGAATCAAATTCGTAACCAACACGGAAATTGGCCGCCACATTATGACTCAACAGCTAGTAGATGAGTATGATGCGGTAGTTCTCTGCGGAGGTGCCACCAAGCCGCGTGAATTTAACATTGAGGGCAGTGAATTAAAAGGTGTTCAATACGCTATGCCTTTCTTGAATCAGACGATTAAGAGCTTTCTTGATTCCGGTCTTGAGGATGGGCAATATATATCTGCTGAAGGTAAAGACGTTATTGTCATCGGTGGCGGTGATACCGGGTCTGACTGTGTGGCTACGGCATTGCGTCACGGCTGCCGCTCCATCACACAGTTCGGTACACATACAAAGGCTCCTCTTGAGCGTGATACGGTTCAAAATCCTTGGCCGCAGTTTCCCAATGTGTATACACTTGACTATGCACAGGAGGAAGCAAAAGCGTTATTCGGTGATGATCCGCGGGAATTCTCTATTATGACAACTCGCTTTGTGGGAGATGCAGAGGGGAATTTGAAGGAGCTTCATACCATACAAATTAAACGCAGCGTAGATGAAACAGGACGTAAAGTATATGAACCGGTTCCTGGAACAGAACGTGTGTTTCCAGCGCAAATGGCCCTGATTGCCATTGGGTTTGATGGTCCTGAATCTACCATCATTGATGAGCTGGAGCTTGAGAAAGATCGTCGTAGTAACGTGAAGGCTCGTTATGGCAAATATAATACGAGTGTGGGCAAAGTTTTTGCAGCAGGTGATATGCGCCGCGGACAAAGTCTAGTCGTGTGGGCCATTCATGAAGGACGTGAGGCTGCCCGCGAGGTAGATAAGTTCTTGATGGGTTCTACTGTGCTAGCGTAATATAAGTCGTGATCAAATGAAAAATATGATATAATATAGGTTAGCTACAGGGCTGCGCGGAGCGCGGCCCTTTTTATTGAGCAATCAAGAAACGGACACCGTTTTTAGCGAGTAGAGAGAGAAAGTGGGGCTCCATAAGATAATGAAAACGCTCGTTATCGCCGAAAAACCAGATATGGGACGGACGATTGCTGCTGTCATTGAGCCGAGAGCAAAAAACAATCGATCATATTTGGAAGGGGAACATTATATCATTACTTGGGCCATAGGTCATTTATTGGGTCTGGCTGAGCCGGATGCCTATGACACCAAGTATAAAAGATGGAACTTTGGTGATCTGCCCATCCTGCCGGAGCAATTTAAAGTGGTTCCGAATCCGAAGACCAAGGATCAGTTAAAGACGATTGGCGAATTGTCCAAACGCTGCAATGCAGTAGTTAATGCTTGTGATGCCGGGCGGGAAGGACAGTACATTTTTGATCTGATCCAGCAGCATATCAGGTTAGACCAGCCCGTCAAGAGATTGTGGATTTCAGACCTTACAGCGGAAAGCATTGCCAAGGGCTTTGAGGGACTGCACGAGGGGGCTGAGTTTCATAATTTAACGCTTGCTGCCAGAGCAAGAAGCGAAGCCGACTGGCTTGTCGGGATGAATGCTTCCCGCGCTTTTACAACAAAGCACAATACCTTGCTATCAGTAGGAAGAGTACAAACCCCTGTACTTGCTCTTATTTATGATCGTCAAAAAGAAATCGAGAGCTTCGATTCATTGACCTACTACGATATTAAGGCAGTATTCCAGCAGTCCGAGCGATCGTATACAGGTACTTGGCAGGGGGATCGCCTGACCGATGGTGAGAGGGCTGCAGCAATTGCCGAAAAAGTACGAGGCAAAGCCGGGGCTATCGCCAGCTATGAAGTAAAAGAAACCAAGGAATTCCCTTATAAGCTGTACGATCTTACACTTCTGCAGCGTGAAGCCAATGCCAAATATGGGTACTCCGCGAAGAAAACCTTGGATATTGCGCAAGCGTTGTACGAAAAGCATAAGGTTATTTCATATCCTCGTACAAGCTCTAACTATGTAAATGAGCAAAATATTGAGGGCATGCATAAAGCACTACATATGCTGAAATCTACTTCATACCGCGATTTGGCTGAAGCCGCCAATCCGAAAATCGTACATGTTAACAACAAATCCGTATGTAATCCTGCCCGGGTAGAGGATCACCATGCGATTTTGCCAACGCTGAGACGAGCGGGTAATTTAAGCAACGAAGAACAGCATATTTATGATCTTGTCATCCGCCGTTTTTTGTCTCATTTCTATCCTCCGGCTGAATATAAGCAGCATACCGTTCTCACGGAGGTTGAATCCGAGACGTTCAAGACGAACGTAAAGGAATTAATATTTCTGGGGTGGAAGGTTTGTCAGCCAAGTGAAGACAGCAATAAATCGTCGGGCAAGGGACGAAAAAAGGAAGAGGAAGACGAGGCGGAGGAGCTTGTAAGTGAGCCGTTTTATGTAAATCGTGATGATAAGGTTCACTGCAGTGAGGCAGAAGTAAAGGAAAAGGCAACTCAGCCGCCAAAATCTTACACCGAGGGAACACTGCTCAAAGCGATGGAAAGTGTAGGCAAGCAGCTTGAGAATGAAGAGCTGCGTGATGCGATGAAGGAATCAGGGCTGGGAACCCCTGCAACCAGGGCCGCTACAATTGAGCGTCTCAAGAAGGTTGGCTACATTATTATGCAGGGTAAAAAAATTACAGTTACTCAGAAGGGACGTACAGCAATTGAGTTGATACGCCACGCTGGCATTGAGCTGTTGACCTCTCCCGAGATGACCGGGCAATGGGAGCGCAGACTGCATCAAATTTCCAAGGGTGAGGCTGCCCGTGAGAGATTTATGGATAATGTTAAGAAGTTTACTGTTTCCATCATCGATAAAGTGAGAACGCAGCCAAAGGCCAATGCCTCTATGTTCGAATCGGAGGTGCAGGAGAAGGCTAAAGGAAAGCGAACACAAACAGGTGGTTCAAGTACTAAAGCTGCGAGAGCTTCTAAAGGGACTTCCTCCGGCAAATCATCGGGCACAAGTGGAGGCTTACAGCCGCTTGCTTCTTGTCCTAGGGAGGGCTGCGGTGGACAGATCATTGAGGGGCGCAAGGGCTACGGCTGCTCACACTTCAAACAGGGCTGCGGATTTGTGATTTGGAAGGAATTCTCAGGTAAAAAGATTTCACATGCAATGCTTGGAACTCTTCTGGAAAAAGGACAAACCCAGCTTCTTACCTTCAAAGACTCTGAAGGAGATTATAAAGCCAGAATAACACTAAATGATCAAGTTACCGGGAAGCTGGAGCTGCATAGAGAATAGGAATAAACCTATGGTTGCAACAATGTAATCCGCAATCATAGGTTTATTTGTGCTGCAATTCAGGGATTAATAAGCTTCCAGAACAACCGAAGCAGATTGAAGAGGCTGATACGCTTGCTTAAGAAAACCACCGAACAGACTTACTTTTGAGAAGCCTGCCTGGGAGGCCATAGCTGTCAATTCCTCCTCATACAAAGGAAGCAAAGGAACCGAGCTGTCATAATAGATTTCCTTACCACCTGCATGCTCAACGAGCCTTGTTTCAAACAAGATTTTGTTATTAGTTTCATCCAGCCGGTAATGGCGTACAAACGAAATGCCGGCTTCTTTTCTATCGAGAGTTGGAAGACTGCGTATACTGTTTGAAATGATCTTATTATAATTAACAACACCAATCACTAAGCGCCCTTGAGGTTTCAATAGTTTCCGGCAATCAGAGATCACTTGAAGCACATCCAGCTTTTGATCCAGATGGACAATAGAGTTGCCGATACAGTAGATCAGATCAAATGGATCGGGTGCATAATACTCACGAATCCGAGTCATATCTCCATGCAGCCAATGAACGTTAGTGTCTGAACGTCCTCTGGCTTGTCTAATCATACCTTCATCCAAATCGAGCGCATGTACTACATAGCCAAGATCAGCCAGCGCTGATGCATACCCGCCGGTTGCACAAGCTATGTCCAGTATATGTCCACCTGAGGGGAGGCCTTCTGTCAAGAAGCTAACCGTATCTGGATTAACAGGGAATATGTCATCATATACTTCGCTTAATTTTTCATAAAACTTCATGGAAATTCCTCCTGGCTAGTGATTACAAACGCTGCTTAGGGAAAAACCTCTTACAGTGTAGAAGAGACAGAAAAAAGGGATACCCCAAAGTAAAAGAGCTACTTGGAGGCAATCCCTTGCTGTATAGCTGTCATTTGGTTATGAATAATCCTCGGAACCTCAACCAATGAAGCAACAGTATACATCGGTATATTGTGCTCTTGATTTAATTCAATAATATTAAAGGACCACTCATCCGGATGCTTGATATAGATTGAATTAATGCCTGCGCTCATGGCGGGGGCGATATCCGTTCTTAGACTATTGCCGATCATCCATGTTTGCCCGCGGGTGAAGTAGCGGGATTCAAGAATTTCCTCAAGCGCTTCGATGTTTTTATGTTGGCGGATGAAGATACGATCATCGAAGTAATCGGCCAATCGCATCTGCTCGATTTTGCGCTGCTGAATTACCGCTTCACCACCAGTATATAAAAACAGCTCATGACCTTGATTCTGCAGAAGATTTAATGTGTCAACCATGCCCGGATAGGGCTCGATTTCCTGTTCATACACGCTCATCCCAAGCTGCATTAATAAATCCTCTTCCGCAGCGTTCTGCTCACGTTCAACCTCTTGGCAGAAGTAACGATAGGTATCGATCAGGGATTCCGGGAAATGATGGCTTGCGAAGCCAATTTTTTGCACGCCGGCGACATCTATTTCGGTCTGCTTGGAACGAATGTCCCCGGTTGTGATGCGATGGGAACCTAACCAATCTGTAAGCATATCCGCAAATTGATTCAGAATCAGTTCAAAATACTTGTTGCAGTAGACAAGGGTGTCATCCAGATCAAAAATGATTTGTTGTTTGAGCGTGAAGCTCACAGCAGGTCACTCCTTTATTGGTAAAGCATGCAGCTCTCTATATTTATAATGTTCTGTTTTATAGACGAATATAAGACTCCAGGAACATTTGCAGCTCGGAGGCTCCATCCGGACGAATACTGTACTTTTCGGTATCAGCCTCGATAAGATGAACTCTCAGCAAGCCTGCTACACGAAGACGCATCAAGTGATGCTTCAATTGATCCTCGGTTTCATTCAGGTCATGGATAATTTCCTGAAGTGATTTAGGCTGGTCAGCGATATAGCGAAGCAAACGTAGCCGTTCAGGCTTGGCTAGAGCACGAGTTAACCGCACAAGATAAGTAGGAGGCTCATCTTCGTCCAGCTCCGGTATATCTATAGGATATTGTATCAGAAGAGTCCGGTGATAAAAGCAATAGGTATTTATTGGACGAAAATGAATGGAAGGCAATAAAATAACCTGCTCAATCGGCAGATGAGATTCAAGGACAAGCCCGCCGGATGCATACTCAATCAAAGCTTCGGAATCCATCTTATGCAGCAGCAATTGCTTTTCAGCAGCGTCCTCCTGCAGCAGACCTTCATAATGACTGCACAGAGGCTTGAAATACAGATCGTACCAAGTACGAAGCAAAGGAACGTAGTATTTCTTGAGTCGTGCAACATCCTCGCCACCCACTGTATCAATGTAAGGATTGATTTTATGCAAAAGTGTGACCTCGTCCTGTTCCTCCAGGTCATTTATGAAGTCCTCGATACGATTTGAAGAGTTGCGTTCGATCGCCAGCGCATACAAAATGTCATAATCAGTAAATGGCAAAGCCGCAGCTTCCGCAAAGGAATGACGAGTTTTCTCGTTGATGAGGGGCTGAATTTGATCCATCCATTCCGAGCCTACCTCCAAATTGTTCACCCATTTGCGCGTTGTATATATCATAAAGCTGCTTATTAGTTCGTAGACAGGTGAAACGTCAATTTTTACATCATAGGTCATAAACAATTCCTCCTACAAAATCAATGGTAGAATGTGCGTCGATAGATGTTTTTCTTATTATGGCTTGTGAAGGAGGGGCTTGTCTACTATAATGTTTAATGGTTTAACAAAGTATAGTGTCATTTATTCAAGGAAACTGTATAATTACGTTTCTAGCGAAAAATCGTCGTGAATATGGCGATTTTTCTTATTTTTACAGGAGGCTTAATTCATGTCTTACATTACATCAATCACTAGCAAAAAATGGCTCTCCCCATTCGTCATTCTGTTATCGGTTATCGTGCTTGGGGGAGTCAGTCAGGGACTGCTGCTTCCCTTATTATCGATTTTTATGGAGGAGCGGGGAATTCCTTCTTCTGTAAACGGTATGCATGCTGCAGCATTATATATAGGATCTTTTGCAATGTCGCTTGTGGCGGAGAGAGTGCTTAACGTAACCGGCTTTAAGAAGCTGCTGCTGGGAGGACTCATAGTTGTTCTGATTTCACTTCCGCTGTTTCCTTTAGTTTCGAATTTAAAATTATGGTTTGTTTTGCGGCTTCTCGTCGGGATTGGCGACAGTGCCATTCATTTTACATCCCAGCTGTGGTTGGTTCTAGTATCGCCTCCTGAACGAAGAGGGAGAAATATTTCCTTATATGGAATGTCCTACGGGCTTGGATTTAGTCTGGGGCCGCTGGGCATACATCTGGTTCCGTTAGGCAAGCTGCTGCCGTTTGCTATACTTACTGTGTTGTTCGTAGCAGTCATTATGCTGGTAATTACCAGAATGCCCGATATGCACCCGGAGAAAATCGAGCCGGTCGAAGGCAGAACTGAGCGTAAATACTCGCTTATCTATAAGATGGCATGGTTTGCTCTGCTTCCATCCTTGCTGTATGGCTACATGGAATCATCTATGAACAGCAATTTCCCTATATACGGACTGAGAATAGGACTTACTACGGGGGAAATATCCTCGCTGCTTCCTTTCTTCGGAATAGGAGGTCTGATTCTGCAGCTACCGCTAGGAATTTTAAGTGACCGATATGGAAGAAAAGGGGTTCTCATGGTTGCTGGATTTATGGGAGGATTCATGTTTCTGCTAGTACCTTTATGCGGCAATCATTTCTGGGCTCTCGTATTGATTTTTATGCTTGCAGGCGGTTTGGTGGGCTCCTTCTTCTCTCTGGGTCTTGCTTATGCGGCAGATATACTGCCTAGACATTTGATACCTGCTGCAAACGTGATCGCATCGTTCCATTTCAGCTTGGGCAGTATCGCTGGCCCCAATCTTGGCGGACAGGTTATGGAATGGGGGAAGGCTGGACTTCTTTTCACGCTACTAGGGAGTGCCTACTTAATTTTTTCGGCGTCCGGATTGGCATTTCGCAAAAAAACGTCTAAAAATCTTGAAATATGAAGATGCTGTAATGGATTTTCAAAGCTATTTCCAATACACTATATAAAGGTAGTTATTTTGATCGTATATATTGTCTATTTGCAAAGGAGAAGCAGCTTATGATTACAGTGAGCCACTTGCATAAATCAGTGGATGGAAATAAGAAAAAAATACTAAAAGGCATTGATGTACAATTTCAAAAAGGTGAAATGATCGGAGTTGTAGGACCAAGCGGAAGTGGAAAAAGCACGCTTTTGCGCTGTCTTGCTCTGAGAGATAAATGGGATCAAGGGGATTATGCTTGGGAGGGTGCAAAGGTTATTCAAGGCCGTGGACGTGGATCGCAGAAATATCGTTCGAAATGCGCCTATCTGGAGCAGAATCCTTCGTTTTATCCTGACAAAACGGCATTAAAGAACGTACTGATCGGACAAGCCGGTCAGACGCCGTGGCTCCGCCGAATCACAGGGATGGTGCGTTCTGATGATTATATGGGTGCGATGGATGAATTGGAGCGCTTTGGCCTGATCGACAAAGCACATGTTAAAGCAGGTAATCTTAGCGGAGGCGAACGTCAGCGTGTAGCAATTTGCCGTGCTCTTGTGCATGGTGCCGGCTTCCTCGCTACAGACGAGCCTGTCATCGGATTGGACCCTCATTCCGCTGACAAGGTAATGAAGACTCTTCAAGGTTTGTGCGACAACGAGAGCAAGACGGTTATCGCGGCATTGCCGATTGAGCTTGCCGAGAAATATTGCAATCGAATTTGGGGAATTTATGACGGTCAGCTCAAAGTTGATGTGACGGGTAGAAGACTTACTTTAGATGAGAAACGGGCGGTTGACCTGATATAAGCGATGAAAAGAGTGATAACAATGGCTAGAAAGCACCTAGCTGCCAAGATAGCCGGCTGCTTGCTGCTGGTGGTCCTTAGCGGCTGCAGTTTAATTAAGGACCCTAAATCTTTGATGGAGACTCCACAGCTCACCTCGGATAGAGAATCACTCATCAACGTGATAAATGCCGAAATCAAAGGTGCACAAATCATACGTCCAAGAGATGTCAGTGACATCAGTGCGATACGCACACCGGATTTGAATAACGATGGCGTTAAGGAAGCAATCGTATTCTACGAAACACCGGATGCTGCGGTAAGAATACATGGAATGATTCTGGAGCATCAGGGTGAAACATGGGTTCCGAAGGTGCATTTTGATGGTGAAGGCCAGATACTGGAAACCTTTGAAATACGTGATATTACAGGGGACGGGCATCCGGACATCATTGCCGGCTTTTCCAGCGGCGATGAGGATCTGCAAAAAGGACTGACGGTATACACCTATGACGGTACGAAGGTAGATAAATTGCTGACCCTTCCTTATAATCATTTTCTACTTGATGATCTTAACCAGGACGATCGATTGGATATTACAGTCGTAAATCTGAAGCGTGATCAGAGTGGTACTGTTACAACCTATCAATACGAGGATGCTTCGTTTAAAGAAATAGCTTCCATACAGCTCGATGATCCGATTAAGGAATATTACAACACGGTCAGCGGGAATATTACTCCGAAAATTAAAGGTGTTATCCTTGATGCTGCTTTCGGCACGCATTACGCCTATTCCCATGTCATCGCCATGATTGACGGTCAATTAGTTGACCTTCTTCCGTCCCAGGATTCGACCTTCAAGAACTTCCCTGTACTTAGCGGGGATGTTGACGGGGACGGCATACTTGAGGTAGGACGCTCCGAAAAACCTAAGGGCTGGGAGTCGTATTCTTACGATGATATACCGTTGTTCTCATATTACCAGTGGGACGAAGAAGAGAAGATGAAGTTTGTGATGCAGCAGTACATGGATTTGTCCGGTCGGTTTTACTTTAATCTGCCTAAGGATTGGTGGGGAAATGTAACGATCGATACAAAATCCGATCCGAACGAGCATCTCTGGTTTACCAGAATTGATTCCGGGGAAAAGGTCGCTGAAATTCGTTTCTTCTCCTTGTCAGAATGGGAAAGAAATAAAAACGATTGGGAATTGCTTGCAAGAGACAATGATAAAGTGATCGGATTTTTGAGCTATACTGATGCAAAGATAAATAAAGGTGAAAAAGAAATAAAGCGTTAGGGGAGGAGAACAAATTGAGTAAAGTACTTATTTTGGAAGATGAAGAATCCATCCGCAGTTTTATTGTGATTAATTTGAAGCGTAACGGATTTGAAGTTCTTGAAGCAGCTGATGGACATGAAGCACTAAGTAAATTGCAGAGTGTGCCTGATATCGATATCGCGCTTTTGGACGTCATGGTTCCGGGCATAGATGGATTTGAGGTGTGTCGGAGAATCAGGGAAACCAATGAAAGAATCGGTATTGTTTTCCTCACCGCTAAAGTTCAGGAGCAGGATAAGGTTTATGCACTATCTGTAGGAGCAGATGATCACGTCAGCAAACCGTTCAGCCCTACAGAACTGATTGCCAGAATTCACTCGCTGCTTAGACGGGTTAATGTGTACCGTGAGAGCAGCGCGAAGGTTACATTTACGTCCGGACCGTTCTCACTGGACCTTATTTCCAAGCAGTTTAAGAAAAATGGTCAGATGATCGAGCTGACGCCGACCGAGTTTTCCTTGATCCAATATTTCCTCGAGAAGGAAAATACGCCGTTAAGCCGTGATGTATTGCTGGATCATGTATGGGGTAAGGAATATATGGGTGACCCCAAAATTGTGGATGTAAACATTCGTAGACTTCGGCAAAAAATCGAAAGCAATCCTTCCGAGCCTGCCTTCCTGCAAACTGTGTGGGGACACGGTTATAAGTGGAAGGGCGAGGGACAATGATCAAAAGAGGGATAGGCCGGCAAATTGTAATGCACTATTTTATTGTCGTATTCGTAACGCTCTTTATGATTGAGGTTATTTTTTCCTTGGCCATACGGATGTATTACTACGACACGATTAAAAATCATATGTATGTTCATTCGACATGGGCATCTGATTATTTTCAAAAGTTCGTCAGGTTAAATACAGAGCGTGACCCGGATTATTTCACAGAAATGCTGCGCACCTTCGAGCTGGATAACACCGAATTGTTAATTCTGAACAATAAGGGCGAAGTGCAGGCAAGCAGCAGCGGCTTTCAAGCGGATAAAGCCATTCAGACGAGCGATATTCCTCAAGCAGCTGCCGGTAATGTCGGCACATGGATCGGAAGGCAGCCTTCTACAGGGGAGACGGTAATGGCAGTATCCACGCCTCTTCAGGTTCGAGGAGAGACTCGCTATATCGTCAGATATGTAACCTCGCTTGAATCGGTTAACTCCAAGCTGATGAATCTTACCCTTGTGTCAGTTGGGGTGTCCGGAGCGGTTTTGGCTCTGGTAACCTTGTTTAGTATCGGTCTGGCCAATTCGATAGTTAAGCCCATTAATAATATTCGAGCCGTATCCGCCCAAATGGCCAAAGGGAAATTTGATGCCCGTATTAAGGGCAATTATAAATATGAGCTGGGCGAGCTTGCTGCTACGCTCAACTATATGGCTCAAGAAATTGTACGAAGCAATCAAATTAAAGATGACTTTATCTCATCGATCTCCCATGAGCTTCGAACTCCTTTGACAGGAATTAAAGGATGGAGTGAAACACTCAAGCTAGGCGGGTTTGATCGGGAGGAGACCGAGCTTGGCATGGGCATTATTGCTAAGGAAACGGATCGGTTGATTGGTCTGGTTGAGGAAATGCTCGATTTCTCCAAGCTGCAGCAAAATGAGATGAAGCTCGTAATTACAGTCGTTAATCTGAAGGAGATCCTCCAAGAGACTATGCTTAATGTTTGGGCTAAAGCCGAGCAAAAAGGAATTCAAGTGAAGCTGGAGGACAAAACAGAGCAGACTATTTTTGTAAATGGAGATGGCAATCGCCTCAAGCAGGTTTTCCTTAATCTTGTTGACAATGCGATTAAATTCTCTGATGAGAACAGCTGGATTCATCTTGTTGTCAAGAAGGAGTCTGACACTCAAGCGCTTGTTGAAGTGGTGGATAGCGGTATCGGAATCAGTCAGGAGCATCTGCATAAGGTGAAGGATCGCTTCTTCCAGGTTAATCACCAGGGCGGAGGAACAGGTCTCGGGCTTGCCATCAGTCAGCAGCTTGTTGAGCTTCATCAAGGGCAAATGGACATTCATAGTGAACTGGGAGTAGGCACTACGGTTTCTGTATCATTGCCAATTCATGAGACCAAAGATGAAGAAGGATCACCAACCTGACATGAATTATTTCTTGGTTGAAAGGCGAGCGCCTTTATGTAGTGTATGAAATGAATCCGGATTTATAGGGTTTGCTATAGGTATGTAGATTAGCAAAGTATAAGCAGCTGATAAAGTTCAAGCTGCTTATACAGGGGTTCTTATGGGAGGGGTATACCTTGACCTGAGAACCCCTTTTGCTGTTTTAAATCGATTTTTGGCTATATAATTAACACCTCGTCAGGATGATAATCCTTCTGCCAGCAAACGGTTTGCTGTATCGTACACTTCCTTGAGCAGTCGAGATGGCTGTGGAAGAACCGCAGGTTTAGCGGTGATCGTCTCGTTAGGACCGATGACGAAGATATCATGCCCGGTTCCTTTAATTACAGAACCGTCCTTCACTACGGCGCCTTCGCCAATAATCGCTCGTTCGATATGAACATTCCGGCCAATTTTTACGTTAGGCATGATGACGCTATCCTTAACTTTGGTATACCGTCCAATTTCAGTGCCGCCAAAAATGACAGACCGCTCTGCGTAGCCCTGTAGATCACAATATTCATGCACCATAGTGTTCTTGGGCTGAATGCTGTCCAATTCAAGGGATTTGCATCCGCTGGATTGCGTGCGAGTATACATCGGCCATTTTTCGTTAATAAAGCTCCAGCCTTTATCACCGGACAACAGATCCATATGGGCTTCCCACAGGCTGTAAACTGTTCCGACGTCCCGCCAATATCCCTCGAATTCATAAGCATGCAAGGGATGATTCGCTTTCAGCATTTTTGGAATCATGTTTTTGCCAAAATCATGACTGGAGCCATTGTCCATGGCATCCTCCATCAAATGCCTTTTGAGAAAATCCCATTTAAACATGTAGATGCCCATTGAAGCCAGATTACTTTTTGGCTCTTTCGGCTTCTCGGCAAATTCCGTAATTCTGGATTTTTGATCCTTTGACATGACGCCAAACCGATGTGCTTCTTCCCACGGAACAGGCATGACTGAAATCGTTGCACTAGCCCCTGATTCCTGATGGGAGCGCAGCATATCACGATAATCCATGTGATAAATATGATCACCAGACAAAATAAGTACATTCTCCGGATTATACCTGTCTACATATTCAATGTTTTTATAAATGGCGTCTGCAGTACCAGCATATTCTGGAGAGCCCGTATCGTATGCGGGCAGGAGGGAGATGCCACCCGTTTCCGACCTTGGAAGCTTCCATGCTTCTCCGTTGCCAATATGATCATGAAGTGAAGCAGCTTCGTATTGTGTGAGTACACCGATCGTATCGATTCCGGAATTAACGCAATTGCTGAGAGGAAAATCGATAATTCGATAATGACCGCCAAAAGGGACCGCTGGCTTTGCCAGCTTCGACGTCAATGGTGAAAGTCTGCGGCCTTCTCCTCCTGCCAGTAGCATTGCAATACAATTTTTTTTAATCATCTGTTTTCCCCTCCGTGTGGTTTTGTCTGGGCAGTATTTACATAAACTAGATCATGTAGTTGAAATTAAAAATATGAAAAACAGAAGAAAATATTACATTAATTTTTTTCAAGATGCTAAATTCTAAACTTATTTGGCAATTATGTGTAAGTAACGGAATAGTACTAAAACTAATAGTAAAAAAAGCAGGTGATGAATTGTCAGAGTACATTAATTTAAAATCCAATATTGTATCTCAAAGGGATATTTACCTGTTTCATCAAGGCACACTATTCCACAGCTACCGAACTCTGGGGGCTCATCCTTGCGAAGAGGACGAAATTCCAGGCGTACGCTTTACGGTCTGGGCACCACATGCGCGTCAGGTCTCCATTGCGTCAGATTGGAACGGATGGAGGGGAGAAAACGATGTATTATATAAGGTTCCCGAATCAGGATTTTGGAGTCGCTTTTTTCCGCATATACCTGAAGGCAGTTTTTACAAGTATGAAATCACAGCGCAAGACGGCAGCACATTTCTGAAGGCCGATCCGTACGCCTTTTATGCTGAAATTCGTCCAGCTACAGCTTCGATTGTGAAATCCTTACATGCTTATCCCTGGCATGATGCATCATGGCAAGCAAAAGATCGAGCGCCGTACGGGAGGCCGCTTAATATTTATGAGCTCCACTTTGGTACATGGAGACAAAAAGCTGATGGTACCAACTACAATTATCGAGAAATGGCCGACCTCCTAATCCCTTATGTTCTGCAGATGGGATACACTCATATTGAAATTATGCCCCTTTGTGAGCATCCTTATGATTTGTCCTGGGGATATCAGATCACGGGTTATTTTGCACCAACTAGTCGATATGGAAAGCCTGAAGATTTAATGTATTTTGTCGATTGTTGTCATATAGCTGGCATCGGCGTCATACTGGATTGGGTTCCAGGTCATTTCACAAGAGACGCACATGGCCTGAGATTGTTTGATGGTACGCCCCTGTTCGAGTATGGTGATCCTCAAAAAGCTGACAAGCCGGGGTGGGGAACATTAAGCTTTGATTTTGACAAGCCAGAGGTTCGGTCATTTCTTATTTCCAACGCTATTTACTGGCTGGAGGAATATCACTTTGATGGACTGCGAATCGATGCAGTGACCAGCATGCTGAGGCTGGATTTTGAGAAGCCGGAGGGGAAATTCAGCCGAAATCGAAATGGCGGGGTAGAGAATCTGGAGGCTATTGCATTTCTTCAGCAGTTAAATCAGGTCGTATTTAGCTACTTTCCTAATGCACTAATGATGGCGGAAGAATCAAGCGCCTGGCCGCTTGTATCAGCTCCTGTTGAGCAAGGCGGACTTGGCTTCAACTATAAATGGAATATGGGCTGGATGAACGATACGCTCGCTTACATTGAAACACCATTCTCCGAGCGTCCTGCTTGGCACAATCTGCTTACATTTCCAATTTGCTATGCATATTCAGAGAATTTTGCTCTTCCGCTGTCACATGATGAGGTGGTTCATGGAAAAAAATCGCTTCTTGATAAAATGCCCGGAGCGTACGAGCAGAAATTTGCAGGTCTTAGATTGCTGCTCGGGTATCAGATCACCTTTCCTGGCAAGAAGCTGATGTTTATGGGGGGGGAATTCGGTCAATTTATTGAGTGGAAGGATCAAGAGCAATTGGATTGGTTTTTGCTTGAATATGATAGTCACAAGAAGATGCAAGCCTACACCGCTGCGTTGAATCACTTCTATCTGGAGCATCCGGCTCTTTGGGAGCTTGATCATGACTTTAAGGGATACGAATGGATTATTCCTGATGATCATTCACAAAGTGTAATATGCTATCTGCGAAAGGGAACGAAAATAGGTGACACCTTGCTCATTATTATTAATTTTCAGCCAATCAAACGGGAAAACTACCGTATAGGCGTTCCGAAGGCAGGATTATACAGGCGGGTTTTTAACAGTGAAGATGAGGCTTTTGGAGGTCAGGAGCACTCAGAAAATGATGAATTGGCTTGTATAGCAGCTCATTCAGCTCATTCAGCTCATTCAGTTACAGTTAAAGCACAAAAGCTAGCCTGGCACAATCAAACGCACAGCATTGCTCTAACTCTCCAACCCCTAAGTATGTCGATTTGGCAAATCAAAAAGGAACCAAAGAAAAAGCTAAGGAGGACACCATCATGAATATATTGTTTGCCGCTGCTGAGGCCTGGCCATTCATCAAGACCGGTGGCTTAGCGGATGTAATCGGTGCATTGCCTAAAGCATTGAAGCAGGCTGGACATGATGTAAGAATCGTAATGCCAAAATATAAGGAGATACAGCCAATATATCTGGAACGAATTGAGCATTTGACAGAAACAATAGTTCCCGTGGGCTGGCGCAAGCAATACGCTGGAATTCAAGTGCTTCAGTTTGAGGGGATACCAGTCTATTTCATCGATAATGAGTATTACTTTGGAAGAGCGGGAGTGTATGGTCATTGGGATGATGGAGAGCGATTTGCTTTTTTGAATCGAGCGATTTTAGAAATCCTGCCCATCATCGAGTTTATTCCTGATATTTTGCATTGTCATGATTGGCACACCGCTATGGTTCCGCTCTTGCTGCGTGAGCACTATAGTCATCTACCGGATTATCAAAACATAAGCACCGTCTTTACTATTCATAATTTGCTGTACCAAGGCATCTTTCCTTACGAAGTGCTTGGAGATCTGTTAAGCTTGCCACATCACTATTTCACCCCGGAAGGTGTTGAATATAATGGAAATGTAAGCTTCATGAAGGCAGGCCTGGTATTTGCCGATCATGTAACAACAGTGAGTCCTACATATGCAAATGAAATACGAAGTGAATATTATGGCTATGGCATGGAGGGGCTATTACGCGCATTAGGTGGACGTCTCTCCGGCATTGTGAACGGTATTGATACATCTGTGTATAATCCAAGTACTGACAGGGATATTTCGGTAAAATACAGGACAAGTCTGTCCAAAAAACGTGAAAACAAGCTGCTGCTGCAGGAAGAACTGGGCTTGCCAGTTGCACCTGGTATACCGCTGATTGCTATGGTTACCCGTCTCGTTGAGCCGAAGGGATTGGATTTGGTCGTTAGAATGATGGATGAATGGCTGCACTTTGACGATGTCCAATTCATTGTTCTCGGCACAGGTGACAGAGCATATGAGGATTGGTTCAAGGAGGCTGCTTACCGGCATCCGGAAAAATTAGCTGTAAGAATTCAATTTAGTGAAGGGCTATCAAGGCGTTTTTATGCTGGAAGCGATATGTTTCTCATGCCATCCAGATTTGAGCCGTGCGGAATCAGCCAGCTGCTGGCTATGCGTTACGGTAGTATTCCTGTTGTCAGAGAGACGGGTGGGTTAAATGACACCGTTCAAGCCTATAACGAAAACACAGGTGAAGGCAACGGCTTTACGTTCCGCAACTTTAATGCGCATGACTTAATGTATACGCTTCGGAGAGGCGTTTCTTTTTACCGTCAACCCAAAGAGTGGAGCAACATAGTTAAAAATGCTTTTAGTGGAGACTATAGCTGGAATCGTTCGGCACAGGAGTATGAGGCAATTTATGCTCAGATCAGCTCCAAGTAAATAGAAGCCCCTTATGACCTCAAATCATGAAGACTTGAGGCTCATTAGGGGCTTGATTTCGTTTTATGATAGGTGCCTGTACAAAATCCTGAAGCCGTACGGATCAAGACTAATGTTCATGACTTTATCTTTGGGTTTCACAATTTCATTGCTTAAGGCATCTCGCCAGTCTTCGGTTTCCATCGGATGAGACAACGTTCTTGGCTTGTCTGTATTGTTCATCCAGATCGTAAAATGCATTTTGTCATCTAATCGTTCATATACGATGCAAGGATCATTTTTCGTTGCTTGGAGAAAGCGAAAGCGTCCTTGGCGCAGTGCGTTATGCTGCTTGCGCAGCGCAATCATCAGCTTATAGAAATCATGCAGCTCATGATCTTGCTTGTCTGAGTCCCACTCCATGCATTTTCGACAATCCGGATCGCCATCTCCTGCAAGCCCGACTTCATCACCATAAAAAATACACGGTGTTCCCATATATGTGAAAAGAAAGACGACACACAGCTTTAGCTTCCTTTTGTCATTGCCAACTCTGGTCAGCAGGCGTGGTGTATCATGACTGCACAGCATGTTGAATACAACCTCATTCGTTTGCTGAGGATATCGCATGACAAGGGCACCCATCTCATTTGAGAAGTTGTACCCATCCATGCCACCGCAAAAAAACTCCAGCACTTTATCTGCGAAAGGGTAATTCATCACAGAATCAAATTGATCGCCAAGGAGCCAGTTCAGCGAATCACTCCACACCTCGCCAATAATGTAGGCCTCCGGATTCGCCTTTTTGACGACCTGACGAAAATCGCGCCAAAAATGGTGATCCACTTCATTAGCGACATCAAGCCTCCAGCCATCAAGTTTGATTTCACGAATCCAATACTCTGCGACTCCGAGTAAATATTCCTTAACCTCGGGATTTTCCGTATTGAATTTAGGCATGTTTCCGAAAAAACCAAAGGTATCGTAGGAAGGTATGCCATCCTTAACATTAGGCGGATATTGGTTAATATGGAACCAATCCTTGTATTTTGACTGCTCTCCATTTTTAAGTACATCCTGGAAAGGAGCAAAGTGCTCGCCGCAATGATTAAAAACAGCATCGAGCACAACGCGGATGCCTACTTGATGGCATGCTTCAACAAGCTTCTTCAAGAGCTCATTTGTTCCAAAATGAGGATCAACCTGCTTGTAGTCCACCGTATCATATTTATGGTTTGAAGGAGAGACAAATATAGGAGTAAAGTAGATCGCATTAATGCCCAGGTCCGACAAATACCCGAGATGATCCATGACACCCTGAAGATCGCCTCCAAAATAATTAAGGCGAGTTGGTTTGCCTCCCCATGGCTCGATAGGCTTCGGATCATTGTTGGGGTCTCCATTAGCGAATTTTTCCGGCATGATTTGGTAAAATATTGACGATTTAGCCCAATCGGGAACTTTAAATACATCGATTTTATGAATGTATGAAAATTCATAAAGCTCTCCTGGCGGACTGGGAGGCTCATGCTGAATGCCCGTATCCAGCATATATACTGTTTCATTGCCTGAGCTTAGCTTGAATGCATAGGCTAACCGTTTATATCGGGGTCTGACATCTACCTCCCAGTAGTCAAACATGCCATCATGTGCCGCCTTTTCCATGGGAAGCTCCTGATACGTACCATTCCAGTCGTATTTGTCGCCTGTCATGGCATGAACAGCAGCAATATCGTCACGCTTCGTACGAATACGTAAATGAATCGTATTGAAATCATAGGCATAAGCCCATTTATCCCGGGGGACATGATACAGCGCTTCTAATAACATAAAGGGCACCTTCTTTGTGTTCTTTTTATTACATTATTCCCGAACCCTGTATTCATCATGAATGTATAAAAACATAAGTTTTATGCATGAATATGAAATTGTTATATTTGAAATGGATTACTAAAATTAAGCAACGTATCAAAAATAGCTTGAACATAAAAAATACGTTACCAAAAAATAATGTAAAATTTTATGTAATAAATACAAATGAATAAAATTAATCAGCTTATAAATTTTTGACCATAGTTTTATAATAAGGTGAACGATCAAATCATTCACATGAAACAGCTAGTGAAAAAATATGCTTTCCTGAAAAAAACTTTGCATATATATGCATATTGCTTTATAATTAGCCCAGTCATACAAATTATGATTTAATCCGACATCATAAATTTTAATTAGGAGAGAGACAGATGAAAAAATGGGGTATATTATTTGTAGCGCTAATGATGGTAACTAGCGTGCTCGCGGCATGCGGAAACAATAAAAGCAACAGCAATAGCACAGAGGGAAGCCAAGGAGCAAACAATACGGCTGCTAAGAAATTAATCATTGGGATGAGCGCCGATTTCCCTCCATATGAATTTCACATCAAGAACGACAAAGGTGAAGATGAAATTGCAGGCTTTGACGTTGAAATCGCTAAGGAAATTGCTAAGGATTTGAATATGCAGGTTGAAATCAAAGACATGAAGTTTGAATCTCTGTTGAACGAGCTGGAGAGCGGACGGGTTGATCTCGTTATTTCAGGTCTTAGCCCTAAGCCAGAGCGTTTGAAGCAAATCGATATGTCCCAAATTTATTACAAGGCTGAGCAATCCATCGTATCCCGCACTGAAGATAAAGACAAATATACGACAATGGATTCCTTGGAAGGCTTGAAGATTGGTGTTCAAAAGAGCTCCATTCAAGAAGACATTGCTAAAGAAATTCCTAATGCGAAGTTGACTTCCTTATCCAAAATTTCTGAAATCGTTATGCAGCTGACTTCAGGTCGTGTGGATGTTGCCGTTCTTGAAGGACCTGTTGCTGCATCTTTCGTGAAGAAGGTAGATGGAATTACAATTACAGACGCTAAGCCTGTTACTGAAGACGAAGGTTATGTAGTTGGTGTGAAAAAGGGCAACAAGGAAATGCTTGACCAGGTTAACGCTACGCTTGACCGTTTGCTATCCGACGGCAGCATTGATAAATTCGTAACCGAGGCCAGTGAGCTCGCTGAGAAATAATTGCGAATGTAGCATTACAGAAATAGCCTACAGAAAATAGCGGAGCTGTTCGCTATTTTCTGTTTTTTTGCCGATGGGCATCAAGTTGTAAATTGGGAGGTACTTTGAGCTTATGGAGTTATTCACGATGTTCTGGGAATATCGGAGCTACTTTCTTACAGGTCTTCAATACACAGTGCTGTTAGCTGCGATAGGTGTTTTATGCGGTTTTGTTTTGGGACTCATCATTAGTTTATTAAGAATGTCATCTTGGGGAATCGTCCGTTTTTTGGGACATGCCTGGGTAGAGTTTCTACGGGGCACTCCTATGCTGGTACAGCTGTTAATTATCCACTACGGCTTTGCAACAGTATTAGGTGTTAGCTTTAGCCCTATCGAATCCGGTGCGATTACGCTGACGATCAACAGCTCCGCTTATCTAGCAGAAATTTTCAGGGCCGGTATTGAAGGGGTAGATCGTGGACAAGGAGAGGCAGCCCGCTCACTTGGTATGAATCGATGGATGTCTTTACGCTTTATTATTGTTCCGCAAGCGTTAAAATCCGTTCTTCCCGCAATCGGTAATGAGTTTATTACCATTATCAAGGAATCATCCATTGTATCGATGATCGGGGTAACCGAGCTCATTTTCCAATCCGGTGTCATTGTTGGTATTACTTATGATGGTATGACGCCATATTTGATCGTTGCGATCATGTACTTTATTTTGACATTTACGCTCTCCAGAATCTTGGGCGTGTTCGAAAGGAAGTTGAAAGCCAGTGATCACCGTTAAAAATTTGCATAAAAGCTTCGGTCAGCTCCACATTCTTAAAGGGATTAACCTTGATATTAAAAAGGGCGAGGTTGTTGTCGTCATTGGACCGAGCGGCTCCGGGAAAAGTACCTTTCTTCGCTGCTTAAATATGCTGGAGCAGCCTACTGAGGGCGAGATTCAGTTTGAGGGAGAGTCCATCACGGATAAGCGGCACAATATTAACTCAACCCGTGAAAAAATGGGGATGGTATTCCAGCAGTTTAACCTGTTCCCGCACAAGACGGTTATTGATAACATTACTATGGCCCCGATTCGCGTCAAAAAGCTGGATAAGAGCAAAGCTGAGATCATCGCAGTTGATTTGCTCCGTACAGTTGGGCTTGAGGATAAACGCAATGCGTATCCTTCGCAGCTATCCGGTGGACAGAAGCAGCGTATCGCCATTGCCCGTGCTCTTGCTATGGAGCCGCATGTCATGCTGTTTGACGAGCCTACGTCAGCCCTTGATCCGGAAATGGTCGGAGAAGTGCTTGATGTCATGAAGAAGCTGGCGGAACGCGGCATGACCATGGTGATCGTAACTCATGAAATGGGCTTTGCGCGCGAAGTGGGCGACCGCATTATTTTTATGGATCAAGGGACAATTATGGAGCAAGGAACTCCACAGGAAGTATTTAACGCTCCCAAGCATCAGCGTACTCAAGATTTTCTCAGTAAGGTGTTGTAAGTTGTAAAAGGAAATAGCAGCGAGCGAAATGAAGCATGTTGTAAGCGAACTAAAGCTGGTTGTAAAGAGAAAATGAAGCATAAAGCGTACATTAAGTGAAAATTAAATGTGTTTTATTTGTATAAAAACTGGAGTTACTACGATGCTAACAAAACGAAGCTTTGCGCAAATGTTGTCATTTGTGCAGCTTCGTTTTTTTGGTGCTGTCGTTAGGTGAGTTTAGGATGGTAGTTGGTAAAAATGCTATTTATTTCGCGGACAATGCAAGGCGTTCGAAATAACGCTATAAATCAAATAGGCGGACCGCATATGTGGTGCAAAACAGACAAAAGAGAGGGGAAAATTCCATTAATCAACCCATTAATCAACTTACTCGACACAATAGAGCAATCATTTTTTACAAAAAATTTACCCGAAAAACCTTGTCATATCAACGTTTTTAGCATTATGGAAACATTTTCATGCTCAAAAGGTAACAAAATTGTGATATATTCAAATAGCTGAAACTTGCTGAGGCAAGTGCGGGGGACGATTTGTGAAGAGCCATGAATGAACTACAATGCAACTTAGTCAGACAGAAGATGGCCTTCTTGGGGTGAAGCGCAAACGTTGCGTAGGGTCTAATCCTTTTTCCCGAATCCGACAACTAACTCCGCAGGTGATATAAAAAGGAGGACTACATGAAGAAGCATCCAAGAATTACAAGAACGATCAGAGCAGCAGTCATTGCGGTAGGATTGGCGGGTTTATTGCAAACGGTACCTGTACATGCAGATTCGGTACATAAGGCGAAGGAGGGGGATACGTTCTACACACTCTCCAAGCAGTATAGCGTAAATTTAGATAAGCTAATCAATGCAAATCCTGCAGTGGAAGCATCGAACATCTATGAAGGATTGAACATTACGATTCCAGGAGCAAGCAGTTCAAACGGAGTTGTAACCACTGCATCGGCTCAGGCAAATTCGACAGGTTCAGCAGCTATTTTGCCCACATTGAATGTATTTTCTAGTGATAATGTAGTAGAGGCTTGGGGGAAAACCTTCAATTACTCCAAGACGGTATCGGTAAAAGCAACAGCTTATTCCGCGGCAGCAAGTGAAAATGGAAAATGGGGTGCTGTAGACTATTTCGGTAATCCGTTAGAGCTTGGCACGATTGCGGTTGATCCAAGTGTAATTCCAATGGGGACTAAAGTGCTTGTCACGGGTCATAGTCACGATAACCTTCCTAAAAACGCTTTTGTAGCTACTGCAACTGACCAGGGCGGAGCGATCAAGGGCCATCGAATCGATATTTTCATTCCGGGAAGTGCGAAAAATGTTAGCTCTTTCGGATTCCAGGATGTTACATTGTACATTTTGAAATAATGCTTCAACAATGAATCATTCTAATGATAAAGAGGAATAGTGATGGAGAAATCCCATTGCCATTCCTCTTTCTTTATCAATTCCCGGGTTATCTATTTTTCTTCGTCTGCAGCAGTTCAGATAATGTCACGAAATGATAGCCTTGAGCACGCAAGGCTTGGATCACCTCAGGCAATGCTTCAACTGTCCCCAATAAGTCTGAACCAACACCTCCACCTGCATGCTGAAGGACGATGGAGCCTGGCCCGACTGCACCTAAAATATTTTCCTTTACCTCATCCTTGTTCAGGCCCTTCCAATCGAGGGAATCAACATTCCAGTTTACAATTTTATATTGATACAGCTTGGACCATTTGAGTTGCTCCTCATTTATTTCACCATAAGGAGGACGAATAAATTTCGGGCGATAACCAATCGTTTTCTGTATGATCCGCTCTGTTCTTAAAATTTCATTTTGAAATTGTTTGACCGATTTGTTTTTAAATTGGGGGTGACTATATGAATGGTTACCTACAAGATGGCCTTCCTCATGAATTCGACGCAATAAAGCCGGGTGCTTGTTAGCTCTGCTGCCTACAACGAAAAAAGTAGCTTTAACCCCTTGCTTGCGGAGTATATCAAGTACCTTTGGCGTGAATCGCGGGTCAGGGACATCATCAAAGGTTAAAGCAATCTGCTTGACTTCGGGCCCTCTGAATTTAAAGGTCTCCGAATATTTTTTTCTCAGCTCTCCAAGACTTAAGGGTTCCGCAGAGGTATTGGTCGTTTCGGTCAGCGTATCCTTATCGGGTTCATGCAGCGCCTGCACCGTAACATTTCCGATTAGCTGTGAGATTAGCAGGCTCGTAAACAAAATTATGAATAACCGATAGTATTTTTTACTCTTAGACATTTAAATCCCTCTCCTTTAGACGTAACAGCAGTATTCATTGTTATTCCCGATTTAAGGCCAGATTATGTCAATCCTTACGAATGTGACGTTCGTCACAGACTAGTTCCCATAAAAATAGCATTTTATAATGAGCGATGTTAAAGTAATCAAGGATACTTAGTATGGTTAGGTAAGGTTAGATATAAGCTAGAGGGGGAGTGGCGGCGTGACAGAAGTGTTGTCTAATGTACAGGTAGCACCTGGAGTATACAGGCTTGCAGTAAAAGGACAATTTGAAGGTCGCATGGGGCAATTCTACATGCTGCGAGCTTGGGATCGGTATCCATTATTGTCTAGACCAATAAGCATTTTTGACTTGAGTGATAATGCTATCGAATTTTTATATCTTGTTGCTGGTGAAGGTACAGAAATGTTCTCGCGACTGCAAGCAGGAGATCAAATTACTTTGGAGGGCCCGTTTGGCAACGGTTTTGTTAAGCCCGAGGGGAAGGCTGCTTTTATAGGCGGAGGCATCGGGATTGCTCCCTTCTATTATGCACTCCGTGAAATAAGGGATGCTGATGTTTATTTGGGCTTTAGCCGTGATTCCTACATGGTAGAGGAATTCCGTCAAGCTGCAGAAGGTGATGTCCAAGTTAATATCGGTGGAATTATACTTGATGATGTTGATTTCAAGGCTTATGACACGATCTATGCGTGTGGACCACATCCCATGCTGCGTGCGGTACAGCAAAAACAAATAGAATCAGGAACCAACGCAAGGGTATACGTATCTCTGGAGAATCGTATGGCCTGCGGCATAGGGGCTTGTCTGGTTTGCAGTGTAAAATGCAAGGATGGGCGCAAAAAGGCATGTGCGGACGGACCGGTATTTTTTGCCGAGGAGGTAGTGTTCGAATGACAAATTTACGCAGCACTATAGCAGGCGTTGTTTTTAAAAACCCGATCGTCATGGCTTCAGGGACATTTGGCTTTGGTAAAGAATACGGAAATTTATATGATATCAACCAGCTTGGCGGTATATCCGGCAAAGGTCTGACGCTTCATCCAAAGGGAGGAAATGACGGAATTCGCGTCTATGAGACGCCATCGGGAATGCTGAATAGCGTTGGATTGGAGAACCCGGGTGTTCATTCTTTCCTGCAGGAGGAATGCCCAAGATGGGAGAAGCTTGACCTGGCGCGAATCGTTAATTTAGGCGGCAATACGATCCAGGAGTATGTTGAGGGTGCTGAATTGATCGAGCAGGATGACATTCAACGCAGAAATGAAGGGCGTAAAGCAGTTGACATGATTGAGCTGAACATTTCATGTCCTAACGTAAAAGCGGGTGGTATGGCCTATGGAATTCAGACTGTAACTGCCCGAGAGGTTGTCAGACAGGTGAGACAAGCTACAACTTTGCCGTTGGTCGTTAAGCTATCTCCGAATGCGGAGGATATCGTTTCAATGGCTGTTATGTGTCAGGAAGAGGGCGCAGAGGGTGTATCGCTAATCAACACATTTTCTGCAATGAAAATAGATGTTTATAAACGACGCAGCGTATTCAACAATCTTTACGCAGGTCTCTCCGGCCCGGCAATTAAGCCGATCGCCCTGAGAATGGTGCATCAGGTTAGTAAAGCAGTAACGATTCCGGTCATCGGAATGGGCGGCATCAGCAGTGCAACGGACATCATTGAATTTATTATGGCTGGTGCGACGGTCATTCAGGTTGGAACCTATAACTTTGTTCAATTACGAGCCGGAGAACAGCTGCTTCAGGACCTTGAGAGTTTTATGCTTCAGGAGAACATTTCTTCTTTGGACGAAATTCGCGGTATCCTATAAAATAGAGGACAGATGTGCTCTAAGGAGAGATGGCGAATGAAGAGTTTTGATGATGTTATCGTGAGATCACTCCCTATGGGACGTGATCTTTTAATTATGATCACTGGCGGTGAGTCACATATTGGGGCAGCTTCGACAGCATATTATGTAAATCAAGAGGTGCAGGTGGATACCTCAACTGTCCCCGGACACAAGGAGCATACGTTGAGTAATGAAATGGCGAAGCGGGCAGCAGAGACTCTCAAGCGTACGGTAACGCTCGTTATGGGTATTCATTATGACAATTTGACCAAGGAAGAGATTATCGAGGTGTCACGAGAGGCTGATTCCAAATTTCAGAAGCATTTAAAGCTGCTTGCATCGGAGGTGATAGCATGAAGCATACAGATGAGAGTAATAGAGAAAATGCCAAGATCGATAAATTCCGGCGTCAAGCGCTGGAGGTTCCTGACGCTCAAGCCAAAATCATGCCATTTGCTGTGATGTGCGATTCGGAGTGGCTGAACCTGTCGGAAGCGCAAGGCAGGATTCTAGCTGAGGATATTACGGCTCCACACCCATACCCGCATTTTCGCCGCTCAGGAATGGACGGCTTTGCGATCATAAGCAGCGATTCCGCAGGCTGTAGTTCGGACCATCCTGTGCTGCTGGAAGTGGTTGATGAAATTCCGTGCGGAAGCCTTCCAAGCACCAAGCTTAGTCCAGGACAGGCAGCACGCATTATGACTGGTGCTAAGGTACCGGATGAAGCGGATGCGGTCGTGATGTTTGAAATGACGAGGGAAATTCATAAGGAGGACAAGGATCATCGCAATAGAACATACATTGAACTCAAACGTGAAATTGAAGCCGGCCAAAATATTACACCCATTGGGCTGGAATTGTCCCAGGGAGATCTGATTCTGGAAAAGGGCCGTCAGATTGGCACCGGTGAAATATCGGTGTTGGCTACGTTCGGTGTTCATCAGGTGCCTGTAACTAAACGCCCGCGCGTTGCAATCTTCTCAACGGGATCAGAGTTGCTAAGTGTAGATGAGCCTCTTCAGGACGGTAAAATTCGTAACAGCAATACTTACATGCTGGCTAACCAGATACGGGAGGCAGGGGGAGAACCATACGTGCTTCAGGCGATAGACGATGAGCTGAAGCTTGCTCGAAGCAAGGTAGCGGCTGCATTCGAGAAGTACGATATCGTTGTAACTACAGGCGGGGTGTCAGTGGGCGATTTTGATATTATGGCTGAGCTGGTTGCAGGTCAGGATGTTGACATGCTTTTTAACAAGGTTCAGATGAGACCGGGCAGCGTAACAACGGCAGCCGTGAAGGAGGGGAAGCTGTTATTTGCATTGTCGGGAAATCCGGGAGCTTGTTTTGTTGGATTTGAGCTATTCGTGAGACCGGCCATTCAGAAGATGCTTGGCAGTCTCCGGCCATTCCTGCCTGAATTCGCAGCGACATTAGGTAGAGACTACTCAAAGGTGAACAACTTTACCCGTTTTGTTAGAGGAAGCTTGGAGTTTTCAGATGGACGGATACTCGCTGTACCGGCCCGGTTGGATGAATCAAGCGTCATGATCACCATCAAGGACAGCGATGCTTTGATTGTCATTCCACCAACCACCACCGGGGTGGAAGCAGGAGAGATGGTTAAGGTGCTGAAGCTTCCAAGAGGTACTGTATGACCTGTACGACTAGGACAGATGGTAAGTCTGATCAAAAGGTCATTCAAATCGTAGGCTACAAAAAAAGCGGCAAGACCACATTTATCTCACGGCTAATACCAATCTTTAGCGGAATGAATTATAAAGTGGCAGTAATCAAGCACGACGTACACGGCTTCGACAGTGATGTAGAAGGGACGGACACCTATAAGCTGAGACAAGCCGGAGCCGCTGCTACGGCTATCACTTCTCCTTGGAGAACCGCTATTATGGAGGAACGGGAGACTCCGGTTCTCGATTTAATCCATCACTTTAGCAGCGATTACGACTTGGTTATTCTGGAAGGCTTCAAAAATGAGGGTTATCCCAAAATGGTTCTCGTGACTTCGCTTGAGGATATACAGCTTGTTAAGCAACTGAGTCATGTTATAGGAATTGTGCATCGTAATTTGAACATTTCTGAGCTGGATTCATTGCGCGTTTTGGCATTAGAGCTGAAATTGCCATTGTTTGAGCCTGGTCAGATTGAAGATATAGCGACATACGTTGTTACCTTGAACTAATTAATGAGCTGCACCTGAGCTATTGGAGGGATTGATAGAGCTAGCAGGCTTTATTAAAAAATCCTCGATTAATCAGAAAGGCGCTAATGTATACAGAAAACCACCGGACAAGTTTATCACTCGTACTCGGTGGTTATTCGTTTTATGCTCATCCAGCTATTTACAGTACTTACTCATAGATCAAAATATTACAATTAGATTTCTCCGTGGTAAAAAGATGTCAGTAAGCCACCGCTACCAGTTGTAATTGGAAGTGGACTGATGAATAGAACTAATAGACTGGACGTCAGCAGAAGATAAGTTAACTTTTTTTTCATTTTCGTACACCTCATTTATCAAATTTTGGTAGGTGTATACAACTTCATAAGCTGCCTTATCTTTGTAGCGTTCATATAACCCTACACATTTGATTATACTAGATTTATCGTTATTTTTGGATGATTTTTCTAAACATATCAATAAATAGTTGAATCCAATTTCATACTTTTTACTTCGTAGATAATAATCTGCAAGCTCGTTTGTTAAATTTGTCGTTATATCTGAAATAGTATGAGAGGAATAAAAGGGATTAGTATCTTGATTCTCTAGATATAGTGTTATTTTTGATGTGAAGCGCTGAAGAATAGCATCTACATTATAATTGCAACGATTAGCAGCTTCAACGATATTCATTAATGATATAAGTATTTCATGCTCCCTTGTTTCAAAATAATCCACATAATCCGGAAGTATGCTTTCATCTCCTGAGAACAGCTTGGCTACGTAAATGTTAGCTGCTGCCCACTCCTGGAATAAAGACTTCCAATAGAGCGTATCTTCATCCTTCTCCATGACCCAATCTAAATCAACATAAATGGAAGCATATTGTAATGCCAAATCGTATTGTCTACGACTTTCATAAACATTCCCTTGCAGCAAATAGGAATAAGCAAGATAAGCAAATATCGGTCTGCTGTTTTTTCTAGTGTTATCTTTACTATTCGATTTGCATTCAGAGAAATAGTACACTCTGGCCTTTTCTTCCAGTCGCTTAGCGATGATTTCTAACTTATCCCATTGTCGTAAAGAACGATACAAATTCGCCAAGTCCTTTAACGCGTCGAGTTGATCAATTTCATCCAGCCTTTCCACAAAGGGCTCAAATTGAATAGCCGCATGCTGGTTTTGGACCTGATCATTTCCCAGCTTTATTAAAAATAAGCGATATTGGCATAAGGCAAGCCGCTCTGAATGCTGATGCTTTTCGCTTTCGGCCACACTTTCATACAATAATTTGGCAGCTTCATTCTGCCCTGACAGAAAAAAGTATTCTGCGGCTTCAAACAAGAGCGGAGCATACATTAGGTTTTCCATTAACAGACTAAGAACCTTAGTTATACAATCGTACTTGTCCAGCTCTGCGCAGCGATACAGAAAAGGCCGAATACGCCGCCAATTAGGTGTAGCACCATTCAAATAGTCTACAATGTACTGTTCATAAAAATGACCCTCCGGCAAATTCATTACAGCGGTTAGGCGATCCAGCTGATCTATTGTAAACACTTTGTTTTTGTTAAAAATAGAGCTGAGAGTACCTGCGTTTACTTCGGCTTTTTTGGCGATTTTACTTAAGCACAAGTTCTCCTGTAATATATACGCATTAACCTGCGAGAGGATAGAAGCTGCATGAGTCATTTGATATCACCTTTAATTGTGAAGTTATAACATGTATATAATGTTAATATATTACATATAAAAACACATATTTGATAGGTGGTCAATAACTTTCTTTCATGTTTAAAAATACAGCATATAGTATATTTAAAATTAAAGGGACTATCTCAGAGTTATATTGAGATAGTCCCGTTTAATACTTTTCCTGTAGCCTTCACCCTAAGCGCGGCGTTCAATCGCTTCAGACATCGTTTTATCGGTAAGATGTGCGTATACTTCTGTCGTCTCGGTAGAAGCATGTCCCAGCTGCTCTTTAGTCTTATAAATATCATTTTGCAAATAGTAGTCGGTAGCAAAAGAATGGCGAAGCTTATGAACGGTTAAATACGGCTTGCCAAAACGCTTGGCGTATTTGATGATCATCGCCTGGATCGCGCGTTTCGTCATGCGTTTGCCCTCCTTTTGTCCGTTCGGAACGGCAACAAACAGGGCTCTTTCACGTTTTGGAGTATTATATCTTGTCGTTCTGAGCGCTATATAATGACTTAAATCCTCTTTGGATTGCTCCCGGAAGTAGACAGGGGTCTTAAATGACTCGTCATTGTTGCCTTTTCGGAAAACATAAAGCAGCTTGTTCGCAAGATCGAGATCATTCACATTCAGATTGACGACCTCTGAGACACGTAGTCCTGAATTCAGAATAAGGCTGGCGATGCAGGCGTCTCGTTCCTTGTTCTGCTCATAGGAGTAGAGTGCCTGCTTGTTATCCTGAATATCTTGGCCATAGCCTTCTGCAATATAACTGATAAACTCAATCAGCTCGTCTTCCTCAAGAATTTTGCCTTTTAGCTTGGCGGCGGTATCCTTTGGTTTATGAATCCGTTTGATCTCCACCTTCGCCATAATATTTCTCTTAAGTAAAGGATAGAAATTTTCGTCCTCTGCAATCTGACTCAAATAATGGAACAAGGAGCGTAGTGAAGACATTTTCCGGGAGACCGTAATTCTGGAATTTGTCCCTTGGGTTCTTGTCGTTAAGTACAGACGGTAGCCTACTATGCTCTCCATATGCAAGGTCTCTAGCTCCAATAGAGTCACTCCGGCATTACTCCCGGCAACGGACAAGCCCTCTGCTCTAAGCCATCCGAAGAACTGCTCGTAATCCCTCACGTATTCCAGCAGAGTGGAGGGGGAGAGATCGGGCAATTTATAATCAATGAATTGCTGTACGAACCAGGGCATATGTACCGTTTTTTCATCCAGCTTTTTACGATCGATTGCTTTTTGTATGTTCAATCGGTACACCTCCATCATGATACAGTTATGTAACTATTGTATCATCCTGAATCAGGAAAATGTAATCCGGATCGCCATGAGCAACATTTTCATTTTATAGACGTTTATATATCGAGTTAAACTTGGAAAGGTTGGATAAGCTATGAATACGATGAAATTCCGAAATCTGATCGTAAAATCCATCATACTGACTAGCTGCATTTCTGCATTTTTATTCACTTTGAACAGCGGACAAGCGACTGCACAATCGTCGTCACAAGCTAAACAAAGCCAAAGCATTTCGATATTTGTACAAGGCAGTACATATACCTTCCAGTCACAGCCTTATATGCATCGCGGCACTGTATTTGTACCGTTAAGGGAAGTATCTAATGCATTAAACGCTGCTGTAACCTGGAATAGCGCTAACAAAGAAATCACTGTTATTCAACCCTCTCAACATATCGTACTAACGCTCGGAAAATCGAAAGCAATTCGAAATAACAAAAAACTTCAGCTTACCGCTGCTCCCATGATGAGAAATAATCAGGTTTATGTATCAATTCGTGCAGTAAGCCAATTACTTCAAGCGAAAGTAAATTGGAATTCAGGGGCTAAAGAGGTTGATATTATTCCTGCCATAAATCTGGCGATGGTAAAAGGAAGCCGTCAATATTATTGGCTGGATCGTTCGAACGGCAAGGTCTATTATGCCTCGTCATCGTTAAGCGAGCCAAAGCTGGCAGGGACGATGGATATAGAAATACAGGGATATTCTGATTTGCAGTTGGCTTCCTCCGGTAGTTCGGACCAACTATTGCTGGCAGATAGTTATGGAGAACCCATGATCAACACAAAATTATACACAGCCTTAATGATTAATGGCTCTATCGCAAAGCAAACGGTGGCACACTACTGGAAACGCTTCGTTCCGAATGTGACTTACTTGAAGGATCAACCGATTATGACCGACGGAAAGATGTTGTTTATTTTGGATCAAGCAGGAAAGGTACAGAAGGAATATGATCTGGTCAAAATAGTTGGACTGAACGAGGTTTACTCCGTTGAGGGGATCGGCGAGTCCTATGCACTCGTAAGGCCTAATCTTAAAGGTCTTTTAACGCTTATCAATTTAAAAACGCTGGAAACAACCCAGTTGTATAAGCAATTGAACGCTCAAGAGCAAGAGTATGCCGAAATGAATGATGTTCCTTACTACGGGGACCAGCTCGTGTTTGAACAGGAGAAGGACGGAGTATTGTATTTTTCCTATAGCAGCATTTTTGATAATCAAAAGCATAGCTTAACCTACAAGCTTGGTGAATAGATCGACCGTATAAGAAGACTATGAAATAGAAAAAAGCAGCAGGGTGAAAAGTCTTTAGGGAAGCGGCAGCAATCGCTATTGCGACTGGATTTTTTATTCGTGTAGGAAAATTGCCCTTGACTTTCTGAATCATATAAAAGTAAAATGACAGCATTATCAAATCAGGCGATAATCAAAGACATGATTTCCTGCACGAGCTGTACAGAGAGAGAGGCAATCGCTGCAAGCTTCTCCAGCTACGACAATGAAATAACCACTTTGTAGCCGTGGCGTTGAAACCGTTGATCCGTATTCGCGGCAGTAAGCGGCACCGTTTTATCCACGATATCGGATACTAATAAGGGCCTTGCATCTGTTCTTCTCCAGCGTAAGCTGAGAAATGACATGCTGCAGGTCGAATTAGGGTGGAACCACGAGATGAACGCACTCGTCCCTTGATGGACGAGATGCGTTTTTTTGCGTTCAAAATAATGAATTCAGAATGGAGGATAAGTCATGGAGGTAAATGTAACTTTGCCAAATGGAACTAGCAGGAGGTATCCGGCAGGCACCACGCTTGCACAAGTAGCGGAGTCAATCAGCACGAGTCTGAACAAGGCTGCAATTGCCGGAAAAATGAACGGCAGGCTCTGTGATCTTCATCAGCCCATCGAGTTGGACGCCCTTATTGAAATTGTTACACTTGACGGGCAGGATGGATTGGAAGTTTACAGACACAGCACTGCTCATGTTATGGCTCAGGCGATCAAGCGCATTTACGGAGACGGGAAGGTGAAGCTAGCGATTGGTCCAGTGATTGAGGACGGATTTTATTATGATATCGACATCGCAGACCCGCTATCGATCGACGATCTTACTGCCATCGAGAAGGAAATGGATAAAATCGTCCAAGAGGATCATCCCATCATTCGTCGCGTTGTCAGTCGTTCGGAAGCCATTCACTTATTTGAGGGGCTGAAGGAGCCGTTCAAAGTCGAGCTTATTCAAGATCTGCCGGAAGATTCAGTCATCACGATATATGAGCAGGGAGAATTTCTGGATTTATGCCGGGGACCTCATCTTCCGTCTACAGGCCGGATCAAGGCATTCAAGCTCATGAGCGTGGCAGGTGCATACTGGCGGGGAGATTCCAGCAACAAGATGCTTCAGCGCATCTATGGAACGGCTTTCCCTAAAAAGGCTCAGCTGGAGCAGCATCTTCAGGTTTTGGAGGAAGCCAAAAAGCGTGATCATCGAAAGCTGGGTAAGGAGCTTGAATTATTTATGTTCTCTGAAGAGGCACCGGGTATGCCATTTTTTCTTCCAAAGGGAATGACTATTCGTACCGAGCTTGAGAACTTTTCTCGTGAGCTGCAAAGACAGCGCGATTATGAGGAAGTACGGACACCTCTGATGATGAACAATCGTGTTTGGGAGCAATCCGGACATTGGGATCACTATAAAGACAATATGTATTTTACGAATGTAGACGATACAAAATTTGCGCTAAAACCTATGAACTGTCCTGGTCATATGCTTATTTTCAAAAACAAGCTGCATTCCTACAGGGAGCTGCCGATTCGACTGTCTGAATTTGGACAGGTGCACAGGCATGAATTTTCCGGTGCGCTTAACGGCATGATGCGTGTACGTACTTTTTGCCAGGATGATGCCCATTTGTTTGTTTTACCGGAGCAGATTGAAGAGGAGATTAGCCGCATTATTGCGCTGATTGACCATGTATATAAGGTGTTGGGCTTTGAATATAAGGTAGAGCTCTCCACGAGACCGGAGGATTCCATGGGCTCGGAAGAGCTGTGGAATCAAGCCGAGCAGGCACTGCAGAGCGTGCTGGACAACCTTGGTATCGATTATTTTATCAACGAAGGTGATGGGGCATTTTATGGCCCGAAGATTGATTTTCATATTTTTGATGCGCTCAAAAGAAGCTGGCAATGCGGAACGATTCAACTGGATTTCCAAATGCCGGAGAAATTTGATCTTACCTACATTGGAGAGGACAGCCTGAAGCATCGCCCCGTCGTAATTCATCGTGCATTGTATGGATCTATAGAGCGTTTTATCGGGATTTTGACAGAGCATTTCAGTGGAGCATTTCCGTTATGGCTGTCGCCGGTTCAAGCCAAAATACTGCCGGTATCCGAGAACTATGTCGACTATGCCCTTCAAGTGAAAAAGCAGCTGGAGGATGCGGGTATAAGAGCTGAAATTGATGTCCGCAATGAGAAGCTTGGCTATAAAATTCGTGAAGCGCAGCTAGAAAAAGCACCTTATATGCTGGTAGTAGGTGAAAACGAGAAAAATACCGGCTCTGTAGCTGTTAGAAAGCGGGAACGGGGTGATCTCGGAACAAAGAGCATTCCCGACATGATCGAGCGAATGCTTGCTGAAATTCAGAATAAGATGCTGGGATAATTTAAGTTTAGCTCATAATTAAAAGCTTGCAGATACAAGCATTACTGCGGTTGAACGTTGTAATTCATGATATTAATTAATCACATGAATTAAATTAATTAATATCATGAAATATATTTATTTTCAAAAGCTTGTTGACTATTTTTTGAATATCGGCATATAATAGCACCAAGTTTAAAACAACGGCTGTGAAGAGGAACAGGCAATAAGGGCTCTTATGTCCAGAGAGCGGTGAATACGCTGAAATCACCGTCTAATCCCAAAGCCAACTCGCCTTGGAGCTGTTATCCTGAACCTGTTAGTTATGGTGTAGGGATAGCCGATTAGCACTCGTTAACGTGCTCGAGATGCGAAACGAAGTTTTTGCTCTCTTGAGGCTGTTCATTCCATACCCATAAGATTAAGTAGAGGATTGGGATATCAGTGAATTTGGGTGGTACCACGGAAGTTAACCCCTTTCGTCCCTTATGTACGTAGTTATGTTGCGTGCGGGATGAGAGGGGTTTTTTGATTTATTGTGCAAGGTTTCGGTAGCGGCTGAAACTCTCGATTTAGTTGGGTAAGCTGCACGAATGTAGTTTTCTGGGAGAAGCTGTTCACATGCTGTTTTCTGGGGGAAGCTGTTCACATGCTGTTTTCTGGGGGAAGCTGTTCACATGCTGTTTGCTAGGAAAAGCTGCAAATATGCAGTAATTTCGCACAAGTTTGCTTGAAAGTAGCCAAAAGGATGCAAAAGTGCAGTAATTTCGTGCGGTATCGCCAGAAACTCTAGATTCAGCCCAAAAAAGCTGCACATATGCAGCAATTTTTCACAACTAGTTTGTAAGTGGCCAAAAGGATGCATATATGCAGTAATTTCGCAAAGTACGCTTGCTTCAGCAATTCAGTTAGCATCACTAACGCAGTTAGCTTTAGCTTCAGCAACCCAGTTAACATCACTAATCCAGTAAGCTTCAGTAATTCAACTAAACTTGCTAACTTTACTAATTTTGCTAATTTCACTGATTACACTGACTACTCAATCCAGATTACGCGAAATAAAAGAAATCGCAATCTCCTCACAATTTTCATATAGCTATTGGCAATGACAAGGAATAGGCACAGGCCCTTATGTCCAGAGAACGGTGAGTATGCTGGAATCACCGTCATAATCCTGAAGCCTTCTCACCTTGGAGCCGCGATCACCGAAGGATGATGAACTGATAAATGCCATATTAATGTCATTTCAGTCTCATCACCGCTAGGGTTCGCCGAGTCGTACTCGTTACCGTGCGGCAAATCTGGCAGCTGTTCATGCTGATTCTGTTGTTGATCAAGCCTGCCACGATTGCACCGAGACCGTTAATTATGTCGCCTGCTCCAGACAAAGGCATTTAATTATCGGTGAATCAGGGTGGTACCGTGAAAGCAACCTCTTTCGCCCCTGCGATAAGTCCTCGTGACAGATCGCAGAGCGAGAGAGGTTTTTTTCTATATTGAAGTAGTCCAGACACAGCTTTTGATCTAAAGGTAACTTGTGAAAATGAATTAAAAAACTAACCAAAGGTGGGTATGACAATGCGAAAAATTTATGTATTCGACACAACATTGCGTGATGGGGAACAATCTCCGGGAGTCAGCTTGACGACGCCCGAAAAGGTGGAAATAGCGCTCCAATTAGAACGGTTGGGCGTAGATCGGATAGAGGCAGGCTTTGCCGCAACTTCTCCGGGAGAAATCGAGAGTATTCGTGAGGTAGCTAAGCAAGTGAAGAATGCAACTTTGCTCAGTCTTGCCCGCTGTCATATGAAAGATATTGATGCTGCTTATGAAGCTTTGAGGGATGCAGAGAATGCTTGTCTGCATTTGGTGCTGGCGACTTCGCCGATTCACCGTGAATATAAGCTGCGAATGGATCGGGCGAAAGTACTGGAGACGGCAGAGGCGGCCATCCGGTATGGACGCAAGTTTTTTGACCGAATTGAGTTCTCAGCGGAAGATGCAAGCCGTACAGAAATAGATTTTATTTGCGAAGTGACTGCTATGGCGATCTCAGCCGGTGCATCTGTGGTCAACCTGCCGGATACTGTAGGCTTCGCTACTCCGGATCAATTTGGTGCGATGTTTAGAACAGTTAAAGAAAAGGTGCCTGGAATTGAAAAAATTCAGCTCAGCACCCACTGCCACGATGATCTGGGGATGGCTACGGCGAACACACTTGCTGCAATCGCTAACGGAGTCGATCAATTCGAAGGAACGATCAATGGCATAGGGGAGCGAGCCGGGAATACCTGTATCGAGGAGGTTGCATTGGCGCTGGAGACGAGAAGTGATTTTTACGGTGCAAAAACTTCCCTGAATCTGGGCGAAATTTATCGCACAAGCCGCATGGTGAGCAAAATGACCGGGATGAGTGTGCCTGGGAATAAAGCGATTGTTGGAGCAAATGCGTTTGCTCATGAATCAGGAATTCACCAAGACGGTATGCTTAAAAATCGCAGCACCTACGAAATCATTACTCCTGAGTCAATAGGAGCCAGCTCCAGCAAGCTGGTGCTTGGCAAGCATTCGGGCCGCCATGCATTCAAGGAAAAGCTGATTGATCTCGGCTATGATCTGAATGAAGAGGGAATCAATATTGCATTTGCCAAATTTAAAGCTCTTGCCGATCGAAAGAAGAACATTCTTTCTGAGGATATTATCGCATTGATGGATGAAAACATGACGGAAGGTCCACGTCCTTTTGTATTGGACAGCATTCAAGTATCTTACGGGAACCGATCGATGCCTACCGCCGCTATCCGTATTATGAAGCAGGATGGTACCTTCGTTGATGAAGCGGCAGTTGGAAATGGATCTGTAGATGCGGTCTATCAGGCTATTGCTAAGGCGACTGGCATTATTGTGGAGCTTGACGATTACTCCATTCACTCTGTAACACAAGGTACAGATGCACTTGGAGAGGTTCATGTTGTTGTAAAACAAGGTGACCATACCGCTTCAGGAAGAGGTGTTAGCACTGACATCGTAGAAGCTAGTGCCAAGGCATATCTGGATGCTCTGAATCGGTTGATCAACCGACAAGAGAAGGAACGAGCGGGTAATATCGTGATTCAATAAGCTCAGGAGTAGTGTTCAGCCAATTTAAGAAAAAGTTTTCAAATGACGGCATTTGAGATATAATGGTGACATTATTATTGAACGGAGGTGAAAAGGAATGAATCCAACAGCTACGAAGACATGTGCAACAATGAATATTTTCATGTATATTGCGCGCGTCATTACGTTTGATTTTGCGATTAACGGGAGAGGTCTGTCCATTTTTAAGCAAAATCAAATACAACACGTAGCTGATTGACCCAATCATTCTTTTTCACAGTATACATGGGAATCCACTTAAACGAGGACTCTCAATGAAGAAGACTGCTTGTTAATCAAGCAGTCTTTTTTATGCTTGAATGAATGGCTTTTGGCGCGTTTTACGGAGGAATAAGTTATGCATATTAAAGCTGAAAGCATTCAAAAAATGGTTGGCGGAAACATACTGTTCGAAAAGCTGGAGCTTGAAGTACAAGTAGGGGAGCATGCAGCAATTGTAGGTCGTAACGGAAGCGGAAAAACAACACTTCTCCGAATGCTCGCAGGTCTGGAAGCACCGGATCAAGGTAGAATTATAAAGAAGAAGGAATCAACCATTGGCTACCTGCACCAGATTCCTCATTATCCGGGTAAAAATGTGAAAGCCGTCCTTATGGAGGCTTTTGCCGGACTGCTTGAAATCCAGGATCGGATGACCGAATTGGAGCAACAGATGTCGACAGATGCTTTTGCTTCGGATCGAGCTTTAAAAATATACGGTGAACTGCAGGAGACCTTCCTTCAGCAGGGGGGTTATGAGATCGAATCGCAAACAGCAAGTGTTGTAAATGGACTCGGAATCCAGCTGCTGCTCGATCAACCGTTCACCTCACTCAGCGGCGGAGAGCAAACCAAGGTAATGTTAGGTCAAATTCTATTGAAAAATCCGAGCATTTTATTGCTGGATGAGCCTACCAATCATCTGGATATGAAGGCGATTGAATGGCTTGAGAGCTACATTCAAGCTTTTTCGGGAACAGTTATTGCTGTATCTCATGATCGCCAGTTTCTAAATAACATCGCCACGAAAGTTTTTGAAATTGAGGACGGAGAGGCTTATTGCTACGTAGGTAACTATGATGCTTTTGTTCAGGAAAAAGACGCCAAGGTCATGCGTGAATTTGCTGAATATAAAGAGCAGCAAAAGAAAATTAAGAAAATGAAAGAAACGATAAAACGATTAAAGCAATGGGCGAACGAATCCAATCCACCGAATGCAGGTTTGCACCGACGGGCTAAAAGCATGGAGAAGGCTTTGGCAAGAATTGAGCTTGTAAAAAAACCGATTACCGTAAAGAAGCTGAATTTAAATCTGGAAGCCTCTGAGCGAAGTGGTAAGGAAGTTGTTACTTTCGAGAGGCTCGGCAAAGCTTATGAGAAGCCGCTGTTTCTTGATGTTAATCTATCGGTCTTCTGGCAGGACAAATTAGCGATAGTTGGAGAGAATGGAACAGGAAAATCAACGCTGTTGAAAATCGTTCTTGGTGAAGCAGTTCCCGATCATGGATTATGCAAAATCGGCAGCAATGTAAAAATGGGCTATTTATCTCAGAAGTTCGTTTATGACAATGAAGAGTCGCGCCTCATCGATGTATTCCGAGAATCCGTTGCTGTGGCTGAAGGAGAAGCGCGTCATATATTGGCCCAATTTTTATTTTACGGATATGATGTGTTTAAGAAGGTAAAGGATCTGAGCGGCGGCGAAAAAATGAGACTGCGGTTAGCACAGCTTATGCATGAAGATGTGAATCTTCTGATTCTAGATGAACCGACTAACCATTTGGATATTGAATCCCGTGAGGTATTGGAGGATACGCTAAAAGCTTTTACAGGTACAATTATTGCTGTTTCTCATGATCGCTACTTCTTGCAGCAGATTTTCACAAAAATCGCCTGGATTGATCAGTTGCAGGTGATTGCACATGAAGGTGATTATGAATGGGTAGCAGCAAAGAGAGCTCAGTATGTACAAACAGTACCTCCGATTTCAGCTGCGAAGAACCAAGAAACTTTGTATAAAGCAAGTAGAACGAAGAAAGAGCTGTCACGTAATTTTGAACAGGAAATAACGGAGCTTGAACAGGAAATTGCAGCGATAGAAGCTCAGATTATAGATGAAAACGATTGGTCAATTTATGAAAATCAACTTCACAAGCAGCAGCAATTACAGAAGGAATTAGAAGAATGCTATAACGAATGGTTACGGCAACAGTAGAATTAGAACGGAAGCGGACAGTAGAGCTAAGCTTGCACAATATAGCAAAAGAAAAAGGGAGCCTCCATACAGAAGGTTCCCTTTTCTATATAATTTAAAGATTCAGCTCTGTAATAGCAGCTTTCAATTTGTTAGCTGATTGTTGGAATTGCTCAAGCTCCTGGTTGCTCAGTTCAAGATCAAGCACCTGACGAACACCGGAGCGATCTACGATACTAGGAACCCCGAGATACACATCGGATACTCCGTTGTAATCCTTGAGCAATGTAGATACGTTAAGCACGGAGCCTTCATCCAGCAGGATTGAAGTGATAATCCGGTCAAGTGCGAGGGCGATCGCATAGGATGTTGATCCCTTTGCATTGATAATCTCATAGGCTGCGTTCTTGGTACTGTTGAAAATTTCCTCCTGATCCTCTTCAGAGAATTCAAGCCCGATCCCTGCTACGTTGGCTAAGCTCCATAGTGGGAGCTCCGAATCTCCGTGTTCACCAATGATATGCGCATGGATGCTGCGCGGGTTAATGCCTTTGTTTTGTCCGATCAAATAGCGGAATCTGGCGCTATCCAGCAAAGTTCCCGAACCGATTACACGGTTGGAAGGGAAGCCGCTCTTTTTAAGTGAAACATAGGATAAAATATCTACCGGATTAGTAGCTACTAGAATTATTCCATGATTGTTATATTTAACGATGTTTGAAATGATAGCTTCGAAGATGTCCGCATTACGTTTGAGCAGGTCAATTCTTGTCTCACCAGGACGTTGGGAAGCACCTGCGGCAATTACGATAACATCAGCATCGGCGCAATCACTGTAATCCCCGGCCCACAGCTTCACACCGCCAGTAAAAGGCAATCCATGATTCATATCAAGCGCTTCACCAAGTGCTTTCTCTTTATTTGCATCGATAAGGACAATTTCTGAGGCCCGTTCCCGAAGTAAGAGAGTATAGGCAGTTGTTGTACCAACAGCTCCTGTCCCTATAATGACTACTCTACTGGAACGCAATTGTGTATCCATGGGTTCATCTCCTTAATTTCATTTATTAAATATGTTTACTTAGCTTTCCTTCATTTTACATGAATCATCCAAAATTTAAAGCAAAACATTACAATTTGAAACAGAACTTTTTTAAATAACATAACCAAAATTATGTTAACTTACTAAAATTGTTAATATATGAGGACTTTGTAACCAGAGATGTAACCATTCTGTAAGCACGGTACTCTCTAAATCTATTATGCTATATAATATTAATAGAGACAGAGAGGGAAGTGTTGATACGTGATGCCTTACAAGAAGAAAATGAAGTTCATGATTTCAGCAGCGATAATTTTATCAGCCATTTCCTTGGTGTTATCTATAGCGGCAGCGGGTTCAGTGCTCTATAGTCAAAATACCGGTGTGTCGAGCGGGGAGATCATATCTCCAAAATTAACAGGAGCAGATTCTTCTGGCGATTCAAGTACGATCGAGGTCAAGCCAAATGATTCATCTGCAGAGGCTTCTAAAGAAACCGACAGCCAGGTTAAAGAAGCGAATAACGAATCAGCACCACAATCACCTAACAAGCAAGAGCCTACTGAGGAAGCTAAGCAAGTGACCAAAGAAGATACGAAGGAAGAAACAAAGCAAGATACAACACAACAAACAAATCAACAAACAAAGAAGGACACTCAGCAAGTGCAAGCAGCGAAGCCTAAAGTTAAAAAGGTAGTTTATTTAACTTTTGACGATGGACCTAGTAAATACACCAATAAAATTCTCGATATTTTAGAGGAAAAGGGCATTCATGCGACATTTTTTGTGATTGGAAGCCAGCTCGATGGCCACGAACAAGCGGTTAAGGATATGCATGAAGCAGGTAATTATGTTGGGCTACATAGTATGACGCATAGTAAGAAAAAGCTGTATGACAGCGGTAGTTCTGAAAGATTCATTAAAGAATTCAAACAGGAGCAGCAGCTGGTTAGTAAAATTACAGGGCAAACTCCATTGCTTATAAGAGCGCCCTATGGTAGCAAGCCGCAAATTGATGATCAATTCTTGAGTGATATTGCCGAGGCGGGCTTTAAAATGTGGGATTGGACTGTAGATTCCAAAGACTGGTATTATGAAGGAAAGCCAAATCGGATTTTACAAGAGGTTAAGCGGCAGGTTCATCGTGATACTGAAGTCATTCTGATGCATGAAAAAGCTCAAACTGTAGATATCCTGCCTAAAGTAATAGATTATTTACACAATAAAGGCTATGCCTTTGCTGTCTACAAGCCAGCTCAGCATTTCCCGGTAAACTTTGCTAAGGATGAGCGGTTGTAAAGCTTTATCATTCGTGTGCTATAATTTAATAGGACAACTAGAATTTGAAAGTGAGGTAGAATATTCTTGAAATGGTGGTTCAAGCTAACCGGATGCGTAGCGCTGGCTTGTATATTGTTAACAGCCTGTACCTCTAATCAGCCTTCGGCTAAGACACCGGTTCAAGAAGATGAGATAGCGGAAGAGGGTCAGACTTTAACTGTTATCAACCCAGAGCCTATTAGTAATGCCAAAGCAGAGAGCAGTGTCGATGAAGGCAAGAAATATCAAATTCAAACCAGGCTGACAGATTTCAAGCTGCTTAGCGAAACGACCGGATTGGCCTGGGGAGCAACTCGTAACGAGCTGAGGCTCTACTTAACTCAGGATCGAGGCAAAACATGGACGAATATTTCGCCTGCGTCATCTGTTCAGTTTCCGAACAGCTTAGAGTTTGGGAAGGACTTATTTTTTGTTGATCCCTCAAATGGATGGATTGTTCGAAATTCTCTCGGTTCAGGAGAAGCAATCGTGCTTAGGACAATTGATGGAGGATTGACATGGAAGATGTCATCCCTGCCTGAGACGAGTACGGTGTCGGCTATCTATTTTAAGAATCAGGAATATGGCTGGATATTGACCGAAGGTAGTGATGGCGTCAAAACGTTATACTTGACAGTCAACGGCGGAGCAGCCTGGAGAAAGATGATGAGCTCGCCGGTTATACCTGATCATACGGAAAATGAGCTGGCGCTGCCCAAGAACGGACATGCCGTTGGCATGACTTTTACGACCGCGAATGATGGATATATTACGATGCTGGATAATGGACTGCCTAAGCTGTATATCACGAAAAACGGCGGTTCACAGTGGACGGAGAATCAAAATTTTTTCAACCCGAGCAAGTATACTAAATGTAAGAGCTTTATTGCAGGTGCCCCTACCTTTTTTGGTGATTCTGCCGACTCCGGATATGTATCAGTTGGCTGCAGCAAAGATGACTCTACGAAATTTAATGGTTATTTCACCAAGGATTCAGGAGCTACCTGGTCTTTGGCGCCATTTGCACTTCCGTGGCAAAGTGGTGTTAACGAGGAGCAGACTCCTGCATTTTTAAATGATCAGGTCGGATGGAGTATTCAAGGGATGACTGTGCTCCACACCACAAATCAGGGAAAAGATTGGGTCATGCTCCCCAAGAGCGAGAAGCTAACTGAGGTGTTGCTTGAGTACAATGAGGTTGTCAAATTGCAATTCTACTCAGAAAGAGTAGGATGGCTTCTAGTCTCCAAGAGTGATCAGAAACGTTCCCTGCTGCTGCAAACAATAGATGGTGGAGTAAGCTGGCGTGTTCTATAAGAATGCGCCAGTTTTTTAATAAATTTCAAGCTATTCAAAGCATTAAAATTAAAAAATAATAATGTTCATTGATTTGTGAAATTTATCACATTTACATTCAGATACTATGTGATATATTTAACTTGTAAGAAAGATCACAAACATAAAGAAAAAAAGGAGCCTAGCTCCAATAAAATTTAGGAGTGATTTTATATGAAAACGAACGGACAAGAAACAGTAACTCGCAACTATCTTCAATTCTGCTACACCTGTGAAGACGCACATTTATGCACAACAGAAGAAGCTTGCCAAGCTTGCTGGGCTGATAAGAACCTTCTGGACAACGAAATGGACGGAGCGGAAGAAACTCGTCAATTGCTTCTCACTTATTATGCCTAGTACTACATCATCATCAAGTCATTCTAGATAACCTTCGGTTCTTGCCCAGGAGCCGAAGGTTATTTATTTTTTTCACATATAGGGACAAGGGGGCATATTTTACACTTCAAATGAATACAAGTTTCCGTTCGGACAGCATATAAATTAATGAAGGGGGGAGAAGGATGCAATCATGGATGGAAATGCTTGGAGTGATGAATACCGCTTTTCCGATCTTCTTTGTCATTATTTTAGGCATCATAATTGCGTCTGCGGGAGGCAGTCTGAGACGTTACTTTGTTAACAGTAAACAACCTGTCTTAATCGTTGATTCCACCATCGTCAGCAAAAGAACGGATGTCACTTACAGACATGATGCTGAAATGTCTCTAAATCGCTCTGACACTCGATATTATGTGACCTTTGAGATGGAGAGTGGCGATCGATTGGAGTTTATGCTGTCAGGATTAGAATATGGGCAGTGTTCGGAGGGTGATGAAGGAAAGCTAAGTTTTCAAGGCACCAGATATTTTGGTTTTGAACGTATGAGCAGAACGTACCGTACCGGATTACAGCAATATCGTGATTATTAAAGGAAAAAGCTAGAGCTGTCCGGCGGACAGCTCTTTTTGTGTTAGTTCATCTATTAAATTATGCTCAAATAAATTAATGGGTTAATGCTTTGGTTCTCACCTTTTCAGTAAGCAGCATTTGGGCAACAGCACGACCGCTGGAAAATGCACGCTCCGCAAGCTCGCCTTTTCCTTTGCAGCCATCCCCGCAGAACAGGAAAGGTACATCGGGCATACGGGTAGGCAGCAGTTTGTTCGAATGGATATTTTTAACGCTGGCTACCATCGCTTTTTTGGATACTCGTTTCACAGCAGTGTGCTCTCGCCAAGCCGGATAGTAAGTATCAAAAAGGATTTCCACTTGCTGTGTTTTGTTCTCAAGATACTGTTTCTTTTGCTCTTCATCTGTAAAGTCATCGTTCAAATACGCGATACCCTGCAACAATTGGCCACCTTCAGGCACTACTGTATGGTCTGTAGCCGAAACGTCACTGATAAACAGCTTGTTATCCATATCGCTTATATAATGAAACGGACGGGCGATGACTTTGGAAAAACCGATATCATAGACAAGAACCTCGGTAGATGAAGCGTTCTTGTAGGGTTCAATGGAGCTGCTCCATGCTGTTGCATCCAATAGCTTAGCCACTTGCTGGACAGGCATGGCGAAGATAACTTCATCAAATACAAGCGCTTCACGTGTCTTCGTGTTCAGAATAAATTTTCCGTTATCCATCGTTATAGATTCAACAGGTTCTTTTACAGCAATATTCCATTGTTCATTACGTTCAATTTTGTCAACGAGCTGATTCGTAATCGTAGCCCAACTTCCAAGAATATAATTAACAGGCTTTTGAGACAGGAACAGATTGTGATAGTACTCAGCAATCACCTCGCCGGCAACTTTTCTGGCATCCTCAGGTGTAATAAAGAAATTGGAGCTTACCAGATGCTCCCACAGCTCTTTCACGTCTGAAGAGGCATGTGACTTGTTTAAATAGTCTCCTAAGGTTGGATAATTTTTTAATTGATGGATGTTTGCAATGACCGCGGCTATTTCCGCTACGAATCTGACCTTTTCCATCGCTGTTAATACTTCGGTCTTCATAATGTTCACAAAATCGAGTGGGGCAGGTGTTAAATGCCCATGCTTGGCGTATACGACTTTCCGCTTATCAACCTGCTTGCTTTGAAATTTAAGGCCTAATTCCTGCTCCATAAATTGAAGGGTGTGTCGATCAATTCCGTAGACAGCATGCGCTCCATAGTTTAGCGTAAATCCGGATTTCTCGTAGGTAAAGGCTCGCCCTCCAAGCTGTGGACTCCGTTCAAACACAGTTCCTTCTGTATCAGGGCTGTCTGACAAATAAGCAGCGGCAGTTAACCCGGCAAGGCCACCGCCAATAATCGCGATTTTCATGTGAGAACCTCCTAAAAGGCTTTATGAACCGATAACCTGATGAAAGATGTAAATAAAAGATATGAAATTTGGAAAATTTTTATTCTCTCTCAGTATATGCTATTCATGTAAGCGCGTCCATAGAAAAAGTCACCGAAAATTCAAAATTGTAATCGTTTACATAACTTGTTGTTTGTGAAGGAATTGAATCTAAACATAATTTCTCTTCAGTTTCTGCTGTACATTGCACCAAGATAGGCATTTGCACATATATTGTACCGTTCAGTAAGAAGGAAAGGGGGAGAACGTGACATGGCGGTAATTAAAACAAACTCCGGAGACGTCAGGCTGTTAGCTCGTTTAATGCGTGCCGAGGCCGAAGGTGAAGGAGAGCAGGGAATGATGATGGTAGGCAACGTAGGTGTGAACCGGATTCTCGGTAATTGCCTTGATTTCAAGAACATAAGAAACATGAACGACATGGTATTTCAGTCACCTGGCGGTTTTGAAGCCACGCAAAAGGGATACTTCTATCAAAGAGCACGTGATAGGGACATTAGACTTGCTCAACGTGCTATTAATGGTGAAAGAACGTGGCCGGCAAACAATGCGTTGTGGTTTTTCAGACCAGCGGGAGATTGCCCTGATACATGGTATAACCAGCAAAATACAGGCAGATTTAAAGCCCACTGTTTCTTTGCCCCAACTGGAGAGGATTGTCCAAGTGTGTATTAATTTCAAGGAGGAATACATTCATGTTTAATCAACCTTTTCGCCCGGTGACTTACAAAATTGGTAACGGAAATCCGGGATCATGGAGTTCAGGAGGATACTCACAGCAGCAGATGCCGCAACAGCAAATGCAGCAAATGCAGCAAATGCCGATGCAATCGATGCCACCTCAAGTACCCAGCGGCAGTCCTATGACAACAACGGGCACCGTAGTCCCAACACAAACTCCTACGTTTGAGCAATCATACATCGAAAACATCCTGCGCTTAAACCTTGGAAAAGTCGGTACATTCTACATGACCTACGAAAACAACTCGGAGTGGAACGCAAAAATATTCAAGGGTGTGCTGGAAGCAGCCGGACGTGATCATATCATCATTAGCGATCCCAACACAGGTGTGCGGACCATTCTGCTTATGGTGAATTTGGATTACGCCACGTTTGATCAGCCGTTAGTTTATCAATATCCGGGTACTGTCGGTAATCCGCCGACAAGATAAATAAGCAGGTCATCAATCCATCCAGACGGAGTCACCTTGAAAAAAGGGGCTTCGTCTTTACTATTTTATCAAAAAATGTATGTTTATAGCTTGTAATACTGTCATACACAAGGGTTTGACTGTGTAGTGTATAATAATATAATTAAACTAAATTATAATTACGGCATTGATTCATCGCCATACAAGGGAGATGGACCCATTGGGAAGTTGACGATTTTCAATCGATTTAATCATATTTATCATTTCAAACCGCGAAGGAGGTGCACCTATTCTCCGCTATCTGAGCGGGAATAGGAATACTATTGACTGACCCTTTACCGAGTCTTTTATTTATAGGACTAATGCTGTTATTGGTTCTGCTTAACGGATTTTTCGTATCGGCCGAATTTGCTATTGTAAAAATCAGAAGCGGACGGATCGATACGCTGATCGAAGAAGGGCGAAAGAGCGCCATCATTACCAAGAGCCTGTTAAATCATTTAGACGGTTATTTATCGGCTTGCCAGCTTGGAATTACTTTATGCTCGTTGGGACTAGGCTTTCTTGGTGAACCGGTAGTCGCAGCCATGCTGCAGCCGTTAATTGAACAGGCTGGATTGACTGAAAGAGCCGTTCATATCATCTCGCTTACCATTGCTTTTATTATCATTGCTGTACTTCATATTGTTTTAGGAGAATTAGCTCCAAAAACCATTGCTGTCAACAAGTCGGAGAAGGTAACGCTTTTAACGGCCAGGCCGATGAGATTTTTTTATAAGCTGATGTATCCTGCCGTATGGGTGTTAAACAGCTTGTCAACAGCCTTACTGCGCTTGTTCGGGATAGCGCCTATGTCAGAGCAGGATTCCAAGCTCACAGAGGAAGAAATCCGGGTTATGATGAAGGAGAGCAGCGAAAGCGGTCTGATTGACAGTACTGAATTGTCGCTTATGGATAACATTTTTGAGTTTGCAGAGACAACAGCCAGAGAAATTATGATTCCCAGAACAGAAATGATTTGTTTGTATACGCAAAATTCTCGGGATGAGAACCTGGAAATTGCATTAGAGGGAACGCGAACGCGTTATCCTGTATGTAATAATGACAAGGATCATATTATTGGATTTATTCACGTCAAGGATCTTATACGTTCAAATACACAGGATTACCGTGAAATTCTTCGCCCGATTATGGCGGTTCCGGAATCCACTCAAATCAGTGATCTGATGAAGAGGATGCAGCGCAGTAAAACTCAGATTGCGATTCTGATCGATGAGTACGGTGGTACATCGGGTCTGGTTACTTTGGAAGATATCGTTGAAGAAATCGTCGGGGAAATCCAGGATGAATTTGACGAGGAACGCCCGGGAGTAGAGCAGATCGATGAGGATTCTTATTCAATCGATGGGCTGATGCTGATTGAATCCGTGAATGATCGTTTTGGATTTGAGCTGGATTCGGAGGACTATGATACAATCGGGGGATGGCTGTACTCCAGAATTGAAATTTTGCCACCTAAACCAGGCGATGCCGTAGAGCATGAGGGTTATTTATACATGGTGGAAGAAATCGACAACAAGAGAATTTCCCGCGTTAAATTGCTCAGACAGCAATTTCTTCCTTTAGAAGAAGCAGGCGCATAACATACAAAAAAAATAAGAAGACGGGATTCCATCAGTTACAGGGATGTCCGTCTTTTTATTTTCATTGGGAGATCCGGGAGTGAGTCGTTTTTTTGCAACAATCGCTGTCCCATTCTCTGAACAGCATTTTCTTTATTCCTTCTCTCGTTCGGAACAACCGCTGCTTTACGATATTTTCGCACAGATCAAGCTGATCAGCGATTTCCTTATAGCTCATACCCATCTTCCATCGGTATTCTACCATTTTTCTGTACTCAGGCTTCAGCCCGCCGAGATGAGAGAGGATAGCCTCCTCCATTAATCTAATTTCTACAATTTGCTCTACGGATGGGACTCCGGCTTGAACGGGGTCCATATTCATATAAACATCGTCTGTATTGAGCTGGCAGCTGTATTTTTTATTTTTTCTCAAATAATTAATAGTAGTGTTCCTGGCGACCGTCTTTAACCAGGCACGCATAGCAATTTCATGCTCAAATGCCGGCTTTTTTTCAACAACCTTCAGAAAGGCATCCTGAATAATATCCTCTGTAGCCTGATGCTCTTTTACTATGTAATAAATAGTTCCATAAACAAGATCATAGAATGCATAATATACTTCCTCCTGAACGTTATCGGCAAGATCATAAAAGTTAGGCGCGAGCAGCCAATCCAATCGTTCTGGCATGATAATGATATTCCCCTCTCTGACGCTAAGGTGGCATCTTCTCCTCTAAACCACAAAATAGATTCTACTATATAATACATATAAAAGGAATCATTTACCAAAATATAATTGTGATTTACAAGCTTTATGACCTTTATCACAAAAGAGAGTGACTGCATAACTACATTCCATTACAATAAGAAGAAACGCTTACAAAAAAAAGATTTTATTACTTGATGAGGAGTGAATTCATTCATGTGGCTGTATATTTTTATTATATTGCTAGTAGTTATAGCTGCGGTCGCTACGCTTGTTATAGGAAATTCCTCCGAGAATAAGGCAGGCAATCCGGAATACGACAAACGAACAAAGAAGAACCTTATAAAATTAACTACAATCTATGGATTATCAATCCTGATTTTTACTATACTGCTTGCCGGTATTCTTCACTTTATGTGAATGTATTGAAAAAGCATCTGAGCAGCAGGCCTTAACAGGCTTGTTGTCCAGATGCTTTTTTTATGTTAGACGGGCTTGATTATGAAACATGTAACAAATGATTTCGAATAGAGAATAGCTTCGAAGGAGTATAACGCGTTAACAGAGCACCAAACAAAATCAATGCAGAGGTTCTTTTAAACGATTACGCAAAACTAAAATAGACTTTAGTGGAGAATGTGGGATGAAAACCCTAAAACATAACACTACATGTTGCATTTGAAATGTAAATCAAATATTTTTTAAAATAAATGTAAATAAACCTTACATATATATTGACTAATCATTTGAATTGCATTTATAATCCAATTAAATGTTAGGTTATCTAACAAACGAACAATCAAATACCAGTTCTCGAGAAATATGAGGACACCAATACTGTCTAGGGTTCCGTTGCTGCTTAAAACAAAGGGCAAGCTGGTCCGAGAGACGGATGTATCTGGAGCTTGCAAAGGATCTCCAGATATAACACGGAAGGATAAAAGCCTGGGAGATTCATATCTCCCGGGCTTTTGCTATTCATTGAACCTGAAGGAGGACGAAGAAATGAACAATGCTTGGAAGCTGAAATTGGAACCTGGAGCGAAGTGGTCAGGTGTTATAGGGAGAGGTAAAGCTATTCGGTTTACTGCATTGCAGAAGCCCTGCAATGTTTCTATGATGCTGTTCCACGCTAAGGATGTGACCGAGCGTTACAACATGCCTGATACGTTAAAAGCGCAGCACACAGCACATTTGTCCAAGGGTAACGTACTCCTGAGCGACAATGGTAGAGTTCTTGCTTCGATCGTTGAGGACACCGTTGGATGGCATGATCCAATAGGAGGTTATACAACAAGGCAATTAACGGATGAAAAATACGGATTAACCACTTATCAAGAGAAACGTAACGATTGGAAGCGGAGCGGTGAAGAGAATTTAATTGTTGAATTAGTTAGAAACGGTATGCAGCGCAGGGATTTAGGTCCAGTTGTGAATTTGTTCTCCAAGGTATATTGCAGCGAGGATGGAGCATTGTGCTTTGATCAGGAGCATGGTGTAGATGGTGACTTCATCACATTGCGCATGGAAATGGATGTGCTGATGGTGCTTTCCAACACCCCGCATCCGTTAAATCCGAGCCTCTCATATCCTGCAGGAAGCGTTGAGCTGGAATCAGTTCCCGCCGTTCCATCCAATCCTTTGGATTATTGCGTGAATTATAGATCGGAAAATCGTCGGGCTTTTGAAAACACCTGGCAATATTACGCGCTTCAAGAGCCCGCATTCGTAGGAGGGGTCAGATTATGACGAGTTTACAGCAGGTAGAAAGCACACGTTTGATTGAAAATGCCTTGTATGATGAGACGATCTTGGCCGGAAAAGGATTTATGAAGGAGCTTTTGCCGGGTCAGACCATTCGAATCGTAGATGTATGCGGGAATCAGGCGGCGGATACGTTGTTTTATAATGCTGAGGACCCGGAGGATCATTACAGCGCCATCAATACAATTACAGCGCAGGGCAATGTGTATCTAACTGCAGGATCAATTCTTCGCTCGGAATCCGGAAAAGCGCTGCTTGAAATCGTAGCGGATACCTGCGGACGCCACGATACGATAGGAGGATCATGCTCCGCGCAGAGCAATACGGTCAGATACTCTCATGATACTTTGCAAATGCACAATTGCCGAGATACCTTTATGCTGCAGCTCTCTCAATTTGATGATGATCGCTATACAAAAAGAGACCTTGCCCCAAACATTAATTTTTTCATGAACGTACCGGTTACTTCTGAGGGTGGGCTTACGTTTGCTGATGGAATATCATTCCCCGGAGCTTACGTAGAGCTTAAGTCGATATGTAAAACAGTCATTCTGATCAGCAATTGTCCGCAATTAAATAACCCTTGCAACGCATATGACCCGACCCCGGTTCGTGTTCTCATTTGGGATTGATTTTATTGAAAGCATATTACTCAACTCAAAATCAAGGAGGGATAGACGATGAAGTCGTTCACAAAGGTGTTAGTAGCGAATCGCGGCGCCATCGCCGTCCGGATCATTCGTACCTTACGGAAGATGGGCATTACTTCTGTCGCAGTATATACAAAGGCGGATCAAGACAGTCTTCATGTGGAGCTGGCCGATAAGGCGATATTAATCGGGGAAGGTCCGGTTAAAGAAAGCTATTTAAACAGTGAGCTTATTTTGAGGATCGCGATTGAAGAAGGCGTGGAAGCCATTCATCCCGGATACGGCTTTTTAAGTGAAAATGCCCAGTTCGCAGCTTCTTGCGAAAAGTATGGAATCGTATTTATCGGTCCTACACCTGAACAGATTGTTATGTTCGGTTTGAAGCATCAGGCAAGAGAGATTGCTATCAGGGCAGGGGTGCCGCTGCTGCCGGGAACTCCGCTTATTGCCAACGTCGAGGAGGCTGCTGCCAAAGCGGCAGGGATCGGGTATCCGGTCATTTTGAAAAGCACGGCAGGTGGCGGCGGAATTGGCATGCGAGTGTGTAATGATGAGCCGACGTTGATCGCTGCTTATGATGCTGTTCGTCATTTGGCGGAAACGAATTTCAGAAATGACGGTTTGTTTCTGGAAAAGTACATCGCACGCGCCCGTCATGTCGAGGTACAGATTTTTGGCAATCGAATTGGCGAGGTAGTTGCACTGGGAGAGCGTGATTGTTCACTTCAGCGCAGGAATCAGAAGGTGATGGAGGAAACGCCCGCACCGCTTCTTACTGAATCGATTAGAGAGAGTATGCATGGGGCTGCTCGCAGACTGGCTGCTGAGGCAGGATATCGAAGCGCCGGGACAGTGGAATTTCTGTTCGATCCTGAAGCAGGGGAATATTACTTTCTGGAAGTGAATACCAGACTTCAGGTAGAGCATGGCGTTACTGAGGAAGTGCTAGGCATTGACCTTGTTGAATGGATGGTATTAGAGGCTGCAGATATGCTGACGGATTTACAGTCTCAAGCGGCTTCGGCACCGAAGGGTCACAGCATACAGGTTCGTATTTATGCCGAGGATTGCCTGCGCGATTTCCGCCCTAGCGGCGGTATGCTTGATCAGGTGGTTTTACCTGAGAAAGCACGCGTTGAAACCTGGGTTCGCAATGGATTGGTTGTTACACCGCTCTATGACCCCATGCTGGCCAAAATAATTGTACAAGGCAAGAATCGGGAGGAGGCTCTGGAGAGATTAGCTGCTGCCTTAGAGAAAACCCGATTCTACGGAGTAACAACGAATTTATCGTACTTGCGATCCTTGCTGAATCAAGGGGATGTTCGGGAGGGATTTGTTCATACACGCTTGCTCGAAACCTTCAAGCCGGCTGAACATGCTATCGAGGTGCTGGATGGAGGAGTTCAGTCAACTGTTCAGGATTGGCCGGGGCGTATCGGACATTGGGATGTGGGTGTGCCGCCTTGTGGGCCGATGGATCCGCTATCCTTCCGAATCGGCAATCAATTGCTTGGCAACGAAGACAATGCGAGTGGGATAGAGCTTACCTTGCGAGGTGGATCTTATCTTTTTAGATCGAATATTGCATTCTGTCTCACCGGCGCGGATATGGGCGCGACGCTTGATGATCAATCAGTTCCCATGTATACACCACTGCTAGCTAAAGAAGGACAAACGCTGAGCTTTGGTGAAGCGGTGGAAGGGATGAGAACCTATCTTCTGATCTCTGGTGGTCTGGATATGCCGAAGGTGCTTGGCAGTGCATCCACCTTTACGCTTGGGGGCTTTGGCGGCCACGGCGGGCGTGCTTTGCGGAGCGGTGATGTATTGGGGATTCGTCGTTCTCTTGATTTAATTGATAATGAAGAATCCAATGTCGTTCGTTCGCCGCAGCTAGGGGCCGATTCAAGACCAAGTATGTCAAACAACTGGACGATTGGAGTTATACCCGGACCTCACTGTACAGGGCAGTTTTTAGATCCTGGTTATTTACAGCAGTTGACGGAGACCAACTGGGAGATTCATTTCAACAGCTCGCGCACGGGGGTCAGGCTTATCGGTCCGGCGCCGAAATGGACCAGAGAAGACGGTGGTGAGGCGGGATTACACCCTTCAAATATTCACGATAACGCTTATGCAGTCGGAACGCTGGATCTAACCGGCGACATGCCGATTTTATTAGGGCCGGATGGCCCGAGTCTTGGCGGCTTTGTCTGTCCTGTAACGGTTGCCAGTGCCGAATTCTGGAAGCTTGGACAGCTGCATCCCGGTGATAAGGTGAGGTTTCAGTTGCTTACACTGGAAGATGCTGAGGAGCTTAGACGTGATCAGGAATTTTTTCTGAAATCTATCGAAAAACAAAAAAATAATAGTGATAGATTATGGGAACTGGAGCTGCCAGGGTTGCCTGACACAATCCATGAGATTCATTCAGAGTATCCGATACTCATTGAAGAGACGGAAGGACGTGAATTTTCAATCACCATTCGCTGTGCTGGGGATCGGTATCTTTTGGTGGAGTATGGCGAAATGGAGCTTGATTTGAAGCTTCGCTTTCAAGTACATGCTTTAATGCAGGCCATTCATGATAATCACCGTGTGCCAATTGTTGAAATGACTCCAGGAATCAGATCGCTGCAGGTGCATATTGATCCTGCTCAGATAACGGTGAAAGAAGCAGCTAATTGTATTTTTGCATTAGACAAGGCGCTTCCGCCGCTTGATTCGATTACAGTGCCGTCACGTATCGTGCATCTGCCTTTATCATGGGATGATCCTGCCACACAGCTGGCCATAGAGCGCTATCAGAATAATGTTCGCCCTGATGCCCCATGGTGTCCCAGTAACCTGGAATTTATCAGAAGGATCAACGGTCTGGATTCGATAGAGGATGTAAAAGAGATTGTCTATAACGCGAACTACTTAGTGCTCGGTCTAGGGGATGTGTATCTTGGTGCTCCGGTTGCCACCCCGCTTGATCCAAGGCATAGACTTGTTACCACGAAATACAATCCGGCCCGTACATGGACACCGGAAAATGCTGTGGGAATAGGCGGAGCGTATATGTGTGTATACGGGATGGAGGGGCCGGGAGGCTATCAGTTCGTTGGTCGAACGATTCAGATGTGGAACCGGCTGCGAAGCACGGAGAGCTTTAAGGAAGGCAAGCCTTGGCTGCTCAGGTTTTTTGACCAAATACGCTTTTATCCTGTGACGGCGGAGGAATTGCTCGTCATGCGCGAGGATTTCTTGCACGGCAAATATGAAGCGCGTATTACAGAAACGAGCTTTGATCTGGGTCAATACTTGAGCTTCCTGGATGAAATTGAACAATCGACCGAAGAGTTCCGAGCCAAGCAGCAGGGCGCTTTTCGCGAGGAAAGAGAACGCTGGAAGACGTTGGGATTAGCTGAATATGTATCCGATTCAGGACATGATAAATCGGCTCAAGAGGAGGAGTTGCCTCAGGGAGTTACAGGTGTTCGGAGTACCATGCCGGGAAGTGTGTGGAAAATCCTTGTACAGCCGGGGGATGAAGTGAAAAAGGGAGAAACTCTGTTAATTGAAGAGAGCATGAAGATGGAGTTTAGCCAAATATCCCCTTGTGACGGAATAGTCTCGTCTATCCATGTCAGCCCGGGTGATGAAGTACATGCAGGTCAACTGGTTATCGGACTTAAGGTCGCTGTGGCAAATTAAAATATAGAAGGAGGGATCGACATGAAGGTGCCGGCAATTCTGACTATTCAAGAGCTGCGGAAAAAGTATGCGAATGGAGAATTAACTCCCGGGGATGTGATCGATGAGATCATCAGAAGAGCTAAAGCTGATGAGCAATATAATATATGGATCACTCCGCCCTCAAACGGGCGAATCCAGAAGTATCTTGATGCATTGGATGAAATGGACCTTGAAGATTATCCGCTATGGGGGATTCCATTTGCTGTGAAGGATAATATTGATGTTCACGGGTGGCCGACAACTGCGGCTTGCCCGGATTATCAATACGCACCTGAAGAACATGCCTCTGTGGTCCAGAGGCTGGTGGCTGCAGGGGCAATTCCGGTGGGCAAATGCAATCTGGATCAGTTCGCGACCGGGCTTGTCGGGATGCGGAGTCCGTTCGGCGAGACGTGCAATTCACTGCGCGGCGAGCTGATCAGCGGCGGCTCCAGCTCCGGCTCAGCCGTCGCTGTTGCCCGCGGCCAAGCGGCGTTTGCGCTTGGCACCGATACGGCCGGCTCAGGCCGTGTGCCGGCCGCATTGAACCGCCTGGTCGGCCTTAAGCCCAGCTTGGGCGCCTGGCCGACCCGCGGCGTAGTTCCGGCCTGCGCCAGCCTGGATTGTGTGACCGTGTTCGGTCACACGCTGGCTGATGCGCTTGCCGTAGATGCCGCGGTGCGTGGCGTTGATGAGCGGGACCCTTGGTCCCGTCATGTGCCGCCGCCCGCGCTGAAGCTTCCCGCGCAGCTATGTCTGCCGCGCGGGCCGCTGCGCTTCTTCGGGCCGTATGAAGCGGCCTACCGAAAGGCATGGCATACTGCCGTTACCCGCATCGAGAGCATGGGACTGCCGGTTAAATATGTGGATATCGGTATTTTTACAGAAGCCGCTAAAATATTGTACGACGGGCCTTGGGTCGCTGAGCGTTGGAGTGGTCTAGGCTCGTTTGTAGAGGATCATCCCGATTCGCTCCTGCCTGTTACTGAGCGCATTTTACGCTCGGGAGCTTCAGCGTCTTGGACTGCATCATCCCTGTTCCAAGCGACGCACCAATTGCAAAGATACAAGCTGGAAGCGAGGAAGCTGCTGCAGGACTCGGTGCTTGTGATGCCAACCTGTGGCGGAACCTGGACACGGCAGCAGGTAAGGGACGAGCCTTTTCATACGAATAGTGAGATGGGGATATATACAAATCACTGTAATTTGCTTGATTTATGCGCTATTGCTGTGCCGGCTGATGATGCGGACATTGATTTGCCGTTCGGGATCACCATGTTTGGCTTATCGGAGCAAGAGGGGCTAATGATAGCCGCAGCTGATAAATTCAGTGACCCGAACAGAATATTTGAATTAAATCACATCAACGCTGACAATACCGTTGAAATCGCGGTTTGCGGGCTGCATATGCGGGGTTACCCACTGGAGGCTCAAATGCTGGAGCATGGGGCTTTGTTTGTGAAAGAGGCAAAAACGGCGCCCCGATATGCTTTGGTGAAGCTGACTGGAAGCTTGGAGAAACCGGGTCTTATCAAAAGAAGCTCGAGTGGGGAAGCAGCAGGTTCGGCATCTATCGAGCTTGAAATTTGGGAAATGCCTGCACGACAATTAGGTCGCTTTTTATCGCTGATTCCAGCTCCATTATCACTGGGTAAAATCGAACTGGAGGATCATTCTGAAGTTATCGGTTTTTTGTGTGAGGCATATGCAGCTGAAACAGCAGAGGATATAAGCCATCTGGGTGCTTGGAAAAAGGCATCTCCTATAATTAATGAGGTTAATTAAATTTTTTGCAGAATATATGTAACAAAACCTAACATATATATTGACTTTTTATTTTGAAGCCCTTTATAATGCAGTTAAATGTTAGGTTAGTTGACAAAAGAGAATAAAGGTTCTTGAAAATAACACTTTCAGGAACAACAAAGCTGTCTAGGGTTCCGTTGATCGTACATTTCGGCATATAAGTGAAGCTGCCGTAAAATGCTCATCAAGACAGGTCCGAGAGATCAGCGTATAGCGAAGCAGATCATGATGCCTTTCAAATCGTGAGGTGTAGCTATATAACACGGAAGGATAAAAGCCTGGGAGATCATTCTCCCGGGCTTTTGTTTATTATACGCCCAATAAATGTCTCGCAAATAGGGACTGAATCGGGTCAATAGACAGGAGTGGGGTATATGAAAAAGATCGTTAAGGTTGCATTGGCTTGTTCACTCATATTGTCGGTAATCGCCTTATCGGCGTGCGGCAAGACAGGGAAGGAAGTAGCTAAGGATGGTTCGAACGAACCGATCACTATCGCACTCAGTCCTTGGCCAGGCTGGTACATGTGGTATCTGGTAGAAGAAAAGGGCTTGTTTGAAAAGCATGGCGTTAACGTCAAATTGGAATTTTTCCCAGTATACAGCGATTCTCTGCAGGCTTTATCCACAGGCAAGGTTGACGCAAACAGCCAGACCTTAAGCGACTCATTGGCACCATTATCAAAAGGGATCAAGCTGAAGGCTGTGTTAGTTAATGACAACTCCTATGGTGGAGATGCGATTGTCAGCAAGCCGGATATTCAATCTGTTGCTGATTTGAAAGGAAAGACGGTTGTCACTGAGCTTGGAACAGTTGACCACTTGCTGCTGTTAACTGCTCTGGAGCAAAACGGGATGAGCGAACGGGATATTAACTATGTCAATATGACCGTCAACGATGCAGGGCCTGCATTTATTTCCGGCAAATCCGATGCCGCTGTTTTGTGGGAACCATTCCAAACGAAAGCTGTGAAGGAAGGTAAAGGAAAGGTATTGTTCTCCTCCAAAGATACCCCTGGACTTATACCGGATTTGCTCGTTTTCCAAGAGAATGTTGTAAACAATCGCCCTCAGGATGTACAAAAAATCGTAGATGCCTGGTTTGAAGGGCTGGAATATTTCAAGGAGCATGAGGAGGAAGCGATCCAGCTGCTGGCTGCGAAAGCGGAAACGAGTCCGGAGGATTTTAAATTAGGCATGGATAGCATTAAGCTGTTTACCCCTGAAGATAACGTTGCTGCATTCGAAAAAGGGGACAGCTATACTTCACTGGAATACACAGCATCTAAAACGGCTGAGTTCCTAAATAAACTGGACATGGTCGGCGACATTGATGACGTCAGTATACTTTTTGATGATCAGTTCGTAAAAAAAGCAGCAGGGAAGTGATGGAGGATGACAGCTCATACCCGACGTAAGCCTCATAAAATCCAAATATTCAAAGAAATCGGCTCCAAATCATTTGCCATAACCGCAATGATCTCGTTTCTCAGCTTGCTCGGAGTCTGGTCACTGCTTAGCTACACTCATGCGGTGAATCCAACCTTTCTACCGCAACCGCATGAGGTGCTCGTTGAAATGGTTACCCTGCTAGGCACAGGGGATTATTGGCATCATATCGGCATCAGTATTTTTCGCGTTAGCGCCGGGTTTCTATTAGCTTGTCTCATTGGAATTCCGCTCGGTATATTTGCAGGAACCTTCAAATACGGGGAGGCCTTCATTGAACCGCCTATGGAATTTATCCGTTACATGCCTGCTGTTGCATTCATTCCTCTGATTATGGTGTGGGCAGGGATTGGCGAGTGGGCCAAAATACTGCTGATCTTTATCGGCTGCTTCTTCCAGCTTGTACTTATGGTAGCGGACATAACCAGACGTGTACCACATGATCTGCTGCATGCTTCTTTTACTTTAGGCGCTGGCAGACTAAAGGCGATTGAAACGGTACTCATACCGGCTATTCGTCCACAGCTCATGAATACGCTGCGGCTCATACTCGGATGGGCCTGGACATACCTTGTTGTCGCCGAGCTGGTTGCCGTAAACAGCGGCCTGGGATATGCCATTATGAAAGCTCAGCGTTTTTTAAATACGGATCAAATTTTTGTGGGAATTATCGTCATTGGCCTGCTTGGACTGATCAGTGACCGAATCTTCGCTTTTTTAAACCGCAGATGGTTTCCATGGGCTTAGAAGCAGTCTGGATTCATAAACCATAGCAGAGGAGATGAACCAAATGTCAGCAGAACATTCATGGATTGAGTCATATCCGGAAACAGAAGAGATAGTGGGCAATCCTTCAGCAGCTACACATGGTCAAATTCAAATTAAAGGTTTACAGAAGACCTACACATCCAAGAAAACGAGCTTTACTGCTCTGGAGAACATCGATCTGCAAATTAAGGAGAATGAATTTCTGACTATCATTGGTCCGTCAGGCTGCGGAAAATCAACGCTGCTTCGCATCGTAGCAGGGCTTGATGATCCCTCCGGCGGGGATATAACGCTGGATGGAGATCCGATTGTTGGTCCTGGTCCTGAGCGGGGAATGGTATTTCAGGGCTATACATTATTTCCGTGGCTGACCGTTCGTGAGAACATTGAATACGGCCCCAAGCTAAAGGGGATTCCGACCTTGGAAAGAAGAGGAATTTCAAATCGATATTTAAAAATCATAAGGCTGGAGAGCTTTGCAAAATCCTATCCCAAGGAGCTATCCGGAGGAATGAAGCAGCGCGTTGCGATCGCCAGAGCGCTTGCAAACCGTCCCAAGGTGCTGCTTATGGATGAGCCGTTTGGTGCGCTGGATGCGCAAACCAAGCTCGAAATGCAGGAAATGCTGCTTGAGGTGTGGGAGAGAGAGAAGACGACGGTTTTGTTTATAACGCATGATATCGACGAAGCTATTTTTCTCTCTCAGCGAATTGTTGTGATGGGAGCAAATCCCGGACGAATTGTGAAGCAGTTTGAGGTTAAACTGCCTGAAGACAGAACAGCAGATATTCGGGAGCATCCGGCATTCCTGAAATTAAAGCACGAGATTGTAGGCTTGCTCCAGCATTAGAGAAAAAGCACTTTATTAAAAGGATATTTAAGCGTCTGATATGCTCTCTTCGTAGTGGACAGGTAAAAGCCTCCGCTGCGAGGGAGCATTTTTTCAGTATTTTCAAACCATTCCCGAAGTCCAGCCTTCCAAGGTGATGCGCCGGATGGTTGGGTGTATTCACATCTCTTTTTGGTATTTATTCAAATAATAAATGTTTGAAAATACAATAAACAGATAGGCTGCCACAAGGGCAAGGATCATGTACAGATTCATATTCATCGTAGCAAAGGCCAGAAGCAGCGCCGCAAAAACTATCAGCATCAAGTCATATGCTTTGGCTTTTGCTTTATTGCTAATCGCAATATTTCGCTCGTCATTAGCTTCTACTTCGATTTTCTTCAGGGTATCCGGATGCCTTTTAACGACAGCTCCCTTTACAATTTCACCGATGTTATGTCCGAACAATCCGCTTCCGATTCCTACACAAAGATATGGCAGCACACTCATAACGCCCTGTGCGTCCGGCATTGTTTTAATCAGTATGAGACCTGCTGCAACAACCATTAAGCTTATTAACGAAAACACGATATACTTACCGGGATTAATTGATTTCATGGCTCACGTCCTCCTCATAGATAAAAATGTCCTCAATACTCAGGTTGAAAAACCGGGCGATTTTAAAGGCCAAAAGAATTGAGGGATTATATCTCCCGTTTTCTAAGGAGCCAATGGTTTGCCTGGATACCTCCAAAGCTAACGCCAGCTCTTCCTGCTTGATTCCGTTCAATTTGCGAAGCTCCTCCAGCCGGTTCTTCAAAAGGTTACCTCCAATGCGTATATTGGAAAGTTAACTTTCCATAGCTAGAATATAACATAAATATATTCATGTCAAGTAAGCTTTCCATGATAAAGCTATACTTGGTTGATACAGCAAAAAAACCTTCAACACCCACAATGAATGCGGGGTGAAGGTTGTAATAACAGGAATTAGAACGCCCAGTTGCCTTTAGCGAAAATCTGTTCTTTTTTGCCATCCTTAGTAATGCCGTAGATGTCCATTTCTGCGGAGCCTACCATGAAGTCAACATGATTCAGGCTGGCATTCAGACCATGCTGATCCAGCTCTTCTTTTGTCATAGACTTGCCGCCTTCAAGATTAAAAGCATATGCATTGCCGATCGCAATGTGGTTGGAGGCATTCTCGTCAAAGAGCGTGTTGTAGAACAAAATGCCGGATTGAGAAATAGGGGAGCCGTGCGGCACGAGAGCGACCTCTCCTAAATAATGAGAGCCTTCGTCCAGTTCTACAAGCTGCTTCAGGATAGGTTCTCCAACTTCTGCGGAAAAATCGACGATACGGCCGTTTTTAAAGGTCAGCTTGAATTTATCGATAATGTTGCCGTTATGGCTCAAAGGCTTGGTGCTCGAAATCGTTCCTTCAACATCTGTCTTGAGAGGAGCCGTGAATACCTCTTCAGTAGGCAGGTTGGCCAAGAAGGTGTTGCCTTGTTCATTTATACTCTCAGCGGCTACCCAGATATGGCCTTCAGGCAATCCGATCGTAATATCGGTTCCTGGAGCGATATAGTGCAGCTTCGCATATTTCTTATCGTTCAAATAGGCTGCTTTTGAGGACAAGTTGCTAATGTGATGACGCCAAGCCTCAATTGTATCCGGCTGATCAATTCGAACGGTACGGAAAATAGCTTCCCATAGTGCAGGGACTTGCTCATGCTCCGGAAGCTCAGGGAATACTTTGGCAGCCCAGGATTGAGATGGAACTGCAACGATGGACCAGCTGAATTTATCCGCCATTTGCAGATCGCGATATTGACTCATGGCTTTACCATATGTTTTTTGATGATTCGTAATACGTTCTGAAGAGATGCCGTTCAGCAAATCAGGATCAGAAGAAATGACATGCAGCACGGCAGCACCGTTTTTAACAAGCTCAAGTATTTCACCGGCATACCATTTAGGCTCGTCAAGGAACGATTCCTCCGCAGCCTTTTCGTATCTTAATCTAGTGACTACATCATCACTCCAGTTGACTTTGACAAAGCGCGCACCAGCATCGTAGGCTTCATTCACAATCAGCCGTACAAGCTCAGCCGAATCTACTGTTGCATTCACGATCAAAGTTTGACCAGGCTGTACGTTGACACCTACTTTTACAGCGAGCTCTGCATATTTCTGTAATTTTTGCCCGAAATCAGACATTGCCACTCCTCCATTTTTTAGAAATCGTTATTTTAATATAATACTACGAAACGGCGCCACAATCCAACTTTCAGGGTGCATGCTATCAGAAAGTTATTAACCGATGGTAATTTTCCCTTCCGGATAACGGTACAGCTCCTTACCTGATTTTGGAGCCAGAGCGTAAGCGAGAGTTACGGGGCCTACGCGACCTAAAAACATGACGACACAGATCACTATTTTTCCAATCTCACTGAGCTTTGGTGTTAAATCAAGGCTTAGGCCGGCGGTTGCAAATGCTGATGTTGTCTCGAAAAGAAGAGGGAGGAACTCCCTGTCTTCAAGTGCGGACAAAGCCATCGCAGCTGAAATGACCAGGAACAGCGCCAGCCAAGTCTGTGTTATCGCACGCAATATGGCGCCTTTGGACAGACGTTTACGGAAAAATACGATATCCTCTCTACCGCGTATCATGGCATACATAGCACCCAGCAATATGGCGAACACAGTTACCTTGATCCCGCCGCCGGTTGAGCCGGGCGCAGCACCAATAAACATGAGCATAATAAGAAGAAACTGAGTCGAATGCTCCATATCGGCTATGCTGAGTGTACTAACACCGCCGGATCTCGAGCTAATGGAATGGAAAAACGAGCTGAGAATCTTTTCTCCAAAGGATAACGGGCGCATGGAGAGCGGGTTGCTGTACTCCAAGGCAAAAATAATGATAGCACCTCCAACAATCAGGAATAGAGACATCATTAGAACTACCTTGGTATGAAGTGAAAAATGACGGGTAGTTTTAAATTTAAGCACATCAGAGATAACAATAAAGCCGATACCGCCAAGGAAAATCAAGATCATAACGATGATGTTAATGTACACATCCTCAGCATACATTCCAAGACCGCTGAACGGGCCATGGGTCGATCCGAACAGATCAAAGCCTGCATTGTTAAAAAATGAAATGCTATGATAAATGCCAAAAAAGACGGCTTTTCCAAACGGCATATCCACGGACCATCTGATCGTTAAGAGCAAAGCGCCAGTCGCTTCAATCGCAAGCGAATAAATGAATACTCGACGTATTAGAGAAACGAGACCTTCCATAGAGTTATAGTTCATTGCTTCCTGGAGCACCAGCCGGTCACGAAGGGATATTCTGCGGTTAAAGGCCAGTGCGATGAGCGTTCCAAGCGTCATAAACCCTACACCGCCAATTTGAACTAATGCCAGGATGACAAGCTGTCCGAACAGGGAAAATTGGGTCCCCGTGTCAACTACGGCTAATCCCGTCACACAAGTAGCCGATGTAGCAGTGAAGAATGCATCGATCAGCGGCATAGGCTTTCCTGATGCAGAAGCCGGAGCCAAGGATAATAAGAAGGTTCCTAAAATAATTATGATGCCAAAACCGAATGATAATATTTTTGCCGGAGTTAGAGGCAGCGCCGTTCTTTTCTTGGATTTTAACAATGAATATTCACCTCATACATCGTTCTTGCTATTGACGTGAAACATGGTACGATATTGCAATAGGATGTACCAAAACGTCACAACATATCGATTATATTAGAAACTAAAGGAAATTTCGATGAAAAAGGAGTAAATTGCAAAATGAATCTTACTATTGTAACAGCTGAAATGAAAAAAGCGGAGGACGGAACCTATTTGGGCAAAACGATTTTTCGTGCAGAATCACATAAAGCAGACTACGAAATTACGTTTTACAGCAAGAGGGGGAATGACTGGGATTACAGTCTGAACTATGCCAATGAGCCTGGGGTTGAAGAGCAGCTTATTGAGATGGACCAAGCTATCGAGCAGAACGATGAGCTGTTTGATCGTCTTTTGGATGCAGCATGGGATACGCTACCGGAATAGGCTTAATTGCTTACATATAGAAAATCAAGTTTCTGGTGAGGGGGAACGCGCTTGTTGAATAAACCGTTTTATAGATGGTCCTTGGGCATTATTATGATTTTGACGATCATTTTACTGCTGAACAGGGTCAACTTTATTTTTAATCCCATAGTAACGCTGGTTTCAATTCTGATCGTGCCGTTGACGATATCGGGATTCCTGTATTATTTGCTGCGACCGATCGTTTCCTTTCTTGAGGACAAAAAAATGAACCGGATGATGTCCATTCTGCTCATTTATTTGCTGTTTATCGGCGTGATCACGATCTTTCTTATTGTTGTCTGGCCACCGCTGCAAGAGCAGATTACTGAGTTTATCAATAATGTGCCTAAGCTAATCTCCGGGCTGGAGAGCCAAATGAATGAAATTCAAAATAATCGTTATTTCTCTATGGTCAGCAGCGATGATTCCAAAATTATGGAGAAAATTACGGAGCACGTAAATTCGGCAATCGAAGCGGCAACAGGATATATGAGTCATATTTTCACGTTCCTTAATGATTTCTTTATTGTAGTGGGTACTGTTCCGATTCTTCTCTATTACATGCTTAAAGAAGATTCAAAGGTAAAGCCTTCGGTTTTGCGCCTGATTCCGGGCCGGTACCGTAATGACGGGAATGAGGTATTTCTCCAAATTGACAGCATGCTTAAAGGGTTTATCGCCGGTCGGATGATCAGTGCGATCGTTCTGGCCATTATGAGCTTTCTCGGTTTCTGGATCATTGGACTGCCGTATCCTCTAATGCTTGCTATTGTTGGAGCTTTGTTTAATTTCATACCATATTTCGGTTCGCTGCTAGGTGCAATTCCATGCGTCATAGTAGCATTTACAGTATCGCCATCTATGGTGATTTGGGTCATTATCATCGTAGTTATTTCACAGCAAATCGAGGGAAATCTCATTTCTCCGTATATATACGGGAAAACGATAAGCATACATCCGTTAACTACTATCGTTCTTTTGCTGATCGCTGGAGATTTTGGAGGAATCCTCGGGATGATTCTGGCAATCCCGGTATATATGATGGTCAAGATCATTATTGTACGAGTATATCAATTATTTTTTGCCAAAAAATTCGAAGAAATGACTGAATGACCAATCCCATAAATTTCCCAATTTTATGACGATCGTGATTTTAGTCATATCTCCATCCCTACCCCTTGGGTGATGATTAATCTAATAAATGATCAATCATGACATACTCATGATAATTCTCGGAGGGATGATAAGTATGGCTGTTACTGCTAAGGGGGGGAAGTTTTTTTATGCTTGGAGCACAATACTTCCTGACGGTTCATTTTGCCTGCCGGAACAGGCCTTGCAGGAATATCATATCAGCCCTGACACTAATGTGATTCTAATGTCGGGACGTAACACCTCCAAAGGCTTTAGTGTCGTATGCAAGGAATTAATTGACAACTCGCCTCTAGCTAAAGTATTCGCCAGTATTCCGGAGCTTCAAAGCTTCACTTTGCCTAAGGGACGTGCAGTTAGTTTTAAGGAGCGCTCATTCTGCTGGACATATTTAAATAGTGAGCGTTACATTCAACTGCCTCTTCAAACCTGGGAAGAATTTGGTGTAGCACCTGGAGATCGACTGTTAAGCCTGAGAGCTACGCATCTAGGATTTAATAATCTTGCAGAAGGCCCTTATATTGAGCTTGCCAAGCAAGTTCGCGGTATGCCAATATATGAATAGTTCTGTTACAGCTAAAACAGCCCATTACAGGGCTGTTTTTGTTTTGTTAGGCATTATTTCAGAGTATAATGAGGAAAATTGTATTTTTGCACAACAAAGGAGTACTTAAATGTTTGACCCAACGATATATGATAATTTAAAGGTTGTAATTGAGGGGGCAATCTACGATCTGGACTTATGTGGTGAAATTGAGGTCACTAACCGGATTGATCGTGTGGAGCTGGCTACGATGTCCCGATACTATTCGTTAGCATTTTGTCTTCCGGATCAATCTGGAAGCAGCGCCGAGCTTCGTCTATGGGCAGATACAGGGGACTTGGCAGGTGAAATTCTGGAAACGGATTCTTCCACGGGTAATCGTTCTTTCGGATGTTATTTGCAACCTGTATTCTACAAATACGTAAATAATGATGATATTGAAAACAAGTGTGAAGCAGCTAAACAAGTTAGTCATCATATATGGGGTGATGCGGACCTTAATCAGAGGATTAGTTATACGTATGGTGATCCGGCTAGTCGTGCGCTCTTGGAAATATCGATAACCTTTCGACGCAAGTTCGGGGAAGAAGTCATTGAGGACATCCCGCAGATGATCGGGCATATGCTCATGATGCTGAGAGCATTAAATAAATGATTGCAACAGTAAATTATTAATGGGGGTAAGAGTGGAATGGCTATGAATGCACATGAAATTGATTATGAAATTTTAGGTAATGAAATGCAGTGCGTTGAGGTTCAATTAGACCCGGGGGAGAGCGTTGTAGCGGAAGCGGGCAGCTTTATGATGATGGACCCGGACATTCGTATGGAAACGATCTTTGGAGACGGCAGCGGTGGAAACAGCGGCATTATGGGTAAGCTCATGGGTGCTGGTAAAAGACTGCTTACCGGCGAAGGACTTTTTATGACTATATTTACGAATGCAGGCTATCAAAGACAAGGGGTTACGTTCGCTTCACCTTATCCCGGAAAGATTGTTCCACTTGATTTGCAAATGCTTGGCGGAAAGGTCATTTGTCAGAAGGATGCATTTCTATGTGCAGCAAAAGGTGTATCCGTAGGCATTGAGTTTCAGCGAAAGCTTGGCACAGGCTTTTTCGGCGGTGAAGGCTTTATTATGCAAAAAATTGAAGGAGACGGATTAGCCTTTGTCCATTCCGGTGGTCTGGTTCTGGAGCGTAATTTGGCGCCTGGCGAGGTGCTGCGTTTGGATACGGGCTGTCTAGTAGCCATGACTTCAACCGTCGACTACAATATTGAGTTTGTGAAGGGCGTTAAATCTGCACTGTTTGGCGGCGAGGGTCTATTTTTTGCAACACTTCGCGGCCCAGGTAAGGTATGGGTGCAATCCCTACCGTTCAGCCGAATGGCAGATCGGGTTATTTCAGCATCCCGCTACGGCGGAAGCCGGGAGGAAGGCAGTATTCTTGGTGGGCTAGGCAATTTGTTTGAACGGTAAAATTAATACTGCATAATGCTTCTGTAAGGATTGACAATTCATCAGGAATGTAACAATATTAGTTACATTGAGATAGAAAGGGGGGATACACATGACGATCAGCTCACGTTTTGCTGTCGCGATACACATTTTGTCCCTGCTCGAAATCAACAAGGACGGAGTTAATACTTCTGAGTATATCTCCGGCAGTGTGAACACCAATCCTGTTGTCATTCGCAGAATTATGGGAATGCTTAGCAAGGCTGGACTTGTGGAGGCCCGCCCGGGCGTTGCCGGTTCCAAATTGTCTCGTTCGATAGCGGAAATTACACTGCTGGACATTTATCGTGCTGTGCATGTGGTAGAGGAGGATGCACTGTTCTCTGTTCATGACAAGCCGAATCCCGATTGTCCTGTTGGCAGAAATATTCAGGCTTCTATTGAACCGATATTTTCTTCTGCCCAAGCCGCAATGGAGAGATCATTGGAGGGCGTTACCCTCCAGGATATCGTTCACAATATTCATGCCTTTGAGCCTGCCCAGTATTAACCATAAATAAAGATACATTTTTATTATTAAAATG
>RCUU01000016.1_pt1 | contig 88565 bp, 62 predicted proteins | sample 2166211 | NCBI WGS metagenome assembly RCUU01 (sample SAMN09932620, study PRJNA488358) | compost metagenome | feature: garden; material: soil; isolation source: compost soil in phenylacetic acid-enriched culture | place: Germany: Experimental Botanical Garden Goettingen | collected 2016-01-27
CAGTCTAGATATCCTAATTTCAACTAGCACTTGCTTACCGGGCTTCTTCGCAGGCGCTAGTTGGAAAAAGGGAGCTTATTTATCTGAAAATTAAAAAATCCTGAGATTTAAATGGAAAAAGTAAACCTAATTGGGCCACATTTCTTGTTCAATGGTGAAATGAGCTAAATTAGTGTACCTTTTTCCACTTCATCTGACGAGGACAGGATACTCCAGCAAATTAGTTAACCTTTTTCCACTTAAAGCGTTGCCGTAGGATTCATGGGGAGTCATTCTCCACGTAACGCTAGATCCAAAACGGCTGCACTGTCCCCTGGAAGACGGCAAAGCCGTCTCCACTTGTCGCCGTTTAGGAAATTACGCCACACCAAAAAATGTGGACAACCTGGAAGTTCAGCATAAATAAGAAGCAAGGTTCCCCTGAGGGAGGGGTTAACCCGCAAACATCTTGCACGGAATACAACAAAGTGTGTCTTAAGCAGGACGGATGGATGAACATCTTGTACGTTATACAACAATCTGCGTCCTAAGCACGCGAAATGGACAAAAATCCTGTGATTGGTACATCAATGTGGGACTGACTTTACCAAATGGACGCTAATCCTGCATGTTGTACAACAATTGCGGACTTCGTAACTCCAAGACCTTAGTCACCCGCCAAGATGATTTTGTTCGATATCACCCAAGTGATATCGGGGTTATTTTATCGTTATATTTTGAAAGAATTCGAGCATTCCCCTCCTTTAGCGGGCGGTGGGCGGATTATATACTTAAAGTATAAAAATTGACCACAAGAGGTGACCACAGATGAACCGTTCCACAGCCGCTATAGCCCAATCTGCTGCCAAGACGAAAAAAAGCTCATACTTTCGCAGCAGATGGAACGCTCCGCTTGCAGGCTATTTGTTTATTTCGCCCTGGCTGATCGGGTTTCTGGCGCTTACGGCGTATCCGTTATTCTTATCCCTGTACTATTCGTTCACCGACTACACTTTGATGCAGCCGATGAAGTGGATCGGGACCCGCAATTATGAGCGTATCTTTACAGCGGACCCCAAATTCATTCAATCGGCTAAGGTAACCTTCATGTATGTGCTGGCTTCCGTACCCCTGAAGCTTATAGCCGCTCTCTTCGTTGCTATAATTCTCAGCAAGGCTGTAAAAGGAATAAGCTTCTACCGCACGGCGATTTATTTTCCATCCCTTATCGGCGGGAGTATCGGGGTATCGCTGCTCTGGCGCAACATTTTTGGTGTGGACGGGATTTTTAACAAACTGATTGGCTTCTTTGGCTTTGAAGGAAAGGGCTGGATTACAAGTCCCGATACGGCGCTTAGCACGCTGATCCTGCTGACGGTCTGGCAATTCGGTTCCACCATGGTTATTTTTCTGGCGGGTCTGAAGCAGATTCCAAACGACCTGTACGAGGCATCATCTGTGGATGGGGCTAATAAAGTCACGCAATTCTTCAGAATTACGCTGCCGATGCTTTCACCGATTCTCTATTTCAACCTGATCATGGCTGTCATCGGCGCCTTCCAGATGTTCACTTCGGCCTTTGTAATCACGAACGGCGGGCCGATGAACTCTACTTATGTGTATGCAATGTACTTGTATGAACGGGCATTCAGCCGTTATGAGCTGGGATATGCTTCGGCGCTGGCCTGGATTATGCTGGTCGCCATTATTGCTGCAACGGTTCTGATCTCTTACACCTCGAAGTATTGGGTATTCTATGAAACAGACACTGGAGGGAAAAAACGTAAATGACAACACTAAAATGGAAGCCGGCGTTCCGTCATCTGTTCATGATTCTCTTCAGCCTCATTATGGTTTATCCGGTGCTCTGGTGGGTCGGTGCTTCTCTGAAGCACAGCACTGAGCTTAGCTCGCCGTCGATTTTCCCGGCTGCCCCGCAATGGAGCAACTTCACTAAAGGCTGGACTTCGGTTCCCGGACACACGTTTACGGATTTCTATCTTAATACCTTCGGACTAGAGTTCGCGGTAATCATCGCAACGCTGCTATCCTGCACCCTGGTGGCCTTCGGTTTTGCAAGATTGGATTTTCCGCTCAAAAACTTCTGGTTCTCCATCCTGATGCTGACCTTAATGATGCCTGGACAAGTGCTGATCATCCCTCAATACGCATTGTTCCATCAACTGGGCTGGGTGAATACGTACTTGCCATTCATTGTTCCGCATTTGCTTGCTACCGGGGCAGGCGGCAGCTTCTTCGTCTTCCTGCTGATTCAATTTATACGCGGCGTTCCAAGAGAGCTTGACGAATCGGCCAAAATTGACGGCTGCTCCTGGTTCGGTATCTTCTGGAGAGTCGTTATGCCGCTTGCCTTTCCGGCAATCGTGACTGTGACGATCTTCTGCTTCCTGTGGAATTGGGACGATTTCCTCGGTCATCTCCTGTACATCAACAGCGTGGACAAGTATACGGTCGGACTCGCGCTGCGTATGATCAATGACTCGCAATCTGCGGCAGAGTGGGGGCAACTGCTAGCCATGTCACTGGTATCTATACTTCCGGCAACCATCGTCTTCATGTTCCTTCAGAAGTATTTCGTTGAAGGGATTGCAACCACAGGAATTAAAGGATAAGATGTAAAAAAACATCCATCCGTTAACGGTAAAGCGTCGAAGGCCCTTCGCAGCTTTACCGTTTATTGCGTCTGAACGGGAGTACGAAGGAAGGTAGAGCGTTTGATCAATCCTTTTAAAAAATACAGAATCGACCGCCTGTTTTTTCATAGCTTTGCCATAGTCCTTATTGCGGTTATTGTTGTTACCGCATGGACAAGCTACAGCAATTCATCTAAGGCGCTTGTACAGACCACCTCTCATTACCAGCAGCAGCTTCTGGATGAGCTGAATAATGAAATTACGACCCGGCTGGTCATGATTGAGCAGATTTCACTGTCCAGCTCCCGCGACAGCGAGCTGACTAATTTCCTCCTGAACAGGCAGGATGATTTTGAGAGGTACCGCAGACGTGCAGGTGTTGAAAGCGCACTCGCGAATTTGACCTATGCGATTCCGCTGATTCAAGGGATTGACCTGTATATGGATAACCCTATCCCAAGTGAACGGCAAAGCTATATCCAGTTCCGGAACCTTGCGGATCTTAACAAGCAGATAGGGGCCGGATGTCTGGAGAAGAGCGATTTTTGCTGGTCCAGAGAGTATAATTTCCCCAGTGCGCAAGGTGAGGTTCCGGTGCTCAGCTTTTCCAGAAAGATAATAAGTGAAAATGACTATTTAGGTGTCCTTGTCGTCCACATCAAGGCCAATGAGATCCGTAAGCTGCTAACCGGCAATTCCGACGGATCTAACCGGATTATGGCGGACAGTGAAGGACAGCAAATTATGAAAATAGGTGATGCCATGGACCAGAATGACTGGTCCCGGTGGATTGATCTCAAAAGCAATAAATCGGGCTATGTCCATATCCCGGCAACCGATGGCTCCCGCGATACGCTGCTCGTCTATTCAAGGATGGATAATTCCATCTGGACCCTGATCGAATTTACTTCCTGGAAGCAGATCACGGCAAGCAGCCTGAAGCTGGCGGAGTGGATCGGCCTGATCGGTATCGCCGCAGTGCTGCTGGTATTGCTCCTGACCCATTTTTTAAGCAAACAGTTTACCAAGCCGATCAAAAATCTTGTAACTGCGATGCGCATGTACTCCGTTGGAGGCGATAATGTGGAACTTCCGGTGGATTATGAGAATGAATTTGGTTATTTATTCTCCGGCTACCGCAAGCAGAACGAACGGATTGAGGAGCTGTATCTCTCGCTCGAGCGCCGTTATGAACAGCAGCGGAAAGCCGAAATTGAGGCGCTTCAGGCCAATATCAATCCGCATTTTCTATATAATATGCTGGATCAGCTCAACTGGATGGCGATTGAGGCCGGACAGGATGAGCTTAGCCGTATTCTGGAGCTGATGGGACGTATGTTCCGGATCGGCTTGTCCAACGGCAACAGCTTTATCAAGATAGCAGATGAACTGCTGCATATAGAGTGTTATCTGGAAATCCAGCAGCTGCGCTGGGGAGAAGGGCTTGAATACAGGATTGAAGCAGCGTCCGAGCTGCAGGAGTTATACATTCCGAAGCTTACACTGCAGCCGTTCGTGGAGAATTCCATCGTTCATGGATTCAACAAGCAGCGCAGCGGCTTTGTGTCTATCGAAATGGAGAGAACCGGGGATGCTCTGCACATTGTCATTGAGGATAACGGAGCCGGACTGAAGCAGCCCGATCACAGCACCCATAAACGTCATACAGGCGGCTACGGTATACGCAATGTGCGGGAGAGAGTAGCCGGGTATTTCGGGGAGAGTTATGGGATTACGCTTAGAGAACGTGAAGAGGGTGGAACAAGGGTGGAAATTATGCTGCCGCTGCTGACAGAACCTCCCGCCAGGAAGGACTGATCCTTATCATTCAGATGTAGCGCTGCAGATAAGATACGAAACGGTATGTGGTAAGCGCTTCCTTACTATAGAGCAGATATTGTCGTGCTTCGGTACTTACGGAGTTTAAGGAGGTAGGGGTAATGTGGAAAATCGCAATCATTGATGATGAGCGCCAAGTCCTGAAGGGGATGAAACGGGCGATTCCCTGGGATGATCTTGGAGCTGAATGGGTTGGAGAGGCTATGAATGGAGCGGACGGACTGGAGGTAATCCGCCGTACACAACCGGATATTGTGATCACTGATCTGTATATGCCCGAGATGAGCGGCCTGGATATGATGGAGCAGCTTAGGAAGGAAGGATTCCAAGGCAAAATCATTATTCTGAGCGGTTATTCGGATTTTGAGCATGCGAGGGCAGCGCTAAGGTTTCATGTGACCGACTATGTCTCCAAGCCAATCAGTCTGCCGACGCTAAAATCGATTCTAAGCAATGTCGTACAGGAGCTTGAGGAAGAAGAGGAGAAGCGGATCAGGCAGTGGGAGCTTGAGTCTAAAATGACGCTGTATGAGCCTTTTGTTGAAAAGGAGTGGGTTCGCTCCGCAGCTGTCGGCACCCTGGACCATGCATACAAAGACAGCACACGCCTTCCGCCGTCATACCTTTACTGGCTGGAGCGCAAGCATGTCACGGTTGGCATCGAACTGATCCGTGATGAACGGGCCAGATGCCTATCCGTCTCCGATTGGAACCTGTTCCGGTTTGCGGTCAGCAATATTGCTTGTGAGGTAGCGCGCAAGCTGTTCCCGGATATGGAATACACAGAGCTGCACAGTACCCGGGCGTTATTGATTATTCATCCGGGTCCAGGGCAGCCCGAACAGTTAGAGGGTAAGCTGGAGGAGCTGGGGATCAGGCTGAATGACAGTATCGGCGGCTATCTTAAGCTGGTGACACGGATAGGGATCGGGGGAGTGAAGGATACATGGACGAAGCTCTCCGACTCCACGGAGGAAGCTTTCCGCGCAATGGATCAACGAGCATTGCGGGTTGCTTCCGCACATGAAGTGTACATGTACCGGGAGGACAGCAGCAGCGAACCGGGAAATGTCGCCCTCTTTCCGGTCAAGTTCTCGTATAAGCTGGCGACAGCGATGAAGGCTTCGCAGGAAGCCGAAGCCCACCAGCTCGTACTGGACTATATAACGGAAATGAAAAAGCAGGAGGGGCTTTCCCAAGGATACGTACAAATGCTTGGAAGCGAGCTGTGGGGAATTATAACCTACTCGTTATATGAATCCGGACTGGTACTGGATGACCTGTTCACCAATGACCAGATTGCCAAGGAGATCAGCAGCCTGATCGTACCGGATCAGATGGCCAGGTGGCTGATGGACAAAATCACCAGAATCTGCAGCAGCAGGCAATGGAAAGGGAGCAGCAAGCATAGACAGGTTGTCGATTTCATGACCAGCTACATTCATGAGCACTATGCTGAAGAGCTGACACTCGCCGAGCTTGCGGATAAGGTGTTCATTTCGCGGAACCATTTGTCCATTATTTTCAAAAATATTACCGGCGAGACCTTCAACAACTACCTGACCCGGGTCCGGATCGAGAAAGCGCGGGAGCTGCTCATGGAGCGGAATATGCTGGTCTATGAAGTGGCGGAACGGGTCGGCTATAAGAATATTCCCTACTTCAGCACACTGTTCAAGAAAATTACCGGAATGAATCCTACGGAACTGATAAAGAACTAGACACCCTGTTTCACAGAACGGGTTAATAGGGGGAGGGTAACATGCCAATAAAGTTCAGTATTATCGGAGGAGCGGGTTTTCGCGCACAGTATTTTCTCCGCATCGCCCGTGCTTTGCCGCACCGTTTTCAGATTAGCGGAGTTGTGGTCAGAGACGAGGCCCAAGGAAGAGCTGTGGAAAGGGAGTGGGGAGTATGTTCATACCGCTCGCTTGAAAGCTTGCTGAAAGAGAATGCCCCAGATTTCGTGGTCGTCTCGGTCAGCGGTGCGGCCGGCCTGGATTATTTGTACCGCCTGGCAGAGCGGGGCATTCCGGTGCTGGCTGAAACGCCACCGGCTTCGGATCTGAAGGGGCTTGAGCAGCTTCACCGGGAACTCACCGTACATGGTGCCAGGATTCAAGTCGCCGAGCAGTACCCGTATCATCCAGTCCAGGAGGCACGCCTGTCACTGATACGCTCAGGGAGGCTCGGGAGAATCACAGAAACGACAGTCTCCGTCTCACATTTGTATCATGGGGCAGGCTTGATCCGCAAAATGCTGGGAATCCGCTTCGAGGAAGCAAGCATAAGAGCGCTGCGGTTCGAATCCCGCTGGGTTAATGGTCCTACCCGCAGCGGTCCTCCGAAGGAAGATAAGCTGATTCCACTGCTAAGGGACCTGGCCTGGCTCGATTTCGGGGACCGGCTCGGGATCTATGACTTCACCAAGGACCAGCACCGCTCCTGGATTCGTTCGAATCATCTCTCCGTACGCGGAGAGCGGGGTGAAATCTTCGATAGCCGTGTCTTAATTCAGCAGGAGAATACCGTGCCTCTTCAATTGGAGCTGAAACGCATCAACAAAGGGGAAGGCGAGAACGCTGAGGGCTACTATCTGCAAGGCATTATTTGCGGAGAGCGATGGCTCTATGAAAACCCGTTCACACCGGCCAGGCTGTTCGATGATGAGATTGCCATTGCTTCCTGCCTGTGCAGAATGGCCGATTATGCAGCCGGCGGGCCCGGATTTTACGGTCTTGCTGAGGCCTCTCAAGACACGTACCTGGGGATGATGATCGAGCAGGCGATCCAGACCGGCGAAACTGTAAGAGCGGAGAAACAGTGCTGGGCTAATTAAGAGACTCTGCTCAATCGCAACTTTTGAAACGTAAGCCTTCTACTCTGGAAGGCTTACGTTTTTTTTGGCGAACTTGCCAGGTGATATTCCAGCGGTCTTGGTAAAACTGCGGATAAAGTTAGCATAGTCGCTGAATCCGGATTGATAACATGCTTCAGTAATGCTGAGTCCTTCGGAGAGAAAGGATTTGGCGAGTGCGATGCGGCGGTCTACGATATACGAACGGAGTGTTAATCCCGTATGTTTTTTGAACTGGCGGCTAATATAAGTGCTGTTCAAATGGAAGATCCCGGCAAGCTGTTCAAGCGAAATGTCCTGCGCAAGATGCGCTTCAATATAATCCATAGTGTTACGAACCAGCTCCGGCATGATGTCGGTAGGAAAAAAGCTTGCATGGTGAAAAATTGTATTGGTCAGAACTAATATTTGAGCGATACAGCAGTTGACCTTAATATCTGTTCCATATGCATCAGAAGCGAGCGCTTCCTCCAGTTCGCCTGTGAATTGGAGAAATTGCTTCAACTGCGCTTCATCTAAATGCACGATATTTCCTTTCCCCTTCGGGCGGTAGTCAAAGCACCCGGATAAATGGGTTGCCGGAGTAGAAAGGCGGTGCAGATAAGATTTCTGGAGGTTAATCGTAATTCGCTCATATTCAGATTCATCCAGGCTAAAGGAACGGTGCATTTCTTCCGGATTGATCACAAGCAAATCACCGCGTTCTAAATGGTAGCAGCTGTTTTCAATGTAAAAGTTGACGTTGCCGCCCAGAAACAAGTACAGCTCGTATGCTTCATGCCGGTGATAAAAAGTCCCCATATTATAAGTAGTAATCCGGTGCAGGTAGAGAAAGTCTTTGTGGATGGGATCATAGCGAAGCTCAAAAAGATCGTTCATCTGTAACCTCCAGGTCAATCCGCGCAATAAATACAGCGGGATATGCAATGATTATTCTCTGGAACTACTTTAAAATGTCATTATCCTAGCATGTTGGGATGAACATTGCAAGCGTTTTAGGGTATACACCAGACTGGAGGATATGCATATGGAGCTGATCGTAACTGCAAGAAGTAAATTTCAAGAGGAAACTGAATATACCGGATTAAATGGGCATGGACTACACGCATCCGTAGAGATCACAGGCGGTACAGGCAGTGCCAAGCATCCATTTCAGGCCATGGTACGGATCACGAATCTAAGCAGCTCAATGTGGTCGGGAGTCATTCATGTGGAGCTGCCGTTTGCCAAGGTCAATCCGCGTTTTTTCCTGCCGGCTTTTATGTATGGCCGTAACCGCGGGGAAGCACCACAGAATGTTCCAAATGAATTCCCAAGGCTGAGAGAAGGCACCCCCTCACGTCCTTCTTCTCCTTGGTGGATGGTGCGAAGCGACAGGTTGTCGCATCCGGCAGCTCTTGTATATGACACCGGCAAAATATATGGACTTTGCGCCAGCCCTTATTTTATCCGCAAGGATGGGGTTAAATCCCAGTGGAAACCGGACCAGCCGGGTGAATTCTACCAGTATGGCGGCTATACCTGCTCGCTTGCCGAAGGAACGGTCGGGTATACGCTTGGTTATGAGAATGCCCCGCTTTTGTTCATCAAATCGCGTCTGGTCAAGGAACGGGCAGCTCTTGATGAGAACTGTTTTGAACTGGCCGCTGCGGAGTCCGTGGAATTCACGATGGATTTGTATGAGTATGAAGCCGAGTCTGAGCTGGGCATCAATGCTGCACTGGAAGATATCTATTACCGTTATCATCAGCATCCAAGACAGGGCAGTGATATCCGGACGGCTGCAGCTGACCTGTCGAAGGCCATCTATCATTATGCGTGGTTGCCTGAGGAGCGGAGTTACTCCACATTTGTCTATGAGGACAAGGAGACGGGGGGGTACCGGTACAATAAAATTATCTCGATCAGCTGGACGGACGGTTTGTCTGTAGCCACTCCGGTTCTGATGGCCGCGCTGCGGCTTGGGGATGAGTCCATGCGCGAGCAGGCGCTTTCCTGCATCGAGAATATTGTCGGGAATTCCTTGAACGCAGCTTCCGGGCTTCCTTATGAGGCATACCAGGACGGGAAATGGAGCATTAACGGCTGGTGGTTTGACGGGATGCGCACTCCGGGACATTCCGCTTATCTGTGCGCGCAGGCCTTATTTTATATTATGAAAGCCTATGAATATGAGAAAAGAATCAAAAATTGTCTTCATGAGGATTGGATGGTCTTCGTGAAGAAGGTTCTATTCGTATTGGAGAAAAGCAAAAATTCGGATGATGAATATCCGGCTGTTCTATCCGAGCGGACCGGTGCCGGGCTGGAATATGATTCCTTCAGCGGAACCTGGTGCATGGCCGCTATGGCATACTACAGCTGGCTCACCGGGGACAGAACGCATCTGGACAGCCTGAAGCGCAGCGAGAAGCATTATTATGAAACCTATGTGAAACGGATGGAATGTTATGGGGCTCCGCTTGATGCGGATAAGGCGGTAGACTCTGAAGGAATTCTGGCATACATCAAGGCTGTCAGATATCTGCACGCCCTTACTGGCGATGAACTGTTTCTCGATCATATGAGGGATGCGATTGATTACGAATTCACCTTCAAGTTCGCCTACAACTCACCGGTTAAGGTACCGCCGCTAAGCACCATCGGCTGGTCCAGCTGCGGGGGAAGCATCACCTCTGTCGCCAATCCGCATATTCATCCAATGTCAAGCAACCTGGTGGATGAGCTGTACTACTTCGTACAGCAGCGTAAAGATCCTTACGTCCGGCAGCGGATGCTGGATACCATCGGTTGGGGATGTCAGACCTACAACCGTTATGACAGAGAATTTGATCACGGGAAAAAGGGGTGGATGTCCGAGAGATATTGTCATTCCGAAGGGCTGGTAACGGAGACCTACAGCGACGGTTCCCCGGCAAGCACCTGGTTCTGTCTGATGCCTTGGGCCAGCGGCAGTATTATTGAAGGCCTGGTTGGCGATTACTGGGAGGCGAACGTCAAGTAGCCGTTGGTGAGCATTGAATGGCTTTATATTTTCCCGGGGGGATGCCGGCTATTTTTTTGAAGCTCCTTATAAAATTGGCATAGTCGCTGAACCCGGAAAGCTCACAGGCTTCGGCGACGTTCTTTCCGGCGGACAGGTGGCTCATGGCTAGTGAAATGCGCTTGTTGACAATATAGGAGCGTATCGTCAGTCCGGTATGCTCCCTGAATTGCTGGCTTATATATTTGCCGCTGTAATGAAACTCCTGCTCCAGCTGCTCAGAAGATATAGATTCGGCCAGGTGTTCCTTGATATAAGTCATCGTATTGCTGACCAGCTCCGGCATGAGATTGTTCGATTTGTATGTGGAAGACGGATACAGAGTGTTGATGAACACAAGCAGCTGGGTTACATAAGATTCCGCTAAAAGATCCTGTCCGTATGCCTCCGAGTGGAGGCAGGAGATCAATTTCTTTGCGAGCCCGCAATAAAACACAATTTGGTCCGGAGAGAGCCGGGTTAGATTGTTCTGGCCGAAGGGATGGGATTCGAAACAGGACAGCAGATTAGAGCGATGACTCGAAAGCTTCTCTAAGGTTGTTTTCTTGATATTCAGCCCGATTCGTTCATACATTTGATTGTCGATACAGATACACCGGTGCATTTCGCTGGGGCTGATGATGATTAAATCGCCAGGGGCCAATTTGTAGCAGGATTGCTCAAGATACATGTAAGCATTGCCTCTCAGGAACAAATAAATTTCGTAAGCATCGTGGCGGTGATAAGGCAAGGCCGGGTTGATAAGCTCCGTATCTGTTGTTTTATGAAAGCAAATCAATTCTTCATTAATAGGTGCGAAAATATAGTTTGTATTCTGATCCATAGCATTCAATCCTTTTATTATATCTTTAGGGATTATAGGTATCCGCGCAATATAGTATCGTTTATTTGCAAGGATTATACAGCAGATACTTAATATAATACAGGAAAAGGAAGCGCTTGCAAGTGCTGCAAGAAGTATGGACAAGCTTATATGAGGTACAGCTGCCGCTTCGATCAGACAGGAGGTGACAAGAGCAGGGTTTAGCGGAAATTACTCTATGAGGAGATGAGAAAAATGATTTCAGGAGTAAAAAAATCACTGTGTACATTATTGGCATGTGTAACTGTGCTGTCGGTAATGCTGGTACCCGCACCTCCTAAAGTTTCAGCAGCAAGCGATGTGACTGTTAATTTGTCAGCAGAGAAACAAGTGATCCGCGGTTTTGGAGGAATCAACCTCCCGGCTTGGATTGGGGATTTGACCGCAGCGCAAAGAGAAACTGCTTTTGGCAATGGACCGAACCAGTTAGGGTTTTCTGTCCTGCGAATCTATGTGGACGAGAATAAAAATAACTGGTATAGAGAAGTAGAAACTGCAAAATCTGCAATCGCTCACGGAGCTATCGTTTTTGCTTCGCCCTGGAATCCTCCGAGTGACATGACGGAGACCTTTAATCGCAATGGCGACACAACAGCCAAACGGCTCAGATACGATAAGTATGCTGCGTATGCGCAGCATCTTAATGATTTTGTCACGTTTATGAAGAATAATGGTGTGGATCTTTACGCGATTTCTGTCCAGAATGAGCCGGATTATGCACATACCTGGACGTGGTGGACTCCAGCAGAGATGCTTAAATTTATGAAAGAAAATGCCGGGTCCATTAATTGCAGGGTTATTGCACCTGAATCCTTCTCTTACCTGAAAAATATGTCCGACCCTATTTTGAACGATCCGCAGGCACTGGCGAATATGGATATCCTGGGTGCACACACTTATGGCACCTCGTTCAGCAATTTTCCTTATCCTCTTTTTGAACAAAAAGGGGCAGGAAAAGAGCTTTGGATGACGGAAGTGTACTATCCCAACAGTGACAATAACTCTGCTAACCGCTGGCCTGAGGCCCTGGATGTTGCTTATCATATGCACAATGCTATGGTAGAGGCAGATTTCCAGGCCTATGTGTGGTGGTACATCCGCAGACAATACGGTCCGATGAATGAGGATGGTACGATCAGTAAGCGTGGAGACAGCATGGCTCAGTTCTCCAAATTCATCCGCCCTGGATATGTAAGAGTTGATGCTACAAAGAATCCCAACACAAACGTTTATACCTCGGCATACAAAGGTGACAACAAGGTTGTTATTGTTGCCATTAACAAAGGCACTTCAAATGTAAGTCAAAACTTTGTCCTGCAGAATGGGACTGCATCAAGCGTATCCCCATGGATCACGGATGCCAACAGAAAGGTTGCTGCCGGAGCATCCATCAATGTATCTAACAGTTCCTTTACAGCCCAGCTTCCTGCCCAAAGTGTTACAACCTTTGTAGCTGCACTTGGAAACGGGGGTGGCACCGGCACCGGTACCACTTATGAAGCTGAAACAGGCACAACATTAACCAATGCCGCAGCAGAAACCACCAATCCTGGCTATAATGGCAGCGGATATGTCAACTTTAATGGCACAACCGATGCCGCCATTGAGTGGAACAGCGTCTACTGTGCAGTCGCAGGGACCAAAAATGTGAAATTCCGCTATGCGCTGGACACAGGCACAAGAAACCTGGATGTGTATGTGAACGGAACCAAGGTCGTCAGCAATACGGCCTTTGCCGCCACCGGCAGCTGGTCAACCTGGGGGGAGACAACGGTTCAGGTCCCCATGAATGCCGGAACCAATACGGTTAAAGTGGTGACTACCGGAACGGAAGGACCGAATGTGGACAGTATCACTGTTACTGCCCAGTAGGCCCGTGTATTCCGCTCAAAAAATGAGATGCTCATAAGAATGACCATAACCTTGGCTTGTGAATCTGCAGCTTCCCTAAGCGCGCTTCACAGGCCATTTTTTTTGTCTGCCAATCCTTGAGTCTGGAACTGCTGAAGGAATTCCAAGCGCTTCGCTGAAAATATCAGAATTCACGCAATATTTTACTGTTAACCTACAAGGATTCTCTCGCGGATACTTATTATAATACAGGAAACACAAAGACACGAACAAACAGGAGGATTGGAATGCTGCCGGATGTGTCACACAGGCGCAGACCTAATACAGGTATCATGAGAGGAACTGATCAGGTTCCGCCGGCGGGGAACCACCGGCGGAATATTTTTTTGTCATAAGGAGGGGCCAATCATGTTCAAAGTGTTGTTGGTAGACGATGAGGTATTTGTCCGCAAAGGGCTGCTGGAATTAATACAGTGGAAGCGGCTTAAATTCACCATAGTTGGAGAGGCGAACAATGGAGCGGAGGCCTTGGATATGATCAGGCTGCTGCAGCCGGATCTGGTGATTACCGATATCCGGATGCCCATTCTGGACGGGCTCGGTCTGATCCGGAGTGTGAAAGAGCCCGCTGGATTGGATTTGATATTCATCATTATCAGCGGCTTCCACGACTTCAAGTATGCACAGCAGGCACTGCGCTATGGAGTTCATGACTATATTCTGAAGCCGATAGATGAGGAGGAAATGACTGCCACACTGAAGAAGCTGGCCTATGCCATGGGCAGAAAGAGAATCGCAGCCCGTACTAATGAGGATCATACAACCAGTACTATCATGGAGTCGCTGGTCCAGGGGAATCTGAGCTGGGAGGGGGCTGAACCCTATGCCGCAGCCCTTGGTCTGGAAGGAGTGAATGGCTTTCTGTATGCCGTGACTGAGATGTATGCTGGTCCGCAAGACAAGCAAGTCACCTTGAAGCAATTTCAGGAGGCGCTTCATTCCTTTGAAGAGGGAGGCGCCGATATTCCCGTGCTTGAGCAACAGCCGGGAAAATTCGGAATGCTCCTCTGCACAAGCCGGATGCAGGCTGGACCCGGCGGTCTTATGCATAATTTGGAGCAGCTCCGCGCAACACTTGCGGAATGGCTGGATACCAGGCTTAGCCTTTATGCCGGTGATCCCGTGGATACACTGGTCCAATTTCACCGTTCCTATTCAGAGGCTAACGAAGCAGCCAGGCATAAATATGCCGAGAATAGCGGTGTCATTATGTACTCAAGGATCAAAGATAAATCTCTTTATGTATTTGATATGAGTCCTGTGCTTGTAAGCAAGCTGATCCAGCAGCTGGAGGAGGGGAGCAGGGATGACTACGAACAAACGGTGAGCAGCATGTTCCAGATATTCCACGAGCAGCGGTTCACCCCGCAGGCTGTTGACGGTTCCATCTCCCGGTGCATAACAGGAATCATGGGAGTAATCAAGGAGATGGACGGCAGCGATGAGGAGATACAGCGGTTCAAGGAGCTAGCCGAACGGGGACACGGGAATTGGAGCCTGCAGATGCTGAAGGAGCATTTCATGCTTGCTATGCAGGAGGCGGAGGAATATATCAGGCAGCTCCGCAAGGAGCATTGCCTGGGCGGAATCAAGCCCATCAAGCGGTATATTGATAGCCATTACCAGGAGAATATCAGCCTTAAGAGCATCGCGACCGAGTTCTATATGAATGCAGTATATCTGGGACGGCTGTTCCGCAAAACCTACGGCATCTATTTCAATGATTATTTGCTGGGGCTCAGGATAAGAGAGGCCAAAAGACTGCTCCGGCAGAGCGATCTGAGAATGTACGAGATCGCAGGAAGAGTCGGTTTTCAGAATGCCGATTATTTCGTAACCCAGTTCGAAAAGCTGGAACAGGTGTCGCCGACAGAATACCGGAACATGCTGATTGAAAAAGAATAGCGGGGCGCTCCTATGAGAAAATTACTGAATTATATGAAACTGCGTGACAAGCTGCTGTTGATGTACGTGCTGTCGGTATTCATCCCCATTGTACTTACCAATGTCGTGTTCTACAATGTGACCACTTCCAATATAAGAAATCAAAAAATCCGCGACGCGGACATGGCGCTGAACAATCTAAAAAACGATCTGCGGGTGATTATTGATCAAGGGGTAGGCTTATCTTACTCCCTGTATGCCGATTCCATATTCAACAAAACAATTACCCGCAAATTTAGCAGCAAGATGGATTATGTGCAAACCTTCAATTCCTACCTAAGGGGGGCGCTTGCTGATCAAAATGTACAGGGGGTCCGCTGGTATCAGGTATATACGGATAATCCCACGGTTTTGACCTCCGGCTATATTGACCAGTTAACCGATAAGATCCGCCAAACCGACTGGTATATCCAGTCCAAAACGTCTTCTTCTCCTTATCCGACCTTTATCTATTCCGAGCAGCAGTTCAGTCTGATTCAAAAACTAAACAATTACCACACAGGCGGCATCGAACAGCTCGTCAAAATTGACTTGAACATGGAACGCATTCATCAAACCATATTTGGAAACGCATTCAATGGACTGGTGTATTTGGTGGACCCCCAGGGGAGGGTACAGTTCGGAAATGATACGGCGAAAACGCTGGATGCCGTTCCCTATAAGGAGATCCCTCTTCCCAAGAACTCTATTCCACTCAAAGCTGCTTACACCGGAATCAACTATCTGGACGGATGGACATTGGAAGGCGTCATGGACGAGGAAAGCGTTCTGAAAGAGGTTCGGAAGTCGCGTTCTTTCGTCATTTGGCTTGCTTGCATCAACTTTGTGCTGCCCTCTATTATTATTGCGGTCATGTCGAGATCGCTGCACGTACGGCTGGTGCGGATTCTCAAGCATATGAAGAAGGTGAAGGCCCAAAACTTCCAGACGATTCCCCACGAAGAGGCGAGAGACGAAATCGGCCAACTGACGATGGAGTTCAACCGGATGACCGAGACAATCAACAGTCTGATTAATGAAGTCTATATTGCAGATATCCAGAAGAAGGATCTGGAGCTGAGGCAGCAGCAGGCGCAGCTCCACGCCTTGCACAGCCAGATCAATCCCCACTTTCTATTCAATTCGCTGGAATCGGTCCGCATGCGAAGCGTCATCAAGGGAGAAAAAGAGACTGCGAAGATTATTCAGCATATGGCGAAGATGTTCCGCAAATCGATCTCCTGGAGCCAGAACTATGTTACCGTCCGGGAGGAATTAGAGCTTATTGAAAGCTTTCTGGAGATTCAACAATACCGCTTTGGCGACAAGCTGGAATACAGCATCGTAGCAGACCCTGCGGCGCTCGGACACCGGATTCCGAAAATGGTGCTGCTGCCGTTCGTGGAGAATGCCAGTATCCATGGTATCGAATCGAGCCCGGATAAGGGAATTATCACGATCTCAGTAGCTGTACAAATGGATAGGCTTATCTTCAGACTGGAGGATAACGGAATCGGAATGTCCCCGGACAAGCTGGAGGAGCTGCAGCGGTATCTGGAAGAAAGTGAAGACATCGGTGAGCGGGTAGGCATGAAAAATGCTTACTATCGGCTAAAGCTTTGCTTCCAGGACCGCTTTGTGTTTGCGATGGATGCCCGGGAAAGGACGGGAACACACATTGAGATTTCCCTTCCGCTAATGGAAGGGAGGCTCTAAATGACAGCAAGACGGATATGTTTTTCGAAGTAGAAGGTATGGTTTGTTGGGTAATCAAGAAAGCGGTTTCTTGTTATATTGAAAGAGCTTACAAGATTGAAGACTTTAAGAAATCTAAGGGGGATGAAGTCTAAATGTTTAAAGGCAAAATTCTAACCGCTGGATTGGCACTCATCTTGGCTGCAGCTTTAGGAGGCTGCGGCAATGGCAACAACTCGTCTGACAGTGCGGCGAACAGTACAACAGATCAAGGGAATGCATCCGGAAGCGAAGATACCTCAGCTGTTACGTACAAGTATTTCAGCTTTGGCGGGCCGAAGAAGCAGGTCCTGGGCAGTGAAACAACTATCGGAAAAGAACTGCAGAAACAAACCGGCGTTGACTGGAACATTGAATATCTGGTAGGCGATGGCGACACGAAGGCAGGAGTAATGATTGCCAGCGGAGATTACCCTGACATTATCGATTCCAGTGGCCAAATGGCCAAGCTTATGGACGCAGGGGCTTTCATTCCTCTCGATGATCTGATTGAAAAGTATGGCCCCAACATCAAGCGTGTATATGGCCCTTATTTTGATAAATTCAGACAGAAAGACGGTAAAATCTACTTTTTCCCTTATGGAGCCAATATCGGCTACCTTTCTGAGCCTAATTTCCAGACGGGGTTCTATATTCAGCGCTCTGTATTGAAGGAGTTCAATTACCCTAAAATCACCACACTGGGTGAATATTTCGATCTGATCAAGCAGTACAAGGAAAAGCACCCGCAGGTGGACGGCAAGGATACCATCGGTTTCGCTACCTTTGCTGGTGAGCAGGGCAGCTTCTTTACCCTCCAGAATCCGGCCATGCACTTGGCAGGCTACCCCAACGACGGAGGCACCGTAGTGGACATGAAGACCCATGAGGCCAAACTGGTGGCGGGCTCCGAATATCAGAAGCGGTGGATCGGGAAGCTGAATGAGGCCAATGCCGAAGGCCTGCTCGATCCGGAATCCTTCACAATGAACAGAGACCAGTATTTAGCAAAGCTGACCTCCGGACGTGTACTCGGTTATTTCAGCTATTCCTGGCAGGTTGGGGACGCTACCAATAACTTGAAGAAAGCAGGCAACGATGATAAGCGCTATGTTGCGCTGCCTATCGTATTCGACAAAGGGATCAAGGATCAATATATTGACCCGCCTGGATTTGTCAACAACTACGGGATTGGCATCACCGTTAAAGCCAAAGATCCGGTCCGTATTATTAAGTACTTCGATAACCTGCTGAAAGAGGAAAATCAAATCCTCGTTCAGTGGGGCATCAAGGACCAAAGCTATGCTGTCGATGAGAACGGCCGCTTCACGTATGCCAACGATGAGCAACGCCAGATGCACGAAGATCCTGAAAAGAGCCTGAAATTCGGCTTCGACTATTTCAATTACAGCTGGCCGCGTTACGGAAACAGCTCCGTTCTGGCGGATGGCAACGCCTATGGCCCCGGCAGCCAGCCGGAGGTGGCAACCTTCGGATATACGGACGGTGACAAGCAGCTCCTTGCAGCATACGGTGTGAAGACCTTTAGTGAGCTATTCAGTAATCCGGATGAGCGTCCATGGTTTCCCGCCTGGTCCATCGCCCTGGAACAGGGATCGCCTGAGCAGAGGTTCATCACCAAAGCGGATGATCTCCAGCGGACACATCTGCCTACAATGATTCTGGACACACCGGCCAATTTCAGCAAGAATTGGGACGATTACATGAACCAGTTCAACAAGCTGGACAAAAAACCATATGAGGCTTTCATTACCAAGGCTGTGCAGGACCGTGTTGCAGGGAAATGGTAATGCCTAATCTGTAAGCGTTTGCCAGATGCCCAGGGTCGTAAGCCGGAAGGCGATTCGACCCTGCGGCTGTAACAACCAAGGAGCTGAAGGGAGTAGAATCAAGTGGAGAAACCCGTATATTCTGTAAATTCGGACCCCCAAGTGAACAGTACTGGAATAAATAAAACCAATTTGTTCTTCAACCGTCTTATCCAGCAGAGAACGCTGGCTTTTATGTGTCTTCCATTCGTAATTTGGGCTTTTGTGTTTAAATACCTTCCCATTTGGGGTTGGAGCATGGCCTTTCAGAATTATAAACCGGCCAGAAGCTTTTCGGAGCAGGAATGGGCGGGCTTGAAGCATTTTCGGATTCTGTTTGAGGACAGCACATTTTATCGGGTGCTGCGAAACACGCTGGTGATGAGCACCATTCAACTGGTACTGGGATTTGTTACAGCGATTACGCTGGCCCTTCTGCTGAATGAGCTGAAAAATATTCTTTTTAAACGTGTGGTTCAGACCGTCAGCTATTTGCCGCACTTTATCTCCTGGGTTGTAGCGTCCAGTATTGTACTGACAGTGTTATCGCCGGACGGCATCATTAATCTGCTGCTGATGAAGCTGCATCTCCTGGATAAACCGGAGCTGTGGATGGGTAAAGGAAATTATTTTTGGGGGATTCTCGCGGGAACACAGGTTTGGAAAGACGTAGGCTGGAACACCATTATCTACTTGGCGGCTATTACTTCAATTGACCCTTCCCAATATGAGGCGGCTGAAATCGACGGGGCAAGCCGCTTTCAGCGGATGCTTAATATTACGCTTCCCGGACTCAAGCCGGTTATTATAATCCTGCTGATTATGAATTTGGGCAATATTCTTGAATCCGGATTTGAGCCGCAATATTTGTTGGGGAACGGGATGAATTTGGAATACTCGGAGAACCTGGATATTTTTGTGCTGAAGTATGGTTTGGGAATGGGCAGCTTTTCTTTAGGGACAGCGGCAGGCATATTCAAAACCGTAGTCAGCTTCATCTTCCTTTTCTCCGCCAATCATATTGCGAAGAGAATGGGAGAAAGCAGATTATTCTAATAGGAGGCTTACGTTATGCAAGCTGGAAAATCGTCCCGCTTACGCAACTCCAGTCTGGGGGACCGGGTGTTTGATATATGCAATGTTATCTTTATGGTGTGTCTGATGATTGTCACGATGTATCCCTTTGTTAATATGATCGCGGTATCCTTCAATGACGCCAACGACGCCGTGAAAGGCGGGATTTATTTGTGGCCGCGGATGTGGACCTTGAACAATTATAAATATATCTTCGGAGAATCGGCTATTTACCATGCAACCTTAATTTCACTTCTCCGCACCGTGTTCGGAACTGCGGTATCCGTCTTCTGTACGGCAATGCTGGCCTTCACCGTCAGCCGCCAGGAGTTTGTGCTCCGCAAGTTTGTCACACTGTTCTTCGTCATTACCATGTATTTCAGCGGAGGTCTGATCCCCGGATATCTGCTTATCCGTAATTTGGGCTTGACCGACTCCTTCTGGGTCTATATTGTTCCGGGTGTTATCGGGGTGTTCAACATGATTATCATCCGCTCCTTTATTGAAGGTCTTCCCGAAGGTATCCTGGAATCGGCCCGGATTGACGGTGCCGGAGAATTCACTACCTTTATCCGCGTTGTATTGCCGTTGACCATTCCAGCCATGGCGACCGTATCCTTATTTGTGGCTGTGGGACAATGGAATTCATGGTTTGATGTGTTTTTGTACAATTCCTCAAATATCAACTTAAGCACGCTGCAGTATGAGCTAATGAAAATTTTGCAGACAACCAACACGTCGGCGACTGCAGGAGCGGTGGAAGCCTACCAATCTGCGGAAAATGCTGTAAGGGTTACTCCTACTTCGTTGCGGGCTACAATGACGATCATTGCCAGCGTTCCGATTCTGATGGTTTATCCGTTTCTCCAAAGATATTTTGTTCAAGGGATGACTGTAGGGGGGGTAAAGGGCTGATCCCAGCTCCATTCTAGTTTTAAATTTGAATCATTACAGTGTAGCTATTACCGCGCATACAGTGAGCGGTTCTCGAAAGAATGAAGGGATTATCCAGGGAGATGGCAAATCCATCTGTTATTTATATGGGAAAAAAGAAGGATAGAGAAGTGGATGTCCCAAAAGTCATGAAATGGCTGCCGGGACATCCTCTTTTTTGGAGTAGAACGTCCTTGAAACCGTATTTACAGCCGTGCTCAAGTTGGTGGCGGACCAATACGATACCTGTCTTGCCTTTGACAGCAGTCCGTTCCCTTCATCAGTTGCCTATACTACAATAGTGAGTGTAATCGCAGCAGCGGTTCTATTAGTCTCTTGACCTTCAAGATGGCTGCGAGAGATACAATAACAGCCTGTTAACTGCAGGTGCGGGATGCAGAAGGTGAACAAATACTTGGACCATTTAGATGGGTATAGGAGGCATGTTTATGGAAGCGCGCGTATTGCTCTGCAACTATTCCTACCATATGAACGAATTTTACCTGGATCAGAGAGACCGGGTACCCAATTACTTTTTCAGATTGCAGACGGAAGGAACTTGTATGGCCCTGGTGAATAGCTGCATGGAACAGATTCAAGCGGGAGATCTGCTATTATTTAGCCCGGACGCTCCTTTTGAGATGAAGGTAGGCGAGCAGGGAGGAGCATCCGAACCTAGCGCAGATTACTATATATATTGCGAAGGACCGTGGGTAAAGCGATGGTGGGAGAGGATGAACAGGCCTTATAAGACCCGGATTCATATTGAAGATCGATTATTAGGAATATGGAAGCAAATTATTCTGGAAAAGCGCAGATTCTCTCAGGAAAATCCTGAAATTGTGTTGCACCTGCTTCAGACACTGTGTCTTTTGCTCGACCGGGCCATAATGGATTCAAGTAACTTCAAAGGGAAAAAGCCGATATCTGTCCTGAAGATGAAGAATTTCATTGAGGAGCATGCGGGCTCATCTCTCCGGGTGGGGGACGTAGCCCGTTCCGTCGGTCTCAGCGAATCGCGGGCCCAGCATTTATTCAAAGAATGTTATGGCAAAACTATTAAAGAGTACATGATTGAGATTCGTCTATCCATGGCTGTGGAACGCATGAAGTATAGCTCGTTAACGCTGACGCAAATCGCAGAATCGCTGGAATTCAGCAGCTACGTCCATTTTCACCGCTTATTTCGTAAAAAGTTCGGTTTGTCTCCATCACAGTATATGCTTAATCAGCCTGGCGAACTTAACCCGGAATTATAGTAATAGTGAAAAAATTAATAACAGAAAAGGTTATGTTTCCAGCAGGAAAATGTATGTGCTTTCATGGATGCCTGTCTTATTCTTAATTTAGTACCGCTGATATGTAAGCTGTGCTAGGAGAAGGATAGACATCATGGGGGAGGTACGGAGCAATGAATAATAAGCAGAACACACCGCTGTTCATGACCCATCATTCACCTGTTGGGGCATATTCCAGCCTGACGTTTGGGCTGCCGGGGCAAGGAGCCAGCATTGAAAGCGAGAGTAATGAAGTTTCAGTGAATGCGGATTTATACGTAGCCGTCAGCCGGGGGGAAGGGAGAGTAGATGCGCTGCCCTTCGTAACGGGAATCGTCGAGAAGGACCTGGAGCGTAATCATGAAGCGTCTGCTGATGTCAAGATATCTCCTAACGAAATATCCGCCCGTTGGAACTTTATCCAGCCGGCGGAGCTGAAGAGAACGCTGTCAGGGACTATTGATGAGTATGCAGGCGGGGATATTCAGCTTCGTATCTACACACCGCACCCATCGCTGCCTGATCCGGAACTGGAATCCGGCCTGGTCTATGAGGTCTGCCCGGGCCTGCTTATCGATTTGACCATCGATAACACAGAGTATGACCAACCAGCGTATGGTTTCATTGGCTTGAAATACTGCTCCAAGGGCCGGATACGTCCGCTTGACTGGTCTACGCAGAACAAGCTTTCCGGCATCGCATACTCCGGTGAATGGGCTTTAGCTGCGCAAACGGAAGAAGGACGGGTGTTTACAGTCCGCGATAACAGTATAGCCCGGAGTGTGGAGAAGGGGAACAAGGTCGTACATATGGGAGGCCAGGAAGGCGGAATTCTCTTTCATGTGCCTGCCCGTACGAAGCAAACCTTGCCTGCGGCGTTCGGATTTTATAAAGAGGGTACAGCCAGTCAGGTGATTGAAGGGCATTATTGGTACACGAAGCACTATAACAGAGTGGAAGAGGTCTGCGAATACGTACTCCATCAAGCGGAGCGGATCCGGAGGGACTGTGAAAGCGAAGATATGCTTCTGGAACAGCGGTCCGTCGACAGACGCGAATATGAAATATACAGCCAGGCTGTTCGGGCGTACTACGCGAATACACAACTGCTCGAATCAGGGGGACAGGCCTACTATAGCGTAAATGAGGGGCAGTATTTATGGAAGAATACGATGGATCTGGCAGCCGACCATCTGCCCTTTGAGCTGTGGCGCAATCCTTGGGTGGTGCGCAATATGATGGATTTATTCATTGACCGCTACGCCTACTTTGATCAGGTGAGGTTCGCTGAGCGTCCTGGCGAGTGTTTTCCCGGTGGCATTTCATTCACTCATGATATGGGCAATTACTGCTCGTACTCACCCGCAGGCTACAGCGGATATGAAATGGAGGATGCCCGGTTTTATTGTTACATGACCACGGAAGAGCTTTTGAATGGAGTGTACATGATGACGGGGTATGCACTCTCGGCATCGGGCAAAGAATGGGGGCAGAGACGGAGTGAAATCATGGTACAATTGCTGACCAGCATGGAAAACCGCGATCACTTCGAACCTTCACAGCGCGATGGAATTCTGAAGGGGATTTCTACGAGGGGGGGACTTACGACCGGTGAAATCACCACCTATGATTCTCTTGATCATGCCTTGGCCGGCGCCAGAGGCAATCTGTATATTGCGGTAAAGACATTATGTGCTTCGCGCTTGCTTGAACGCTGGTTCCAAGTTGCTCAGGATACGGAATCCGAACGGCGGGCACGGGAAATGGCGGAGAAGACGGCGAAGTCCCTCCAGTTATTCTTCAGCCCCGAAGATCAGTATTTTCGGGCCAATCTCTATGAAGAGAATTCCACATTGTTAATCGCTGCTATAGAGCCGCTAGCCGTTCCTTATAACCTGGGCCTAGAGCTTGCCGATGTGACTGGCGGCAATGAAGAGCTTGCGGAGATGTTTAGCGCTCATCTGAAGTATTGCTTGCAGCCAGGGCGTTGTCTGGATGAGGCAACCGGCGGGCTCCGGCTCAGCAGCGGCAGCCGAAATACATGGACATCCAAGGTCATCCTCAGCGTATTCGTCATGGACAAAATATGGGGAATCAAGCTGGACGATTATCCCGAAGTCATGCGGGAGCTGGTTCACTGGTGCCAGGTGTCGGCAAGGGAGAAGACGATCGCCGACCAAATTTTCAGTGATTGCAGGACGGCGGTTGGCGGGTTCTATTATCCGCGAGCCATCACTTCAGCTCTTTGGATGCATCCTTGCACAGCGGAATAAATTTGCAGATTAAGGGGAAACCATAATGATCTTTACGGATACAGACCGGGGGCGTCCGTTCGCGAAGGACCCGGCAGTTATAAGGTTAAATGGTGTTTATTACTTATATTATTCCATGGCGCCTCGTGTCCCCGATCCGGAGCAAGCCGGATGGGGAATCGGAGTGGCCCGAAGCCACAACCTCCAGGAGTGGAGGAAGATCGGTGAAGTTCCGGCCGAGCAGGAGTGCGAAAAGAAAGGGATATGCGCGCCTGGGGCCATTGTACTGAATGGACAGGTGCATCTGTTTTATCAAACCTACGGAAATGGGGCAAAGGACGCTATTTGCCATGCAGTCTCCAGTGACGGGGTTCATTTTGTCAAGAATGTAACGAATCCGGTGTTCTCTCCGACAGGTGCATGGAACAACGGAAGGGCTATTGATGCCGATGTCGCCGTATGGAACGGCAAGCTGTTCATGTACTTCGCCACCCGCGATCCGGGAGGGAAAATACAGATGCAAGGTGTGGCCACCGCTGAAATGGACTCGGGGTTTGGCAGAGGCGCCTGGAAGCAGGCGTGTGATCGTTCCATTCTGAGGCCTGAGCTTGCCTGGGAACAAGACTGTATTGAGGCGGCGGCGGTCTGCAAACGGGAAGGAAAACTGTATATGTTTTATGGGGGCGCATACAATAACTGCCCACAGCAGATCGGATGTGCCGTGAGCGAGGACGGTGTGACATGGACGAGGCTGTTCAAGGAGCCGTTTCTTCCTAATGGAAAGCCTGGCACCTGGAATGAATGCGAATCCGGCCATCCGTTTGTGTTTACGGATGAAGATGACCGCACGTATTTATTTTATCAGGGAAATGCGGATAAGGGACAGTCCTGGTACTTATCCATGACAGAGATTGGCTGGCTGGACGGGATTCCCTATCTTAAGGGAGCGCTTCATTCCGGGAGCTGATGGAACATTCCAGATAAATAGAGAAGTAAATAAAGCCGTGGCAGTATTTACAGCCACGGCTTTATTTTTAAGATTTTGTTCTCCCAATCCGCCTTTAATCTCGTTTTGAGCCCTTTTGGTGATCTGTTCAAGGGAGCGATTGAGTAGTGACCAAAACGATTCAGCGCTTATTTAGCGAATTGGTTTATTGGTCCCCCCCTGATTTGATGCTATTCTGTGCATATAAATGAATTGAAAGCGCATGCAAATTCATTTAGTCCTCAGCTGGGGCAATCATAACAGAAATGAGGTAGAGAATTGTGGCATCCGTACCGGCAACCAAACACAATGCCATAGTACCATCGATGAGAGGAAGGAATTTTTTAAAAATAAAACGCTACTTACCTCTTTATATCCTGTTTTTGCCTGTACTTGTCTATTATTTGATTTTTGCCTACGCTCCAATGGCGGGAGTAATTATTGCCTTTAAAAATTACAATTTCATAGACGGGATTTGGGGCAGCTCCTGGGCCGGGGTTGAGCATTTTGTCCGGTTCTGGAACAGCAGCGAGTTTTGGAATGTAATGTATAATACCCTTATTCTTGCTGTTTACCGGACAATCTTCGGGTTTCCGGCTCCCATTATCTTTGCAATTCTTATATATGAGCTGCGTTTTACCCGGTTTACTAAATTTATTCAGACCGTTTCCTATTTACCCCATTTTATTTCCTGGGTCGTTGTTTATGCGGTTGTTTATAATTTCTTTTCGTCGGGCGGCTTAATCAACCAGATTCTCGGGGAATTTGGTAAGGATAGCATTTCTTTTATGGGTGATTCGAAATATTTCCGGGCCCTGTTTACCGGAAGTGCAATGTGGAAGGAAATCGGGTGGAATGCCATTATTTACTTGGCGGCTCTAACGAGAGTGGATACGGACCTTTACGAAGCAGCATCAATTGATGGAGCTAACAGATGGCATCGCTTATGGCATATTACACTTCCAGGTATCCGCAGTATTGTCAGTATCATGTTTGTGCTTAGTCTTGGTAATATTTTATCCGTAAGCTTTGAACAGGTTCTTGTGATGATTAATCCAATGGTAACGGACGTCGCAGAGGTCCTTGACTATTATATTTACCGTATTGGCTTGCTGGATATCAATAACCAAAGCTATGCAACGGCTATTGGAGTATTCCGTTCCCTATTGGCTTTGCTTCTGGTCATCATTTCCAACGTTGTAGCCAAGAAACTGGATGAGGATGGTGGAATATGGTAGCAGGGGGAGCTTCAAAAAAATCTAAAATTTCATTCGTTGATGTCATGATATTAATCATTTTGCTCGCATTTTCTTTTATAACCCTATATCCTTTCCTGAATCTGTTTTTTGTATCCATTTCCAATATTAAGGATGTCGTTGAAAACGGCGGTATCATCCTGTTTCCCACAAATATTGATCTAGGCTCTTACCAGTATGTGTTTCGCCATGCCCAATTGCTGGATGCTTACGGGTATACGCTCCTTATAACGGTCCTTGGCACTCTATTGAATTTGGCTATGACCGCTCTGGGGGCATACGTGCTATCCACTCGTGAACTGCCGGGCCGGAATTTCCTGATGACGTTTGTACTAATTACCATGTTCTTCAGTGGGGGGCTCATTCCAACCTATATTGTGGTGAAATCTCTCCATCTGATCAATTCCGTGTGGGCACTTATCTTGCCGGGACTAATAAGCACATGGCTCCTGATTCTTATGAGAAACTTCTTTCAGGGGATTCCCATGGCGCTCAGAGAGTCGGCCAGAATGGATGGCGCTTCCGAGCTTTCCATCCTGCTCAGGATTATTCTTCCGTTAGCGTTGCCTATGATGGCCACCTTGACACTGTTTTATGGAGTGGGCCACTGGAATGAATATACGGGAGTTGTTCTGTACATTAACAACAACAAAGTCGTAACTTTACAGGTGCTTCTGCGCAATATGTATACGGCTACCTTAACGGAAATCGATAGTGAGCGTTTGCCTCCTCCTGTAGATTCTGTCCGGGCTGCGGCCGTAATGATTGCCACACTTCCTATTGTTTGCGTCTATCCTTTCCTTCAAAAGTATTTTGTCCAAGGCATGATGGTTGGTTCAGTGAAGGGTTAGGATTCCTGGTGTTTATGAATAAATGGGCGAGCGCAGTCTTAAAAATATTTTGAAAAGGGAGCAGTCAGAATGAAGAAAACAGCATGGATTTACGCAGCAAGCATCATGGTCTTGTCTGTAAGCGCATTGACCGGGTGTTCAGGCGGTAACAATGGGGCGAATTCAGATTCATCCGGTCAGGGGGGCGACAAGGGTCCGGTGAAATTATCCATTGTTCTTCCGGATGGAGGACGCGTCTGGAAACCGGAGAATCCGGCGATTGTCGAGATGCAGAAGAGAACTAATACCCTTCTGGATGTCCAGATGGTGCCCGGCAGCGGACAGGAATATGCCAACAAATACAGTGTGCTGGCTTCTACCGGTGATCTCCCCGATATTAGTAAAACCAATGGATTTGACTTTCAAAAGTATGCGGACAGCGGGGTTTACATGGAAATCTCGGATTTGTTGGAGAAATATGGTCCGAATTTGAAGTCCAAAATCAGTAAAGAAGCCTGGGATCTAATGAGGTATAAAGGAAAAGTTTTCGCTATTCCCTATGAGAATAAGTCGGGCAAGATTGTTCCTATCATTCGTGCGGACTGGCTGGAAGCATTAGGCCTCAAGCAGCCTACTACCCTTGAGGAATATAAAGATGTGGTAACGAAGTTTACCTTTAATGATCCTGACAAGAACGGGAAGCAGGATACCTACGGAATTGGTGCCGGTGCAGCAGCTTGGGAAACTGATTTCATGATGATCTTCGGAGCCTTCGGGGCGTTTCCGTTCCAGCATGAGATCAAGGACAACAAGGTTTATCCCCATAGCGTCTCACCTGAATACAAACAGGCAATCGAATATATCAAGGGGCTTTGGGATGCAAAGGTTATTGATCCGGATTTCTTTGTCATTAAATCGGATGCCGCCCAGCAGAAAATCGCCCAAGGGAAGATTGGCACCTTCGAAGCATGGTGGTCTATTGCGCCTCAGGTATTGGTACGAAACCTGAAAATGAAGGAAATCGTCCCGAATGCCAAGCTCGAGCCCTTCACCCAATTGGTTAAAGGTCCAGACGGCAAAGCATCCATGCTGTCCATGGGCAAGATTGGCGGCTCCGCTCAAATTTCTTCCAAGGCAAAAAATCCTGCGGCAGCCATCCAGTTTCTTGACTATCTGGCTACGGAAGAAGGCTGGGAGCTTTCGTTGTACGGTCTAAAAGGAGTTCATTATAATACAGTTGAAGAAGGTTTGCTGCCGGAGGGCCTGAAGGCGAGCAACGAGAAGTGGCTGGACCCGCTTGCTCTAATAAGCTTCCGCAATGATCTGTATATTGATGCTGCGTCCAAAGGCAAATCACCTGAACAAGTGGAGGACTACCGGTATATGAAGGTGGGACTTGAATATCCGTTGTTCCAGGACGCCTTCTATGGCTTGCCTCAAACGGATGAGCAGAAAACCTATGAGTCGGATTTGAACAAATATGAACGGGATATGTTCATCAAGTTTGTAACCGGCAGAGAGTCCCTTAACAATTGGGATGCCTATGTGAATGAATGGAAGAAGAAGGGCGGGCAAAAAATCCTGGAGTCCCGCATTGCAAAGTACAATGAGTTGAATGGCACAAATTTAGCTTCAGGTCTGTAAAAAGGGACAGTCATACAATACAATAAATCCGTAGGAGTTGCCTCCTGCGGATTTATTTGTTGGCATACCCATACAGTCAGAAGAGAATTGAGGTGACTCAAATGAAAAGATGGTCTTTTATGCGCGGCAACCGGATGGAGTACTTTATTTATCTGCTTCTATTATCATCTTTATTGATCGCATTATTTACAAGTGCCATCTATTTCTACACATCCGACCAATTAGTCAAGGAGGCCATACAAAATAATAACAACACACTGCAGTTATTACGGAATGCACAAGAAACTGTCTTAAATGAAGTGGATAAATCATTGGAGAGCATCTTTTTTGATTCTGCTTATTCTTCGTTCAATGACTATTATCTCGAACAGGACATCCCGATGATGATTAGCGTCCAAGATAAAATGGATAATATAGTGTTTATGAATAAATATATACATTCTCTTTATTTGGTATATCCTGATTATAATCGCGTATTGAGCGATCAGACTGGGGTCCAGCCGACCGGGGAATTTTATGACGGGATATTCATTACAGAGATGCTTAAAACTCCCTATCAGAGGGGGGAAGTCACGACACGTAAGCTAAAGGGAACCAGAGACGTTGAGGCTCAGGATGTCATTACATTGGTTAAGACCATTCCGTTAGTGTCACAAAATCCCGCAGCGTATCTAGTCGTGAATGTGAAGGCGTCCTATCTTTTGGATACGCTGAACATGATTAACACGGATGAAAATGCACGGATCTTGGTTATGGATCAAACAGGCAGTTTGATTGCCAAGAAAACTGGACAGGCTGTGGTTGACTATCCGAAGCTGTCGAAACAGCTGACTGACAGGAATGCTCCCGATAGCGGATTTCAGATCATCGGTACCAAGACAACGGGGACCTTAGTATCCTATGTAACCTCTAGTCACCATGAATGGCTGTTTCTTTACACTATTCCCATGTCGGTTGTAACCGGGAGCTCCAGACTTTGGGGACAGACACTGCTTGTTCTTTGTGTGGCCATTACCGTACTTGGCATTATGGGCTCTTACGTTTTATCAGGCCGTATCTTTACGCCAATCAGGCGAATGCTATCCTTAGTCCGGTCCGAAGTCGACGTGACGGAGACGGTTGCTGCTAAAGAAACCTCCCAATTGGAGATGAATATTCATTCTATTCTCCACCGGACAAGGAATATGAAAGAACTGCTTCAGGCTTATGAAGGAGATACTCGAAAGCGCTTTCTTCAAGAGCTCTTAGAGGGTAAACAGGAAGCGGACGAGGATAGGCTGATCGAAACGATCAGGTATTATGGTCATGAGGTGGATGATCGGGGCTGGTATTCCGTTATATTAGTTTCCATGGACCAATACGTCAAGTTTTGCAGCGAACACTCTGTGAAAGATCGCAATACTTTATTTCTCGAGCTTGCTCAAATCATTGAACAGGAGGCTGCTCCTGATCCTACCGGATTCGTACTGGAAATGGATTCTGGAGAAATTGCAGCCGTATTGCATCAGGAACATTCGATATTATCAGAGGAAGCAGATCGCTTGGCCCATGCCGCCGCCAGGCAGCTTCATGTTCTTATTAGCGTCGATCCAGATAGCACATACACCTTTACAATTGGTGTTAGCAAAGCTAAGCAGGGCTTAAGGGAGATCAGCCGCGCATATTACGAAGCTCAAAAGGCGGTTCACGATAAGATCATATTTGGATATAATTCAGTGAACTTTTACAATCCGGCTCAATCCAAGGGCGAGGTGGTACTTTACCCTTATACCATTGAGAAAAAGATTTTAATGGCAATAAAGTCGGGAGATGAATCTGGAACGCGGCATGCCTTTCACGAATTCGGCGTGTATATTCAGGATATGGCTCTCCACGACTTAGCAATTATCAAATATTACTTTCTTCAGCTCTATTCAACTTCGCTCAAATGCATATTCGAGATTAACCCTGATCTGGTATCGACATTGGAATATGCTAACAACATCGAGTTAATGGAGATGGATACATTGCCTGATATTCTGAATTCACTGGATCAATTTTACGAAAAGATCTTTCAATACTTATCTACCAAACGCAGCTCCAAGAACCGGGAATTGTCCGAAATGATTTGCACATATATCCAGGATCACCTCGACCAAGATCTGTCCCAGGAAAGACTTAGCTCCATGATAAAAGTAAGCTCCTCCCATCTTCGAAAATTGTTCAAAGAGGAAACGGGGCAGACCCTTAAGGATTTCATTGTGGACATTCGTTTGAAAAAAGCAAAGGAACTATTGGAAAAACCGGAGATTAAAGTAGCGGATATTGCTGGAAAAATCGGGTATTTATCCTCCCAATCCTTCGCACGGGCATTCCGTCAGGTAATGGGAATAACCCCAGGGGAATATAGGGAGCGTCACCTTCAGGATCAACCTCAAGAAAATACTTATTATCCTGATTAGTTCGGACCAACGTCCGCCCGTCTGAAGTCGATTTTGGGGAAATCCAGTGAGTTACACAATGGATTTCCCCGGCTGGGCTACTGGCGCATTGACGGAAGTGCAGTGTTGCACCGCTCTGTGACAAACAAAAAGCTCGCATAGGCAGGATAAAATGACTTCCTTGCACAATACGAGCGTCTTCGTAAATTGCACTCAAATGGTTGAACTGCCGTATACCGGACGGTACGTCAGACTGTCTAACAACAGATTTCTAAGCCCTTATGAACCCGTCCATCCCTATAGTCTTGCCCATGAAGCTGGCAGGATGATTATAGATAACCTCCAGGCTTCTCAAATAATTAGCTCGAATCTAGAGTTTCTATGGCCGTGAAATTCATGGGGCGGCTATGATGAATGTGATCTACCTTCTGATTTGACATGAGTAATTTTTAGCCGATTTGAAAAGAAGCATTTTTGACTATCGATTATGACCGGCTAATTCATATGATTTTGCAAGTAAATTCTTTATTCTTGGTATGGTGATAAGAGGAGCCGTAAATTAAAATAAAAAAAGAAGAATTTGTAAGCGATACCAAAGGAGGGTGTTATGCAGTCTGCAGCCTATAGAAATCCGGTTATATCGGGGTATTATCCCGATCCTAGTGTGGTTCGGGTACAGGACGATTACTATCTGGTTAACAGTTCGTTTGAGTATTTTCCGGGTGTGCCTTTGTTTCACAGCAAGGATCTGATCCATTGGACGCCCATTGGGCATGTATTAACCCGGCGGTCCCAGGTGGATCTCCGGACAAGCGGCAGCTCCGACGGGATTTACGCCGCCACTTTGCGTTACCATGCGGGACGCTTTTACATGATTACGACGGATGTCAGAGGGATCGGAAATTTCTACGTGACAGCCGAGCAGCCCGGGGGCCCCTGGTCCGATCCCATTCTTCTGCCCTATGGCGGAATCGATCCCTCGCTTTTCTTCGATGATGATGGGCGTACTTATGTGACCGTACAGAACGGGGCCGATCTGGAATCTCACATTATTCAGTATGAAATTGATCCGTTATCCGGCACGGTGCTGTCAGCACCTGAAGTGATATGGAGAGGCGACGGAGGGCCATGGGTGGAGGGGCCGCATCTGTACAAAATCAAGGGGACGTATTTCCTGATGACGGCCTCAGGCGGCACCAGCATAGATCATCGGGAAATCATTGCCCGCAGCAGCAATCCGTATGGCCCGTTCGAGGACAAGCCAGAGCCCATTTTGACACACCGGGGCCTGAAGGAGCATCCCGTCCAATGCTTAGGCCATGCCGATCTGATCGAGGATACAAACGGCCAGTGGTGGGCAGTATTCCTGGGCATGCGTCCTGTGAACGGCAAATACTCTCCTCTGGGCAGAGAGACTTTTCTGGCGCCGGTGAATTGGACGGAAGCAGGCTGGCCGATGATTGATAATAATCAGGGAACTGTGGTTTCCGTGGAGCATAGAACGAAGGATGACCCTGTCCAGCGCGTTGAACTGAAGAGCGGCTTTGGTCCGGAATGGGCTTTTCTGCGGGCGTACGAGGAGGAACGTTATTCCTGGACAGAGCGGCTGGGCCTGCTGGCGATCCGGGGCAATGCCTACACACTGGACGACGAGGCCCCGGCAGTATTTGCCTGTATAAGACAGAAGCATCTTCATATGGAGATGGCCGTACATCTGGACTACAAACCTGAGAAGGATGGTGAATACGCAGGGGTTGCTGCCCGTTTGAACAACCGGGGTTATGTCTTTTGGGGCTTGGCCTGCCGTGACGGGAGACGGGTCCTGGAGCTTATAGTCCGGGATGGAGATCATAAGCAAGTTCATAACTATGAGACCAGAGCCACGGGTCCGGTTCACCTGCGTATCCGTTGCTATGGAGAAGTCTACGCGGCCGCTTACTCAAATGATGGGGAAGCTTGGCATGAGTTGGAGCAGCAGGTGCCTGTCGCTTGTCTGTCCCCTGAAACCAACGGAGGTTTCACCGGAGTGTGTCTCGGCATGCACGCGTCGGGGAACGGTGAGAACGATATGGAGTCAGCATATTATGAAGGCTTCAGTTACTCGGAACTGCGTTAACTAACCGACAATTGTGGTGATGCAGGATTTTTTACTGATCCATAAAACGGTGAAAAATATCCGGTTTGCCGAATAAGCCTTATTCAGGACATACAGTTTCACCTGGATGGAATTAGCGGGGGTGTCCCAGAAGCCATGAAATGGCTGCTTGGGACATCCCCGCTTTTGAGTAGGATGGACGTGAGGTATTTGTGTGGAGGCTGCGCGAAACGGACCGTATCGCTGTTGTCTCCGCTACCAAGTGGAGGTAGCCCAAGTGGAAAAAGGAAACTTATTTCTCACCAAAATCAACATTTGTGAGGTTTAAGTGGAAAAAGGGAACTTAATTGGTCAATATTACTCGCCCAGAGGCGAAATGAGCTGAATTAGTGATCCTTTTTCCACTTAGCCAGCGGAGCGCAGGGTGTTGGAACAAATTAGTGACCCTTTTTCCACTTAATCATCTGACGAAGCCCCGATAAGATATGTAGACTTCTTACAGAACCTTCTTGAAGCTACCTCACAGGGCGGTTTGTTTGGAAACAACGGCAGAAATGCCATTGTTGAGCGCCAATAGGGTTGTTTGCTCTGTTGCCCAGTTAACCCTAAAAGCTAAATCAGTACATAAGTCGCCCTAAGCGGACCATGCACCCCGACAACGAGCTGCATTTCAATATCGGCCGAATTTGAAGGGCCGGAGATGAAATTGATCGAGGAACCCAGCGGCTCCCCTGCTTGAACGCGCCGGTTCAGATCTGCTGCAGCCTGGGTCGAGCGGAGCACGAGCCGCTTTTTTTCAATCACCGCAATATAATGGGCAGGCAGAAAATGGAGGGAGCGCCCTTGGTCCGGGCGGCTCTCCACAACAATCGTACCAGACTCGGCCAGCGCATAATCGGCGAAGACAATAGCCGTATTGGCCGATTCGGAGCGGAGGATATTCTGCTCCCTGCCTGCCGCTTCCTCCCAGACGGAAGCATTCACGAATTCCAGCCCATATTCGGCAAATCGGGCATCTCCCGAAGTGATGACAGTGCCTCCGCCATTCGCATCGATCAGATCATCCAGGGTTCGCTGAAGGATCTCCACATTCGATTCAATCACCTGGGTGTGGATGAAAAAGCACTGCTCCTTAAGGATGTCGACCAGCTCATCGGTTGTTAAACTGCCAGAACTGCGCGGCATCAGGTCCTTCAGATCGGGACGCTGAACGTCATTGATACGTTCCCGTCCCAGCTTGGAGGCGATTGTGTTTAAGAATGAATCCTTACCCGATGCCGTCATTGGCCAGCCCCTCCTTTGCGTTTGTCAAGCCAGGCCCGGAAGCTGTCCTGCTGCTTGACCGGCTGGCTGAGATCACGGGCATTAATCCAGCCGCGGATGAGTCCCGGTCCTCGCACAATCCGTCCATGCTTGCTGATCAGCTGGCTGGCCGGGTTCGCAAACCGCAGGGCTTTGCCGAACAAAGCCTGGGAGGACAGCAGCCTTCCGGCCGTCTTCATCTGGAATCTTTCTGCGGCGCCGGTTCTTTTTTCCTTGACGATGTTCTGGCGGTGCAGGATAAGCTGCTCGTGCAGCGGGATTTTGACCGGACAGACATCCGTACAAGCGGCACACAGGCTGGAGGCAAAAGGAAGCTCTTTATAGTCATCGTACCCGCCCAGCAGCGGGGTGATTACCGCTCCGATCGGACCCGGATAAATCGACCCGTAGGCATGGCCGCCAATATGGCGGTAGACCGGGCAGACATTCAGACAGGCACCGCAGCGGATGCACTGCAGGGCTTCGTTAAACTCGCTGCCAAGAATATCGGAGCGGCCGTTGTCCACGACCACCAGATGGAAGTCTTCAGGACCATCCGTCTCCCCGGCCGCAGAGGGTCCGATGACGGTAATATAGCTGGTTAATTTTTGCCCAACCGCACTCCGGCAGAGCAGATTGTCCAGCACTTCCATCTCTTCAAGCGTCGGCACAATGCGCTCCATGCCCATCACCGCGATATGTGTTTTCGGGATGGCGGCTGTGAGATCACCGTTGCCTTCATTGGTCACCAGATTGATGGCTCCCAGGTTGGCGACGGCAAAGTTGCAGCCGGTGATGCCGACATCCGCTTCCAGGAACTTCTGCCGCAGGACCGTCCGGGCAAAACGGGCCAGGTTCTCCGGACTCTCATCGCCGGTATATCCAAGCTTCTCCGTGAACACTCTGCGGATTTGCGTCCTGTCTTTATGCAGCGCTGGGGCCACAATATGCGAAGGCGGGTCCCAATCATCCATCTGGAGGATATATTCACCCAGATCGGTCTCGATCAGCTCACAGCCGGCTTCCATCAGGACGCGGTTCATTTCAATTTCCTCGGTGACCATCGATTTGGATTTGACGACTTTTTTAGCTTTTTTCTGAACGACGATATCCCGGATATAGCTGCTCGCTTCTTCTTTGGTTTGGGCAAAATAGATGTGTCCGCCCTTTTTCTCAATGTTATCCGCCAGCTGCTCCAGGTAATAATCCAGATGCTTCAGCGTATGCTGGCGGATTTGCTGGCCTGCGGTACGCCACTGCTCCCAGTCTCCAAGTGTGGTAGCGGCTGACAGGCGTCTGGTCTTCAGGCTGTCCTGGGCAGAGCTTACAGCATTCCTCATAAAAGAATCGCCGATGCCGTCTGTAGTCCGTTCACTGAACTCCCGTTTATCCGTTTGCAGGCTCAAATTGGGCTTCCTCCTTTGGCAGCAGCTGTAATTTGCTGGTTCAGCACTTCTGCAATGTGCATGATTTTGACGGGTTCTCCCTTACGGGACAGGCGGCCCCCGATGTTCAGCAGGCAGCCCATATCTGCGCTGATCAGAATGTCCGCCCCGGTGTCAACGACACAGCCGCATTTTTCATCGACCATCTGCTCGGAGATTTCCGGCATTTTCACCGAAAAGGTCCCCCCAAAGCCGCAGCAGTTATCGCTGTTTTTCAGCGGCTCCAGCTGTAACCCCCGTACCTGTTCAAGCAATTGGAACGGGGTTTCCTTTTCGCCCAGCAGTCTTGTCATATGGCAGGAACGGTGGTAGGTGGCGGTGCCTTCGAGACTTGCCCCAACATCGGTAACCCCAAGCACCCGGACGATGAATTGTGTAAACTCAAAGGATTTCTCTTTTAGCGCAACCGCTTTCAATTCCCACTGGGGATCTCCCTTGAAAATTTTCGGGTATTCATGGAACATAGCGATGCAGGAGCCGGACGGGCCCACGACATAATCGGAATGTTCAAAGGCAAGCATCATGTTTTTCATCGCCAGCTTGGAATCCTCCAGATAACCGCTGTTATAAGTGGGTTGACCGCAGCACACCTGCGAAGCCGGAACATCAATTTCACAGCCCAGCCTTTCGAGAACTTCTACCATAGCGATCCCGACATTCGGGGTCATAAGGTCCACTAAACAAGTCGAGAAAATACTGACTTTCATTTCCTATCCCTCCAACGCAGCCTTCACAACAATAGCTTAACTCAAAAAGTCAATAAAAAACAACACAAAAACAAATAATAAATGTGAATGTTGTTGACAAAAAATATTGATAACGTTTACACTGAGGGAAGAGCAAATGGAACTATCTACCTTAAGGGGGAGAATCAGTGGAAAAGCATTTGATGTATATCGACGGCCAGTTTACCGAATCAGAAGGCAAAGAGTGGATGGATGTAACCAATCCGGCAACAGATGAAGTCATTTCACAGGTCCCCAAAGCTACAAGGAATGACGTGGTCCGTGCCATCAACGCAGCGGATGAGGCCCAGACTGCCTGGGAAGAAACACCTGCGGTTGAGAGAGGAAAGTATCTTCATGCCATTGCCGAAGGGATTCGGGCAGAGGCGGACAGCCTGGCCAGACTAATCTCTGAAGAGGTCGGCAAGACCTTGGAACTGTCCACGGTAGAGGTTAACTTTACGGCGGATTATATGGATTATATGGCAGAATGGGCACGCCGTTATGAAGGTGAAATTGTTCAGAGTGACCGGGATAATGAGAATATTTTTGTTTTCAAGCGGGCGATTGGAGTCACTACCGGCATTCTGCCCTGGAATTTTCCATTCTTTTTGATTGCCAGAAAAATGGCGCCGGCGCTGATCACCGGAAATACGATTGTCATCAAGCCCAGTGCCGAATCACCAAACAATGCTGTAGCTTTTGCCAAAATTGTAGATAAAGCCGGCCTTCCCAAAGGGGTGTTCAACCTGGTTACGGGGAAAGGCGGAGAAGTCGGCAATGAATTGGCCAGCAACCCTAAGGTTGGGATGGTCAGTCTGACCGGCAGCGTGCCGGCCGGACAAAAGGTGATGGAGGCAGCTGCCGAAAATATCATCAAGGTCAGTCTGGAGCTGGGCGGCAAGGCACCTGCCATTGTCATGGACGATGCCGATCTGGATCTGGCCATCAAAGCGATTGTGGATTCCCGCGTCATTAATACAGGGCAGGTCTGCAACTGTGCAGAGCGGGTCTATGTGCATGAGACAATCAAGGATGAATTCACCACCCGTCTGGTTGAGGCGATGAAGGCCGTAAAATATGGCGATCCGCTCAAAGATACGGATATTCAGATGGGTCCGTTGATTAACAAGGCGGCACAGGAATCCGTGCAGCAAAAGGTTGACCGTGCCGTACAAGAGGGAGCCCAAATCGCCCTTGGCGGTAAAAAGGTTGAGGGCGCAGGCAGCTTTTTTGAACCAACGGTCATTACCGGTGCCACCAATGAGATGGAGATCGTACAGGAGGAAATTTTCGGACCAGTCATCCCCATCATTTCTTTTTCCAATCTGGATGAAGCAATCGCGCTCGCCAATGACAGTGAGTTCGGATTGACCTCTTCCCTGTATACCCGGAATCTGAACGTCGCCATGAAAGTCATCAAGCGGCTCAAATACGGGGAAACCTATATTAACCGCGAGAACTTTGAAGCGATGCAGGGCTTCCATGCAGGCTGGAGAAAATCCGGCATCGGCGGCGCGGACGGCAAACACGGGTTGAACGAATACTTGCAGACCCATGTGGTTTATTTGCAGTATGATAAATCGGTCAACTGAAACAGCTGCAAGTGAATAATGCACTTATCAAGGTACGGTCCGAAAGGGCCGTATTTTGGTGTGTTGCAGGAGCGGAATTTTCAGTTCAGCTTTTTTGGTTAGTCCAGCAGGAAATGGGGGAAAGAGTTTAATTGTGATATGCTGAACCGTGTCATAAGTAGGGGCAAGTTTTTTGAGGTGAAACGTGCAAGGGCCTATTAAAGAGTGTTGAGCGACATGGGTTTGGGGTAGGCCACGATCGGTGGAAAAGTCACGACAAACGGGCTTCTGCATACTTTTTGGATCACAGAACGATGCGGAAATGTGTATTAATGTGTAATTCTTCAACTCAACTTATATAGGATCAACGTTATCGCTTAGGAAGACGCTCCGCAAACGGACCGTTGTTCCAATCGCTGTTGTGTCCAGATTTTTTTCATTCCCCTTAGCGGTGACAAAGGCGACCGCTGCCGCTTTTCCACAATCGTTCCGTCCGCTCCGCTGTTTTCAGTGTAGGAGCTACTAAATAAACGCAAAAAGAAACCACTCTTTGGTAAAATGGAAGTGTCGAGAACCATTTCAAAGGAGGGCTTTTTTTGTACATTCAATATACCATGGCCCAACTTTGCTTGCCAATGGATTTAGAGGAAGACATTCCGTAAAACCACCTCGTTCGCGTCGTGAATTTCGCCATTAACCGAATCGACGATGCGATCTTTGACGCAGCCTATCCAGGTGGAGGCCGCGACAGATACCATCCTAAAATGCTAACCAAAGTCATAATCTACGCCTACACACAGCGCTTGTACTCTTCCCGGAAAATCGCTAAAGCTGTTCGGGAATGCCTCCCTTTCATGTGGCTGGCCGGACGTCAGCGCCCGGATTTCCGTACCTTTAACCGTTTTCGTTCTCAGCGGATGAAAGATATCCTCGAAGCCGTGTTTGCCGCCGTGCTCCAATTTCTTGCTGACGAAAAGTATATCTCTTTGGCGCATTATTTCGTTGACGGCACCAAGATCGAAGCAAACGCCAATCGATATACCTTTGTATGGGGAAAGGCGGTTAGCAAACAAAAAGTCCGGTTATAAGAAAATGTCCACGCTTTATTCCACGAGATTGAAGATGCCGAACAACAGGAAGAGGCATGGCACCACGGGAATGATTTGCCCGAACTCGGTGAGAAGTCCAAACTGCACAGGTTGCCCGCTCAAGGAACGATGCACGAAAGCAGCTGGAGACCGGGAAATTGTCGTGAGGTTTCTGCTTCGAGGGATGGAGAAAGTTGCCCTGGAGGTCGGATGGTTTTCCCTTGCCCACAATCTATTAAAACAAGCCGCAGTAGAGCAAAAACGCCGAGCAGGAATTTCTCCAATGACAGGAGAATTTCTGCTCGGCTATTTTTTGCAAACCATTTTTCTAGATCTACTGGTTTTAAGTAGTATAAATCTACTTTTTGGATAGGGGGACCATAAAAGCAAAAGAACTCAAGTGCTTATCCCTTCAGGGTTAACCTGGCCCATTATCATAGAATTCTCTCAACTAAGGTGAAGGTTGCCTTGCAGCTGCAAAGGAACCGGAAAAGATGGTCCCATTGAGTTCACCCAACAGTTCACCTGATACGACTACTTCCACGGTATCTCCCGCATTCAATTCAAGGATATCCGTTAATTGAGTGACTTGACCAACCTCCTGATTGGCAAGATTAAGTCTGGAATCGGTATCGATGTTGACAAATTGACCATTGACTTTAAAATCCATAACAATTGAGCTGACTACCGTAACAGGCTCTGTCCGATGGATGAAGCCTACGCTCGAGGTGATGAAATATGTTCCGGAACTGGATGGGGTAAAGGTCGAGTTGACTGGATTATATTCCCCATTCAAATCAAATTCCTCTACCGGAAAAAACACTTTAAACTCTCCGAACGTTGGAACTGCGACATTCACCGGACTATTGAGTAAAGCTCGGAAAGCGGATGCTTTGACAACACTGGCATTCTCAGTGTCAACGGTCACAACAGGATTACCGATATTGGTAAGGTCTTGGGTTCGATTTAAGAGCTGAGCCTGTAGCTGCGATTGTAATTGGGATTGTTCTTGGATCTGGGCTAATAATTGAAGCTGGAGTTGAGCTTGGGCTTGAGCTTGTGCTTGCAGTTGCAATTGCTTTTGAGTTTGTTCCTGAAGTTGGGATTGAATTTGTCTTTGAATTTGGGTTTGATGCTGCACTTGAGCTTGAAGTTGATTCTGCAGTTGATTCTGGGATTGCAGTTGTAGCTGAGATTGTTCTAGAGATTGACTTTGAGCCTGTAACAATTTTTTCTGCAGAGCTCGCTTGTGAGAAGTACTTCTTCTAACGACACATGGCTTCCTATTGCACATTGATTTATACATGTTTCACCTCGCGTTATTCATCGTATACAATTAGACTCAGATGATTGGAGAAGGCTGTCTGACAGCTGCAAAAGATCCACCCTGGATTGTACCGCTAAACGAATCGGGGCCAGCGTTAGCAATGAACACTTCCACAACATCACCTGCTTTTAAGTTGAAAATTTCGGTAGCTTGAACCGTTTGGCGAATACTTTGATTCATTGGATTAACTCTTGAATCGTCTTCCAATGAAGATCCTACTCCAGTGCCATTTACAACGATTCTTAAAAAAATCGTGCTGTTTCGTCTGATTTCAGCGACATTCTGTAGATAATCAACATCCGCAGTAATACAATACACACCTGGTGCTGTAGGACTAAAAGTGGAAGTAAGCGGATTGTATTCATTTGCTAAGTCGAAAAGCTCAACGGGAAATAATACTTTTCTAGGCAACGTTACATTCGTGCTACTTGTAATTACCGCCCGAAAAGCAGAAGCCCTCACAAGATTTGGATCGATACGATTAAAAATAGTTCTCACGGAAACATCCGGGTTACCAACACCGGAAATGGTCACGGTCTCACTTTGCTGCTGAGCCTGAAGCTGATCTTGAAGCTGTGCTTGTTCCTGCGCCTGAGCCTGTAATTGTGCCTGTAATTGCGCCTGCGCTTGCGCTTGAGCCTGCAATTGGGCCTGTATCTGTGCTTGAGCTTGCAATTGATTTTGCAGTTGAGTTTGTGCCTGCGCTTGAGCTTGTGTCTGTGCTTGCAGCTGATTTTGCAGTTGACTCTGCAGCTGCAGCTGCGATTGAAATTGTGCTTTAGCTGCAGTCTGTTCTCGTATCAGATTTCTTAATTGTCTAAATCTGTTTAATCCCCCGTTACTTTTGCAAAGTTTGATTCTCCTCTTCGGAATGAAATAAGCTCTCCTAATGTTCAGCGGTGTTCCCTTAACCCAAGATGCTTTTTTCATGCTCCACCTCACGTTTATTTCGAATTTATTTATCGTCTTATGACAGTCTTCGTTATTTAGGCGAGATTTGTCTTGCACCCGAAAAGGTTCCACCGAATATTCTTCCGATGACTGGAAGAGGGGTCCCGTTATCAAATCTGAAGAATCTTCCTGAAAAATACACTTCAACTGTATCCCCTGCGTTTAGATGAAGAATCTCGGTAACCTGTGATGTTTGCCCAACACTCGAACCTTGAGTCGGATTGCCCAGATTTACTCTGGAATCATCATCCAGATCGGCGAGGATTCCGTTTATTGCGATTCGGACGAACACCGTGCTAATTACAGAAAAAAATTCAGGATCGCGAATAAAGTTCACTTGAGCATTAATGCTATAAACCCCTGAAACCGAGGGGATGAAGGTCGAAGTAACGGGATCAAAATTATTCCCTAAGTCGAAATTGACTACGGGATAGAAAACTTTTGTGAATCCGCCTAGAGGAATGTTTATGTCCACATCATTAGGAACTGAAGCCCTAAAAGAAGAAACAGCGACTAAAGGAGAATTGTCGTTATCCAAATTATTGGTTACTTTTACAACGGGATTGCCGATTTTTGAAAGGGAATCCTTTGCGCTTTGGGTTTGGAGTGCTGCCTGCAGTTGTGCTTGTTGTTGAATTTGCGCTTGGAGCTGTGCTTGTAACTGGGCTTGTAATTGCGCTTGTGTTTGTGCCTGACTTTGCAGCTGGGCCTGCAGCTCAGATTGGTTTTGAAGCTCAGATTGTACCTGTGACTGTACTTGCGACTGGTTTTGTAGTTGAGCCTGAAGCTGGTTTTGCATTTGATTCTGTAATTGCAGCTGAGATTGAAAGTGTTTCTGCGCCTCAACCTTTTCCCGGATCAATTGCTTTAGAAAAGCGGAATTTCTTTTACGGACTACTCTTCTTTGTCCCGTATAAATAAGTTTACTCATGCTCCACCTCACACTCATAGATATCGAATAGGTACAGGTGAACCTATGCAATTATCTATACGCATACGCCTTGTCGCCTGTAAGGGCAGTTCACACTGGATAATCGTCTATTTATGATGGTCCCATCCTCTTTGAACCGAGCGAGAAGTCTTATTGCTTTACTGCGATTTCGTTCAAACATGGAGTCGTCGTTCTCATTACAAGATTTAAAATTTGTTTGACAGAAGTGGCGAAGTAGGTCCACAAAACAATCCACACTAAATATATGAGATTTATAGGAATGGGAGATTCAGTAATGTTGCATGCGAAGAAATCTGTAAGAAAAACATTGGGGGTTGGAAACATTGGCGTTGCTTTTGTTAGCGGTGATTGCCGGATGCTCCAGCGGAAATCATAATGAGGCTCCGAGCGAGACGGCGTAGCCAAGCGCAAGTCAAGCGGCGAGTGCGAGCCCGGCTACAGCCGAACCGGTAACAGGCGGAACCTTTGTGTATGGACGGCCAATCGTTTATCTCGACGGCCTGGTGGCTGTCGGCGGTTCCGGGCTTCGCGGTTGTCTATACAGGGATTGCCCTGTCTCTGGTGGGCGACGGTCTGGCCGATCTTTGGAGGAATTATTGACAACACCCCTTAAAACTTGCCGTTTCAGCCATCGCGGTGAACCGTATCATAAGTAGGGGCAAGTTTTTTGCCAAAATCTCTTAGTAAGCCTGGAATGGTGTTTTGCCTGGCATGGGTTTGGGGTGGGTCTGGACATTCCTTATTCATCCAATTATCCTACTCTTATGGAAAAAAGCTAAATTGGAGATCTGAGAAAGTGGAGAAAATCCGTGTAATCGAGATTCCACCGCTAAAAGTCGTTACTTCAGGATGCATATCGGATATGGAGGATTTCGAAGCGTTCGACCAATGGTGGTCATCAATCCAGGCCAAGCATTATATTACACCCCGTGACTTTATGTGGTATAACGTCAAGAATGGGTACATGGAATGGCTTTTTGCGCCACCTGAAGGGCACAAAGATACAGATGGATACGAAGTTGTCGATTTTTCTGGGGGATTATATGCAGTTGCGGCTTCAAAAGACGCAGAAGAAGAGGCAATTGAGGAAACTAAAGCCTCCATTCGCTCGTGGGTAGAGGCAAGTGGTTGCTTCGAATTATCAACAAGCGAGAATGACCCAGCAGAACGTTACATTATGGCCCATGTCACTACACCCAAGATATTCAAAGAGAAGATGGGCTATCATCTATCAGATATATTCATGCCGATTGTTGCGAAATGACAACCTGACTTTGCGGCTAACGTTGCTTTTATATTTCTAAGAAAAGGCCATCTGCGTAGGGGGGTATTAAAACTTGCAAATGAATCTCTAGCTGATGCTGAGCTACGAATCTTCTTCAATATTGAATCATTAAGGCCTCTTTTTATTGCAGCCAACTTTCCGGGTATTAGTCCATGCCTGAATTAAACGACCTACGTGCACTGAACCATATTTATAGGGAAGTGTCGTTGTTGGGTTATCTGGATAGAAGTAAACGATGTAACAAGAAAACCGTAAGCTAATTTATTCCCCGACGGCGATGCCGGCAGCTTTCAAATGCCCGTAGGCAACGAGTCTGCTAAACTGAGAAGCAACTTCACCCGCAGGAAGAGGCAAATCGTTTTTAACCCACCAAATGATAGTCCCCATGAAAGACGATACGAGGTATTCGAGCAGCAATTCCTTAGATATCGCTAAAGGGGGATTTCCCGCAGAAGGATTCCACCCCTCATTGAGTTTATCTTTAATGATATTCTCCATTTTCTCCCGGAACGGATAGATTCTGTTCTCTTCTATTAACATGGCATAGTAAAAAGAGGTGTTGTGCGAAATGTGTTCCAGAATAGTCTGCATGACTGTCTCGAGTACAGAAATACTGTAAGAATTCATGCTGATTGGACAAAGAACGACTGTATTTTTTAATTCACCCAACAACTCATCCATATATGTATTTAATAAGTCAGGTTTATTTTCGTAGTGGAGATAAAAAGTGTTTCGATTGATCATAGCCCGATCGGCAATATCCTGGATCGTTATCGCTTCATATCCTTTTTCCTGAATAAGCTCAATCAACGCCTTTCGAATCGATTGCTTAGTGCGCAGTATTCTCAAATCGGTTTTTTTGCTCATTGCTTTTGCTCTCCTTGCTTAAATTTGAGTCGCCTAAGCGACAAAGTGATCTGGATTGTATCTTATCCTTCAAATTCAAAAATATTGAATATTGAGCGTCCTATTCATCTTTATTATAATGAGCGCAAGATAGATAAACAACAAGACGTTCATTATTTATCTAATGACTACCATTTGAGAAAATAAGGAGGATATTCTAATGACATTACACAATCAAAATGAGCTTGTGCTTAAGGCAACCGCTGTACTGGAAAGCTTAGCGAGCGGCAACCCCGAGGCGATTACGAATTACATTCATCCGGATCAATACATTCAGCACAACCAGGGTTTACCCGATGGCCGTGCAGCCATGCTTGGTGCACTTGCTCATTTAAAGGAGATTGGTACAAAGGTAAGCATTAAGCGCACTTTAGCCGAGGGAGATTATGTTGCCCTTCATTCCGAATATGATTTTTTTGGCCCCAAAATCGGCTTTGATATTTTCCGGTTTGAGAATGGTCTGATCGTCGAACACTGGGATAATATACAGGATAGGGTGGAAAAGACACCAAGTAATCATACGATGATTGACGGACCGGCCACGATTAAGGATATCGGCAAAACTGATGTGAACAAAGCAGTTGTCAAAAGCTATGTCGAGAATATTTTGTTTGGAAAAAAACCAGATCTGCTTGCCTCTTACTTCGCCGGGGATCACTACATTCAGCATAGTCCACATATTGCGGACGGGCTTTCAGGTCTCGGTGCTGCATTGCAGGGACTGAAGGAGAGAAATATTGAATTTCAATATACTCATCTTCATCAGGTTATCGGACAAGGCGATTTTGTGCTTACAGTGAGTGAAGGTCTCTTTGATGGTCAACATACCTCTTTTTACGATTTGTTCCGCGTAGAGGATGGAAAGATCGCCGAACATTGGGACGTAATTGAGGCTATACTGCCGGCAGAAAAACGAAAAAATCCAAACAGCAGATTTTAAATATATGCGTTTATTCAAAAACAAATTGATAATTACATTACCGATTATCGTTATTGCAGTCATCTTCATTTTTAGTCTGGCCATGATTCCCAGCATCAATCCTGCTCCTCATAACTTACCCATTGCTATTGTAAATGAGGATCAAGGCTTGGCGGCTTCAAAAGTAAATATGGGCGAAACGATAGTTTCTAATATTCAATCAGAAACCTCAGCTAATCAGGATGGAGAGTCAGCAATTAAATGGATCGAAGCGGGCAGTGAAGCAGAAGTAAAGGCAGGACTCGATAACCAGGAATATTATGCTGCATTGGTGATTCCCAAGGATTTCAGCGAGGAGCAGGCATCACTTAAGACGCCGGACCCTTCTTCACCCCGGATGCAGATTTATATCAACCAAGGTATGAATGCATCGGCATCCAGTGCGGCTGGACAAATGCTGAATCAAGCGGTTAATGGCATAAATGAGAAGCTGCGTGCTGAACTATTAGCGGCTATCGATCAGCAGAGGGGGACGCTCTCGACAAAACAAGCTGCTGCATTAGCTTCACCAATCGACAGCGAAATCATCAATGTGAATGCAACTGGTACACATAGTGCAAACGGGAATTCACCGGTTTTGATGTTACAGCCTTTGTGGATGGCCAGTCTAATCGGAAACGTGATTTTCTTGCTTGTCAAAAATAAACAAAATCACGTGAATCGTAAGGACCGGCTTCGGGCGAATATAGTCCAAGTCATTTGGGGAGCGGTCATCGCTTTGGCGGCTGGATTTAGCTTCACTTGGTTCGTCGGGAATTGGGGCGTACACATTTCTCACTTCACGGATACCGCTTTATTTTTGGCAATGGCTTACTTAGCATTTTTCCTCATGATCGCTGCTGTTTTCTCCTGGATTGGATTAAAAGGTATGATTATCTTTGTACTGTTCCTATTCTTCGGTGCGCCGCTCCTTAGTTTCGGTCCGGAGTTTTTATCTCCGTTTTACCGCGATTGGATACTATCATGGCTGCCGATGCGCTTCATGGTTGAAGGGCTGCGTGAGATATTGTTCTTTGGGCAAAAGCTGCGCATGAATCATCCGACATTCGTCTTAATCTGGATCGGCATTGGCGGCCTGCTGGTCTTGCTTGCATCTGCCTTTAAACGCTCCCGTAAACCAGAACAGAAGAATGAGGTTGAAATTGCATAACCTCTTATAAATCATCTCTTTCCGGCACCCTAACGGGTGCCTTACACATCTTCCTTCAATAGCTTATTCTATCGATATATCCATCAACGCGTCTGATTACAGGCGCTTTTTTATGTTTGGCGTGTAACTCTTTTAATTGTAGACATCAGATTTTAGGAGCAGTATAGAGCTGTACATAATCACAGGTAGAAAGGATGTAGGACATGGAGAAAAATAAGGAATGCATGTACTGTATGGAGGATGAAAGACGGGACAACCTTATGATTGAGGTGGCTCAACTGGAGGTTTCGACCGTGTTTCTGTTCAAAGAACAATCGTATAAAGGCAGATGCAATGTTGTATACAAAGATCACGTAAAAGAGCTGTTTCAGCTTACCTCAGAAGAATTATCCGCATTCATGAAGGATGTCCAAAAAGTGGCCGCAGCTATGGACAAGACTTTTGGGCCAGATAAACTAAACTATGGGGCTTACGGAGACAAGCTGCATCACCTTCACATGCACATCGTCCCCAAATATGCCGGTCAAAAGGATTGGGGCTCGACCTTCGAAATGAACCCGGGCCAGACGTATTTAAGTGACGAAGAATATGCTGAACTGATCGCGCAGATTAAGAGGTATTTATAAGCAGTTTACGGTCTTTTTTGGTGAAATTCTTTCTGCCTAACATAAGAGGGCCCTTAATCATTGATTTTTAAACCATGGGTATTCACTCGAATGACAATAATATTTGACAAAAGCTTCTAGTGAAAATATATTATATATTAAGTAATCGTTTACTTCAATGATCACGGTGGGAATTACGATTGAGGTATTAGGATGCTTAATGCGAACTGAGACAGGTGTAATTTAAATGACTGAAAAAAAGAATGTCAGTATTAAAGATGTCGCTTTAAGGGCTAATGTTTCTACGGCTACGGTCTCACACGTCATTAACGGGACACGTTTTGTGTCCAATGAGACGAAACAGAAGGTGCACTTTGCAATGAATGAGTTGAACTTCCGAATCAATTCGGTAGCCCGCTCACTACGCAGCCGCAAGTCGTATATTATTGCGTTTCTTGCACCGATCCTTGCTTCTGAAACTTCCAACTTTTATTTTATGTCCGTAGCAGCCGGAGTTCAAAGCGTATTGAAACAAAGGGGCTATCATCTAATCTTGAGTGATTCCAGTGATAATGTTGAGGCGGAAAACAAAGAAATCAGTATGTTTGATTCACAAATGATTGACGGACTGATTGTGGCTCCGGCCAGCCGGGATTGTGATTACGAACAGCTATTTGGAGATTATCCTGTGGTTTATATTGATAGGGTTCCTAATCATTGTGAGCGAGATTCCGTTCTCATTGACAACAAAACTGTGACTAAGGAAGCAACACAAAGGATTCTAGACAAAGGCCACCGAAGAATTGCCTTTTTATCCGGTCCCCTTTCGGTAACGACAACGATTGAACGGTATGAAGGTTTTTCTGAAACATTGATGAACGCAGGCCTTGAATTGGATGATTCATTGATTTGTTTTGAAGAGGTGAGCTTTGAGAACGGATACAGTAAGATGGGGGATTTGCTGGAGAAGAATCCGACAGCTATTTTTGTGACGGATAATGTAATGGCAATGGGGGCCATGACGTATTTGCAAGACCATTCGATTCGAATACCGGACCAACTGGCCGTTGTTGGATTCGATGATGTTCAGTGGACACGGGTCACTCATCCGCCGTTAACCGTTATTCAACAGCCGTCATTTCAGCTTGGTGTAAAAACTGCGGAAGTGATATTGCAGAGAATTGAGGACGGTACTTCTGGAAAAGAGGAACATCGCTTAAAAGCCAATTTAATAGTCAGACAATCGCTCTGACTTTTTTTTTATGAGTTAAGTAATCGATTGCGTAAACGATTAATTCTTTCACTATCAGGAGATTTTATGACGCTTGATTACTCCTCAGTGTAAAGAGTTTTTTTATGAAGATATTGTAAGCGTTATCATTACATGTTTTGTTTGCGGTAATTCAATCTGAGAGGTGGTGATGCCGAGACGATCTAAAGTTCATTGCCAAGTATGAAGGAAAACATTTTGTGAAAAGTGGGAGGGCGTTTTGTGGTAAAAAATATTAAAGGGATACGGGTATTGGTTAGTGTGCTTGCTGCTTTATTAATGATGCCATATGGGATCTATACACCTAAAGCCGAAGCTGCGGCTGCTAAAATTGCAGAATGGAGCTTTGATGAGGGAAGCGGAAAAACAACAAAAGAAAACATCAGCAATTCGAATGATGCTATCAACTATGTTTTCAATAATGCAGTTTATAAGCCTTCCAGTGATCCGGTATGGCGTACCGACGGGATTTCCGGCAAGGCCCTGCTGTTTGACGGATACTCGAATTGGGTGACACACCCTCCGATCACCACTCCCTCTCAGAGTATGACGATTGAAGCCTGGGTTGCTCCCAGAGCCTATGAATGGGGTGACAACGGCACGCTCTCAGCGATCGTGGGCCAACAGGATAAGGGAGGCAAACAAGGGTTTATCCTTGGAATGTTCCGGCATGGAACCTGGTCATTTCAAATCGGCTCGGGTGGGCAATGGTATGAGGTTTGGTCCTATGAGCCTATTCCCAGAAATGAATGGTCCCATATTATTGCTACAGTAGACGGAGCGGCTGGCACAATGAAGCTGTTCCTCAACGGACGTCAAGTGGCTAAGAGCAGTATCCCTTCTAATTCCACAATCACACCTTCAGGGAATCAGCTTTTGATCGGAAAAAACAATCAGAGCACCCAGCTTGGAGTATTTCCTTTGAACATGTTTAACGGACTTATCGATGATGTGAAAATATACAACGGAGCTTATACCAATGCTGAAGCAGACAACTCTTATCAGAGCTACATGTCGAAGCTTGGAGGAAACCTGCCGACACCAAACCTCAGTTTTGACCGGAGCGTCTATGACGGTGACCGCTATCGCCCCACTTACCATGCTATTGCTCCGGGGCACTGGATGAATGAACCCCATGCACCGTTGTATTATAATGGGCAATACCATTTGTTCTATCAGAATAACCAGCATGGACCTTATTGGCACAATATGCAGTGGGGCCACTGGGTCAGCGATGACATGGTGCATTGGAGAGACTTGCAGCCTGCCTTGTCGCCGGAATTGTTCCAGGTAGATCCTGATGGTGATTGGACTGGAAGCGCAGTCATTGACGATGCAGGGAATCCTACCCTTTTCTTCACTGCCGGCAATGATTCAAGAGCGTACCTTAACAGCAATCAAAACGTAGGAGTTGCCCGCAGTACGGTTCAGACGGATGGGGATAACGATTTGAAGAAATGGGTAAAAGAGTCCAAACTGGCAGTTGCCCAGCAATACGGGAAATTCGGTGAATTCAGAGACCCGTATGTGTTCAAAGAGGGTTCAACCTGGTATATGCTGGTAGGAACAGGTTACGAGGAGCAGGGTGGATCGGCAGCTGTCTACTCCACAACGGACCCTAATCTGATGAATTGGACCTACCGCGGCCCAATCTATCAAACGAATCCGTCAACTTATCCGGAATTAGGCGGCGTATGGGAATTGCCGGTTATGATGTCGCTGGGAAGCGGCAAGCATTTGTTGGCAATCAGTCCGGTCGGAAGTGGAGCGAATGTGGAGGTGTACTATTGGATTGGTACTTGGAATGCTTCTACCGCAAAGTTCACACCTGATGACCCCAAACCTCAATTAATGGATTTTGGAGACTTTCATTTTACAGGTCCAAGCGGGTTTAACGATCCTAAGACAGGACGTAATATAATGTTCACCATTGCTCAGGGAGAAAGAAACTCCCAGGAAGAGTCCGACGCCGGATGGGCGCATAATGCAGGGCTGCCTGTAGAACTTTCGCTGCGCCCGGATGGTAAACTGGGAATCAATCCAATTTCCGAGTTGCAGTCCTTAAGAGGCCAGCAGCTTGTAAATATTACAACGGATACGAGTTTTGCGGCTGCCAATACTGCACTATCCTCCGTGCAAAGCGATACAGTTGAGATTGAAATGGAATTGAGCCGCGGTTCTGCTGACAGTGTGGGGATCAAAGTCCGAAAATCGCCTAACAGCGAAGAAGAGACATTAATCTACTACAAAAACAGTACTAAAGAATATGGTGTTGACCGCACGAAAACCATTGCAGGTCAAAATAAAGGCATCCAAAAGGGTACTATAGATATCGGCAATGAAAATGTCAAACTACACGTATACTTGGATAAATCTATGGTGGAGTCTTACTTGAATGGACTTAAATCCATTACCACACGTACTTATTCTACCAGAACAGATGCAAAAGGACTTCAACTGTGGGGAGATGCAAACACCAGCTCAATCGTTGTTAAGTCACTGAAAGTCTGGGCAATGAATTCTGCATATACTCCTGTGGCAGTCAGCGGGGTCAGCCTGAGTCCTGCAAGTCTGGAGGTAACGGTAGGCGGCAAAAAAACGTTGAATGCTGCAGTCGCACCAGCAAACGCAACGAACAAAAATGTGATATGGAGTTCCAGCAATACGACAGTTGCGTCGGTGGTTAATGGAATAGTTACCGGGAAATCCGAAGGAACCGCAACGATTACAGCCAAAACAAGAGACGGCGCTAAAATGACCTCAAGCACAGTTACTGTAATTGCTCCACCGGCATCTGTGAATATTTCGAATAATGGATTTGAAAGCGGTAACTTAAACGGTTGGATCGTAGAGAACGGAACGTCCTTTTCCAATTCGGGGGTTACAAATACAGCGACATTCGGGAATAACCAACCGTTTAACCAAGCTGGTGATTACCATTTTGGGGGGGATTTGAGTGGCAGGAATTCTGCAACAGGAGTTTTAAAATCTAAAAACTTTACACTTGGAGGTAATGGTCAGGTTAGTTTCCTGATCGGCGGCGGTTCCGATATTGATAAATTGTATGTGTCCTTTGTTCGTGCTTCAGACGGCAAAGAGCTCTATCGGTCAAGCGGACCGGGAAGCTATTGGAATTGGCCGAGTACCAAAGGAGTTACGGAAGGGTATACGAAGAGATACTGGGATGCTACCCAATATATAGGCACATCCATGTATATCAAAATTGTCGATGAGCGAACGGATGATTGGGGCCATATCAATGTGGATGATTTTAACGTTCCGGTCCAAGGTGGAGAGGGTGATCTGGAAGCTCCGACAGCTCCAAAGAATCTGGCAGTGACCGGGACAACCCCAAATGCCGTATCTCTGGGTTGGACAGCTTCTACGGATAATGTTGGAGTCACCGGCTACCTGATTTACCGGGATGGAGTTCAAGTAGGTACGAGTACGACAGCCGCCTTTACAGACAGCGGGCTGACAGCAAGTACATCCTATGCCTATACTGTCAAAGCAAAGGATGATGCGGGAAATATCTCGGCAGCAAGCAGCAGTGTCACAGCAACTACCCAAGCTGCACAGGAGACTGGCAGTTTGATAAACCACGACTTCGAGAGCGGAAACTTAAGCGGATGGACGATTGTTAGCGGCAACGCGTTCAGTGATGCGGATGTGGTGGCGGATACGAACTGGGGCTGGGGAGGGCCTTTTAATCAAAGCGGTGCGTATCATCTCTGGGGATTTAAGGATGGAGGAGATTCTCAGGTAGGTGTACTGAAATCTGCGGAATTTACCCTTGGCGGCAGCGGAGCCATTGATTTTCTGATCGGTGGAGGGAACGATATCAATAATTTATACGTTGCTTTGGTTCGGGCCTCGGATGGTACTGAGCTAATGAAAGCGACAGGCAGCAACAATGAAGCCTATAGCCGGATTACTTGGAATGCGGCGTCTTATGTAGGGACTGCTTGCTATATTAAGATTGTTGACAGTTCTACTGGAGGTTTCGGCCATATCAATGTGGATGATGTGAACGTGCCCGTCCCAGTCCAAGGCGGAGCTGGTGATATAGAAGCTCCGACAGCTCCGAAGAATCTGGCAGCGACTGGGACAACCACGAATTCCGCATCTCTGGGTTGGACGGTTTCTACGGATAATGTGGGAGTAACCGGCTATATGGTTTACCGGAATGGAGTACAGGTAGGTACGAGTACGACAGCAACCTATACAGATATCGGACTAACAGCAAATACGTCCTATGTCTATACTGTCAAAGCAAAGGATGATGCGGGAAATATCTCGGCAGCAAGCAGCAGTGTCACAGCAACTACCCAAGCTGCACAGGAGACTGGCAGTTTGATAAACCACGACTTCGAGAGCGGAAACTTAAGCGGATGGACGATTGTTAGCGGCAACGCGTTCAGTGATGCGGATGTGGTGGCGGATACGAACTGGGGCTGGGGAGGGCCTTTTAATCAAAGCGGTGCGTATCATCTCTGGGGATTTAAGGATGGAGGAGATTCTCAGGTAGGTGTACTGAAATCTGCGGAATTTACCCTTGGCGGCAGCGGAGCCATTGATTTTCTGATCGGTGGAGGGAACGATATCAATAATTTATACGTTGCTTTGGTTCGGGCCTCGGATGGTACTGAGCTAATGAAAGCGACAGGCAGCAACAATGAAGCCTATAGCCGGATTACTTGGAATGCGGCGTCTTATGTAGGGACTGATTGCTATATTAAGATTGTCGACAATGCTACTGGCGGTTTCGGACATATTAATGTGGACGATGTAAACGTGCCGGTTCTAGTAAACTAGAATCAAAAATGGATAATAGGAGGTTATAAAAATGCGAATAATGAATAAAACCAGAAAAATTACGATGTTGTGTTTGATGATTTGTCTTTTCTTGATTCCTAATATGGTCAGTGCTGCAACCGAAAATCTTAATATCACCAATGTCTTTCCAGGGGAGACACGTTACAGTCAGACTTTCACACCTAGTCGGGCAGATTTCACAGCAATACTTAATGTAAACTCACTGTCTGGACTTTCGAGCGGCAGTAATCTTACAGCAACACTTCAAAGATATAATTCATCAACCAACCTATTCGAAGATCTGGGTCCTGTTAATATCTCTTCTAATGGGAGTTACACTTTCTATTCCACACATAATGGGACACTTCACCGCATCAAAATAACAACGACAAGCAGCTCATGGGTTAATTTCTATGCAACGATAAACTACTAGAGGTTGGATGGATAAAACGGATAGGGAACTATTTCCTGTCCGTTTTTCATTTCATAAACTGAATGTTGAGCAATCGGAAGAAGTACTTCAAGAGGAAGAAAATTTATTGACAACGCTCTCAAAAACAAATAAATTCAATCTATAAAAACGATTACGCAAACGATTACCTGCCTTTGAAATCAGGGTTTTGGCAAGTGTATTTATATTAAAAAATAAACTCTTATTTTTTAATATAATCGGAGCACATGTTAACCTTTACAATAAGGAGCAGGAGGGCTTACAAAATATAAAAAAAAGGTCTTGTCAATTACGTAATCGTTTACTTTGGAGATGGAGGAAAATACATGCTTGGGAAAATGAAAAAGAATTATGAATTGTATTTATTGATTTTGATCCCAATAGCCTATTTTACAATTTTTAAGTATTGGCCTATGTATGGGGTACAAATCGCCTTTAAAGACTTTGTAGCTTCCAAAGGGGTTTGGGGCAGTGAATGGGTAGGGTTAGAACATTTTCAACGCTTTTTTGAATCGTACAATTTTAAACAAATCGTAGGAAATACTCTTTTACTAAGCGTGCTCAATCTGGCTATAGCTTTTCCCTTTCCCATTATTGTAGCGATTATGCTGAATCAACTGAGACAGCAGAAGATGAAAAAGTTCATTCAAACTACGATTTACGCGCCGTATTTCATTTCAACCGTCGTATTGGTCGGAATGCTGTTCATCTTCCTGTCTCCAACCAGCGGCTTGGTGAATCATATTGTAACCGCCTTCGGCGGCGAACCGATTATGTTTATGGGAGAGGAGAAATGGTTCAGGCCTCTGTACATATTCTCATCCGTATGGCAGGAAACTGGATTTGCATCAGTTATCTATTTGGCTGCCCTGGCAGGGATCGACCCCCATTTGCATGAAGCAGCGGTTATGGATGGTGCATCCAAGTGGCATCGAATCCGGCATATTGATTTACCGGGTATTGCTCCTACCATTATTGTTTTGTTCATTATGGCTGTTGGCAATCTAATGAACGTCGGGTTTGAAAAGGCGTTTCTTATGCAGACTGATTTGAATGTCGCTACCTCCGAGATCATTCCGACTTACGTATACAAAGTGGGGATTCAGCGGGCCGAATACAGCTTTTCGGCGGCAATCGGACTGTTTAACTCCGTGATAAACCTGATACTACTGGTTATTGTGAATAAAACAACCAAGAAAATAAGCGGCAAGGGCTTGTTTTAGGGGCGAAGAACGCCTGTTAGAAGGAGGAGCGAAACCATGTTAAAGAGAAAAACGAAATCGGATCTGGCATTTGATATAATCAATTATTTGTTTCTAGGCTGCTTCACCTTAATGATTCTGTATCCCTTATATTTTATAGTGATCGCTTCTATCAGTGACCCGAACAAGATTTATTCCGGTGATGTATGGCTTCTGCCGCAAAGTATAACCTTTGACGGATATAAAAGAATTTTCAGCGACAGTTCAATATGGAACGGCTATAAGAATTCCATTCTCTACGCGGTGCTGAACGGATTTGTCAGCACAACTCTCGTCATTATGGCGGCTTATCCGCTTTCGAGAAAAGATTTTTATGGCAGAAACGCAATTATGACCTTTTTTATCATCACGATGTTCTTTAACGGCGGTATTATTCCTACTTATCTGGTTGTAAAAGATCTGCATTTGATGAATTCGATGTGGGCGGTCATTCTCCCGGGTGCAATGGATGCTTTCCTGATTATCATTGCAAAAACCTTTTTCGAGGAATTGCCTGAAGAATTGAGAGAGGCAGCTGCCATTGATGGAGCAAAGAATCTCAGATATTTATGGAGTATTGTCCTTCCTTTATCTAAACCGATTATTGCAGTTCTTGTCCTCTTCGCTGTCGTTCGTCAATGGAACGGATTCTTCGATGCTCTAATCTACTTGAGCGATGGTGATAAGTTCCCGTTGCAGCTGGTCCTTCGCAACATCCTGATTCAAAGCCAACCGTCCGGAAATATGCTTATGGATATTGATAACATGCTGGCCAAGCAGCGTGTGACAGAATTAATCAAGTTCGGAGTCATTATCGTTTCCGCAGTTCCACTGTTAGCCTTATACCCCTTCCTGCAAAGATATTTTGTCAAAGGAGTAATGGTGGGTTCGGTGAAAGGGTGAGACCTGGCTTGTCAAATATCTTTAAGGAGGTGTTGTGGAGCTGGATTAGGATGGGACTGGCTAATCCCAGATCAAGAAGTGTGAAATAAGCAAGATTCAATAGGGAGGTTAAGAAGAATGAACAGAAAAGCTGCGGGTCTATTGGCAGTAATGATGGCCGTTTCCGTGTTTGCTACAGCATGTAACGGTAACAATGACAGCAACAGCAATGCTAATGCAGGTGCGAAGACAGAAAATAGTGGAAATCAAGCGGATGACAATGCATCCATCCAGTTTCCGCTGAAAGAAAAAACCACCTTAAAGGTGGTTGCCCGCAGAGCTCCGCTGGCGCCAAGCGATTATAACGAAATGACCATGGCTAAAAAACTTGAGGAAATGTCAAATGTTCATATCGATTGGGATACCATTGTCGAGACAGATTACAACGAGAAGAAGAATCTGCTGATAGCAAGTGGCGACTTGCCTGAAATGTTCTTCGGAGCCGGGTTCACAGATACAGAGCTGATGAAATACGGTGAGGACGGCACCATTATACCTCTAAATGATCTGATTGACAAACACATGCCTAACTTGAAAGCATTGTTCGACAAAAGACCGGATATCAAAGCCATTGCTACTGCCCCAGACGGCAACATTTATTCCCTTCCTGCGGGTGAGGAGTTAGGCACCGGTCAAGAAGAGATTGGTGCCAACCCGGATTTCCTCTATATCAATGAGGATTGGCTGAAAAAGCTGGGGCTGAAAATGCCAACCACTCTTCAAGAATATCATGATGTATTGCTTGCCTTCAAAACCAAAGATCCGAATGGCAACGGAAAAGCAGATGAAATTCCATTATCCTTCGTCAATGCATTCTGGACGGGTGATATCGGTTATCTGTTCGGAGCCTTCGGTGTACCAGACAAAACCTATCAACCAGCCAACAATGCATACGCTGAACATTTAAATGTGGACAATGGCAAGGTTTCCTACGCAGCTATTCAAGATGGATATAAAGATGCTGTAAACGAGATCGCGAAATGGGTGAAAGAGGGGCTTGTTGATCAGGAATCCTTCACTCAGGAATATACGCAATATTATGCAAAAGGGAAGTCGGAGCAGGAAACCCTAGGCTCTTTTCTCTGGTGGGATCATACGGACGTAGTGGGTCCTGAACGTGACAAACATTATCCGATCGTCCCTCCGTTTAAAGATATGGTTGTCAAATGGAACAGTGGTTCCGCACTTTCTAGAGGAGGTTCGGTTATCACGAAAGAAGCAAAGAATCCGGCATTGATTGCTGCATGGCTGGATTTGATCTACAAACCGGAAACCACTGCCGAAGTCCGTTGGGGCCCTATTGGCGAATGGTTTGAGAAATCTGCCGATGGCAAGCTGGTACAGAAGTCGGATATCAGCAATCCGGGTGAGTTCCGTCAAAAAGTATCACTGGGTGGAGGCGGTGTATTCACTGGTGAAGACTTCGAAAACATTGCACCTCCGGAAGCACGGGCACAGCAAAGACTAGATGATATCAAAAATATTTTTGTACCGCAAATGCAGAAGGAGAAATACCCGAATATCTTCTTCACAGAAGATGAATTGAAAACTATAGATAAGCTGAAACCAGAGATACAAACTTATACGAACTCCATGCGCGCCAAATTCATGTTGAAAGGGGTTTCTGATTCGGAGTGGAGCGATTACCTGGCCTCGCTTAAAGATATGGGCTTGGACGATTTGATGAAGATATATCAAGACGGGTATGACCGTTATCTCGCAGCCCTGAAATAAAATTTGATAGGTAAGGCATGTAGCAAGCCTGAATGAGATGCCTTCACTCAGGCTTGCTACATATGTTTTTGGATTAGAGTCGTATATATAAATGATGGACTAGGGGTGGAGAAACATATGGTTGATATAACAGCAATAGGAGAAGTACTGATAGATTTTACTCCGGCAGGTTTGTCCGAAAAGGGGGAGCAGCTATTTGAATGCAATCCCGGCGGAGCTCCTGCGAATGTAGCTGTAGTTTTGTCCAAGCTTGGAAAATCTGCGGCATTTATCGGTAAAGTCGGTGAAGACCAGTTTGGGGAATATCTTACTCAGGTCTTGCAGAGAAATGGTGTGGATACAAAGGGTTTGGTGAAGGGAAAACAAGCCAATACAACGCTGGCTTTTGTCCATCTGAAAGAAGATGGCGACCGTACATTCAGCTTCATCCGCAACCCGGGTGCTGATATGCTTCTGGGAATTGATGATGTTGATCTGGAGCAGATTAAGGGTTCGAGAATCTTTCATTTCGGCTCCGTATCGATGACCCATGAGCCTTCTGCAAGCGCAACGTTAACAGCATGCATCCATGCGAAAGAGAATGGAGCTCTGATTTCATTTGACCCCAATCTGAGGCCTGCACTTTGGCGGGATTTGGAGGAGGCGAAGACCAAGATTAAAGAAGGGCTTGCTCTTGCGGATATTGTAAAAATCTCCGAAGAGGAGCTTCAGTTTATTACGGGTCTCACGGATTTGGAAGAGGGCACCCGTCAAATTCAAACCCAGTTCAAGGTGAAAGTGGTCCTGGTGACCAAGGCTGAAAAAGGGTGCTTTGTCCGGTTCGGTCTCGGCTCCAAATGGGCGGATGTTCCCGGTTACAAAGTAGATACCGTGGACACCACCGGAGCGGGAGATGCGTTCCTTGGCGGTTTCCTGTATCAACTGCTCGAGAGAGGGTGCAGCATCGAGCAGATCAGAGATCAGGACTGGATTCCTATTGTACACTTCGCTAACGCGGTGGGTGCTCTGGTAACAACACAAAAAGGAGCCATTCCGGCAATTCCAACCTATCAGCAGGCTGCTACATTAGTCCAGTCGGCCGGCACGGATTACTCCAAAGAATCTTACAGGCCTCAATTTCATTACTCACCACCCGCTATGTGGCTAAATGACCCGAACGGAATGGTCTACTTTGAAGGAGAGTACCATTTGATGTACCAGCACCATCCCGAAAGCACCGTATGGGGTCCTATGCACTGGGGACATGCGGTGAGCAAGGATTTGGTGAACTGGGAAACACTTCCTGTAGCCATGTCACCGGATCATAACGGTGCCATCTTCTCTGGAAGCGCAGTGGTGGATTGGAAGGATACCAGCGGATTCTTTGATGGCGGGTCCGGCTTGGTGGCTATATTCACCCATGCGGATATATACCCGGATTCAGACCGACCGAGACAGCGCCAAAGCTTGGCGTACAGTAAGGACAAAGGGAGAAGCTGGACGTTTTACACGGGAAATCCGATCCTGTCCGACACCGAAATCACCGACTTTCGTGATCCCAAAGTCTTCTGGATGGAGGAAGCCGGCGTCTGGGTAATGGTGCTTGCGTGTGGCGATCATATCCGCTTTTATCGGTCTGCTAACCTTAAGGATTGGGATTTTGCCAGTGAATTCGGGAAGTCGGATGGTTCACATTACGGTGTGTGGGAATGTCCGGATTTATTTGAATTATCCATTGATGGGTCCAATCAGAAAAAGTGGGTATTGATCGTCAGTATCGGAGACAATCCGGATTGTCCGGAAGGCTCCAAAACCCAATATTACATTGGAAGCTTTGATGGCTGGAAATTTGTAAATGAGAATGCTCCTGATACAGTGTTGTGGCTGGATGAGGGACGGGATAATTACGCGGCTGTGTCTTGGTCGGATATTCCTGAAGAAGACGGGAGGCGCGTGATCATCGGATGGATGAACAATTGGAGGTATGCTAACCAGACTCCTACTGCTTCCTGGCGAGGCGCAATGACTCTTCCCCGCGTGTTGTCCCTAACCAGCCGGAACGGCAGTGTAGTTCTTACTCAAATGCCTGTCCAGGAAATTGAGCAACTGCGGAAAGAGTCACTCTCCTGGAGTGATGTAACGGTTACACGGGAGGCCCCGTTTATTCACAAGACTAACGATGATCTGCTGGAGATTGAAGCGAACATCGATATCCGCTCCGGAGACGAGGTTCATATCAAATTGAAGTCCTCAGGGCAGAGTGAAACTATTATTGGATATGACCCTGAGCGCGAGTGGTTGTTCATCGACCGGTCGAAATCGGGTCTGACTGGTTTCAATCCGTCATTTGCATGCAAGCATGGTGCCAGAGTAGTTCCAGATAATGGGAACATCAAGTTGCGTATCTGGGTGGATCGCAGTGTGGTTGAAGTTTTTGCGAATGAAGGACTGGTTGCGCTGACAGATCAAATTTTCCCTGATGACCCGATCGACAATGTTTGGATAAGCACAGAGGCAGGAAGTGCCGGGCTGAATTCGCTTCATATCCATACTCTTAGTTCCATTCATAAGCATGAAGGCAGCATAGAGCAGATATCAAGGAGGGTTAATGTATGAGCGGAATAACCGATAATCACGGGCTAATAATGTACTGGGCCTTTGATGAAGGAACCGGAGCAACCGCTCTGGAGAGCGTATCCCAAATCAAGGATGACATTCAGTATGTATTTAACCAAGCGGAGTTTACCGAACCGTGTACTCCGCCGTGGAGACAAGGAGCAATGGGAAACGGGCTCCTGTTCGACGGTTACTCGACTTATATTGCCCATCCGGCGATTGCGGAAGATGCGAATGGCGAGCCCAGCTATCTTTCGGCCCTAAGTATCGGAGTATGGGTAGCACCACGCTCCTATGAATGGGGGGAAGGGGGGAAACTGGCCGCCCTTGTGAACCGCTACAACGCGGATCGCAAGCAGGGGTATCTGCTCGGCATGTTCCGTCACGGCTCCTGGTCCTTCCAAGTTGGACTGGAAGGAGGAGAATGGAAGGAGCTTTGGTCCCCTGAAGGCTATGAATTACCCAAGAATGAATGGTCATACGTAAATGCCGTGTTCGACGGGAATCAAGGAGAAATCAAGCTGTTTCTGAACGGCAGCGTAATTGCTTCGGCTGCTGTGCCCCGCGGTTCCCGCCTGGCTGAGGCGGTAGACACGGATGTGCTCATCGGCAGGAATAACCACAGCACCCTGTTGGCGGAAGTGTTCAGTCTTCACATGTTCAGTGGTATTCTCGATGAACTGAAGATTTATGACAAGGCCCTGAGCGCGGAAGAGGTGGCCGCTTCATATCGGCAAGTGCTGGATTCCCACGGAGGCGTGCGGCCGCAAGTCAGCTATGATGAGATCAAGCTGGATCGTACTCCCTTGCTGGCGGACCGGCACAGGCCGCAATATCATGTCAGCCCGCCGGCCCATTGGATGAACGAACCCCATGCGCCGATCTATTTTGACGGGCAATATCACCTGTTCTATCAGCATAACCCGTTAGGGCCGTACTTTCATCATATCCATTGGGGACATTGGGTAAGCAAGGACCTGGTGCATTGGCGTGATCTTCCTGTAGCCCTGGCTCCTGAGAAGGATCAGCTCGCACCGGACGGAATCTGGTCGGGAAGCGCGACCTATGATGCAGACGGTCTGCCTGTCTTGTTCTTTACAGCGGGCAATGACAGTGCTTCGCCGAATCAGAGTGTGGCGCTTGCCAGAAGCACCTATTCCCGGGATAAGGACCCGGATCTGGTTCAATGGGTCAAACATCCGGAGCCGCTCATTGTACAGAAGAAGGGGATCGGTGCATTCGGCGATTTCCGTGATCCTTTTGTGTGGAAGGATGATGACGGCTGGTATGCTCTGGTTGGGTCAGGGATCGAAGGCGGAGGCGGAGCAGCATTGGCGTTTGCCTCGCAAGATATGCTGAATTGGACGTATAAAGGGCCTTTTTTTGAAGCGGATATTCAGAAGTTTCCTTATCTTGGACCAATCTGGGAGCTCCCTGTATTTTTTCCTCTGGGCAGTGACAAGCAAGGTGTGAGCAAGTATCTCCTGCTGGTCAGCCCTGTGGGAAAAGGAGCAGATGTCGAGGTGTTCTATTGGATGGGGCAGCTTGACAAGCAAAACCTATCGTTCATACCAGATCAAGAGGAGCCGCAGTTGATTGACGTCGGCGATTTTCATTTTACCGGTCCGAGCGGTATGGTTGATCCGAAAACGGGCAGAAATATTGTTTTCACAATTGCCCAAGGTGACCGTACGTCCGAGCTGGAATACAAATCGGGTTGGGCTCATAACGGAGGATTGCCGTTAAGCGTGTATTTAAGAGAGGACGGGCGATTGGGAATAGAGCCGATTCAGGAGCTTCAATCGCTGCGGGGCGCCAAGCGGCAATCGCTCCAGGATAAGTCATTGGCGGAAGCTAATGTGCTGCTGGGGGATGTAAAAGGTGACATGCTTGAGATTCAACTGGAGATTGAGCCAGGCAGTGCTGCGCAATTCGGAATCAAGGTCCGAAAATCACCGGATGGGGAAGAAGAAACTTTGCTGTATTATGATTTAAATGAAGCCATGCTCCTGGTGGACCGGACGAAAACAACGCAACATCCGGGAGAAAAGTGTAAAGGGGTTCAAGGCGGCAAACTGGAGCTGCTGGGAGAGAATCTGAAGCTGCACATCTATTTGGACCGTTCTATGGTCGAAATGTATGCCAACGGACTGAAAAGTCTGACGACCCGGGTGTATCCGGGCCGTAAGGATGCTTTGGGTCTTGAGATCTGGGGAACCGGGGAACTGTTGGTTAAATCCATGGAGATTTGGGAAATGCAGTCCATTTGGTAGCAGGAGCGCCTAGGCGCTCCTTACTATACCATATGGGTAATGTAACTATCTAAGCCAAGTATAGTACTCCTCGGAATGGAAACGCTTCATTCACGCCTCTCTTACTTCATGACTATGCATCCTAGTATAAAGAGACCAATTTCAAAATTTGGTACGAATGTTTGCATGAATAAAAATGTTGAAGGAGGCTCGTTGATGAAAGAAATCAAAAGAAGCAGAGCATGGATCTCCAAAATGGTTATTGGGGTAATGGTTCTTCAGCTTGCAGCTCCCGGAATATCTGCTGCAGCCGAAACCAAGTCTGATGTTGAGGAAGCACTCAGTCCACAGGTGAACATGGGATTGTCGGTTACGGATGCGGTCTATCATATTCCCAAGGCTGACGAGGGGTTGTCAGTTACGGATACCGTCTATCAAATCCAGAATCCGGGATTTGAAACCGGGGATATGACGGGCTGGACAGTTGTCAATGGTGAAGCGTTCGGTTCGGACAGCGTATCGAACGAAACCACTTGGTGGGCGGAACAAATCCCGTACAACCAGGAGGGTACTTATCATCTAAACGGCTGGAAGCATGACGAGGCTGCGACCGGCGTGCTTCGTTCCAGCACCTTCGAGCTGGGCGGCAGCGGCTGGATCAGCTTCAAGCTTGGCGGTGCGAAAAACCCTAACAAGGTATACGTAAATATCGTGGAAGCCCAGACGGGGCAAGTCGTTGCCCGGTATGGCAATAGCGCTTTTGCCGACGTTGGCTTTCCAAACCCCGCTCAGGGCCTGCGGCTTGCCAATATGGAGCAATATAAGGCAGATCTTTCTGAATATCTAGGCAAGAAGCTGTACGTGGAGATCGTCGACGATGCAACCTCGGATTGGGGACTGATCTTTGCGGACGCCTTCTTCATGTACCATGAAGCCGAGCCTGCGGAAGGCATTGTTGCCACGGATATTAAGCCGGAAATTGAATCAAACAGTCCCTATGAAGTCAAAAACCCGGGCTTTGAAACTGGGGATATGTCAGGCTGGACGGTTGTCAGAGGCCAAGCGTTCGGTCAGGACAGCGTTTCGAACGAAACCACTTGGTGGGCGGAACAAATCCCGTATAACCAGGAAGGGTCCTATCATCTAAACGGCTGGAAGCATGACGAGGCTGCGACCGGTGTGCTTCGTTCCAGCACCTTCGAGCTGGGCGGCAGCGGCTGGATCAGCTTCAAGCTTGGCGGTGCCAAAAATCCAAACAAGGCATATATAAATATCGTGGAAGCCCAGACGGGACAAATCATTGCCCGGTATGGCAATAGCGCCTTCGCTGACGTTGGCTTCCCGAACCCCGACCAGGGCTTGCGGCTTGCCAATATGGAGCAATATAAGGCGGATCTTTCCGAATATTTGGGCAAGAAGCTGTATGTGGAAATCGTCGATAATGCAACCAACGATTGGGGAGTGGTATTTGCGGACGCCTTCTTCATGTACCATGAAGCCGAGCCGGCGGAAGGAATTGCCGCTACGGATATCAAGCCGGATTTCAAACGCTATCAAATCGAAAATCCCGGCTTTGAAACCGGGGACTTAACAGGCTGGACGGTTGTAGAAGGCGAAGCCTTTGGTCCGAACAGCGTATCGGACGAAACAACCTATTGGGTCGAACAAATTCCGTATAACCAGGAAGGCACTTATCATTTAAACGGATTGAGGTATAACGAGGCTGCGACAGGCAAGCTTCGTTCCAGCACCTTCGAGCTGGGCGGAACTGGCTGGATTACCTTCAGATTGGGCGGGGGCAAGCATACGGATCAAGTGTATGTGAGCATCATCGAAGCGGAGACGGGAGACTTGATAGCCAGGTACGGCAACACCGAATTTAGCGAGTCCGGGTTCCCGGATCCGGCACAGGGCTTAAGACTTGCGAATATGGAGCAATATAAAGCCGACCTCTCCAAGTATATCGGCAAGAAGCTTTATGTGGAGATCGTCGATAATGGGCACGCGGATTGGGGAGTAATCTTTGCGGACGCCTTCCACACCTTCAATGAACTGGTACCGGAAGAAGGAGTCATGGCAGATAACATTATGCCGACTGAAATCCAGAATCCTGGCTTTGAAACCGGGAATTTAGAGAGCTGGACCGCTCAGGGTAACGCTTTTCAAGTGAACAATGATGCTCAAGCTGGTAAAGAAGGTAACTACTATGCCAAATCCTCTTTGGAAGGACAGGGCTCGATTACCTCCAATACCTTTACGCTTCAGGGAACCGGGACTATTAACTTTACTGTTGTAGGCATTGATAATCCGCAGGACGCTTACGTCGCACTGTATGATGCCAGCACTAATACGTTGCTTGAGAAGACCGGGGATGTCAGTGCGAATGAGAAGATTTCCTGGAAAATGCAGAAGCACTATAATAAGAAGCTTTATATCAAGGTTACCGATCAATCCAATCAAGCCAGTATTTCCGTTGACGCTTTTCAAGCTCATGGTACGGGTACCATTTTCTACATGAATCTTGATGAAGGCGCAGGAAAAAAGGCGCTTGAGGAAGTAAGCAATCTTGAACACGATGTGAACTATGTATTTAACAACGCCAGATACATGGACTCCAAGGAACCGAGATGGACTCCGCGCGGAGTAAAAGGCGGCGCCCTGTTGTTTGATGGATACTCAAATGATATCGAGGTCAATGCAAAGGATACCGTTCCTGTAAGCGACGCGTTGACGCTTGAAGCCTGGGTCGCGCCGCGCAGCTATGAATGGGGAGATGGAAATAAGCTGTCTGCAATCGTGAACCAGTCCGATCAGGATAAGGCGGAAGGCTTCGCACTTGGCATGTACCGGCATGGCACATGGTCGATGCAGGTCGGGATCGGCGGCCAGTGGATTCAGGTATGGGTCAAAGATCATCCGCTCGAAAAATACAAGTGGAATTACGTGGCGGCTACCTTCGACAAAAAGGACGGAATGATTAAGTTGTATCTGAACGGTCAGGAAGTGGCTTCCCAAGCGACCCCTGTCAACGTTCCGATCTCACCTTCTACGGAAAATCTGGTTATCGGTAAAAACAATAGACCTGTAGAGTTTGCGGGATTGTTCTCTTACAATATGTTCTCTGGACTTATCGATGAAGTGAAGCTGCAGAACAAAGCGCTTACGGGTCAGGAGATCCTTGCAGAATATGAGACTGTAAAGACGCTTCACGGCGGCACGGTTCCGGAAATTCCAAATGGCGATATTGATGAGGACCCCAGTGTGTTTGATGGTGACCAGCACCGTCCGCAGTACCATGCGATGCCTCCGCAAAACTGGATGAATGAAGCGCATGCGCCGATTTATTATAACGGTAAATATCATTTATTTTATCAGCATAACCCGCAGGGTCCATACTGGCATCAAATCCACTGGGGACATTGGGTAAGCGACGATATGGTTCATTGGGAGAATGTAAGACCTGCACTTGCGCCTGAAGCGGGCACCCTTGACCCGGATGGAGTATGGTCAGGCAGTGCAGCATATGACCGCGATGGCAATCCCGTTCTTTTCTACACCGCCGGTAATGACTCGCTGTCGCCGAACCAAAGAACAGGGCTTGCAACGCCGGCTGATTTGTCGGACCCTAATCTGGAGAAGTGGGAGAAATATCCTGAACCGGTTACAGAGCAGAACGGAAACGGTATTCATAACGAGTTCAGAGACCCGTTTGTATGGTATGACAAAGAGACAGACAAGTGGTATCAGCTAGTAACCTCTGGTCTTAAGGATTTCAGCAGCGGTACAGCGTTGGTATACGTATCCGACGATATGTATAACTGGGAGTATAAGGGGCCGTTATACGTCAGTGACAGAAGCCTGTATCCGGAGCTTGGCACGGTATGGGAACTGCCGGTACTGCTGCCGTTAGGCAAGGATAGCACAGGCAAGCAGAAGTATATTTTCATGATCAACCCGCATGAGAAACCGGAGCAGGTTCCGCCGGCAAACGATGTGCAAAGAGATGTTGAGGTTTTTTACTGGATCGGAACCTGGGATCGGGATAACTTCAAGTTTATACCTGACCAGGCTGCGCCATCCAAAATGGATGTGGGCGACGGCTATTTAACCGCAGAGAGCGGTATGGTCACCCCTGACGGAAGAACGGTCGTGTTCTCCATGGTGCAGAATGTAAGAACACCTCAGGCAGAATATCAAGCCGGATGGGCCCATAATCTGGCACTGCCGGTTTCCTTAAGCCTGGATGAGCACGATGAATTGCGCATTGAGCCGATTCAAGAATTGCAGAGTCTGCGGGGTGCCAAACTGGTTGATTTTGCAGACAAAAATCTGCAGGATGCCAATCAATTGATCCAAAATGTCAAAGGCGACATGCTGGAGATTGTGATGGAAATTGATCCGGGCGAAGCCCAGAAGTTCGGTCTCAAAGTGCGGCGCTCCGATAACGGCCAGGAGGAAACGCTGATTTACTATGATAAGACGAATGGGACGTTCAATGTGGACCGGACCAAGAGCAGCATTGATCCGGATGTGCGCGTGGACGGCATTCAAGGCGGATACGTGGATCTGGACGGAGAGAACTTGAAGCTGCATATTTTCCTCGACCGTTCGGTTGTTGAAGCCTTTGCCAATGATAAGAAAAAGCTGACAACCCGCGTCTACGTAGGCCGATACGACTCCTTGGGCTTGCAGGTCTGGGGCGACAACGATATAACGGTCAAGTCGATGGAAGTATGGAATATGAATGCCTTGACGGGTGAACCCGCTGCTCCGGTCGATGTGCCTGACAACTGGGACAACTCCGTGTACACCGATATTACCGATCTGCCTAACCATGATTTTGCTACAGGCGACTTAACTGGCTGGATTACGGAAGGAGACGCCTTCCAGGATGTCCATGTGACCGATGCCCAATTTTTCTGGGACACGATATATTTCAATCCGTCGCATAAAATTCCGGGCGGCTATCATTTGTGGGGCTTCAACGAGGCAGCCGGCGGTGACAGCTTAACGGGAACGCTAAAATCGCAGAATTTCGTCCTTGGCGGGAACGGCAAGATCAACTTCCTGGTCAGCGGCGGGCGTGATATCGATAAGCTCTATGTTGCGCTGGTCCGGGCATCGGACGGGAAAGAGCTATTTAAAGAGACTGCCACCAATTACGAGGAGTATCAACGGAAGATTTGGGATGCGTCGCAGTATATCGGCCAGGAGCTTTACATCAAGGTGGTCGACCAATCCACAGGCGGCTTCGGACATATTAACGTCGATGATTTCAATGTGCCGGTTAAGGTGCAGAATCCGACGAATCCGAATAACCCGACCGGCCCGACTGATCCAAGCGATCTAACTGATCCAAGCGATCCAACCGATCCGGCAGATTCAACCGGTACAGCTGTCCCAACTAGTCCTCCGAGCAGCCCTGTGATTCCGGCAAGCAAACCGGAGAGCCAGAGCAGCTTATCATTCGAAATGGCAAAGGGAGAGCGGCAGGTGCTGTTCCCTGTGACCACGGCTGCAAATGACGGCAAGAATGCCCTGAAGATTAAAAACACAGATGTGGAAATCGAAGTCCCCGCAGAAGTACTGAAGGAATTGCAGGCACAGGTTACGGGCAGCGAGCTGGAACATGCGAAGATCTCTTTTGAAATGGAAACTTTATCTTCAGAGCACAGCAAAGAATTACTTGCGCGGGCCGGACAGAAGAATCACGCAGACATCTCTGTAACCGGGGAGGTCTACGACTTCAAATTGTCTATCGTGAAGGCTGATGGAACGGCGCTTACGCTTGAGAAATTCTCCAAACCCGTCACAATCAGGCTGAGTGCAAAGGAGAATTCCCGCCAGGATCTGACGGGCATTTATTCCATCGCGGATGACGGCACTCTGGAGTATAGGGGCGGAAGCTATTCAGGCGGTAAATGGATTGCAGAAGTGAAGCATTTCAGTGAATTTGGCGTCCTTACCTATGACAAATCATTTGAAGATGTTAATGCATCGTATTGGGCCCATGACGCGATTCAAAGGATGGCTGCCCAACAAATTGTCCTTGGTGTAAGCGATACGGCATTTGCACCAAAGCAAAACGTGACAAGGGCTGAGTTTGCTTCCTTGATCACCCGTGCACTCGGAATCCAGGCTTCGGGGCCGGCTGCATTCAAGGATGTTGATCCAACGAAAGGGTACGCTTCTTTCATTGCCGCAGCATACGAAGCGGGAATTGTAACCGGAAGAAGCAGTGACACCTTTGCACCGGAGGAAACCATCAGCCGTGAAGAAATGGCGGCCATGATTTACAAAGCGTATCTGCTCCACACAGGACAGAACGCTGCCGCTGATCGCTTGAGTAATTTTAAGGATGCCGGTACGATCAGCGGCTGGGCTGCAGATGCGGTCGCGGCTGTACAGGAGCTTGGCTTCATCAGCGGTCGCGGGAACCAATTATTCATGCCACATGAAAAAGTAAACCGAGCAGAAAGTGCGCAAGTCATCTCGTTGTTACTTGACAAAATAAATAAATAACTGCAAAAGGAAAGCCGGAGAAGCAAGGTGATGTCAGCGTTGGCTTGACTCCGGCTTTCTCTGTTTTTTACCGAGAGTAAGCAAGTGAGTAATATATATCTTGCTAAGAAAGGAGTTCACAGCATGACTGAATCTGAGCGAGAGCAGAGGGTTTATACGTATAAAGATCTTGTGAGAAGACTATATGATCTTGAAGCTCTGGCGGTCCCACCGCAGACCGGTGAGAAGTCCGGCTGTTTCTCCAGCTTTGACCGGAGATCTGTTTATAACGCCGAGACGGGTCTATATGAGGATTGGGGGGCTAACGATGACGGAGGAGGTTTCATCCGTAAGGAAGGCGAGAGCATTGTCGCCATGGAATTGGATGGTCCTGGTGTGATCTGGAGATTCTGGTCAGCCCTTCCTGAGAAGGGGCATATCCGGATCTACGTAGATCATTCCGATACCCCTGTGATCGATCAGCCCTTCCGGGATTATTTTGACAGATTTAATCAGGAGGATGCCCCATCCAACTTTCCTAATCTGGCGCCTACGTTATCACGCGGAAGAAACTGCTTTATCCCCATACCCTTTCAAAAGCACTGCAAAGTGCTTCTGGACAAAGGCTGGGGCGCTTATTATCACATTACTTATACCTCGTTCCCTTCTGGAGTTAAACTACCGTCTTTTGACGGCAGGATCGACAAGGAATCAGCAATTGCACTTGCTGAAGCAGACCGGCTTTTACAGCAAAGGGGAACCCGGTATTTTAAAAAAGCAGAAGGAGCCTTTGACGAGTGTGCTACTGTAACGGTAAATGTACCGGCAGGCGGCAAAGCCGTGCTATTTGACAAACAAGGGGCAGGGGCTCTTTCTATGATCCGCATCAGAACAGCTATTGGACGAAAGAGTGAGGAACAGCAACGGATTTTGGCCAGACAATTGACCATCTCAATGAAATGGGATAATGAAGAAATCCCTTCTGTATGGGCTCCTTTAGGTGATTTTTTTGGTAGCGCGCCGGGAATTAAGCCGTACCGCTCTTTGCCTCTAGGAATGAATGAACATGAAATGTACTGTTATTGGTACATGCCGTTCTCAGAAGCCGCAATAATTGAAATTGAAAATGACGGAACGGAGCCATGTGAGTTAACGGCTGAATTCCAATATACATCTTTAATAAAATCCTCAGCGGATAATCTCTTGCGTTTTCATGCAAAATGGCACCGGGATGAATATCTGGATTTGGATACCGAACGCTTCATGGAAGGCGGAGACCGCTGGCCGGATTGGCCTCTCCTGCTGACAAAAGGCCGGGGAAGATTCTGCGGTGTTCATCTTCACGTATACAATACCTGGGAGAAGCCGGATGAGGAAGCCGAGGCCTGGTGGTATGGGATAGGAAACCGGAAAACCATTGACTGGTGGTGGGGAGAAGGAGACGAGAAATTTTTTGTGGATGGCGAATCCTTTCCGTCCACATTCGGAACGGGCAGCGAGGACTATATTGGCTATGCCTGGGCGGCAGAGCCGCCGTTCCCGATGTTCGACAGTGCCTTTGCCAGTCAGCCCTTTGTTGAAGTGGATGCCAATGGGCACACCTCAGTTAACCGGTTTCAAATTTGCGACAATGTTCCCTTCATGAACTCCTTTGAAGGCTATATTGAGAAATATAAAGGAAATCAGTGGGGCCTTAATAACCAGTGTTTGTATGCCGCCACCGTGTATTGGTATCAGGATCGGGGCACAAGAGATCCTTATTTGCCGCTTTCACTAAATGAACGCTTAGCCACTTAGAACAACGGGAGGAATAATTAATGAAGGAATTTTTTTATCGTCCGGATAATGCTTGGGTAGGGGACGTTATTCCCTATTACGAAGATGGAGAGTTTAAGCTGTTCTATCTGCACGGGTGGAGAGACAACTACCGGGAAGGTCTTGATCATGGCTGGCATTTGCTTGGCACGAAAGATTTCGTGAATTACAGGGAAGATGGAGCCTGCAAGATCGAAGGCGGAACCGGCCATATTCTCAAAGTGGACGATGTCTATCATATGTTCTATTGTATCTTTCCCGAAGGGAAGCAGTTTGCCTGCCATGCCATCAGCAAGGATCTGCGAACATGGGAGCCGATTCCTGAAGACACTTTTGGTCCGGATGGCGAAATTTATGAGCTGGCGGACTGGCGTGATCCCTTTGTATTCTGGAATAAAGAAGAGGGCCAATACTGGATGCTGATTGCAGCCCTGGCAAAAGGACCGACGAACCGGAAAGGCTGTACCGGTCTGCTGTCGTCCAAGGATCTCAAGCATTGGGAGTACCGTGAGCCGCTGTACGCACCGAACCTGCATGTAGGCGCGCATGAATGCCCGGACTTGTTCCGGATGGGAGATTGGTGGTATCTGATCTATTCTTCTTATACGGGGCGTTTCGGCACTTTTTACCGGATGAGCCGGTCTTTAAACGGGCCGTGGATAACTCCGCAGGAGGAGGCTTTTGATGGACGTGCTTATTATGCGGCCAAGTCGGTATCCGATGGGCAGAAACGTTATTTGTTCGGCTGGAATCCAACGAAAGATGATGATCTGTTCGGCTGGAACCCGCCGAAAGCCCCAGGCAAAGATTATGATACCTGGGATTGGGGCGGCAATATGATTGTACATGAAATTATTCAACGTCCGGATGGAACGCTCGGTGTGAACGTTCCCGCAACGGTTGACTCCGCTTTTGCCGAACAGGTACCCGCGGACTTTCAGGGAATCGCCGGAGAGTGGTCGATCACGGACGATACGCTGCTCTGTGAATCTCCTTATGCCTTTGCAGGTTGTATCACACAGGAGACACTGCCTGATCAGTGCAAGATTTCTGCAACCGTACGTTTCTCGGAATCGACCCAGGGTCTGGGATTCATGCTTCGGGCAGGCGAAAGTCTTGATTTTGCCTACTATATCACGCTGGAACCCCAGCGCAGCCGAATTACCTTCCGTGGGCCGATTATGCAATCTGAAGAGGGAGGCAAAACCTTCCCTTATGATGTGGAGCTGGAACGTCCGCTCAAACTGCTGCCGGAACAGGAATATGAGCTGAAAGTGTTTATTGACGGCACGATTTGCGAAATTTATGTCGGCGGAGATGTGGCGATGAGCGCCAGAATGTACGACATTCAGCAGGGAAAGCTTGCCGTATTCGTCAGTCAGGGTGCAGCGGAATTTCATCGGGTGAAGATTGAAACTTTAGGAGCCGATCAGGCTCCACAATAAGAGCAGGATATGAGTGCATCCGGTTAACTTCATACTTCTTTCATGTTCACCATAAGAACAGCCATTTCTATTAAATGAGATGGTTGTTCTTTTTTTCACAGATGTTATAATCGGAAGGGATTTACAAATATTTGGATAATGGAGGTCATATTCAATGAACATAAATGATGAGAAATTATTGCAATTTTATCTGGAACTCAAAGGTCCGGATGCCGGAGAATGGAACTCCTCTCCAGAGTGCATCCACACACAGCTCGTGACAAGGGATTATATAAAGAAGATATTCGATATTTTTGATGGGATTGAGGTCTGTAATGTGGGTATTGGAACTGGAGATTGGGACGATTATCTGGGATATTGGCTGAAGGGAAAAGGAAGCTTAACCAGCATTGATATTGACGAAAATATCTGCGGTATCTTCGAGTATAGACAACAGAGAGAGCGGCATCCGAATCCATCGACAGTTGTATGCAAGAGCATATTCGATTCCGGTTTGCCTCAAGAAACCTTTGATATTGTAACCCTGATCGGGTCTGCCATTAATGAAACAGGGGACTTCAAGCAATGCTTGGATTCGTGTTTTCGTCTAATCAAGCATGGAGGACATTTGATGTTCATGGCTAGTTTAAAATATACTCCGGTTGAAATGCTGGAAGAGTATATAAGGAATACTAAATATCATATTGTGCAAAAAGATATATACGAAGATTTCCCGGAATATCCATTTTTCATTAGCACAATCAGAAAATAAGCAGAAAGAGCGTCCCCGGAGGGCGCTCTTTCTGCTATATCTGGTCGTCTGATGGGCCAGCATCAGCTTTTGCGGCGGTAGTAGGAAGGGCTTTTCCCCTCGACCGTCTTGAAGAACCGGCTAAATGCATGAATGCTTGAAAATCCCATGTTCTCGGCGATGACCGTCAGCGGGTCATTGGTGAACTGGATCATATGCCTCGCGGAGTGCGCACGCATCAATTGATGATATTGAATCGGGCTCATGCCGAAGGCCTGATGAAATAGCCGGACCATATAATGTTTACTGATCCCGGACATTCTTGCAATTTCCTCCAGACTTATTTTGCGGTTAGTATTATGCATCAGATATTGCTTGATGTGCATCAGGGCATGCATATTGGTCTCCACATGGGAATTGAGGCTCCAATAATTTTCGCGGAGCAGCTGAATCCATAGCTGGATAAATAAGCCCTTAATCTTGAACTCGTAATAAGGCATTTTGGTTTCATATTCGTAGATGATATCCAGCAGCATTTTTTCAATAAATACCGGGTTCTTCAGCCGGAGATGGCTAGATAAAGGGACAGGCATCTCATCAATAATATCCGGCCGGAAATAAGATAATTCCTCGGGTTCAATTTCTTCAATCGGACGGAAGGACACCTTCACCTTCTCACTGTCTTCCTTGTAAAAGAAATCGAAATGGAGGTGGGGCTGGCGGAGGCCCTGCTTGCCGACCTTTACGATTTGATGCCGCTGTTTCGGACGGAATAAAAAGATGTCCCCGCGAACGCCTTCATAAGTTGTATCCTCGATGGTTACCTTCACTTCACCTTCCATAATATACAGGAGCTCATAATCGAACAATTGCCGTTCTTTTATGATCCAGGGACCTTCAACATAATTATCCATGGCCACACGAATGTAGGGAGAAATCTGGTGAAGAATCATGCGGATACCACTCCTCTCCTATTTATGAAAGCGTATCACAAAAGCAAGAAATGATAAATAAAACATAAGCAATGCTAAATACGCAGCTTATAAATTGGATTAGGATAAAGGTGTACTTCAGAGACAGCAGCAAGATTTGTATCCGCTTGAAACACTTAATACAAGGGGGACATGCAAATGATGAAAAGAAATTTGTCTATTGTTCTGACGGCATGTATGTTCATTCTCAGTTTGGCGGCATGTGGGAATAATGCCAATTCTAAAAATGAAAGCGCTGCCTCCAAGGATGGATCGGTCACATTATCGATTGCCATGCACGTAGCCAACGTCAAGGAACAGGAGCCTTATATGTACGGGATTACCCAAAAGTTCCAAGAGAAATACCCCAATATCAAAATTGATCTTACAGGATCGGAAACCCAGGAGCATGTCAAGAAAATGAAGATGATGTCCCAGTCGGGCAATCTTCCGGATCTATTCTGGATGCTTCCGGCTCCCGCTAAGGAAATGAACAAGGAGGGCTTGCTGCTTGATTTGACCGATTTTTTGAAGAGCAATCCTGAGATTGCTTCCAGTATTGATGCTCAAATGGTAAGCGGTTACGAAGAGGATGGCAAGCAGTTTGGTCTGCCTTATCAGGCACTCGTGACGGGGTTATGGTACAACAAAGCGCTGTTCGATCAATTTAACGTTAAAGTGCCGGAAACCTATGACGAATTGCTGGCGGCGACAAAAGTTTTCAAGGCGAATAACATCGTTACGCTTGCCAAGGGATCGAAGGATACGTTCAGTACGTGGGCCTTTCTCGGGATGCTGACCCGTTATGGATTCTTTGACAAAATCGGCGATATCCAGAGCGGTAAAGAGAAATTTGCGAATCCCGACTTTTTGAAGCTGTTCAACAAGATTGATGAGCTTAGAAGAAATGGGGCATTTCCGGAGAATGTCTCGACCTTGTCCTACTTCCAGGCTGTTGAAATGTTTACTGGAGGCAAAGCCGCCATGCTGGACGCAGGTGTGTGGGAGACCAAAAAGATTGAAGGCAGCCCCATTGCCAAAACAGCCGCTTTTTCCTGGGGTCCAACCTTCTCGGATGGTGTCGGCAATCAAAAAATAGCCATGGCGGTTGCTGCGGCTCCGCTGGTTGCCAGTGCGAAGGTCAAGAAAGATCCGGCAAAATATGATGCCGTTCAGAAATTTTTGGGCTTCTTCTACAGTCAGGAAGGTGCTGCGGTTATGGCTGAGAACGAAGCGCCGCCGGTGGTGAAATATACAGGAGCCATAGACAAAGCAACCTATCCTGTATATGCGCAGGTGATCAACATGCTGAATGAACCCGGGTGGGAGCGGCCCTTGGCTCAACCCGATCTGGTGGTAAGCGAAGCGGTAGCAGATCAGATTAACGATAGCATTTACGGCGTTATTAACGGCATCTATCAACCGGAACAAGCACTGGAGTTAATTGACCAGAAAATGAAAAAGTAGGAGCGGGGGTCCGCCGTAACTGCCGGAATTCCAGTGCCGGCAGTTACGGTAAAACTTAGCGGAAGGTGGCTTGGTTATATGATTGGAAGCTTTGCTCTTGGAACGTTGATTCTCTTATTGATTGTTTCGGCATGCCTTATCCGTACCTCTGCCATTTCACAGCATAATCATGCTGCGCAGGAGCCAACCAGAGCGCAAAGAAAGCTTTTGGATAGGAGAGACATCGATGATTTGGCTCAGTAAACGAAGATATATTGTGTTCATGCTGATCCCGACGCTGCTTGTATATATAGGCTATATAATCATGCCGATCCTCGTCTCTTTCTATTATAGTCTGACCGAATACACGGGAATTGGCGCTGCAACATTTATTGGTCTGGACAACTTCAGCAGACTCTGGCAAGATTCGCTGTTCTGGATATCCCTGAAGAATACACTGATTGTCCTGGCTGTTGCCCTTCTGCTGCTTCTGCCCGGGGCCTTCCTCCTTGCCTTAATGCTCAATGTAAAGATTAAAGGAGGCAACGCCGTAAAAGCCTTAAATTTTGCACCAAGCATTGTCGCTCCGATCCTGGTAGGCCTGATCTGGGTGTTTATTCTCGATCCTCAAATCGGGATGATCAATGTAATTCTAGCCAAGCTGGGGCTCGGGGACCTCGCTCAGTCTTGGATTGGCGGCAAGTCTTTAACGCCTTATTCCATAGGCATTGTTTTTACTTGGCAAATGATTGGTTTTCTGGCAACCATCTTTCTGGCCGGCCTCAAAATGATACCAAGGGATGTCTACGAATCGAGTTCCATTGACGGGGCGGGCAGACTCCAGCAGATGTTCCGGATTACCATTCCGATGCTGAACGAAACAGTCAAGATCAATGTCGTGCTGATTATTACGGGAGTATTCAAAATATTTGAGACCGTACTGCTGCTCACCAACGGCGGACCCAACCATTTGTCGGAGGTCATGGTGACCTATATGTACAATGTAACCTTCACGTCGGGCGAATATGGGTATGGGATGGCCATCGCCAGCGTTACATTTCTGATGACCTTGATCTTTTCGTTGGCCTACATGAGTCTGAGCAGAAAAAGCATTGAGGAATAGGGGGAGCATCTGATGAATTATATATCCGGTTCCACAACCGGTCCTGTCATACAGGAGGCAACGCGCCTCAAAAGGAGCCGTGCGAACCGTAATCCCGGCATGACACTGCTCTCTTGCTTCATCACACTGTTGGTTTTGCTTCCATTTCTGTGGATGCTTCTGCTGTCATTCAAAACAAACAGCGATATTCTGAGTAATCCGTTCAGTCTGCCCAAGGCGTTGAGTTTTGATAATTATAAGCGGGCACTTTCGACGTTGAATATGGGGCTGCTCTATAAAAATACGTTCATTATTGCTGCTATTACCATTGTGATTGAGATCGTGATCACCTTTATGAGCTCCTATGCCTTGGCACGCATGGTATTCCGTTCCGAACGGTTGAGACGCTCGGTGACTGCACTGCTGATGACCGGACTCGCCATACCAGCATTCATCCTGTTGTTCCCGGTATACCGGCTGACGATCGCTTTTGGCCTGCTGAACACGTATGCTTCGCTGATTCTTCCCTATATCGCCACTTCCATTTCTTTTAATACATTGTTGTTTACAGGCTTTCTTCGCGGATTTCCAAGAGAGATCGAAGAGGCAGCCATTATTGACGGAACCGGGCTGCTTACCCTTGCCAAATCAGTTGTACTTCCGATTATTATGCCGGTAGTCGCCACAGTGTTCATTTTCAATATGCTGTACATCTGGAATGAATTTCCGTTCGCGGTCACCTTGATCAGCAATGAGGGCATGACTACGATCTCGCTTGGCATTTCCCAGTTTAAAGGCCGTTTTAATATCGATTACGGCGGCATTATCGCAGCCAGCACACTGCTGATCATTCCGCAGCTTGTATTCTTTGCAATTTTTCAAAGATTTATCATCGAAGGCATGACTGCCGGAGCTGTAAAAGGCTAGTCCGGTAACTTCCAGGCAACAACTCTTTCATATAAAAAATCACATCACGCAAAGGAGAATTTAAGCATGCAGACGCAATCTTTGAACTTACTCGGGAATTTGACTCAGGTCAGGAATATCCGCACCGCCCGTGTGTCCAGCTGGGATCAGGATGGCGGCAATCAGGATTACTGGATGATTCCGGCCGGCGGCACCGTCGTGCTTGGCGATATGGAAGGTCCGGGCAGCATCAATCATATCTGGATGACCTCGTTCTGCCGCAGAGTACACGGGCCTAGCGTAATGAATCCAGAGTGGGGAGCCCATATCGCCCCTGTGAACGAAATCCACAACGCGCTTGGTGTAACCTGGGAGTCGGCAGATCCGGCTTGGTACCGCAAGGTGCTGATTCAAATGACCTGGGACGACCAATCGCATCCCAGTGTGCTTGTGCCGTTAGGCGACTTTTTCTGCATCGGGCATTCCATGCCCGGCAACTTCGCATCCCTACCGTTTACAGTTTCGGTGAAGCCGGAGGAGCAGTATAAATTCGGCGGTGTAGCTTCAGTCAATTGCTATCTGCCTATGCCGTTCAACAAACGGGCGCGGATCGAGATTATTAACGAAAACGATGTTCCGTTCGGCCTGTACTTCCATATCGATTACGAGCTGTACAAGCAGCCGCTCAGCGAAGATACGGTCTATTTCCACGCCCAATGGCGCCGTGAGAATTCATGTGACGGTTGGGGACCGGATCTTCAGGTGAATACGCCGGAAGTTAACCGGGTGAATAATATGGATGGTGAAGGCAACTATGTCATTTTGGAGACAGAGGGAAAAGGGCATTATATCGGCTGCAATCTTTCGGTAACCCATTTCCAGGGCAGCTGGTGGGGGGAAGGGGATGATATGTTCTTCATCGACGGTGAGAAGCTGCCGAGTATTGTCGGTACGGGCGCCGAAGATTATTTCAACCATGCCTGGGGGATGCAAAAAAATGCGTTCCCGTTCCACGGCTCCATTGTGCATGAGAGCGATGTTCCGGGCTACCAGGTCTCCTACCGCTTTCACATCACCGATCCGGTCCATTTCTCGAAGAGTCTGAAGGTGACCATTGAGCACGGCCATGCCAATCATTTATCGGACGATTGGTCCTCGACCGCCTATTGGTATCAGACACTTCCATCGAAACCGTTCGGCATTCTGCCGGCAGAAGAGCGGATTCAGCTAATGCCGCAGTTCCCGGTCCCGGCCGTGCTGAGAAAGACTGCCCTGAATGAAGAAATGGAAGAGTCCCACAGGCTGGCTCAAGCACGGATGGAGGTGTACTCCAAAGGACGGGAGGAGCAGGTTCAGCAAAAAGTGGACAGAGTGTCCTGGCATTCCGAAGGCAACATCCAGCAAAGTAAAAGCGTGCATGATTCGTTCAAAACCAAATAGAAAAATAGGGAGGGCAGAGCTGCGAAGGCTCTCCCTTCCTAATCAGGAGGAGAACCCATGGAGCTGCTGCCAGCTAAAAGAACCTTGTCGCACCGGGAAGCGCTGCTAAAAGCGGAACAGTCTATTTCTAAGATCAAAGAATCTGCCGGGAAGGACCCCAGCCGGCTGAAATATCATTTTATGGCGCCTGCCTATTGGATCAACGACCCCAATGGATTGATATTTTTTAAAGGTGAATATCACCTGTTCTATCAACATTATCCCTATGCGGCCGAGTGGGGCCCCATGCACTGGGGGCATGCCAAGAGTAAAGACCTGGTGCATTGGGAGCATCTTCCTATCGCACTTGCGCCAAGTGAACCCTATGACCTGGACGACCGGGGGGGCGTGTTCTCCGGGAGCGCGGTGGATGACAACGGTGTGCTGTCCGTCCTCTATACGGGAACGATCCATAAGGATGGTCTACTGATTCAATCCCAATGTCTGGCTACGAGTCTTGACGGAATCACATTTGAAAAATATGAGGGTAACCCGGTAATTCCCGGTCCTCCGGCGGATGGGTCGGCAGACTTTCGTGACCCGAAGGTCTGGAAGCATGACGGAACATGGTACATGGTCGTTGGTTCCAGCAAAGATGGTATAGGCAAGGCGCTGCTCTACAATTCACCGGATCTTCGTGAGTGGAACTATGCCGGTGTTCTGGCTGAAAGCGACGGTACAATGGGAACGATGTGGGAATGTCCCGATTTCTTCCCGCTTGACGGCCGCTACGTGTTGATGTTCTCTCCAATGGGAATGGGGCAACGGAAAACCATCTATCTGGTCGGCGATATGAACTATACTACCGGCCGTTTCACCTGGGACACCATGGGTGACGTGGATTACGGGTATGAATATTATGCTCCGCAGTCCTTCTCGGGCGGTCAAGGCAGACGGATCATTATCGCCTGGCTGAACGCCTGGGACTGGATGCCGTGGTTCAAAAACTTTGGACCGACCTCTAAAAATCATTGGTGCGGGGCCATGTCGGCGCCGCGGACAGTAGAATTGGCTGAGGATGGACGGCTGGAATTCAAGCCCGTCAAGGAATTGGAGGTTCTTCGCAGGGAGCATTACCATATCGAGCAGACCGAATTATCGCCTGAAGTGCAGCTGATTCCGAAATATCTGGGAAGCGATTGCCTTGAGATCAAGGCAGAATTTGAGATGTCCGGCTGTACAGCCGAAGAAATCGGATTTCTACTCAGGAGTTCCGGGGACGGTGTGCAGCAGACATTGCTTGTTTATGACAAGCGGACGGGTACCCTGACCTTTGACCGTTCCCGCTCGGACGGCTGGAGCGAGGGCACCCCAACTGCCGCCTTGGAGAGAACCGGTGCGGAGCCGCTGAGGCTTCATATTTTTGTCGACACCAGCGTCGTAGAGGTTTATACGGATAATTACCGGACAGTCATGACCAACAACATCTATCCGAACCCCGCCAGTATAGGGCTGGAGGTTTTCGTCAGAGGCGGAAGTGTCAACATCACCTCCCTTGACGTCTGGAAGCTGCGGTCCGCATGGTGAAGACTGAGGGGAAAACCCGGTCTGAGGGGGAAACCCGATGCGGATAGGTGCTGGTGCAATTGAAGCTGATTCTATCAAGCCCCGGGTTTGCTGATTTATACCGGAGGCTGCCCGTATCTGATAACGGGTAGCCTCCGGTTTTGTGTTGATTTAGGCGCAGGGGTGCTGGGGTCCATCTGCTTGAGTGAAGCGGACACAGAGGACCTTATTTTGCGAAAAAGCCTGCTTTTCTGGATGATTCGGACTCAGGAGCCTTTATATCGGTCATTTGCGCCCAGAATGAGGGGAGATCGAGCAAATAACGGAATCTCAGTCCGTTTGACCCGCCGAATTGCTTGATCCGCGGCAATAAGGGATCTCCTGTCCGCATCACTCGCAGAAGATCGATGCAATTGTGATCTTTTGTTATGCTATTACAACAAGTGTTGCTTTAGTAACTCAACCAACAATATGAATGATTTGTTGGCAAAAGCAAATGGAGTGAGAATATGGTTGTTAAAGTAAAACAGATTCGTAGGACCCGAACGAAGGAATCGAGATTTGAGTCACTTCTTGAGCTGATGAAAGAAAAAGATTTTGAAAAAATAACGATACAAAACCTAACAGAACGGGCACAAATCAATCGAGCGACTTTTTATGCCCACTTTCAAAATCAATTATTAGATGAGATTATCGGAAACTCAGCGGAGGAGCTCATCCAAAAACATACAAATGGCGTGTGTGCATTTACAAAAGAGAACATGCTGCAGCTTGTTTATGCCGCTTTTGAATACCATCAACAGGTAAAGGTGAAATGCCGCCGGAGCTATGATAGAATTATCCCTTTACTCCGCTCACAAATGGTCGACGCATTAAAACTTTATTTCAATCGGTGTCTGGAAAAAATATATTTCGAAGAACGCTCACTTTACGTACAGCTTTATGCGACTATGATTAATGACGCTGTAAATTTACATACAGCTGAACAAACGAAATTATCTGAACAGAAAATCGCGGAACATGTCGTTCATCTAATGGATATCAAGTGATTCTTTACCGAAATCCTCCATCTTTTTAAGGATTGGCAGTAGTTTGTTCCCCTTAGCTGTAAGTGAATACTCTACTTTTGGAGGGACAACAGGATACACTTCACGTTTAATAATACCATCATTCTCGAGTTCTCTAAGTTGTTTAGTTAGGGAGCCTTGTGATAAGTCACCCAAAAAAGTTTTAATTTCTGAATAACGCCGTGTGGTGCCCTTTAAGTACCAAAGAATAAAATACTTCCAACGTCCTGATAAAACATTTTGAGTAAAAGCTATGGCGTACATATCTCTCATCTCATCTATAAATTCTCTCTGGAATCCATCGTTACAAACCTTCATTTATTCTTGCTCCCTTCCTTAAGTACAAATAGATGTACTATATCCATTTAGATTGCCCTCTTTGCAAAAGACTATAATGACTTTATGATTGTTTCAACAAACCAAAACACAAAAGCATACGTCCTTTTGGTTTGATATTTAGTAGGCTAAATAAAATTATAACATAGAAAGGAGCATTAATGATGAACAACCGAATTACACAACTACTGGGAATTGAGTATCCAATTATTTCAGCTGCAATGACATGGGTGACATCGGCAATTCGTGGCAGCAGTATCAAATGCAGGTGGAATGGGGGTATTGGGACCAAAAACCAGGCGAGATTCGAAAGGTCAAAGCATTAACGAATAAACCATTTGCAGTAAATTACATTTTCCCAATGGGAGAGGCTTCAGAAGACCCGTTTACTAATGCAGTTTTTGATGTGTTGGCTAAAGAGAACGTGAAAAACGTAATTGCCATTGGACAAAATGTTGTCGAGCGTGAACTGAAGCGACTTAAAGAACACGACATTAAGGTACTTTATAGAGACTTAAGTCCAACAGTATTGACACATTAATTTCGTCATGATATAGTTAGCCCGCTAAATAGCCTTAAAGGGAAAAGGGATGATTAATTAATGTCAGATCAAGTGGATTGTGATATTCGTCAATCGTTAGATCGAATCTCCTCCCAGATGCGTCGGAATTACAGCGAATCTCTAAGAGAACTTAACCTTTATGTAGGCCAGGATAATTTACTGTATCGTTTGTGGTTAGGCGATGGAGTAACACAAATGCAATTATGTGACCATTTAAAATGCGAACCACCTACCGTAACGAATATGGTTAAGTCACTGGAGCAAAATGGATTTATATACCGTAAACGTGATGAACAAGATGCGAGGGTTATGCGGATTTTTTTAACAGACAAAGGCAAAGAATTAGAAGAACCGGTAGATATCAAATGGAGAGAGCAGCAGGAAAAATTACTACATTCCATTTCTACAGAAGAACGGCTGATATTAAGACAACTGATGCAAAAAATGGAGAGTAATTTATTATAAGCTCTCCATTTTTTCGGGATTGATATTTAGCCTGCTAAATATAAACTAAAATTCTCATATAAGGAGTTGTTGTTCATGAGTAAGAAAGTTCGTGTAGGCATTATAGGCGGGTCAATTAATAACGGATGGGCTAGAGGCACACACATGCCAGCCATTGAGCACCTGAATGAGTTTGAACTTGCGGCAGTAGGGACCAGCAATATGGAGAGTGCGAAGAAAAGCGCTGAAGCCTTCAAGGCAGCTCACGGCTTTGATAAGATGGAGGATTTGGCAGAGCATCCCGATGTGGACATGGTAGTCGTCAGCATCAACGTCAAGGACCATTATAATGCAGTAAAAGCTGTTGTTCCTGCCGGAAAACCGATATATTGCGAATGGCCTCTAGGCTCAAACACCGCTGAAGCACTCGAAATGCAGGAATGGGTGGTATCCCGGCAATTGCCGAATGCGATTGGATTGCAGGCCAGACAGGCCCCGGCCATCAATTATGTGAAAGATTTGTTGGCGGAAGGCTATGTTGGAAAAGTTTTGTCAGCCAATTTTAAGCTCTCGATTGATGGATTGGGTGGAGTAGCCGATAAGGCCAGTGCGTACTTATTTGATCGGAAAATAGGCGGGAACTTACTCACGATTGTAGGGGGACATAATTTGGATGCATTTACCTACATGCTTGGAGAGTTTACAGAACTTTCTGCCGTCACAGCACAACAATTCCCTGAAGTCGAATTGGTGGATATCCAAAAAATCATTCAAAAAACGACAGATGATCAAATACTGATTACAGGAAAAATGACTAACGGCGCAGCCGTCAGCGTTCATATCCAAGGGGGAGTCAAACATCAGACAGGTCTTACGCTTGAAATCTTCGGAGACAAGGGGACGATCGTGCTGAGTGCGCCTGCTTCCATTCAATTTGGATCACACCAATTACGGGGGGCAGGACCTACTGACAAAGAGCTTCATGAATTAACGATTCCCGATTCGTATTACTGGGGGCCAGAATCCCTTAAAAATGATTCAGGGTTTGTACTAAATGTTGCTCAGGCTTACAGTAAGTTTGCCCAAGATATACAAGAAGGAACATCGTTAACCCCAAGTTTCACGGATGCGGTAAAACTTCATCAGTTACTTGATGCAGTGGAAAAAGCAGCACAAACGGGTGAACGCCAGTATCTATAAACCTCCCTCAATATGATTTAGTTTTCTCACTCAGGCTCATGAATTCACAGGATTTCACCTTTAGCTAAGTGTCAAATAAGAAGGAAACAGAGGAGCTAGTTTAAGGACTCCTTAGAAAACTTTACAATCGGAGTATTAAACCAGCAAATAAAATAATGGTCTAAAAGAAAGGAATGATTTTGATGGTAACAAATACAGAAACACAAATGCGCTCGTTCAAAATGTCCGACTCCGGCAGGATCGCACTCGTCGAGGAACCGACGCCGAAACCCGGCGTCGGCCAGGTGCTGATGCGCGTGCGCGCCAGCTCGCTCAACGCCCGCGACCTGTTCATGTTGCGGCCGTTACCCGGTGCCGCCCGGTCGCGTGCCCCTATCTGACGGAGCAGGCGTCATCGAGGAAATTGGCCCTGGAGTGACACGTTTCAAGGTTGGTGACCGGGTGGTGAACTCGTTCCACCCTACCTGGTTCGGTGGGCCACAGCGCGAGCCTGGCCCGTTGTACCACACGAACCTCGACGGGTGGCTGACGGAGTACGTCGTGATCGACCAACAGGGGCTGGTTATGATGCCCGAACACCTGGACTTCACCGAGGCGGCGACTTTGCCATGCGCCGCGGTCACGGCGTGGTCGGCGGTGGCAGGGGCTGGTGCCGGGGATACGGTGTTGATCCAGGGAACGGGCGGCGTATCGCTGTTCGCCCTGCAGCTCGCCCGCGCCGCAGGAGCCCGCGTGATCGCCACGACGTCAAAGGTGACGAAGGCAGAGCGCCTGATCGAGCTTGGCGCGAGTGACGTGATCAACTATGCCACCACGCCGGACTGGGGCGCCCAGGTGCGTGCTCTCACCAACGGTCGGGGACCCGACGTGATCGTAGAGGTCGGTGGCGCCGGGACCATCGCTCAGTCGATTGCGGCCGTTGCTTATCGCGGCATCATCTCGCTGGTCGGGCACATCGCGCATGACACGACTGGCATGAACCTCCTCGACTTCACCTATAGCGGTGCAACTTTGCGCACGATTGGCGGCGGCAGCAGGAGCGACCTGGAGGACATGAACAGGGTGATCGAAGCGCACCGGCTGCGACCGGTCATCGATCGCGTCTTCCCGTTCCTTGAGGCACCCGCTGCTGTGTCCTACATGAAGCAGGGGGCTTACTTCGGTAAGGTCGTCATCAGCCACTGACACCGGGCAACATCGAGAAACTGGACTGGTTCTCGGGCCGGTGGCCCTCCTGACCCTGTCCGCCTGTTAGGAGCCATACGCCCCCGAACGAAAGGCGGTTAGTTTTAGATAATTTCATGCAACGGTCTATGCTAATGGAATTCGTATTTCGACCAAGTGTTCACTTTCATTATTCACAATAAAGCTGCTAATAATTGCAGTCATGACAATATCGCCTCTTATAGTCAGCTTATGACCAGCGATATACTCTCTGATATGTGTGAAGACATGTATGAGTTTGTCGTTTTCACCTTTGTGGTAGGCGACAATGCAGTTGCCGAGGGGATATTCTTCAACATTAGCATCACCCCGAAAATCCTTTTCAAGAGGCAAGATAACCTTATCAATGTACTGATCATTTGCTGTATGCAAGTATTTTTCATTGTAAATAAAGGTCAGTCCATGGTTATGGCCGATCTCCGAGTAATTGGGGAAGCTGGCTATTACTTCTTGTAATTTGGCCTCGAAATCAAACCAGTCAGTGACGGTTTGGCAATCTCCGATAACCCCTCGAATAGAACCGCATTCTTTAATCTCAATTTCATTCTTATGCTTTTCAAAATAGCCGCTTTTTTCCTCAATCGTATCTAAAATGTTTGCAAACCTCTGCGACACAGTTTGCATCTTGGCGATTCTTTCCTCAAAATGATTTTGCTGAATTCTAAGTTTGCGCATGGCTTCATTCAGTCCTGTGATTTCCCTGAATTGCTTAGCCTCTTCCAGCGATAATCCAATCAATTTGAGAAACTTAATATGGTCAACTTCAAGAAATTGCTCTTCGGAATAATAACGATAGCCATTGTGTTCATTGATGAGATCCGGAGACAGTATGCCGATATGGTCGTAATACCTTAAGGTTTGAGCATCAATTTTCTTGATTTTTGCAAGTTCTCCAATTTTGAACATTTTCTTCACGTATTACGCCCCCTATTCTGGACGATCCGAATGTTATCGAAAGATGGTTAAAAGGTCTATTGACCTTATAGTTACTATAAGGATTATTCTATAAATGATCAAGGCAAAAGTGGTCTGGCCGAACGGTTGTCCGGCCTTGAGAGGATGAATGTTGAATAGGAGGGTTTAATTTAAATGAAACAAAATTTAATCGCGCACTGGAGCTTTGATGAAGGAAAGGGTAATCGGATAAGAGAGCACTGCACTGGAAGGGAGGACAATATTCACTACATATTTAATGAAGCGAAGTATAAACCTTCCAGTGATCCGCTTTGGGTAAAGGGGTTAAAAGGAAATGCCCTTCTGTTCGACGGATATTCGACTTGGATTTCCGCACCGTCCGATACCCGCACATTCAAATCAATGACGATTGAATGCTGGATTGCACCCCGTTCGTATGAGCATGGGGACGGAGGAAGACTCTCGGCAATTGTTAACCAACATGACAGGGAGACGAAGTGTGGATTTGTGCTGGGGCTGTTTCGTCATAGTTCATGGTCCTTCCAGATCGGGACTGGCGAAATGTGGTATGAAGTCTGGTCAGAGTCAGATCCAATTCCAAGAGATACATGGTCACATGTCGCTGCCGTATTTGATGGGGCTAATGGCAAATTAGCACTCTATTTGAACGGAAAACAGGTTGCTTTGCAAAGTATTCCGAAGAACTTGGAAATCAAGCTTCCGCCTGTGGAACTGCTCATCGGCAAAAACAATAAACCGAGTATATTGCATGGTGTTTTTACAACTAATATGTTTAATGGCATTATCGATGAGCTTCAATTGTACGATGCCCCTTTGTCAGTGGAAGAGATCGAAGCCAGCTTTGGGCAACTGCCCAACGATCAGCCGGATACGGTTCAGCGCAGAAGCAGATATGATGGCGACAGACATAGGCCGCAATTTCACTTTATTCCGCCAGAGCATTGGATGAATGAGCCGCACGGCCCGATGTACTTCAATGGACAGTATCATATTTTTTACCAGCATAACCCTCAGGGCCCCTACTGGAACCAGATCCATTGGGGACATTCGGTTAGCCCGGATATGCTCCGCTGGCGTGATGTGCCGTTTGCCTTGTCTCCGGAAAAAGGCAATATCGACCCTGATGGCTGTTGGTCAGGCGGAACGGCAGTCGATGATGATGGCGTTCCGGTTATCTTCTACGCGGCCGGAGACAAACGAAAGGATCCGGACCAGTCTGTAGCCATGGCCAGGAGCACATTCGGAAAGGATGGGAACAATGATCTGGTCGAATGGATCAAGCACCCAGAGTATGTTGCAGTTCTGCCTGAAGGAGTAGGTCTTCCCGGGAATTTCCGTGACCCTTTTGTATGGAAGGAAGAGGGGACATGGTATATGATTGTGACTTCCGGTATACCAGGAAAAGGCGGCACGGCATTGTTGTATACGTCGGAGAACATGATCGACTGGGTCTATCGTAATCCGCTTTATGTCGGTAATTCAGAGAAATATCCAAAGACAGGTGATGCCTGGGAACTTCCACTCCTTTTCCCTTTTTATAAGACCGATAAAGGTGAACAAAAGCACATCTTCATCGTTAATCCGTGGTTCCTGCACGCAAGTCCTCACTACTGTAAATATATTTTTTATTGGCTTGGCACTTGGGACCGGGATCGCCTGATCTTTACTCCTGACGATGAGGAGCCCCAGGTGTTCGATGTGGGAGAGCACTGGATCGGTCCGAGCGGCTTTGTGGATCCAAGCGGAAGAATCATTCTGTTCAGCGTCATTTTCGCAATGAGCCCGAGGATCAGTAATGATCTCGGTTGGTTCGGCAATGCAGGCCTTCCGGTGGAAATCAGTATGCGGCCGGACGGTCGGCCAGGAGTCAAGCCCATCGCGGAGCTTGAGACTTTACGAGGCGTTAAAC
>RCUU01000017.1_pt1 | contig 88428 bp, 98 predicted proteins | sample 2166211 | NCBI WGS metagenome assembly RCUU01 (sample SAMN09932620, study PRJNA488358) | compost metagenome | feature: garden; material: soil; isolation source: compost soil in phenylacetic acid-enriched culture | place: Germany: Experimental Botanical Garden Goettingen | collected 2016-01-27
GAGCTGCTTCGTGATCCAAAGACGACATTTTGAACTACATATAAAACAAGGAGGGGAAAGCTATGGGTGATATCGTATTAGACCGAGTCGAAGAAGCAATCTACGAATTGATGCGGGGCAAGGTCATTATCGTCGTTGACGATGAAGACCGGGAGAATGAAGGGGACTTTGTGGCCCTGGCTGAAAAAGCGACGCCGGAAGTGATCAACTTCATGATCACTCAAGGGCGCGGACTGGTCTGCCTGCCGATTACGGCGGAGCGAGCAGAGGAACTGGATTTGCAGCCGATGGTGGCGCAAAATACCGATAACCACGGGACGGCCTTTACCGTCTCCATCGACCATAAGGATACGACGACAGGAATCTCGGCCTATGAGCGTTCCTTGACGGTTAAGGCCATCATGGATCCGAACGCCAAGGCTGCGGACTTCCGCCGGCCGGGCCATATGTTCCCGCTGATTGCCAAAAAGGGGGGCGTGCTGCGGCGCGCCGGTCATACGGAAGCGGCGGTCGACTTGGCCCGGATGTGCGGCGCCTATCCGGCCGGCGTGATCTGTGAGGTCATCAAGGAAGACGGAACCATGGCTAGGTTGCCGGATTTGGTGGAAATCGCCAAAACCTATGACCTTAAATTGATCAGCGTCAAGGACCTGATCCATTACCGCAATGAAAAGGAGAAGCTGGTCACGCGCGAGGTCGAGGTGCGCATGCCAACCGATTACGGTGAATTCCGCGCCGTGGCCTACACGAATGATGTCGATAACAAAGAACATGTCGCACTGGTCAAAGGCGAGATCGACGGCGATGAGCCGGTGCTGGTGCGGGTGCATTCCGAGTGCTTGACCGGAGACGTGTTCCACTCCCACCGGTGTGACTGCGGACCGCAGTTCGAAGCGGCACTGCGGCAGATTGAGGAAGCCGGCAGAGGGGTGCTGCTCTATATGCGCCAGGAAGGCCGGGGGATCGGCTTAATCAACAAGCTGAAGGCGTATAAGCTGCAGGAACAAGGCTTTGACACGGTTGACGCCAACCTGAAGCTCGGATTTCCCGCCGATCTGCGCGATTATGGAATCGGAGCGCAAATTCTCAAAGACCTGGGTGTCCGCCAAATCCGTCTGATGACGAATAATCCGCGGAAGATCAAAGGTTTAGAAGGATACGGTCTGGAGGTAGTTGAACGCGTGCCGATTCAAATGAAAGAAAACGCGGATAACACCAAGTATCTGCATACCAAACAAGCCAAGTTGGGGCATTTGCTCAAATTTGATGATTTGGAACAGGATGAATCCTCCCGCGTCTAAGGGCGTATCTGCAAAAACGATATTATCCACTATCCCACTTATAGAAAGGTTTGATGATTCATGGCAAACGTATTTGAAGGACATTTAGTATCGGAAGGGTTAAAATATGCGATCGTGGTCGGGCGTTTTAACGAGTTCATTACAAGCAAGCTGCTCTCCGGAGCTTTGGATGCCTTGAAACGCCACGGGGCCAAAGAGGAAGAAATAAACGTGGCTTGGGTGCCCGGCGCTTTTGAAATCCCGTTCGCCGCGCAAAAGCTGGCCGAAAGCGGCAAATATGACGCGGTCATCACGCTTGGCACGGTCATCCGCGGTTCAACCACGCATTATGATTATGTCTGCAACGAAGTCGCCAAAGGAGTGGCGGCCGTTGGCCTCAAAACCGGCGTGCCGACGATCTTCGGCGTCGTGACGACCGAGAATATCGAACAAGCGATCGAACGCGCTGGGACCAAAGCCGGAAACAAAGGCTGGGATGCAGCGATGGCGGCAATCGAGATGGCGAACTTGACGAAACAGTTGAAATAGTGCTTATCTTAATGTAGTACCTCTGATTCGTTGGGGTACTACATTTTTCTTTTGCAACAAACGTTTTTTAAGGTAAACTAATCTACATATATGTTTGGTTACGGGTGGAGGATGTTCATTGACGACAGTAACGTACAAGCTGGAATCCTTCGAGGGTCCGCTGGATTTGCTATTGCACTTAATTGATAAAGCGGAGATCGATATTCATCAGATCTCGATTAGCGAGATCACCGATCAGTACCTCGAATATCTACAGGACATGCAGGAGCTGGAGCTGGAGGTGACCAGTGAGTTTCTGGTCATGGCGGCTACGCTGCTGTCGATCAAAAGCAAACAACTGCTGCCCAAACCACCTGTCATCGAATTGGATGATGAATTCGATTATTTGCTGGAGGATGAGGAGGACCCAAGGGACGAGTTGATTCGAAAGCTGATCGAATATCGGAAATATAAAGGAATCGCTGAACATTTGCATGAACGCGAATGGGAGCGCAGTTTGATTTTCTCCAAAGAACCGGAGGATTTAACGCCTTTTATGCCGGAAGTGCAGGAGAATCCGGTAAAGGGTCTGCACGCCGCCGACTTGATCGCCGTCTTTCAGAAGGCGATTCGTAGGGCTGCCAAGCGCAATACCGTAGCCCGAATTCACCGTGACGAGATTTCCGTCAAGGATCGGATCAAAGAAGTGGTTGGCGCGCTCCAACAGGCTGGTAAGGGGGGACGGTTGCTATTTTCTAAGCTGCTGCATCCCGAAATGTATCGACATGAAATCGTGGTCACGTTTCTTGCGGTGCTGGAACTGATGAAGATGAAGCAGATCGTCTGCTATCAAAACAAGCTGTTCGATGACATCGTTATGGAGTGGAGAGGGGAAGGAAAGATCGATGAATTTTCAGGAATTGAAGTCGATTATTGAGGGGCTGTTGTTTTTGGCCGGCGAAGAGGGCTTGAGCCTGAAGCAGCTGGCCGAAGTAACGGAACAGCGGCAGGAGGTGATTTCGGATGCCTTGCTCGATATGAAAACGTCATTCGAGCGAGCCGGCCGAGGGCTGCAAATCGTGCAGATTGCCGGCAGCTACCAGCTGGCGACGCTTCCGGAGCACGCCCCTTATTTCGAACGTTTGGCTTATTCGCCCTCGCGTTCAACCTTATCCCAAGCTGCACTCGAGACGTTATCGATCATTGCGTACCGACAGCCCATTACCCGGGTTGAAATCGAGGAGATCCGAGGGGTCAAGTCTGAGCGAGCTATCCATTCGTTGGTGAACAAGGATTTGATCGAGGAAGTTGGCCGCGCCGAAGCGATTGGGCGTCCCATTCTATATGGCACCACAAAGGCGTTCCTTGATTATTTTGGGCTAGCCAATTTGAAGGATCTGCCGGATATGGCCGATTTCGAGAGTACGGAACAGCTGGAGGAAGAAACACAGCTTCTATTTCAACGGTTGGAAGAACAACAGTTGACCTTCGACGATGTCAACAGCGACGAAGCAGGAGCGCAGCCGGAAAAGCGCCAGGATCCGGAAAACGAGAACTAAACGTGAATCTATGTAATCCAAACCGCCGGAGGAAGCTTCGGTGGTTTTTTGCGCTTAGTTGCTGCTTCATGCCGCATACCGACGAATTTTTTCCTTTTGGGCAAGCCATACTACGAGGGAGAATTTTTATCTGATAGGTATGGAGGGCTTTCCCGTGTGGATTTGGCTCGGAGGCATCCTGATCCTGCTGCTGCTTATAGCCGCCTTGATTTTGCTGTCTACAATCACGCTCCATTTGACCCTGCGTAAGAAGAATCGGGACGATACAATCCTGCTGGATGTCACGATGCTCTATGGCTTTGTTCGCATGCATTACCAAGTGCCTTCCGTAAGGTTGAAGAACTGGCGTGAAGGCCTGCAGATCGAGAAGGATCGGCCCGAAAACGTATTGCAAAAGGAGTCTTCCAGTGTTGACCAAAAAGTAAACAAGGACATAATCCATCAATGGATGGAGGAGTTCGACCGGATGCTTAAGGCGACCAGCGGGTTTCGGGTTTGGCTTCGGGCCACGCTCCGCCGCGTTTCGTTCCGCCAGTTGGAATGGTCGACGAATGTCGGTTTACAGGATGCAGCCCATACCGCAACATTGACCGGGGCCTTATGGGGGGTCAAAGGCACAATCGTGGGTTGGCTTAGCCATCGCATTCGATTAACGCAAAGACCCAAGCTATTCGTCGTCCCCGTATTTGGGGGAACGCCGTTATTTTCCACGGAATTTCGCTGCATAGCGCAAATTCGCTGCGGTTATGCTATATATGCTGGACTGGTACTTATAGTTCGCGTGCTAAAAGTGAAGGGAGGAGTGAAAAAATGGCTGACCATCCTATTCAAGGATTAATGCAAACCGCCATGGAAAACATCAAGGATATGGTTGATGTTAACACGATTGTGGGCGAGCCGGTCGAAACGCCGGACGGTAGCGTGATTCTGCCGATCAGCCGCGTCGGGTTCGGTTTTGCCGCAGGGGGTAGTGATTTTAATATCGAGGACGGCCAAGATAAATCGGCCTCAGGTTCGACCGAGCACGGCAAAGCCCGTCCGTTCGGTGGCGGTAGCGGCGGCGGGGTTTCGATTAATCCAATCGCTTTCCTTGTCGTTGGAAAACCTGGGGTGCACATTGTACCCTTGGATAACCAGACACATCTGGTCGAGAAGATCATCGATTCGGTCCCTGGTGTCATCGACAAAATCCAGTCCATGTTCCCGAATCAATCTGGAACTGCAGATCCCTCGATGGCAACGGCGCATGTAGCTCAGAATGCGATGCAGGAATCGGCTGCAAGAACCGGCATCAACCCGTTCACCTAACCACCTTTCGACCGTTGATCCTTTCCGGACTTCCGGGAGGGGTCTTTTTCTTGATTCCAGGTGGGACATACTCTCTTGGATCATCGCATATAAGTTAAACAAGTACTCGCAACAGTACCTGTTACCGGAGGAATCAGCTTATGAGGAAAATCACACCTGGCCGCAGCTATCGTACCTTTTGCAGTTTCTTGGCCGCCATCCTGTTGTTGGGTTGGCTAAACCCGCAGGCGGTACAAGCCACTCCTACCGCGCCATCGATTCATGCCCAAGCCGCCGCGGTCATTGACGTAACTTCGGGCCGCCTGCTTTACAGTTTGCGCGGGGACGAGACGCTACCGATCGCCAGCCTGACCAAAATTATGACCGCTATTGTCGCCATCGAGCATGGCAAGATATCGGATACGGTTACGGTCGGAAGAAACGCTTTTGCTAAGGAAGGTTCGTCTATTTATCTCCATATGGGGGAAGAAATGAGCCTGGAAAATATGCTGTACGGCCTCATGCTTCGTTCGGGCAATGATGCGGCCACGGCGATTGCCGAGCACGTCGGCGGCTCCGAAGAGGGCTTCGTCTACTTGATGAACGAGAAAGCCAAGATGCTTGGTCTGATGCATACCCACTTCCAGAATCCACATGGTTTGGATGCCAAAGGCCATTACTCAACGGCCAACGATTTGGCCAAGCTGACAAGCTATGCACTGAAAAACCAGCAGTTTAAAGAGATCGTCCGAACCCCCAGCAAAACCGCACCGAATCCCAATGATCCTTGGGATTATAAATGGTTGAATAAGAACAAGATGTTGCGTTTCTACGACGGGGCCGACGGCGTCAAAACCGGATATACCAAAATCGCCAAACGATGCCTGGTGAGCTCCGCGACCCGTGGCGGACAGCAAATCGCGGTCGTCACGTTAAATGACGGGGATGATTGGAATGACCACCGGAAGTTGCTGGATTATGGTTTTGCCAACTATCCGTTGACAACCCTGATCGGAGAGGGGCAGGAAATTGAGCAAGGCCTGATCACTGGGGCAGAATTTAAGTATGCGTTGGCGACGGAAGAAGCCAGCCACATCGAAAGAAGGCTGAAGCTAACTGCAGCGCGCACGGGTTCATTTGGATACCGCGGGAAAATTAGCGTTCTCTTGAATGGGGAAGAAATCGGCACGGTACCGGTCTACGATAAAATCAGCTATCGTCCATCCGGATCAGGAGAAGGAAGTGAGCCGAGAGCAGGTGGGGCCTTTGGTTCCGCTTCAGATCGTAAGCTCATCCGGCTACCTTCCGATTGGTCGGGTGCATTTAAAAAGGTGCTGCAATCCCTACTGTTTGACGTTCAATAGCAGAGGGAGCAGGACAGGGTTATGGAGGGGAAAAGATGGTCAACAAAATATGGCTTGCGCTCATTTTGATCGGTTTTTTGTTCGCTGCGATCAAAGGGGATATCGGCACTGTGACACAAGCAGCGTTTGATGGGGCGGCGACCGGCGTGACCGTATGCTTTGGTTTAATCAGCGTTCTAGTATTCTGGCTTGGCATCATGCGTCTAGCGGAGGATTCCGGCCTCGTCAAGGCCATCTCCAAGCTGCTCGGGCCGGTCGTCGCTTATCTGTTCCCCGACGTGCCGAAGAATCATCCGGCCATGGGATATATTTTATCGAACATGAGCGCGAATTTGCTGGGACTGGGAAATGCAGCAACGCCTATGGGAATCCGCGCGATGCAGGAGCTTCAAGAATTGAATCCGGATAAACAAACGGCATCCCCGGCAATGTGTACACTACTTGCCCTGAACACGGCCAGCATTACGCTCATCCCAACGACGCTCATTGCCATCCGCATCAACTTTCAATCGGCGAATCCGGCGGAAATCGTGGGTTCTACCCTGCTCGCGACCGCAATCGCCACGATGGCGGCCATTGTAGCCGACCGATGGTATCGCAGGCATAGCACCCATCGCACCCCGCCACAGGCCACAGCGCCGCCCAATATCTCATTGAAAGGGTGAGGCACTTTGCTGGACTGGATTAACCTTGTCTCTGCATGGGCGGTACCGGTCATGATCGCATTTATTCCGCTTTATGCTTATTTCAAAAAAGTGCCGGTCTACGAATCGTTCGTGGACGGGGCTAAGGATGGCTTCTCAACCGCCATTGGCATTATCCCGCATTTGGTGGGCATGATGGTGGCGATCAGCGTGTTCCGCGCTTCGGGGGCGCTGGATTTCTTCGTCGGGTGGATGGCTCCCATGCTGTCTTGGCTGAAGGTTCCACCGGAAGTGCTGCCGCTCGGTTTCCTCCGGCCTTTGACGGGGACGGGCTCGCTTGCGTTTACAACTGACCTGATCAAAACTTACGGACCGGATTCGATGATCGGCCGCATTGCATCTACGATTCAAGGCAGTACCGATACGACATTATACGTATTGACGGTTTATTTCGGCGCCGTAGGTATTCGGAACGGCCGTTACGCTTTAAAGGTTGGATTATTCTCGGATATTGTCGGCTTTGTCGCAGCGATCGCCGTTTGTCTGCTCTTATTCGGATAACTTATACATATTGACGGGTTAGTGTAAACCGCCCTGCAGCTGTCTAGCTGTCGCGGCGGTTTTTGCTGTTTCTCCTGCGGCTATTGTGATTTTGTCTTTCGGTGGGTATCATGTGTATGAGGTGACTTAGCGAAAATGGAGAGATTACAGAAAATATTAGCCGCCGCAGGTGTGGCATCCCGTCGCAAATGTGAGGAATTGATTCAGAGCGGCAAAGTTCAGGTGAACGGAGAAACCGTCACGACATTAGGCACGAAGGCCGATCCGGCCGTGGACGTCATTACCGTCGAGGGCAAGACCATCGGTACAGAGAAGAAGCTGTACCTTATGTTCAACAAACCGAAAGGCGTCATCACGAGCGCTTCCGATCCCCAAGGCCGTAAAATCGTCACCGACTATTTAAAAGGAATCACAGAGCGGGTTTATCCAGTAGGCCGGCTTGATTATGATACTGAAGGACTGCTGCTACTAACGAATGACGGTGAGTTTGCTCACCTTCTGACGCATCCAAAGCACCATGTATCGAAGACTTATCACGCAACGGTTAAAGGAGTGCCGCATGGCTCGGCACTGGACAAGCTGAAGCAAGGCGTGATGCTGGAGGACGGGATAACGGCCCCGGCAGAGGTGGAATACCAGGACATCGATCCGGAAGGGAAGTTCTCGACCATCTCCATCACGATTCATGAAGGCAGAAACCGCCAAGTGCGCCGTATGTTTGAGGCGATCTCGCACCCTGTGACGAAGCTGAAGCGCATTTCCTTCGGCGATTTGTACCTCGGTAACCTGAAGCGCGGCATGTACCGTCACTTGACGAAAGAAGAGGTTGAAAGCCTCTATAAACAAGCCCGCACTACCACACTCCCCACACCAAAGCGCTAGAAAATGCGGTGAAAGGGAGGCGAGAGGCAACAGGTGGGACGATTCTGAAAAAGCGAAGCGCCAAGGCCCGGTAAATTGAACGGACACGGAAAGTGGCAAAAGTGGAAAATGATTCTGAAGAAGCGAAGCGTTCGCCTTTGTGAGCGGAATTCTACCTTGAAATCATATGATATAGAATTCCGCGAGCAACAGCGATCGTAAGAACATTTTACCCGGCTGCCCCAGTCGTAGCCAAACCATTCGTTCAAGTCATTCTAGGCCCATAAGCGATAGCATGTTCGCAGGAATCGTTCACCTTACTGCCATTCCCCCACATTTTCTCCTCATTTCAAGCGCGTCACATAATATTCATATTTCCCCGGGCTGAAACTGCGACGAATTTCGTTATAATGTTCATAGAGTGTTCACGATTTGTTCAACACTTATGATTATTGTCATAGAAAGGAAGTTAACTATGGGGAAAGCGAGACGGCCGATCCAAATCGTCATCTTGCTGCTGATCGTCGTGCTGGGCGGCTATGCCATCGGGACCGCAGTGTCCGGCGGCGAAGCGGATAAACCCAAGCAGGGGGGTAAACCGCCGGCTTTTAAGCTGCTCGGTTTGGATGGACAGGTACATACGTTGGATGATTACAAAGGCCAAGCGGTCGTCCTGAACTTCTGGGCTACCTGGTGCACCTATTGCGTGAAAGAGATGCCAGCATTGCAAGCTCAGGCGGAAAAATGGCGCGATCAAGGCGTCGTCGTATTGGGGATCAATACGGGCGAGGATGAGATGACCGTGCAAAATTTCATTAAGCAAACGGGCGTGGATTTTCCCATTTTATTTGATTCCGATAATACCACGACGCGCGATTATGGGATTGTACCGATGCCAACAACGTTCTTTATCGGAAAGAACGGCAAAATCTCCTCCATTCATCAAGGCGAGCTGAACTTGGACACGTTGGATGACCAAATCAAGCAACTGCTGGATCTTTGACGACGAGAGGAGGGCATAATCGGTGATCCAAAATACAAAATGCGAATGCGGCCACCAAAATCGGGTGGGAACCGTGTTATGCGAAGCTTGCGGCAAACCGCTGTTTGAGGATGAGCAGCCGGGCGGGCTGCTGGAGATGCGATATGACGGGGTCGCCCGACGTTCGCAGCGAGCCAACCCCAATATGATCGATCGGGTTTGGAATTTCTTCTCCTCCGTGAAAGTTGCCATTTACCTGATCATCATTACGCTGATCGGTGCTATGTTCGGCACGATCTTCGAACAAGAGAGCAACTTTATTAATTTCGATCCGTCCACTTTTTACAAAAACAAATACGGCACGATCGGCGAAATTTATTATCGACTGGGTTTATCCCATACGTATGAATCCTGGTGGTTTACGCTGCTTCTGGTGATGATCGGCGCTTCGCTGGTGATCTGCAGCCTGGATCGCGTGCTTCCGTTGTACAAAGCGCTTTCAAAGCAAAAAGTACGCAAGCACCGGGAATTCCTCACCCGTCAGAAAATCGTTTACCAAGGGGAGATCGGCGAAGAAGGTGCCGACTGGGTCCAGCATGCCGTTCAGCCTCTACGTAAGAAGCACTATCGTGTTCATACGGAGGGCAGTGCCCTGCTGGCGGAGAAACAGCGATTCAGCCGCTGGGGCCCTTATATCATTCATATCGGGCTGATCGTTTTTCTACTGGCCGTCTTATTTCGCGGGTTGCCGGGTCTTCACATGGACAAACATTACTGGTTCCCTGAGGGAGAAATTACGCGGATACCGGAAACGAACCTGTTTATTAAAAACGAGAAGTTTACGGTGGAGTATTATAGTGAGGACGAAATGTCCGAAGATTTCAAAGCTAGGGGCAAAGTCGTCCCCAAGTTGTTTGAGACGCAGGCAGTCCTCTATGAATGCACGGCCGATTGCGATGATCCTTCCAAAAAGCCGCAGCTCCGGGAAGTGGAACGTCACGCGATCCGGGTGAACGATCCGCTCAGTTACAAAGGACTCCAAGCTTATCAGTTCGACTTCGATCTTACGCCGAAGCTGAGATCCGTGCAGCCGGCTTTAGTGAATGCCAAAACCGGGGAATCGTATGGCAAATTCAAATTAGATATGAGAAATCCCCAACGCGAGGTTGAGGTGGGGCCATATCGGCTTACGCTGCTAAACAAATATATGGATTTTTCCCTGAACGACCAGGGGCAGCCGGTCTCCATCTCCGGTGAGCCCAACGCGCCTGCCTTTTTGTTCTTGATCGAAGGACCGGATCTTCCTGAACAAGGCGCGCAGTATATTTACTTTCCCAAGCAGATCGACAAGGAGCGGTTTCAGCAGGATGCCATCAACCAACAACTCGGCGGTGTGCAAACGAAGCTGCAGCTCGATGTCCTTGGCATGGAGGACGTGGATTTTGTCGGAGCGTCCAGTTACCTGAACATCCGGATCGACCGGGCAATGCCTTTCGTTTGGTTGGGGCTCGGAATCGTGATGCTTGGGCTGATCTTAGGGTTTTACTGGCAGCATCGCCGAATTTGGCTGCGGGTGGACGGCCGACAGCTGACGCTGGGCGGACACACGACGAAGAACTGGTTCGGTATGCGCCGTGAAGTTTCCGGGTTCCTTCATACGATGGGCTTGGAAGCAGATGAGAAGTCTTTGGAAAACGGGGGGAAACGTCCATGAACTTTCTGGAAATCAGTAGAGTCGCATTTATGTCGGCCTTTTTGCTTTATTGCGCAGCTTTCATTTGTTATGTAGTGGCCGTAACGGGAAAAACTTGGCGCAATCGCGACCCGGAGCGCCATGAGGCGAAATGGGGGCGTATTTCGTTTAGCATCTCTTCGCTTGGCTTGCTGTCGCATCTGGTTTATTGCGGTACTCGCTGGGCTTACAGCGGACACGTGCCGGTCAGCAATATGTACGAATTCATGTCGTTTTTGTCGATGATGATTATGGTGGCCTTCACCGTCGTCTTTGTCATTTACCGCAAGATTCTACTTGGAGTGTTCGCGCTCCCGCTGGCTATTCTTATTATGGCTTATGCTGCCGTATTCCCGCAGGATGTGCAGCCGTTGATTCCGTCGTTGCGCTCGATTTGGCTCTATATCCACGTAACGCTGGCGGCCACGGGAGAATCGTTTTTTGCCGTCGGCTTTATCGCCGGATTGATGTACCTTTTGCGCGCGGTGGATTTCACTGCCACTGACCGGCCAGGCCGGCGGCAAAAATGGTGGGTTGAATTTACGCTTTTTTCTATTATTATAGTATTGGGCTTTATTGTTTCCGTATTCGCCTTTCGGGCAGCCGGATATGAAGCCGTATTCGTACAAAATCAGACAACGATTGACAGCCAAGTAGAGCAAGATAGTACAATAGAAGATAAAGTAATCTATAATCTGCCGCCGATTGTGGGTCCGCACCAAAGCGAACCGGAGCAAATCCAGCCGTTCCTCGGCATGAACAAACCGTTATTCGATGCGCCTGCCTGGATGCGGGGGGATACGGCCGGCCGTAAACTGAACACGGTAATTTGGGCTATACTAACAGGTACCGTACTTTATTTGCTGCTCCGGTTGATCCTTCGTAAATCGCTGGGCTCGGCACTGTCGCCGGCGCTTCGGGCGATTGATCCGGATGATCTGGATGAGATCAGCTACCGGGCAATCGCGATCGGGTTTCCGATCTTTACTTTAGGCGCGCTCATATTTGCCATGATTTGGGCGCAGCAAGCCTGGGGCAGATTCTGGGGATGGGATCCGAAAGAGGTATGGGCGCTGATTACCTGGTTGTTTTACAGCGCTTATCTGCATTTGCGCTTATCGCGCGGGTTCCAGGGGCGTAAGGCCTCGTGGCTGGCCGTCTTAGGATTTCTGGTCGTGATGTTTACGCTCGTAGGGGTGAATCTGATCATAGCGGGTCTACACTCCTATGCGGGTACCGATTAAACAAGCAAGAAGACCATATGGACTGCTCAACTGATTGGGTAAGATGATGAAGGGGTTGTTGTTAATGTCAGATCAAGCAAACCGCATTCTGGTAGTCGATGACGAGGAGCGGATTCGCCGGCTGCTGAAGATGTACTTGGAAAAAGAAGGCTACGAAATCGATGAAGCCGAGGACGGGGAGACCGCCCTGAAAATGGCGACCGCCGGCGACTATGGTTTGATTCTGCTCGACGTCATGCTGCCGGGCATTGACGGCGTCGAGGTCTGTAACCGTTTGAGACAAGTCAAGGCAACGCCGGTGCTGATGCTGACGGCCAAGGGCGAGGAAATCAACCGCGTGCAGGGCTTTGAGGTCGGAGCGGACGATTACGTCGTGAAGCCGTTCAGCCCTCGTGAGGTCATCTACCGGGTCAAAGCGATTATGCGTCGCGCTTCGGCAACGGCGTATTTGACCAAAGAAAGCGGGACTAGCAACAATATCGTGTTCCCTCATCTTGTCATTGAGCATGACGCTCATCGGGTGACGGCTAGCGGCCAAGAGGTCAGCTTGACCCCGAAAGAATATGAGCTGCTTCATTATCTGGCGGTTTCACCGGATAAAGTATTTTCTCGGGAGGAACTGTTGAAGGACGTTTGGAATTACGAATTTTTCGGTGATTTGCGTACGGTCGATACTCATGTCAAACGGCTGCGCGAGAAGCTGAATAAGGTGTCACCGGAATCCGCCGCAATGATCACCACGGTGTGGGGCGTCGGTTACAAGCTGGAGGTTTCGAAGTAAGTGAACTTCTGGAGAACGCTCGTCGGTAAACTGTGGATTACGATCATTTGTTTGGTGGCCTGTGTCCTGATGCTGATGGGGCTCTTCCTGCTGCCCTATATCGATACGAATTTTACAAACTCCGGAGCGGTCAAACGATTATTTGTGATCGTTTCGATGATCGGATTTTCGCTCACAACGTTTTTTGCGCTGTTTCTCTTCACCAAGATCACTCAACCCATGCAGCAGTTGATTCAGGCTGCGGATTCGATTCGCAAAGGCAAGTATGAAACCCGCCTTTCTCTTCGCACGAGTGACGAAATCGGCGAACTCGCGATTACGTTTAATCATATGGCGGAGGAACTGGAGAATACGATCCGCAGCTTGAAGCATGAGAAAGAGCATCTATCCAGCGTGCTGCGCAGTATGAACGATGCCGTGATCACTTTGGATCGGGAGGGTTACGTGATTTTGACCAATCCGCCGGGCGATCGCATTCTGCAGATGTGGGGGGATCTGATCGAGGAAGAAGACGAGGGAGAGATTCTGCGGCCTGCACCAACGGGTGAAGGGCAGGTTGTGCCTCAGCCGCTGCTTCCGATGTTCCGCCGGTTGCTGGATCAAGAAAGCGACCAGAAGATGAACGTGCACGTCATGAAAGGCGTTTGGTCCGTACATATGGCCCCTCTGTCTTCAGACGGCGAAGTCCGCGGGGCGGTTGCCGTTCTTCGCGATGTAACGGAAGAGGTAAGTCTGGAGAAGATGCGCCGCGATTTCGTAGCGAACGTCTCTCACGAAATTCGGACGCCACTCTCGATGATGCAGGGCTATAGCGAAGCGCTGCTGGATGGGATGGCTTCTTCCCCGGAAGAGAGTGCAGAGCTCGCACAGGTGATCTATGACGAGTCGCTGCGGATGGGGCGGCTAGTCCGCGACCTGTTGGACTTAGCCCGCATGGAGGCAGGACATACGGACATGGTGATGCGCCAGATCGATTTTCGCGAATTGGCTGAACGGGTGTACCGTAAATTTCAAGTGCGAGCCAAGGAGAACGGTGTTGAACTCGCGCTGGAGCTGGAAGAAGGCGAGCTGAAGCTGCAAGCTGATGAAGATCGGCTGGAGCAGGTGCTGACGAACCTGCTGGACAATGCTTTCCGGCATACGCCGGAGGGAGGCAGAGTAACCGTGACGGCGGGGATGAAGCCAAATGGGCAAGGGAAGCAGCTTCACGCGACGATTACGGATACCGGTTTCGGCATTCCTAGCGATGATTTACGCTTTATCTTTGATCGCTTTTATAAAGCGGACAAAGCTCGTGTTCGCGGGGAGAACGGCGGTACGGGATTGGGGCTATCGATCGTCAAAAATATCATCGACGCTCATCATGGCTCGATCTGGGCCGATAGCGAGATTGGCAAAGGGACCGCTTTTCATTTCATGCTTCCTGTCGAATAGAGACAAACCACGTAATCACAAAAAAACATCCTTCGCGAAGAAGGATGTTTTTTTGTTGAATGCCGCAGATAAATCTTGTTCATCGTGGAACATTGATCTCCAATTGAGGGGTTAAGCAAAGATGATATGCTGCGCTTTATTCAGTTCGGGAAGTTTCGTCAATTCGTCTAATACATCTTTGGTAACCTCTTTGTCTACGGTAAGCACCATGATGGCCTCGCCACCGATCAATTTACGTCCCACCTGCATGGAAGCGATGTTGACGTCGTTCTTCCCAAGCAGTGTGCCGACATGTCCGATGATGCCCGGCTTATCGTTATGGGAGATAAAGATCAGATGACCTTCCGGTGCAACGTCTACCGGGAATTTATCAATCTGTACGATCCGTGCGCCATACCCGTTCAGCAGTGTTCCGGCGACTCGGCGCTCCGCACCGTCCTGCCCTTTAAGCGTAACAGAAATCAAATTGGTAAAGCCTTTAGTGGCCGAAGCCTGCGATACAACGACGTTGATGTCACGGACTTTCGCCAGATGCATCGAGTTGACGATATTGACGTCTCCGGCAAAATGACGGGACAACACCCCTTTAATAATGTAACGGGTGAGGGGTTGCGTATCAACTTCTGCCAGATCCCCGGCATAATCGACATGGATTTCCTTCACGGCCTGATTGTTCAACTGGGACAAGAAGATCCCGATTTTCTCGCCAAGACCGAAGTAGGGCTGCAGTTTATTCATGACGCTGGCCGCTACTGGCGGCATATTAACAGCATTTTTGAACGGTTCGTTACGCAGGATGTGAAGAACCTGTTCCGAGACGTCGATTGCCACGTTCTCTTGGGCTTCCACAGTGGAGGCGCCAAGGTGAGGGGTTACGATGATTTTTGGGTTGTTGAGGAACGGGTGATCGGCTTCCGGCGGTTCTTTCTCGAACACGTCGAAGGCAGCTCCTGCGACGATACCTTGATCGATCGCTTCAACCAGCGCCAACTCGTCAATAACGCCGCCACGGGCGCAGTTGACGATGCGCATGCCTTTCTTCATGACCTCAAACTGCGGACGGGCGATCATGTGCTTCGTTTCAGGTGTCAATGGCGTATGGACGGTGATGAAGTCGGCATTACGGATAATATCGTCCACGGTGGCCAGCTTCACGCCTAGCTTCTCGGCCCGATCTTCGGTAAGGAACGGATCATACCCGAGAATATCCATTCCAAATGCTTTGGCCCGTTTCGCAACCTCGCTGCCGATGCGGCCCATACCTAACACGCCCAACGTTTTGTTGCGAAGCTCCACGCCGAGGAATTTGCGATCCCATTCGCCGTTTACCGTTTTGGCGTAGGCTTGAGGAATATGGCGGGCTAGCGCCATCATCATCGCAAAGGCATGCTCGCATGTCGTAATCGTATTGCCGTCTGGAGCGTTAATGACGATAATCCCGCGTGTCGTTGCGGCCTCCAGATTGATGTTGTCGACCCCGACACCAGCGCGGCCGATGACTTTCAAGCGGGTCCCGGCTTCCATGATTTTTTCGGTTACTTTCGTTTGGCTACGGACCAGAAGACCGTCATATTGCGGAATGATCTGCACCAATTCGTCTTCGCTGAGACCTGGTTTTTTGTCGACCTCAACGTCGGCTGCATCCATCAGTTGTTGGATTCCCAAATCGCTGATCGGATCCGATACTAACACTTTAAACATGATTATTGACCCTCCTAAAAGTTTTATATAGCAAGGCCTCCTCGAAAGTGATCTTGCATCGCTTTCTTCGGAAGCATAAGCTGACGGGATTCAAAAACGAGTTCCTTCGTTGACGCTGTGTCTTATCACCGCGCAAAAGAGCGGAGGTACCCGATAACGCAAATTCGCCTCCATGCCACGTTAAACTTACTTGATACATCAAAAAAACTCCCAATCCGCACACTACTTCCGTAGTAAGGGACGAGAGTTGTTCGTGGTACCACCCTAATTCGCTGCACCTTTGCAGGTAAGCAGCCTCAGTTGTCATTGCTGACAGAACGGTAACGGGTTCACCGGCTGCGCCTACTCAGGATTCAACGCAGCGACTCGGGAGCGCTAAAGCATTCGTTCCGCTACCGGTTTGCAGCACCACCGGCTCTCTGGAAGCTTTCCGAATCCTTTTTTCCTTCAACGTGTTTCATGAAATGTAATTTTTCATAATGTAACACGGTCCCCGGCAAGGTGTCAACACTAACCTGAACATTTTTACAAAGTTAGGCGTTTGTCGTTCGGATTTTGACCAAACTTGAATCCGCCTAGAATTTTGGTTATGATTTTACTAATGTCGAAAAGCGTCTGATTCCGACGACCCGGCCTGCGGTTTAATCCTCCGTAAAGAACGGTAGCTCCGGCAGAGATTCGGATGCATAATACGTTGATTTCCATTTCGCGAATTCCTTATTCTTAACGGCATCCGTTTCTGTTAAAACCTTAACGATCGATGCTACGGAGGTCAGTTTAAGAGCGTCGGACTTTCCGCTACTGATCAACTGATCGATTTTGGAGGTAAGATCCTGCGGCAGATAGGATACATAAAGTTGCTCATTCACCATCATATCGGTGATTGCTTTGTTCTTCACAGCGAGCGAATAGCCGGACCATTCCTTAGTGCTGATGTTATTCTTGTAAGTATAATCGGCCGGAATGCCGTTTTTGGTTTTAGCGGTCCATTTCAGGATCGAGGAATAATATTTCTTTTGCGCCTGCAGGCCAAAGCTTTTCGCGCTTACCGTGAATTCGTCCTGGGTGACCGCTTTGGCTAGCTCCGCGCCTTTTTTGCTTCCTGCCTTTGCCTTGACTTGGTCGATGCTGTCCGAGAACAGCTTCAGGCTTTTTAAATAGTCGGTCTGAGCCTCCTTAAGTAATGGCGAGGAATCCGCAATGGATTGGGCGGCAATTTGCTCGTAACCGGCTTTCGCCTTTTCGCGGATTTCCTTCATTGCGTCTGCTGAGACCGACTTCGAGGTACTGCGGGACATTTCATCGACCAGCGTGAGATAATCCTCTTTGAATTGCTGGTATGGTTGGAACACCACGTAGTAGAACGTGACCAAATCCTGTTGCTGATAGGAGTTTTCGTTTTCTTCTCCAGGTGGGGCGGTTTGTAGATAGGCATATTTAGCTTCCGTCTTGTCGATGCCGATATTGAGTCCTAGAAAGAAGGTCCCAAACGCGATAATCAGCGTGGCGAGAAAACCAAGCAAAAACAGCATTTCGAATTTGGCATTATTTTTACGAATCATGAGGATGCTCCTTACCATATTGAATTGAATGCGCTAGAATATTATAAAGGACAGGGTTTGACAAAAACTATGAAAAAGTTCAAATTACGCGACGTAAAAATTCAAAAAGTCGACCCCGGTCAGCTTAACGATCGTTTGCTGCTTATTAATTTGTATCTAACGCAAGGACTTACTTTGTTTATCGGTCTGGTCATCCTTATTTTTCAGAAAAGAAACCCGATTCACCTGTTCGATTTTCCGAAAAGTGTCGAATTTTTGTACTGGGGGGCGGGGTTGGCAGCGGTGATGTTTGTTGCGGACATGCTGTTGTCTCGGTTCATCTCCGAGGAAAGCATGGATGATGGAGGCATTAATTCACTGCTCTTTCGCAACCGTCCGATCTGGCATATCGCCGTGATCTCGGCGATCGTAGCGATTTGCGAGGAATTGTTGTTTCGTGGGGCGATTCAGAATGGCATCGGCCCGTACTGGACGAGTATCTTGTTCGCCGCGATTCATGTCCGGTATTTGCGGCACTGGATTCCAACGGCATGGGTGTTCGCAAGCAGCTACGGTCTAGGGTTCATCTATTTGCAAACGGGGACGCTTTGGGCGCCGATCCTATGTCACTTCCTGATCGATTTGGTATCAGGTTTGGTGATCAAATTTCGGAGGGAGTCATGAACGAACATTTAAGCCGAATGGACCGTTACGGTCAGCCAAATCGAGTGAAGCGCAGCTCCTCCACATCATGGAACCTTTCCTCCGGAGTGGCAGCGGCCGAGCCTGCACCACCCGAGCCTACACGACCCAAACCTACGGCGACGGTCATCCACGAAAAGGTTATGCCCGATGCTTTTGCGGAGAAGAAGCCGGCGATTGGCGACGAGACAATGGTCCGTCTATTAATTCCGCGCACGGTAGCGCCTGAGGAACGACGGCGGGGAAAAACGACGCTAGCGGCGTCAAAGCCTGAACCGGTGAAGTTGGCTATGGCTGAGAATGGAAAGTTCGAGTCTGCAGCCGTCGCCGCTTTAGCCAAATTAAAGGAACCGATCCCGCAGCATCCGTTCTCTACGTCCTCGGGTTCCGGTTTGTTGGACGAAGCAGAACATCTTGACGAGGGTCAAGAGCATTTGCTTGAAATGACGAGCTTGGAATCGGAACTCGAAATGATGCCGACTCGTAAGGAGCTGTTTCCGTCGCAGCGGTTGAAAATGACTCGTTGGTTTTATAATTCGCTGCTGTACATTTTTGTTATTATTCTCATTTATTTATTATGGTGGGGCGTTAGCGATTCTCCGTGGGGGAAGAATCACGGATTATAAAAACAGGCGAAAAACCGTCAGGAGGGGTCTCCTGACGGTTTATTTTGTTCCTTATTTGGTTCCTCCAGCTTCAGCCTCTACCGGAGCAGGCCCGATACTCCGAGGGTCGACAAATCCGTATCCTTTTTGCTCCAGTTGGGTCAGCAGTTCATCTAGGGCTTCTACGGTCCAGGGGAGCTCGTGCATGAGAATGTTGCTCCCGGCATGAAGCTGCTCTAAAACGTTGGCAATGACCGCATCCGGCTTGTTTTTATTTTTGCTGTCCCAGTCAAGGGAACCGTTGGACCATGTCATGTAAACCAGATCGTTATCGTCTGCGATTTGGTGTGTCGTTTCGTTGCCTGATCCAAATGGCGGCCGGAAAAAACGAGGCGCTTCGCCAGTTGTATCCTTAACGATCTTTTGCACATCCTCGATCTGCTTGCGCATGTTTGCTGCGGATTCCTTCTTTAAGTCAATGTGATCCCAACTGTGGTTCCCGATGATTTGTCCGCGTTCCTTAATCAACTGAAGCAGCTCGGGATGGGCTTTCACGCGGTATCCATTTACGAAGAAAATCGCCTTCGCTTGGTGTTTGTCCAGCGTATCAATCAGTCCGTCAATCATTTCTTTTTCCTTCGGTCCGTCGTCAAACGTAAGCAATACGACCTTCTTCTCAATACTCTCGTCATTTGGAACAACGTTGTAGGCTTTATTAATGTGGTACATCAGTTGGGGTTCGGCCGTTTCGGTAGCTGCATTTTCTGCATTTTGATCCGCCCCTGCGGTCTGGCCGCTTGGATCGGACGAATTTCCTGAGTTTGCATTCTGATCGGTCGTTACTGAGCTGTCAAGCGGGTCGCTTACCTGTCCGGATTCGTTACTCCCCCCAGGCGTCGTCGTCTCCACAGTTGGAATGGCATTTTGGTTGGATGTGGCTTGTTCGTTTTGTGCATCAGTCTGGCCGCATGAGCTAAGAATAAGACAAGCGGCGGCGATGGGCAGGAGTTTCTTGTGGAGCAAAGGAGTCATCTCGCTTTCCTGTATTTATGCCGCATGAGTTTAAGGCAAACCGCGAACACTACAGATGATTTTAACATAACCAAGGAGGTTTTTTACGTGAAATCTTCCTCATTTTTAGGCGGCATATTGGTCGGCGTATTCGCCGCGATGTGGGCTTCCAGACGTAAGCAAAGCCTGATGTCGGTGATGAATGGCGCGGGGTCGGCCCTGAAGTTTGCCAGCATGACCTCAAATCGCCACGAAAGCTCTAACGAGGATCTGTCGGCAGCGCTGAAGACGGAAGGTCCGGCGTCCGAAAATGCAACAAAGGCCAAAGGGGCAAACAACGCCCAGGTGTATCCCAGTTCCGGCACGATATCAGCGGCCGGTTCGAATCATTCGAAGGAATACAGTCTGAAGCAGTTGACCGACTTCATTAAAGGCGATGCCGATGTGCGTCGTGAAGTCGAAGCCATTCTCAAAGAGACCCATACGCCCGTTCCAGGATTGTAAGCCAGACACCGCCGTACCTGCTCAAGAATCATTTTCCATCCCTTGCCCGGGAGCGGAAAATGATTCTTTTTTGGTCTATTTTAAAGCGTGCATTTAGGGGAAATAAGTGATAACATACATACAAAGAACCATTTCCAGCACATTTAACAACAGCTTTCATAATCTGTTGTAACACGGCATAGAGAGAGGAGGATCCTGTATGAAGATCGAAAGACTAGGCCAGGATAAGGTACGGATTTTCCTCACGTTTGACGATTTGAGCGAACGCGGAATACAGAAAGAGGACATGTGGCAGGAGATTCCCAAAGTCCATGACCTGTTCACCGAAATGATGGATCAGGCTTATAACGAAGTGGGCTTTGACGCCACTGGGCCTTTGGCTGTGGAAGTATTCGCACTTCCTGCGCAAGGAATGGTCGTCATCGTAACACGCGGCAAATACGATCACCATCAACACGGGATCGGCTCGCCTTATGAGGATGAACTGCCGGATGAAGTATACGAAATGGAAGTCACGCTGGAGCAAAGCGATACGATCCTGTATTCCTTTGACGATTTCGAAAATTTAATCGAAGCTGCGCATGTACTTAGGACCATGTTACAGAATGCCGGCAGACTGTATAAATATAATGGGAAATGGGTTCTTCAGCTGGAGCCGGAAGAGTTGGAGGAGGGCAAACACCCTGCTCTGATTGCGGTATTAGCTGAGTTTGGCGAAGCAACATCAGTAACTACGGCGATGCTGGAAGAGTACGGGAACTTGATCATGGCCGACCACGCGGTGGACACGATTTGCAGCCACTTCAAACGCCAGGATTAATTCGTACGTATCGCACGAAGGCAGACTCGTGAAACAATATGAGAGAGAGACAAGAAACGGCAAGCGGCCAATAAGGGGGGATAACCGTTGCTCTTTTTCTCGATAGCAAGCGCAGCGGTAGCTCCCGGTATTGCACTGCTAACTTATTTTTATCTCAAGGACAAGTATGATGCAGAACCGCTGCATATGGTCATCAGGGTGTTCCTGCTTGGTTTCCTGATCGTTTTACCGGTCATGATTATACAGCGGGGTTTGACGATGTGGCTGGGCGAAGGGCCTCTGGTCACGGCATTTGGCATTTCGGCTGGCGTGGAAGAAGTCCTGAAATGGTTCGTATTGTTTCATATGATATACAACCATACGGAGTTTGATGAGCCGTATGATGGGATTTTATATGCAGCGGCTATTTCGTTAGGATTCGCGACGGTCGAAAATGTATTGTATGCTTTCGCGAGTCATGCTTCAATAGGCACCTTAATCGTACGGGCGTTGCTTCCGGTGTCCGGTCACGCGATGTTTGGGGTCATGATGGGTTACTACTTGGGTCGAGCCAAATTTTCGACCGGTTGGCAAAGTCGGAAATTCCTTATCTTCTCTCTGTTGTTCCCATTGTTCTGGCATGGGGTATACGATTGGATCTTAAACAATACGACCCAATACTGGATTTGGTTCATCGTTCCGCTTATGGCTTTCCTGTGGTATGGTGGGCTTGGCAAGATGTACCGGGCCAATAACCGTTCCCCATTCCGGCTGACACCGGGTGCTAAGGGGCAAGATTAATTTAGGAAGAATAGGGCATCCTAATTCTAGCGATTCGTGCGTCTGCGAAGACGGGCCACGTAGTTGGATAGAATAGGGGGTGCCTTTTTTCGTGCGTGTCAAGGTCAGAATCATATGTAGAGCGTGCGGCGAGCGGTTCGTATTGCGTGGCAAAAAAGAGCGCGGCCAGATCGAAACCGGCTTCAAGCAATGTTTGTGTAATAATCAACATGACTTCGAGATCGAGGAAGAAGCCCAGTAAGGGGGGCAGAGGAGGTTGGATGAAGCTAGGGATCGAGTAGCGGAGCGTAGCTGGAGGCTACGTGAGCAACGGAGAGACCGGGTGAATCCAAGATCCGATGCCGAATGGCTTCATTGAACTGCTTCGTGATCGAAAGTCGGCTTTTTCAACTACTTCTATAATGCATAAAGTTCTTTCCTTCTTGTCACACTAATCCCAACCTAGTTGAAGAAGGGAGAGAGCATAAGCCCAATGTACAAACGACTGAGTGCGATCCTGTTTCCGGTGACCGCTGTGCTGTTGATCGGCGCCCTGGTTTGGGGGTATCAAGAGAACCAGGAGAAAAACTCGATTCTAATTAAGGCGGAAAACCAATATCAGCGGGCTTTTCATGATTTGTCCTATCATGTGGACAAGCTTCATATGGAATTGGGCAACACCTTAGCAGTGAATTCAGCATCCACGGGTGCACAGCGCAAAGGTCTGGTTAACGTTTGGCGTATCACCAGTGAGGCGCAAAATGAAATTAATCAGCTACCCCTAACGTTGCTCCCGTTTAACAAAACGGAAGAGTTCCTGTCGCGAATTGCGAAGTTTTCGTACCAAACCGCCATTCGTGATTTGACCAAGCAGCCGCTGAACAATAACGAAATGAAGAACCTGAAGGAGCTATACAAAAGCTCCGCGCAAATCTCCCAAGATCTGCAAGGGGTACAGAACAAAGTGATCTCCAATCGGCTCCGCTGGATGGACGTTGAGACCGCGCTAGCCAGCGAGAAAGAGCCGCGAGACAATACCATCATCGATGGTTTTAAAACCGTAGACAAAAAGGTCGGCGAATATCCGGAGCTTGATTGGGGACCATCCATTTCCAGCATGTACAATAAACGTTCGGTGAAGAAGCTGGGCGGAAAACCAATTACGGTTGAGGAAATCAAACGCAAAACGGCGGAATTTACGGGCGTTCAAAACGCAGGAGCGATCCAGGTCGTGGAAAACGGGAAGGGTACGGAATGGGCGTCGTATACCGCGAACCTGACGAACGGCAAAGACGGCGAAACGTGGTCGCTCGATTTCACGCGGAACGGGGGTCACTTGATCTCCTATGTCTACCATCGACAAATCGGCCCCAAAGCCGTGGATATGAGTACGGCAAGAGAACGGGCCAGTGAGTTTCTGCAAAATAAAGGGTATCCCGGGCTGACGGCCGTTTCGTACGACGAATTCGATAACGAAGGAAACTTTACTTTCATCAGCAAGCAAGGCGACGTGTTGATATATCCGGAAAAAATCACGATCCGCGTCGCGTTGGACAACGGACAAGTTACAGGAATGCAAGCCAGCGACTATGTTTATGAACGAGAAAGTCGCGAAATGGTAGGGAAACCGAAACTGACGCTGCAACAGGCGCGTAAATATTTGAATCCGGAATACAAGGAGAAATACCACCGCCTGGCACTCATTGAAAACGAGCAGTCAGAGAAGGTGCTGACCTACGAATTCGGCGGTTCCATCAACGGTTCGCAATACCGAATCTATATCAACGCCGAGAATGGGAATGAAGAAATGATCGAAGAGATTCGAAACCGCAACAATAAAGGTGCCACGCCTTCTTAAGACGATGTGCGGCAAATAAAGGAATGTTCCGGTCGTCCGGAAGATTCCTTTTTGGCTTATCTGCAATAATTTAAGGCCCAGCAAGCGCCTCGCCGTGCTATAATCAGGAGGTAGCAATACTACCATGGCATAGGACGGTGGGGAAACTTGTTTCCTAAAGTGAACGATCTCGTATACATTCAAGTCGCGTCGGCGGACAAGTCCAACGAAGAGAAGGAATGTAAATCGCGGATCGCGGACGTGGAAGAAGAATCTTATTTGATCGAAGTGCCGATCGAGAGCGGAAGCGGACGCATCAAGAAGCTATACATCGGGGACGAGTTATCCGTTTATTTCTTAACGGAATCCGGAGTGAAAAACTACTTTAATACATATGTGCTGGGCTTTGCCGACGACGTTGTCCAGTTGGTGCGGATTCGCAAGCCTGAGCCGGAAACCATCACGAAAATTCAACGACGTCATTTTTTGCGGGTGGTCGCAGAATTGGAAATTGCCCTTCAAATGAAGGACGGTGTCCGCTTCGTCACCCATACGGAAGATGTCGGCGGCGGAGGCGTCTCTTTTAGCTGTAGCAGCGTATTCAATCTCGTCCAGGGAGATCAACTGTTCTGTTGGTTGTTAATCCCGTTCAAGAACGGCTCGATTGACCACGCGCCTTTTGAAGCCGAGGTCGTACGCACCAAGAAGCTGGATGCGGGGCGTACGATGGTGATGCTTAAATTCGTCAGCATATCGGACCTGGAACGGCAAAAGCTGATTCGGTATTGCTTCGAACGGCAGTTTGATTTCAAGAATCGCTGATTTCAATCAGAGGGCGATGTATTCCCGATTTCCCTATATGGATAAGCTAGACATGACGCTGTTTCTGAAGGTGTTGCCATGACAGGGAGGGAATCATGTGAAACGACCCCAAGATGATGAAATTTACACGGAGCTGTTTCTGTCGTTTTCGGCAAAGGCAGAACATTGGCTGAAGCGGGGGTTGCTGGTGCTACTGGCGGCTCTATGTTTGTTTCAGATCCTGCTGCGGATCCCGGAGATTCGCTATATTCTCGCCTCGGCGGAAAAATACGAAGGGGTGCCGATCCACAGGGAGCAGGGCGAATAAGGGGAAAAGAGGGAGCGATTCTTTTGCATCCCTTTTCTATCTGTGGTATAATTTTCACGTCGCAGGCAATGCCTGCTTTTTTCTTGAGGATTTGTTTTGAGGAGGAATACCCCTTTGGCAACCGAGACGTCTACAACCCATGATAAAATCAACATCGCGATCGACGGTCCTGCGGGGGCAGGGAAAAGTACGATAGCCCGAATGGTTGCCGGCAGCTTGCATTATGTTTATGTCGATACCGGCGCGATGTATCGGGCAGCCACATGGTATTTTCTGCAACGGGGAATCGGGCCGGACGAAGTGGACAATGTGCTGCGTTATTTGCCTGAACTGGATATCGAATTGTTGCCTGGAGAACATGGACAACAAGTTCGGGTGAACGGTCAGGACGTCACGGAGGAAATCCGCTCGATGGCCGTCAATGCTCAGGTGTCCCGATATGCGCAAATCGAGGGGCTGCGTGAACGGCTTGTCTCTTTACAGCGGCAAATGGCTTTGCGCAAAGGCGTCGTCATGGATGGACGCGATATCGGCACATGTGTTTTACCTGATGCGGAAGTCAAGGTGTTTATGACCGCGAGCGTCGAGGAACGGGCACGCCGCCGATACAAGGAAATGAAGGAACAGAACGAGATTTCCTTTGAAGAGCTCGTTCGTTCGATCGAAGAGCGGGACCGGCTGGACCGGGAGCGGGAGGTTTCCCCTCTGCGTCAGGCGGAAGACGCTCAACTGCTGGATACGACGCAGATGTCCTTGGACGAGGTTGCTGACCATATCGTATCTTTGTGCAGAACTTATGGAAGTGAGAGTTGAGCCAGGATGATCTATCGTTTTTGTCGAAGCGTATTGCGGGTTCTCTACAAGCTGCTTTTTCGCTTGGAAGCGAGCGGCTTGGAGCATATCCCGAATGAGGGTGGAGTGCTCCTTTGCTCCAACCATATCACCTTGTTTGATCCACCTACCATCGGCATCCTGCTGAAACGCAAGGTGCATTTTATGGCCAAACAAGAATTGTTTCAAATCTTTGGCTTCGGTTGGCTCATCAGACAACTAGGTGCGTTTCCCGTAAAACGGGGAGGCGTTAGCAAAGAATCGATCAAAACTGCACTCACCTTGCTCCGCAGCGGTCATGTGATGGGGATTTTCCCAGAAGGCCGGCGGGTAAAAGGGGCCGAGGAAAGTGTGGTCGGCAAGAAAGGGGCGGCAACCTTTGCGCTCCGCAGTGAAGCTGCAGTGATACCGGTCGCGATTATTGGCACTTATAAACTGTTTCAAAAAATGCGCGTCGTCTACGGACCCCCGGTTGATCTGACGGAGTTCAAGGAGATTGGCGGGCCTGAAGCGGCTGAGCGGGCCACGGATAAGATTATGGCCAGCATCGCTGAACTCAAAAAGCTTTAATTTCTTCAAGTCTTGCCTAGATAGGATGCATGAAGGCTGAAGATATTAGGGAAGCTATGCCTTAGAAGTAAGTTTTGAACATCGCTATAAGAGGAAGTTCAAAAAGTCGGGAGATTCGACTCGTATCTGCTTCTTGAGTCGCTTCGTGACCCAAGATGGCTTTTTGAATAACCTTTAGGGCGGGTTTAAATAAATGGGTTTTTGAATTGAGGAGGTTATTGACATGTCGGAAGAAACAAAAAATGTTCAAGAAGCTGCGGAAATCGCAAGCCAGGATGAGATGGAGCAAATCGTCTCTTTGAAAAAAGGGGACACCGTCAAGGGAACGATCGTCAAAATCGAAGATAACCAAGCTTATGTAAGCATTGGATATAAATACGACGGTGTTATTCCTATCCGCGAGCTGTCCTCCGTACACCTGGACAACGCTGCGGATGCTGTTGCAGTCGGCCAGGAAGTAGAAACGAAAGTGGTCAGCATCGACGACGAGAAGGAACGCCTGGTGCTTTCCAAACGCGCGATCGACAGCGAAAATGCTTGGGAAGAACTGGAGAAGAAGTTCGAAAGCGGCGAAACCTTCGAAGTGACAGTGGCTGACGTCGTTAAAGGCGGGATTGTGGCTGACGTAGGTGTTCGCGGCTTCATTCCGGCATCGATGGTGGAACGTCATTTCGTTGAGGATTTCAGCGACTATAAAGGCCGCACATTGCGCGTGAAAGTTAAAGAAATTGACCGCGAGAACAACAAAGTGATCCTTTCCCAAAAAGATGTTCTTGATGAAGAGTTTGAAGCAAATAAGCTGAAAATCATGGGCGATTTGAAGGAAGGTCAAGTACTGGAAGGTACGGTTCAACGCTTGACTCAATTCGGTGCTTTTGTTGACGTAGGTGGCGTAGACGGACTGGTTCACGTATCCGAAATCGCATGGAATCACGTCGACAAACCGGCTGACGTTTTGTCCGAAGGGGACAACGTGAAGGTTAAGGTACTCAAAGTTGATCCAGAGAAAGGCAAAATCAGCCTCTCCATTAAAGCAGCACAACCTGGTCCTTGGGATACTGCAGCTGAGCAGTTCCACACCGGCGACATCGTCAGCGGCGAAGTGAAACGTTTGGTTAACTTCGGGGCTTTCGTGGAAATCGCGCCAGGGGTAGAAGGACTTGTTCATATCTCTCAAATTTCGCATAAACATATCGGTACTCCGCATGAAGTGCTGAAAGAAGGTCAAACGGTACAAGTGAAGGTGCTTGACGTGAACCCTAGCGAAAAACGGGTTAGTCTTAGCATCAAGGAAACAGAAGAAGCTCCTGCTCCTGCACCGAAGAGCGAAAGACCTTCCAAAGGCAGCAGCGTGAGAAAAGAAGACTTGGGCGACAACCCTAATGTATCGCTGAGCAACCAAGGCTTAAGCATCACATTGGGCGAGCGCTTCGGCGACAAGCTCAGCAAACTGAAATAATCAGGTTTTTGTGGCTTGAACATCGGCGGACCCTGAAGGATCGGGTTCGCCGTTTTTGTTGTGGTTCCGGTTAGCCAAGTAAACGTTTTTTTGCTATGATGATTAACGTGTATTCGTATATAAACGAGTGAAACCTATATAGAAGAATCAGAACTTGAAATTAATAACGAATTAGGAGGGATGTCTATGGCAAGACCCGTTGTGGCTATAGTCGGGAGGCCAAACGTGGGGAAATCCACGATATTTAACCGGATTATTGGAGACCGCCTGGCGATTGTGGAAGACAAGCCGGGGATTACCCGTGACCGAATTTATGGTGCCTCGGAATGGAACGGGAAATCGTTCAGCATCATTGATACCGGGGGGATCGAGCTCGATGATGAAGAGCCGATTTTAAAATCGATCCGGATGCAGGCCGAGTTGGCCATTGAAGAGGCCGACGTAATCGTATTTATGTGCGATGCCAAAGCCGGAGTGACTTCCTCGGACGAAGAGGTCGCCAATATGCTGTATCGGTCCGGCAAGCCGGTGATCGTTGCTGTCAATAAGGTAGATAATATCGGCCGGATCGACAATATTTATGAATTTTACAATTTGGGCTTTGGGGATCCGATCGGGGTATCGGGAAGCCACGGTACCGGCATTGGCGATTTACTTGATGCAATAGCCGACAATCTGCCGGAGCTTGCGGAAGACGAGTACGATGAAGACGTGATCCGTGTCGCTCTGATTGGTCGGCCAAACGTCGGCAAATCCTCGTTGGTCAATGCGATTCTCGGTGAAGAGCGGGTCATTGTCAGCGATATCGCCGGGACCACCCGCGATGCGATCGATACGCCGTTTGAGAAGGACGGTCAGCGTTATGTCCTGATCGATACCGCGGGGATGCGTAAACGCGGGAAGGTATACGAAACAACGGAGAAATACAGCGTTATGCGTGCGATGAAGGCGATTGAGCGGGCGGATGTTGTGCTGGTGCTGATTAACGGCGAAGAAGGGATTATCGAGCAGGATAAACATATCGCCGGATATGCCTATGAAGCCGGCAAAGCTTCTATTTTCGTCGTCAATAAGTGGGACGTGGTCGAGAAGGACGATAAAACCATGCACCAATTTGAGCAAAAGATTCGCGATCACTTCCTGTTCATGACTTACGCACCGGTCGTTTTCTTGTCGGCCAAAACGAAGCAGCGTCTTCACAAGTTGCTGCCGGTCGTTCAGCATGTGGCGGATCAGCATACCAAACGTGTGCAAACCCACCTTCTAAACGATGTGGTGTCCGATGCGATTGCCATCAATCCTCCGCCTACGGACAAAGGTCGGCGTATGCGGATTAATTACGTGACGCAAGTCGCGGTCAAACCGCCAACGATAGTGGTGTTCGTCAACGATCCGGAGCTGATGCATTTCTCCTACGAAAGGTATCTGGAGAATAAAATTCGGGCTGCGTTCGATTTTGAAGGAACGCCCATTCGGCTGTTTACACGGCGTAAGTCTGATGAAGGTTAGGGGAGAATAAGGTGATTTTACCCGTAATTGCTGTAGTCCTTTGTTATTTGATTGGTTCGATCAGCTTTAGCGTGGTGCTGGCGAAGGCTTTGAAAGGAATCGATATTCGTCAACACGGAAGTGGAAATGCAGGAGCGACCAACACCCTTCGCGTACTCGGAAAAGGCCCGGCGATTCTCGTTCTTGCGCTTGACGTGCTTAAGGGCATCGCCGCCGTGTGGATCGGAAGATGGCTGGGCGATGGTGCGGAATGGACAGCGGCGCTAAGCGGGATCGCGGCCATCATTGGCCATAACTGGCCATTGTATTTCCGCTTTCGCGGCGGAAAAGGGATTGCCACCACAATTGGCGTCATGGCTACCCTGTTCTTCTTCCCCGCGTTGTACGCGGGGATTATCGCGATATTATCGATTGTTATTACACGGTACGTCTCGCTAGGTTCGTTAATCTTCGTCTTTTTGACGCCAATTTTTCTGGCGGTCTCCGGCGAATTTGGTCCTTATTTCTGGACGAGTCTCATTATCTGCGTATTCGCCTTCTGGAGACATCGCACGAATATCGTGAAAATCGTGCACGGCAAAGAAAATAAGCTGGGTTCCAAAGGAGGAGATCGCGTTGTCTAATAAAGCCGCCGTGCTAGTGGCGGGCAGTTGGGGGACAGCACTTGCCAGCGTGCTCGCCGACAAAGACATGGAAGTTGCCTTGTGGACACGTAATGAAACGCAAAAGGAAGAAATCAATACGAAGCACCGGAATGAGCGGTTTCTGCCCGGAGTCGACCTGTCGCCTCGGCTAGCCGCAACCACGGATTTGGAGGCCGCGGTTCGCGGTGCCAAAGCGGTCGTGATGGTTGCGCCTTCCTCGGCCGTACGTGAGGTGGCCCGAGCGTTAAAGCCCTTCTGGCATGAAGATATGCTAGTGGTGCATGCGACTAAAGGTTTTGAAATCGAGAGTATGAAACGGATATCGACCGTGATTGCCGAGGAGCTCGGCTGCGAAGAGGGACGAATTGTCGTATTGTCCGGACCAAGCCATGCGGAGGAAGTGGTTAAACGCTGTCCAACCACCGTGGTGGTCGCTTCACAAGTCGCGGCCCAGGCCGAGTTAGCTCAAGACCTCTTCATGAACCCGTATTTCCGCGTATACACGAATCTCGATATGGTCGGGGTAGAGCTTGCTGGGGCGCTGAAGAACATCATTGCACTGGGCGCAGGGATGTCCGACGGCTTGGGATACGGAGACAATGCTAAGGCGGCATTGCTTACCCGCGGGCTTGCAGAAATTACGCGAGTCGGCGTTGAAATGGGGGCCAATCCGCTGACGTTTGCCGGATTGGCCGGGATTGGGGATCTTGTCGTGACCGCGACCAGCCAACACAGCCGTAACTGGCGGGCCGGGTTTATGCTCGGCGAAGGCAAGCCGCTAGAAACCGTTTTAAATCAGATGGGCATGGTTGTGGAAGGCATCCGTACAACAAAGGCGGCTCACGCCATCTCCGAGAAATATCAGGTGCAAATGCCGATTGCCGCACAGTTGTATCATGTCTTGTTCGAGGATCTGGATCCACGCACCGCCGTGGAAGCCCTGATGGGACGCGACCGAAAGACGGAGATGGAAGTGATGTCCCTAGAAACCTGGGAACAATGGCACACTTGATGTAATAAATTAAAATCGTGATCAAAAGTCGAGTTTTTGAACTTCCACTATAGAGCCCGTTTTGCTGGGGTGACAGCACCTTTGCATCCGCCTCCTCATACATTGGTTGAAGAGGACAGCGGAGGAGGCGAAAGCGTGAGCAAAATATCCAAAGAGGCCCTGAATGCCATCAATAAAAAGGCGGGTAAAGCCATCTCGGAGGGCTCGGTCAAAAAGCTGGCCAGCACCGTGAAGCCGTCAACGATGCAGAATGAAGCCGAATTGCGGAAGCTGATCAAGCAGGTATCTACGATGGCGAAGATCCCCGTGTCGGAAAGCACGATTCAGGAGATTGTGAACGCCGTAAAAAAGAGCGGCATGAATCCATCCAATATGGAAGCCTTGATGAAATTAATGATCAAAAAATAATTGAACGGTTTCCTTGTTGCCCCTAAGCTCTGCGGTCATATGCCGCGGGGCTTTATTTAGTTTCGGACATCTCTGCAAATCCTGGGGCGAACATAGCCTGAAAGACAGCATAATGCTATAATATGGATCATATTAAAGCAAAAAAATAGTAGGAGATTCGAACACATGGATGCAATGACGAAGATGTGGTTGTCGATCGCGGCTGTTTTGATCATGGGGATTTCCGTATTTATGATCACGTTTGCCCGAACGAAGACGAAAGGGATTGTCCGGGGGATTTTATCGCTGCTCGCCTTTTTTATGATGTTGGCGGGTTTCTTGACCGGGATTGTGTCGATTACTTGAGAGGAACCCTCGCACCACGGAACCCAAGAGAAGAGGAAGATACATGCAACAACAAGAAAGCAAGGCTTACGCCGAATTAACGGAGGCCTTATGCAAGCTCGCCGCCAGCCTTGAGGAGGCGGATGGCATCTGGCTGCTGGGCGGCAGCTGCGGATTGTGGCTGCAGGGAGTTGCGCTCGCGACGGCACCGCGGGACATCGACATCTATGCCGATCTCGACACCGCAAGCCGACTCCATGAGCGGCTCCAGCGGTTTGCTACGGATCAGCCACGACATGACCGGAGTGGGTTATACACCTCACAATTGAGCCACTACCGTATCGAGGAATCGACGGTGGAACTGGTGGGCGGGTTTGAGGTTCATACTGCCGGGGCGTATTACCGGACTGAGGTTGATGCGTTACTGGCGCCGGCAGCGCAGCGTGTGACGCTTCGAGATACCTCTTTTTCGGTCATGCCGTTAGCCCATGAACTGGTGTTTAATCTGTTGCGGCAGCGCCCTGACCGCTATTTGCCGATTGCGGGATTGATCCGCAAGGCCCCGGAACAGCACCTGCCGCTGTTAGACGAGTTGCTACAACGAAATGAGTGGTCATCCGATTGGGTCGGACGACTAGCTGAGTTACTGGACCGTCCGCTGCTCTCCCGGCCCTGGCGGGAATATCGCGGCGAGGAAACATAGGCGCGTCATGGTAGGGCGAATTACGTTTCTGCCGTTAGGGAAAACCGTTCAAGTTCGGCCGGGCACTAGCGTGCTTCGAGCCGCCCGCGAAGCGAAGATCCATATCGCAACCCGCTGCGGGGGAAACGCCGGTTGTCTGATGTGTAAGATTCAGGTTGATCCGGAGCAGGCTGCCTCGTTATCGCCGCCCAGCGATGCGGAGCGCCGCAAGCTTGGCCCTCTGCTGGAGCAGGGGGTTCGATTGGCGTGCCAGGCGGGAGTTCGTGGTGAGGTGGCCGTGCGGTTGCCGGAGGACCCGCTTAAGGCGGCGATACGCAAGCAACTGGAACGGCAGAGGGAAGATGAGGAGTTATGGTAAGTACGAAGGGGATAAAGTGAGGATAACAACATGTTGAAGTTATCAATTTTGAAACCGACCCGGTTGAGGTCGGCGGCATTGGTTGTCATCTTAACGACGATGATGACCTTCCTGTTGTCGGGATGTTTGTATCGCGGAGACAGGCAGCAGGGGGGCCCGGTTTCCTATACAGAGAGCGTGGACCGCGTACAACGGGCTTTGGAACGCTTTCAAGAGGAGAAAGGGATCTTGCCAATCGTTACAGCCGGGGAGGAGACTCCGCGGTATGAGAAGTATCGGATCGATTTGGACCAATTGAAGCGGGAGGGCTACTTGGAGGAACTCCCGTCAGCGGCTTTTGAGCAGGGCGGGAGCGTTTATTTTCTCGTGATCGATGAGGAAGTTAACCCAACGGTCAAAGTCATGGATTTAAACACGATGCAAAAGGTGAACGATATCCAGCGGAAAGTGTTAAGCTATCAATCAAGTCACGGAGGCGCTCTGCCGAGTAAGGCTGACGGGGAGGCCTATCCGGGCTTGTATACCGTTGATCTACCTTTGCTGCATGCCGAGAGCTTGGCTTTACCAAGCGTCTACTCCGGGGAGACCCTTCCCTTCCTTATGGATGCGGAGGGTAACGTGTATGTGGATTATGCCTTCGATATCATGCAGGCCATCGATCAGTCCGGCAAAACCCCGCAGGGTGATGAGGACTTGCGAGCTTGGCTTACGGACCGTTCGGCGTTCGTTCCAGTGAAGTCGCTCCCTTATCGTTGGACCGGGAGTGAACCGGTGCCGTACGTCGGCTAATGATGAAGTCTTTCGGACTCTTTCCGAAAGGCTTCTTTTTGCTATTGTTCCGAATTTGTCCCTTTTGTTCTTCCTTTCTCCGGGAGCGTCATACTTTTTCCGATAGACTCATACAAATGGGAGTATGGCGGTTAAGTGCCCGCCTTGTTCGGGTTGAATGAGCGGCCTCGCAAAAAAAACGGGCTTGGACGGTTTTATCCGTCATATTCTCGCATCTGGTACATAAGATGTTACTAGTCCAAATGCATGTACGAGTTTACGCCGCTTCGTTCAGGTTCCTTCCACAGGTTTGCGGCGGCGGACACGGGCAAGAGGGGCTGCCGCTCCTGCCGCAGCAGCGAAGCCCAAAATCATGGTGAATCACGAAGCGGATGCTCACGGGGCATTTTTCCTTCGGCGAAATTTGAGGAGGGGATATCATTGGTATTGGAGAAAGTGGACATTTTTAAGGACATTGCCGAACGAACCGGAGGCGACATTTATTTGGGAGTCGTCGGTGCGGTCCGCACCGGGAAATCGACCTTTATTAAGCGTTTTATGGAAACGGTCGTTCTCCCGAACATCGCAAACGAAGCCGATCGGGTCCGCGCGGTAGATGAACTTCCGCAAAGCGCCGCCGGCAAAACCATCATGACGACCGAACCGAAGTTCGTCCCGAACAATGCGGTGCAAATCAAGGTGGCTGAAGGGCTCGAGGTCAACGTAAGACTTGTAGATTGCGTCGGATACGCCGTGGAAGGCGCAAAAGGCTACGAGGACGAAAACGGACCACGGATGATTTCCACGCCATGGTTTGAAGAACCGATTCCGTTCCAAGAAGCGGCGGAAATCGGGACGCGCAAAGTGATCCAGGAGCACTCCACCCTAGGTGTCGTTGTGACAACCGATGGAACGATCGCCGATATTCCGCGTTACTCTTATGTAGAGTCAGAGGAGCGGGTCATCGCCGAATTGAAGGAGGTTGGCAAGCCGTTTGTGCTGGTGATCAACTCGACCCGGCCGAATAGTGAGGAAGCGCAACAGCTTCGCGGCGAGTTGGCCGCAAAGTATGACATTCCGGTCATTACGCTTAGTGCGGCGACGATGACGGAAGAAGACGTGACCGGCGTTCTCCGCGAAGTCCTCTATGAATTCCCGGTACACGAAGTCAACGTCAATCTGCCTAGCTGGGTCATGGTGCTGAATGAGAATCACTGGCTGCGCAGCAATTATGAGAACTCTGTCCGCGACACGGTCAAAGACATTCGCCGTTTGCGCGATGTGGATCGGGTCGTCGGAAATTTCATGGAATACGATTTCATCGATCGGGCCGGACTCAGCGGGCTCAATATGGGTCAAGGCGTGGCTGAGATCGATTTGTACGCGCCGGACGATTTATATGACCGCATCCTGATGGAAGTGGTTGGTGTGGAAATCCGCGGCAAGGACCATTTGCTGCAACTGATGCAGGAGTTTACTCATGCCAAACGGGAATACGACCGTTTCGCTGAAGCGCTTGAAATGGTCAAAACGACCGGTTATGGCATCGCAGCACCTACGCTGGCGGAAATGGCGCTGGATGAACCGGAACTCATTCGCCAGGGTTCTCGCTTCGGCGTAAGGCTGAAGGCGACAGCTCCTTCGATTCATATGATTCGCGTCGACGTCGAGTCGGAGTTCGCGCCGATCATTGGGACCGAAAAGCAAAGCGAAGAACTCGTCCGTTATCTGATGCAGGATTTCGAGAACGATCCGATCAAGATTTGGGAGTCCGACATCTTCGGTCGTTCCCTGCACTCCATCGTGCGCGAAGGCATTCAGGGCAAAATTGCCATGATGCCGGACAACGCCCGCTATAAGCTGCAGGAAACGCTGGGGCGGATTATTAACGAAGGCTCCGGCGGCCTCATCGCCATCATTTTATAGACCTTCTCGGTGCTGAAAAGCCGACTTATTAACCTGATTGAAACTCTTAATTCTTGGCAATTCCTCCTCAATGACCGCGCGCATGCTGATCCTAGCTGCGTGCGGTTGTTTTGTTGTTTGAGGGGCAGATTCTCCACTTTTATAGTGCAAAATGAGGAAAAATCGCCGAGAAGCCTTGAAATAGCTTGAAATTATGCATGGGCTGTATTACTATAAATTTGTTCCGCGCCCCCGGAAAGCGCGATTTCATCGCGTTTTTGGGGAATTTGTACGTATTGAATTGCCTAAATCACGTATATTCTGCGGTAAAACGGAAACACAAATAGCAAGTGGTATTATTTTCCGTAGTGGGGAGGTGAATCACACATGAACAAATCCGATTTGATTTCTCAAGTAGCCGAAAGCACTGAGCTTTCCAAGAAGGACGCAACTAAAGCGGTTGACGCCGTTTTCGAAGCCATTTCCGAAGCGCTGCAAAACGGAGACAAAGTTCAACTGGTCGGCTTCGGCAACTTTGAAGTCCGCGAGCGTTCCGCCCGCAAAGGCCGCAACCCGCAAACCGGAGAGGAAATCGAAATCCCTGCGAGCAAAATCCCTGCTTTCAAACCAGGTAAAGCGCTCAAAGACGGAATTAAATAAAGATTTCTACATATCTTTCCGTGCAAAAGACCGTGGGCTTCTCGTTCACGGCTTTTTCTTTTCGCGGGAGGCGTAGATGGAGAGCAGTCTGTCAAATTGACGAAGGGAGAGGCGCAACCATCATGGATAACCAGCACAGCGGCGGAAACGATCAAGCGACGACCACCAGCGGAGACTATTTCGTGGTTAAAGCCAAGGAACAAGGGGTTACGGTCATCGGGCTGACCCGCGGGAAGGATACGCGGTTTCATCATACTGAGAAATTGGACAAGGGCGAGGTGCTCATCGCCCAATTTACCGACCACACGTCGGCAGTCAAGGTTCGCGGCAAAGCGCTCGTTTATACGAAGCATGGGATGATTGACACGGAAGAATGATTTTCTATTCTGCAGGCATAGCCTGCTTTTTTTCTATGTAGAATGGGGTATAAGAAACTCTTGGACAGGAGGGACTCCGTTGTCCGAGTGTACCTGAAGGGGGAGTGCCCCATGAAACGAAAATTAGCCCTACGGGCCATACTGCTTACGTTCGGTTGTGCGCTGGCCATGGCGGGCGTAGCTTGGTTCAGTGAACACCCCACCCAGCCGCGGCAGGCGACCACGGTGTTTGCCGGACCGTCTCCGGCCGAGTTGACCGACGATAACCTCGTTGACGCATTAGTCCCGCTTCAGCTTCCGATGCCTATCGCTAAGGTCGAGCTGAACCGGAACATCTTGTCCATCGATCTGAAGGTCGAAGGCGATCAGGTTGGTGTCGATGACGTTTACCGGGGAATGGCCGAAATGGTTTCTTTTGCGTTCGAGCACACGAGTAATATCGATCAATTGCTGCTGCGCTTGATGGCGGAGGACCGCTGGCTCGGCACCAAATATTTGCTCTTGGCTGCCGATGTCAGACGCAGCGAATTCTCGGCGGAGGAGCTGAACGCGCTTCGGCATGCCGGGAGTGGCGAACTGCCAGAAGCCCTGCGGCTGCGCATGCGGGTGACGGAAACCCGTTTATGGAAGTCGCGTTTTCTGCAGGAGTAGCTGACTCGAATGACGGATGTGTCGAATTCGCGTCTAGCCTCTGTGCGCAGTGAAATAACATATGCTATAATAGACAAGATTGTGACAGCTTTATTACTGAAAGATCAGCGGCACGGAGGCAAAGGATGAAACCTTATCGCATAACAGAATTGGCTAATAAGTATGTCAGTTATGACATGATTACCGCATACACGGCGCTTCCGGAGTTTCCGGTGCCCCGTGTTCGTTTGCTTTATACGTTTTTAAACGAGCGGGAGGGCCGTCCGCCCGAGTCGGCGGAAACATGCGCTTTAGCGGCCTTCCTTGTACAGCTCGGCATGGATACGCATGATCGTATCGACCTGGCATCCGGACTTGGCGAAGCGACGCGGGCAATGCGTTCGCGTCAACTCAAGGTGCTGGCCGGCGACTATTTCAGCGGCGTATTTTATCATCTTCTCGCGGGTGCCGGAGAGACGAATATGGTTCCACGAATGAGCTCGGCGATCTGCGAGGTGAACCGCTTGAAAGTCCAGCTCTACAGCAAATTGAAGCGGGTCGTATTGCCTGCTGAGGAGTACCTAAAGGAATGCGTCCATGTCAAAATGGGGCTTTTTCTTTCTTTTACGGAGCTGTTGGACAAGTCGGTGCAGCAGGTTTGGCGGAAACTTCTTGCTGAATTAAGCCGCTGTGAAGTCATGCTGGATGAAATCCAGGCTTCCTCTGAACTGCCGCACGACCGCAAAGGATATGCGTATTTGCGGATTATGGAAACCGGGTCCTCGGAGGACAAGGATACGTTATCCGCACGTAAAGTTGGCGAACGCGACTGGACGCTGATGCTCGTGAAATACAATATCAAGGAACAGTTGATGTCCATGCTGCACCAATCGGTGGATCATGTTCAATCGCTGCTTCATGAATGCAAGAAGGAAACGGTACGAACTGAGCTCAAATCCATTCTTGAGCCTTTCATCAACGTGCTGTCACCAGCACGCCGATCCGTGCAAGAAGGGTAGGGAGATAAGCAGATGAGTCAATCGTCTTCATCCGAGACAAAAGAACAGTTCGTCCACTCCGTATTCGAAAGCATTGCTCCGAAATACGATATGATGAACGACCTGCTCAGCTTTAGGCGCCATAAAGCGTGGCGGAAATTCACGATGGCCAAAATGAACATGTCCCCTGGGGATAGGGCACTTGATTTGTGTTGCGGTACCTGCGATTGGACGATCAGTATGGCCGAGGCGAGCGGGGGACCGATCGTTGGTTTGGATTTTAGCGAGCAGATGCTGGAATACGGCCGCCGCAAGGTGAAAGAACGCCATCTTGATTCGTCGATTACCCTGATACAAGGGAACGCGATGGAACTGCCTTTTGAAGACAATAAGTTCGACTACGCCACAATTGGCTTCGGTCTGCGAAACGTCCCCGATTTACGTCAGGTACTGAGGGAAATGCAGCGCGTCGTGAAACCCGGAGGCAAAGTCGTTTGCCTGGAGTTGTCCAAGCCGACCTGGCAGCCGTTCAAAGGACTTTATTATTTTTACTTTCAGAAAATGCTTCCGATGCTTGGCAAGTTAGTCGCAAAACGGTATGAGCAATACAAATGGCTGCCCGATTCCCTCGTTCAATTTCCCGGCCGCCTGGAACTGGCGGAAATCTTCCGGGAGACGGGACTAGCCCGGGTCGAAGCGTATCCTTTAACCGGCGGGATTGCCGCTTTGCACATCGGAACGAAGGAGACGCACCATGTTTAAGAAAATCGTAATTTTTCTGCAGATGATCAAATTCGAGCATACCGTATTCGCTTTACCTTTCGCCTTTATGGCTGCCTTACTGGGATCCGTAGCGATTCATCAAGAGCTGCCTTCCTGGGCACAAATCGGCTGGGTACTATTAGCGATGATCGGGGCGCGCAGCGCCGCTATGGGGCTCAATCGCCTGATCGACCGTGTCAACGACGCAAAGAACCCTCGAACCGCAAATCGCGCGATTCCTAAGGGCCTCTTGAAAATCGGGGAGGTTGTAGTGTTTGTCATTGCCTCCTTTGCTCTGCTGTTCTGGGCTGCTGCCGAGTTGGACCCGCTGGCGCTGAAGCTTCTACCCATTGCCGTTATTATGCTCGTATTCTACTCTTATACCAAACGTTTCACCTGGCTCTGCCACGTCGTTCTTGGCTTGACGATCGCTCTAGCTCCGCTTGGCGGATGGGCGGCCGTTACTGGACAAGTTGACTGGACCGCGATGGTATTCTTCGCAACCATTACGTTCTGGATTGCTGGTTTTGATATCATCTACGCTTGTCAGGATGTGGAATTTGATACCAAAGAAGGCCTTCATTCCATTCCCGTACGGTTTGGTGTTGCCAAATCGCTTAAAATCGCTCAAGCGTTTCATATGATCACCGCGCTGGGCTTCATCGCTTTGCTGTTGATGACGGATCTGGGATGGTGGTATGTCGCAGGCATGGTGATCGCCTATATCATTTTATTTTACGAACACCATATCGTTTCCCCGAGCGATCTCAGCCGGCTGCAAACGGCTTTCTTTACCATGAACGGCGTGCTTAGTATCGTGGTATTTTCCTTTACATTGATTGATTTGGTGGTGCGTCATAACTAATGGATAAAGCGAAGACGATCGTCGTCGGCATCACGGGAGCCAGCGGTTCAATCTATGGCGTGAAGCTGGTAGAAACGCTGTTAGGCATGAACTTCCTCGTCCATCTCGTCGTATCGAATGCGGGATGGAGAGTGATCAAGGAGGAGCTCGGCTGGAACACGAGCGACCGAGAGGCTGCGCTGCAAGAGCATTTCGGCACGCTCCCCGGGAAGCTGGTGTATCATCCGATCGCCGACATTGGTGCTTCAATTGCTAGCGGTTCATTTCTAACCCATGGCATGATCGTGATGCCCTGCTCCATGGGGACCCTGTCTTCGATCGCAAACGGAACATCGGACAATCTGATTGCTCGGGCGGCAGACGTCATGCTGAAAGAAGGCCGACCGCTAGTGCTGGTGCCCCGTGAAACGCCACTTCATGCCATCCACCTGGAGAATATGTTGAAACTGGCAAGACTCGGCGTACGTATGATTCCAGCGATGCCGGCGTTTTATTTCGGGCCGCAGACGATCGATGATCTGGTCGCATTTCTAGTCGGCAAAGTGCTCGACAGTCTGGGGATTGAGCACGCGTTATTCAGAAGATGGGGGGATCAAGATGAACAACAGGGAGAATAAAGACATCCTCATCGGTAAAATCAGATATAGCAACGTTTGGCCCGTATTTCACTATTTCGACGTCACGCGCCTGCCACAAGCAAGCCAATTGGTCACCGAGGTGCCTTCGAAGCTGAACCGCCGTATGCTCGGCGGCACGCTCGATATTTCCCCGGTGTCTTCTTTTGCTTACGGGTACGGATCGGATCGCTTTCTGCTGTTGCCCGATCTTTCGGTCAGCTCGGACGGGCCGGTGAATTCGATTCTGCTGTTCTCGCGGAAGCCGCCGGAGCAAATCGCGAACGGGCGAATCGCGCTCACGAATACTTCGGCTACTTCGGTGAACCTGCTTAAGATCATTATGGAGAAGGCGTTTGGCGGCAAGCCGGATTACTGGGATAGCGAACCCGATCTGGATGCGATGATGGCTGAAAGCGACGGAGCTCTACTGATCGGTGATCATGCAATTCAGGCTTCCTGGCGGGATCATGGTTATATCGTCACCGATTTGGGGGAAGTTTGGAAATCATGGACAGGTTATGGTATGACATTTGCGGTTTGGGCCGTTCAGAGAGAGTTTGCCGAAGCCAATGGTGACTATTTGGCCGAAGTGGCCGAAGCCTTTGTGGATAGCAAACGTAAGAGCTTAAGCGACGTATCCCCGCTTGTAGCCAAAGCCTGCACGGAAATCGGCGGCACGCCGGACTATTGGCAGCATTATTTTAAGCAAAACATTCGTTATGATTTTAACGAATCGCACCGCCAAGGACTTTCCTTGTATTTTGATTATGCCTATGAAATGGGATTGTTAGATCATCGAGTAGAAATGGGTATTTGGAGTCACAATTCGCTGACACGGGTGAAAGAATGAAACTACTGGATATTTTCGGTGCACTAAAAAAAGATATGGATTATATCGAACGGCAGCTGTACCGGAGCATCGACGGCGATGATGAGCTGCTGAGCGAAACGTCCCTGCACCTGCTGAAGGCGGGAGGCAAACGGCTGCGGCCGATCTTCGTGCTGCTTGGCGGGAAGTTCGGAAATTACGATCTGCAAAAGCTGCAATATATTGCCGTGCCGCTGGAGCTCATCCACTCGGCGTCCCTTGTCCACGATGACGTCATTGATGATGCGGACACGCGGCGGGGCAAAGCGACGGTCAAGTCCAAATGGGATAACCGAATTGCCATGTATACCGGCGACTATATTTACGCCAAGGCGCTGATGCAGGTATCCGAGCTGGGAAATCCATACATACACCGCATTCTGGCTAAGGCGATGGTGCAGATGTCGATCGGTGAAATGGAGCAGATCCGCGATTTTTTCAACACCGAGCAAAGTGTGCGTAATTATTTGTTGCGCATTCGCCGTAAAACCGCGTTGCTCATCGCCATCAGCTGCCAGCTTGGGGCGATGGCGGCGGATGCCCCGGATAAGGTGAACTCGCTGTTGTACCGTTACGGTTACAACGTCGGGATGGCCTTTCAGATTCGTGACGACCTGCTCGATTTGTTCGGGACCGAGAAGTCGATTGGAAAACCTCCGGGCAGCGATATGCGTCAGGGCAACATCACGCTTCCCGTCCTCTTTGCTCTGCAGGAGCCGGGGCTAAGAGAGCCGCTGCTGCGGGAAATTCGTGGCATTCAAGCCGGGGATGGAAGCGGAGAGGTATCCAGGGCCATCGAAATGATCCGAACCAGTTCCGGAATTGGTAAAGCAGAGGCGCTGGCGGACCGTTTTATTGCCAAGGCACTCGAGGCGCTGCAGCAGCTGCCTGTAACGGCGGCACGCACCCATTTGGAGGACATTGCGGAGTTTGTCAATAAACGCTCCTATTAAATCTTGATGCTTTACCGACTTCGCAAGAATCTGGTAAAATGCAGGTGAAACCGCCTTCTTGGGAGGGTCGGAATCATCGTATCTCAAATGATGCTGTTTAATTTCGGGAGGGGAACCATGGAAAGAACGTTTTTAATGGTTAAGCCGGACGGCGTACAGCGTGGGCTGGTCGGCAGAATCATCAGCCGGTTCGAGGATAAAGGGTTTGGGCTCATCGCAGGCAAGCTGGTTCAGGTGACGGAAGCCCAGGCGAAGAGGCACTACGCAGAGCATGAGGGCAAACCTTTCTTTGATGAGCTCGTTGGCTTCATTACTTCCGGACCGGTATTTGCCATGGTTTGGGAAGGGGACGATATTATCACCTTGTCCCGCATGGTCATCGGCAAAACAAAAGTGACAGAGGCGCTCCCTGGCACGATTCGCGGCGACTTTGCCGCCCATACGCCTTTTAATCTGATTCATGGTTCCGACGGAGTGGAAAGCGCGGAGCGGGAAATCGCCAATTTCTTTGCACCGCAGGAGCTTGTGCCGTACACAAGAAGCGTGAGCCCATGGATCTGAACCGGATGATCCCCGACTTACCTCGGGCAGACAACGCAGAGACGACACTGGACCCCGATTACCTCGGCTTTATCCAAAGCATCAAGAAAAGTACGGGAATCGATTTGGCGCAATACAAGGAAGCGCAGATGAAACGGCGTCTGACGACGTTGCGCAACAAGAATGGCTATGCAACATTTGCGGATTTTTATACGGCAATGATGAGTAATAAGCCGTTATTTTATGAATTTTTGGACAAGATGACAATCAACGTGTCCGAGTTCTGGCGCAATCCCAACCGTTGGGAAGTGCTGAGGGATTCGGTGCTGCCGGAGCTGGCGGCCGGACGGCCGAAGCTGAGAGTGTGGAGTGCGGCTTGCTCGACGGGAGAAGAGCCGTATACCCTGTCGATGATCCTCGCAGATCTGGGGCTTCTGCCGAACACCTATCTGCTGGCGACGGACATCGATGATGGGGCGCTAGGCAAAGCCCAAGAAGGGTTGTACCTGGAGCGCTCGCTGAAGGATGTGCCCAAAGCGGTAGCCGAGCGTTATTTTTCGCCGGAAGGTCATATGTTCCGGTTTGATCCAAAGCTAAAGAAAGCAGTGACGTTCAAGAAGCAAAACCTGCTGCTGGATACGTTCGAAGAGGGCTTCGACCTGATCGTTTGCCGCAACGTCATGATTTATTTTACGGAAGAAGCAAAACAAGGGCTTTATCATAAATTTTCGCGTGCGCTTCGTCCCGGCGGCGTCTTGTTCGTAGGCAGCACGGAGCAGATCTTCTCCCCCGGCCAATATGACCTGGAGGCGGCGGAGACGTTCTTTTACCGCAAGAAGGGGTAAGGGGCGGATTCGAAGCCGATTTCGCTTCACCCGAGCTACTTCGCGATAAGAAGCCAAAGAGATGGTATAGAATGGTTTGATGTATCCTATACTGGGACCATACAGTCAATGGAGGTCAGGTCATGGACAAGCGAAAGGTGATCGAAGCGTACCGGCGGGGATTCTTGACGCCGCAGGAATGTGCGCAGGTGCTGGGCATCGAGGGTCCGCATCTGAAAAGAATGCTGGAGGATTTTCCGTTAGATCCTCGGCGCGCTGCTTCCCTGGAAAATCAACCCGCTTCGGGACTTAGATAGGCTGACAGTAGGCCCAAACGAATTGAAGATCGGTAACAGCGTCGAGGTTTCGCCATGCAGGGCGGGATACGGCGCTTTTTTTGCGTTTCACCGTTTGAAGCGTTCTTGACAGCAGCAGGGGGGCTTTCTATAATAATTAATAAATTCAGGTCAGGAGAGGTTTCATCGATGAGCGATTCGGACGACCCGGAGAGTAGCAACACAGCACAAATAAAGCATAACTTATTCGTCATCGACGGAGTTCAGGCATAACCTGCGTCAATTTTTTGGCGGCGGGTTATGCCTTTTTGCGTATATCCGCGGGGCGACAACCTCAAACTAAAACGGGGAAATTTTTGGAGGTGGAATGAATTGTTGGAACTCTTGGTCATTTTGATCTTAATTTTGATTAATGCTTTTTTTGCCGCATCCGAAATCGCCTTGATCTCCCTAAACGATAACAAAATCAAAGCGATGGCGGGACAGGGCCACCGGAAAGCGAAGGTCATCGTCGGTTTGCTCGGCGAGCCCAGCAAGTTCCTGGCTACGATTCAAATCGGGATTACCTTGGCGGGCTTTTTTGCCAGTGCCTTTGCCGGGGAGAGCTTTGCCGGTGACCTGGCTGCTTATCTGATCCGCTTCGGGTTGCCGATTCCCGAAAACGTGCTGAGTACGATCTCACTGATCGTCATTACGCTACTGCTCTCCTACTTCCAGCTGGTACTTGGTGAATTGGTGCCGAAGCGGGTCGCGATGAAAAAAGCCGAAGCCATGGCGATGTTCGCGGCCACGACGTTGTCGGTGTTATCCAAAGCAACCGCGCCGTTCGTGAAGTTGCTGACAACCTCCACCAACCTGCTTGTGCGCCTATTTGGTATCGATCCGAATGCCAATGATGAAGAGGTCTCCGAAGAAGAGATCCGCATGATGCTGGATACCGGGGAGGAAATGGGGACGATTCAACCTAGCGAACGGCTGATGATCAACAATATTTTTGATTTCGATAACCTGACCGTATCGGATATCATGACGCACCGCATCGACGTCGTGGCGATTCCTGTGGATGCCGATCAACAAACCGTGGCCGAAATCGCTGACAAGGAGCAGTATACTCGGTTCCCGGTGTACGAGGAGACGGTTGATAACCTGATCGGAATTCTGCACAGCAAGGATTTAATCCGATTTTTGCGCACCGGGGAGAAGGAAAACTGGAATTTGCAGGAGCTGGTGACGCCGCCGTATTTTATCCCGATATCGAAAAAAACAAATGAGTTGTTCGAGGAAATGCAGCAAAACCGCATCCACATGGCGATTGTCGTGGACGAATATGGCGGCACCGCCGGAATCGTGACGATGGAGGATTTGCTGGAGGAAATCGTCGGGAATATCTATGACGAGCACGATGAGGAAGAGCGGGAATACGAGCAGATTGGCGAGGGCAGTTATCTGTTCAGCGGCACGATTTCCCTCGATGATGCCCAGGACATCCTGGGTATCAAGTTGCCTATCGAACACTACGATACCCTGAGCGGGTTTATGATTGGGCAGCTCAAACGTATTCCGACGATCAATGAAAAGCCGGAATTCGAGTACGGCGGCTATGTGTTCGTCGTGCGCGAAGTCGGGCAGCACCGGATCCGCAAGCTGGCGGCAGTCAAGAGAAACGATGCGCCCGTTTTGGAGGGGGCGTTGCGGGAGGATTAATACGACGGTTCGCTTTCGATTTTCTGAAGAATAATCCACCACTGAGAATCAAAACCGTCGAGTGTAAATTCACGGCAGCCTTTAAGCTCGCGCAGCCACTCGCGCGTCATCGGGATCATGTGCTCGAATACATCGGGGGGATAACCCCAATCCAGATCGAGCTGGAACAGGTAGTGATTCATCGCAACGTAGCCGCCGGACCGAAGGGTTCCCAGCAATGCGCGCATCAATTCCAGGAAGGGTTCCTTGACTTGAGCGGCCAAAGTATTCCGCGACGACTCCTGCTTGACGAGTTCGATCATGCGCGGCAGAAGTTCCATCCATTCGGCGTGTACGGTATCTATGCCCGCTTTATCGCAAAGGATGGACTGAATAACATCGTTGACGGCATGCTGGAAAGCGATGACGTCAACGGTGCCTTTGCCGGTGTAATCGGCAATACGCACGGCATCATCCTCGATGATGTTCATCTTCAAGGCTAGCGATTCGGTTTTGCGGGACAAACTGTCGTTCAGCGCTTTGTTCATGTTGGCCGTGATGTACAGGCCTTTAGGATGCGTGCGGGCCATCGCTTGCGGAATCATGTCTGCGTCGCCCGAAGCGATCTCTAGCAGAACCAGGTCTTCGCCGGGATGGAGGAGACGAAGCAATTCCGCCCAACGCGCCCGAAAATACGCCTCGTTGACGCTAGTAAACTCAGCGAGCGGCTTTTCAAGCAAATTTTTAAGCTGCCGCGCGACTTCCTTGCCGGAGAAGGATTGGAAATTCTTGAGTTCGTCCGGGTTTAAGTATGTGTGCGCGTGATCTTCCAAGAGAGGGAAGCAGGTTTCGAAGTGGTCAAGTGGCTTCATAACAAGGTCCTTTCCAACTCAGAGTTATGGATTATGCCATTAATGTAATACCGGTGTCGGGGGTGCGCTATGATTTTTTTCGGCTCCTCCGCAAAGCGGTTCGGAAACGAAGGAAATTCTCGCAAAAGCGAATCACCACGTGACAGAATGCAGCAATCAATATTATAATGAGCAAAGATATCATCGGGTTTTAGCTCTTTACAGTTTAACAGTTTAAAGGGGGAACGCAACAACATGAGTTTACGATACTTAACAGCGGGGGAGACGCATGGACCCCAGTTGACTGCGATTATTGAAGGTTTGCCAAGCCATCTGGAACTGGATTTTGAAGCGTTGAATTTTGAATTGGCCCGTCGTCAAAAAGGGTATGGCCGGGGACGGCGGATGCAAATCGAGAAGGATACGGCGCAAATCGCCGGCGGCGTCCGTCACGGGTATACGACGGGAGCGCCGGTGGCGTTGGTCGTGGAGAATAACGACTGGAAGCACTGGCAGAAAATCATGAATATTGAACCGATTGAAGGCACGGATGAAGAGAAGCGCAGAGTTCACCGTCCTCGACCGGGGCATGCCGATTTAAACGGTGGCTTGAAGTATAACCATAAAGACCTGCGCAACGTGCTTGAACGTTCGAGCGCACGCGAAACCGCGGTTCGTGTCGCCGTAGGAGCGGTGGCCAAGCAACTCCTGGAGCACTTTGGGATTCGCATCGCCGGTCAGGTCATCCGTATTGGTGAAATCGAAGCGCCGCCTCATAACTTGCCGTTAGACGAGTTGGCACGGGTAACGGAGGCTTCCTCAGTACGGGTTGCCGACGCCGAGACGGAGAAGAAGATGGAGGCTTATATCGATAAAATCAAGGAAGAAGGCGACTCCATCGGCGGGATCGTCGAATGTATCGTCGAAGGCGTGCCGGTCGGGCTGGGCAGTCATGTGCAGTATGACCGCAAGTTGGACGGACGCATCGCGCAAGCGGTGATGTCGATTAACGCGTTCAAAGGTGTGGAAATCGGCATCGGTTTCGAAGCCGGGACACTTCCGGGCTCCAAGGTTCATGACGAAATCCTGTACAGCGAGGAGCGGGGCTACTATCGGGCTACGAACCGGCTCGGAGGCTTCGAGGGCGGGATGACCAACGGCATGCCAATCGTCGTTCGCGGCGTAATGAAGCCGATTCCGACGCTGTACAAACCGCTGCAAAGCGTCGATATCGACACCCGCGAGGCGTTTGCCGCCCAAGTGGAGCGTTCGGACGCCTGTGCCGTTCCGGCAGCTAGCGTCGTGCTGGAGCATGTGGTTGCTTGGGAAGTCGCCAAAGCGTTCCTGGAGAAATTCGGCGGCGATTCGATCGGGGAGATCGAGCGTAATTACCAGGGCTACCTGGCTCAGCTGGAGGAGTATTGATGAGAACGTTGCAGGTTGACTTGGGTGAACGTTCTTATCCGATTTATATCGGCGGCGGTTTGCTGGGGAAAGCCGGGGATTTCTTCGAACAGCATCAGCTGTCGACGAAAAGCCCCATCCTGATCGTGACCGATGACCATGTCGCACCAAAGTATTTGCCGGTTGTCGAAGCCTCACTACAGGCCAAAGGATACCGGACAGTCAGCAAAGTGGTCAAATCCGGAGAAAAGTCAAAATCGCTGGATGTTTACGAGGATGTCATGACCACGGCCATTGAAGGCGGTTTGGACCGCCGCTCAGCCGTGGTAGCGCTCGGCGGCGGCGTCGTTGGCGACTTGGCCGGCTTTGTGGCGGCGACGTATATGCGCGGCGTAACCTTCGTGCAGATGCCGACAACGATCCTGGCCCACGACAGCAGTGTCGGAGGAAAGGTCGCGGTGAATCATCGGTTGGCTAAGAACATGATCGGCGCTTTTCATCAACCTGAGATGGTGCTTTATGACGTGGACAGCCTGCAAAGCTTGCCGCCGCGCGACGTCCGCGCCGGCCTGTCCGAAATGATCAAGCACGGATTGATTTGGGATACGGCTTTTGCGGACTGGTGCCGCGAGCATACGGCCGATTTGTTAGCTCTTGATCCCGAAGCGCTAGGTTACGGCTTAACGCAAGGCTGCTCCATCAAGGCCCAAGTCGTATCTGTTGATGAACTGGAGAACGGACTCCGCGCGATCTTGAACCTCGGGCATACGTTAGGCCATGCGATCGAAGCGATCGGCGGATACGGCGAATTCTTACATGGTGAAGCGATTTCGATCGGAATGGCCGCCGCAGCGAAGCTGGCGGTGAATCGGGGCAGGGATCCGCAAATTTATACGGATACGGTGTCCATCCTGCGAGGCTTTGGTCTGCCGACGGCCATGCCGGCTCATTTAAACGAGCAGGATTTAATCGGAGCGATGATGCACGACAAGAAATTTAAGGAACAGACGATGGTATTTATTTTACCTGTGGCGATCGGGCAAGTGGAAATTGTCTCTGATGTGACTTTGGATGAAGTTCGCCAAGTGATCGCTGAATTGAAAGAGGAGGGACAATATGTATAACCGAGGCATTCGCGGAGCAACAACGGTAGCCCGCAACGAGGAACAGGAGATTCTGGACGCGACGGCGGCCTTGTTGAAAGAAATCGTAGCGCGCAACGAAATCGAACCCGAGGATATTTGCAGTGTCTGGATCACGGTGACACCAGACCTGGATGCCACCTTTCCTGCCCGTGCCATTCGGGTCTTAAGCGGCTGGGATATGGTTCCGCTGATGTGCTCGACGGAGATCCCGGTTCAAGGTGCCCTGCCGAAATGTATACGCCTATTGATTCAGGTGAACACAAGCAAAGGACAACGGGACATGAAGCATGTTTATTTGAACGAAGCTCGCAGTTTGCGGCCGGACTTAAGTGTTTCCGGATCTTGAGCAGGTTTGGGTTGCCAAACGGGTTGTCGATAAGGTATAGTTATTTTAGATTTTAGATGAGTGTAAGTTAGATGAGTGTAAGTTAGTTGAGATTTTTGAGCGTTTTGAATTGAGACATTTTAGAGCTGAGTAGAGATAAGTTGAGATGAGCTGAGTTTAGCTGAGCGAATAGCCTGTTTCCGGGCGCGATTCTTGTCCTTTCCTTTTGTGGGGAATGAGAGGGAATACGCGTGATGCGGAGCAGTGCTTTCCCATAAACCGCAAATCCCAGAACCTCTACTTCGGTAGAGGTTTTTTTATTTGGCTCTGAACCAAACCGAAAAGGAAGTGAGAGACATGGCAACCCCGCAAGTAGAACAGGTCATTGCTTTGGCGAACGAATACAATCTGATCCCGATTGCCCGTACGCTGCTCGCCGACATGGAAACCCCGATTCGAATCTTCCGCCGTATCGCCCAGCGGGAGCGGGCATTTTTGCTGGAGAGCGTAGAAGGTGGCAGTCAGTGGGCACGGTATTCTTTTATCGGCACCGATCCGTTCCTGACCATCTCGGCCAAGAAAGGCGAAATTACGGTCGGTCGTGAAGGCGGCGAAGAGCGGCTGCGCTCCTCCCGGCCCGTTGATGAGCTGAAGGCGATCCTGCGGGGCTACCGCAGTCCGAAGCTTCCGGAAATGCCGCCGTTTACAGGCGGGGCGATCGGGTTTTTCGGTTATGATCTACTGCAATATTATGAGAAGCTCCCTGCGCATCAGGTCGATGACCTGAATCTGCAAGATATGCAGTTTATGTTCTGCGACCAAGTGATTGTGTTCGACCACGTAAAACAACGCATCTTGCTGGTGGCCAACGTGCACGTCAAGCCGGGTGACCGCGATGAGGATATTCGCCGGGCTTATGCGGAGGCGGAGACGAAGCTGGATCTGGCGGCCGATCTGCTGCAGCAGGAAGGGCCGGGCGAGAGCTTTAACCGCAGGCCGCTGCCGGCGGTGACCGACCTCGGTGACGTAAAGTCCAACCTGACGAAGGAGCAATTCATCGCAAATGTAGATAAGGCGAAGGAATATATCCGCGCGGGCGATATTTTTCAAGTGGTGCTCTCGCAGCGATTCCATATCGAAACCGAAGTCGATCCGCTTCACGTTTACCGCGTCTTGCGGACGCTGAATCCGTCGCCGTATATGTATTATCTCAAGCTGGACGAGGAAATTATCGTTGGGACGTCGCCCGAGGCGTTGGTCAAGGTAGAGAATGACCGTGTGGAGACCCGCCCGATTGCCGGAACGAGACCACGGGGGGCCACAGAAGCGGAAGACTTGGCGCTGGAAGCCGAGCTGCTGCAGGATGAGAAGGAACGGGCGGAGCACCTGATGCTGGTCGACCTCGGCCGTAACGATTTGGGCCGCGTCTCCGATTTCGGCAGTGTCACATGCGAATCCTATATGGATATCGAGCGTTACTCTCACGTCATGCACATGGTATCCAAAGTGTCCGGCAGGCTGCGGGATGACAAGGATTTTTTCGATGCCTTTCTGTCCTGCCTGCCGGCTGGGACGGTATCGGGTGCGCCGAAGCTACGGGCTATGGAGATCATTGCCGAGCTCGAGCGTGAAGCGCGAGGTACCTACGCCGGAGCCATCGGCTATCTCGGGTTCTCGGGGAATATGGATTCCTGCATTACGATCCGCACGATCGTGTTCAAGCAAGGGAAGGCTTACGTGCAAGCGGGCGGGGGCATCGTGTGGGATTCGATTCCGGAGAACGAATATCAAGAGTCGGTAAATAAAGCCAAGGCGCTCTTGACGGCAATCCGCACCGCGGAGCAGATGTTTCCGCCTCCGGCACGAAACGACGATATCATTAACCAGGATTACCTATACGAATATACTCCGGGGAACTAAAGAGAGGAGCGAATCGATATGACGACAGGACAGCAAACCGTTCAAGCGGGCATCAGCCGCTTAATCGAAGGACAACATTTGGCGCGGGAAGATGCGCGCGGCATGATGCAGGCCATCATGAACGGCGAATCAACGCCGGCCCAAATCGGCAGCCTGTTGACGGCACTGCGAATCAAAGGGGAAACGGTTGAGGAGATCACCGGTTTCGCGGAAGCGATGCGTGGTGCCTCCAGCCGGATTGATACGGAAACACAGAAGTTACTAGACACGTGTGGCACGGGCGGTTCCGGCATCCATAAAATCAATGTGTCGACGACGGCAGCCATCGTTGCGGCATCGGTATCGGTCCGCGTGGCGAAACACGGCAACCGATCGGCATCCGGCCGTTCAGGCAGCGCCGATGTGCTTGAGGCATTAGGCGTCAATATTCAACTGGACGCCGGACAGGCAAAACGCTGCCTTGACGATATCGGTATTTGTTTCATGTTCTCACAGCTGTATCATCCATCGATGAAACATGCGGCTGGACCTCGCAAGGAGCTGGGCATCCGTACGGTCTTCAACATGCTGGGCCCGTTGACGAATCCGGCAGGGGCGGATCGCCAGGTACTGGGTATCTACGATGGAGGTAAAACATCAACGATCGCCGAAGTGCTGCGTGAGTTGGGGTCCAAACGTGCGCTAGTCGTCAGCAGTCGAGAAGGGTTGGATGAGATTAGCATTTCGTCCCCAACACGGGTATCTGAACTGAAAAACGGCGAGATTAGAACCTATGATCTTCAACCGGAAGATCTAGGGCTTCGCACGTATCCTCTGGAGGCGATGATCGGCGGCGATCCGCAGACGAACGCGGAGATCGTTCGTCGTGTACTGCAAGGGGCACCGGGAGCCCACCGGGACGTAGTCTTGGCCAACGCAGGCGCTTGCGTGTATGTGGCCGGTCTGGCGGACAACATTCGTGAAGGGGTTGCCATCGCTGCGGAAGCGATTGATTCGGGGAAAGCCCTTAACAAGCTAGAGCAGCTTATTCAGACAACGGAGGAATTAAGTTATGTATCTTGATCGGATTGTGGAGACGAAAAAAACGGAGGTTGCGCGTTTGGCAGAAACCTTCTCCATCGCAGAAGCGGAACGCCACATCGCGGCGATGGCGCCGACACGCGGCTTCCACTCCGCCCTTACGGCGGGCCGGAAACGGGACATGGGATTAATCGCCGAAGTGAAAAAGGCGTCTCCTTCCAAAGGATTGATCCGTCCGGACTTCCATCCGGTTCAACTGGCCGCGGCGTATGAAGCGGCAGGAACCGACTGTATCTCCGTACTGACGGATGAAACGTATTTTCAGGGCAGCGGGGCTTACTTGAGTGCGATTCGCGAGGCGGTAAACGTGCCGCTGCTGCGCAAGGATTTCGTGATCGACGAGCGACAGATCTATGAAGCTCGGCTGCTAGGTGCCGACGCGGTGCTGCTGATCGCGGCGATTCTGAGCGATGTCCAGTTGCGTGACTACTTGGCTCTCGCCACGGTACTGGGGCTCGACGCATTGATTGAGGTCCACGACCGCGAGGAGCTGGATCGGGTCCTGGCACTGCCTGCAGCGAAGCTGATCGGTATTAACAACCGGAATCTGCGGACCTTTGAGGTGTCCCTGGAGACAACGGCCGCGCTGGCCGCACTGGTGCCGCCGCATGCGACACTGATCAGTGAGAGCGGGATTCAGACGCGGGAAGATGTGGAATTCTTGCAGCGAAACGGCGCAAAAGGTGTGCTGATCGGGGAAACTTTTATGCGGAGGGCTAACGTTGGGGACGCAGTACATGATTTGATGGGACCGATACTTCAAGCTGCAGAACCGAACAACAATGCGAAAGGGACGACGTAACATGGGGGAAGCCGCCGTAAAAATTTGTGGACTTCAAAGCGTTGAAGTGCTAAAATCTATGGTGAACTTACCCGTAGATTATGTCGGATTCGTGTTTGCCAGAAGCAAGCGTCAAATCAGCGGAAGCCGTGCGGCGGAGCTGCTTCCCGTGCTTCGAGAGTGGAGCGTGGAGGCGGTTCCCCAGAGCGTTGGGGTTTTCGTCAATCCGACCTTGGAGGAGCTGGACGAGGTTTTGCGGCAGGCGCCGCTGGACATCCTGCAGCTCCACGGGACGGAAAGCCCGGAGTTTTGCCGGAAGGTCAAAGATGCGTATGGCGTCAAGATTTTCAAAGCTTTTTCGGTGAAAACGGACGGAACGGTCCATGCCGGTGCAACCTTGGCGGAATATGACGGCGTGCTGGACGGGCTGCTGCTCGATACGTACGACCCGAATTACGGCGGAGGCTCCGGCATCACGTTTGATTGGGCTGCTGCTGAACCCTATCGACAATGGGCCAAGGAGCACGGAATTCCGTTCTTGGCGGCCGGAGGACTACATCCCGATAATGTTAGGGTGTTGATCGAGACCTTGCAGCCGGACGGTGTTGACGTCTCAAGCGGGGTTGAAACGGACGGCGTGAAGGATATCGCGAAAATGACAGCATTCGTAGAGAGGGTGAAGGGATGATGAAGCAGGTACCGGATGAGCATGGACGTTTTGGCCCTTTTGGAGGCCGTTACGTGCCGGAAACGCTGATGAACGCATTAATCGAATTGGAAGAATCCTATTTGAAATATAAAGATGATCCCGAGTTTCAAGCGGAGATTGCTTATTTGCTGAAGCAGTATTCCGGGCGGGAGACCCCGTTGTATTATGCAGAACGCCTGACGCAGCACTTGGGCGGGGCCAAAATTTACCTGAAACGCGAGGATTTGAACCATACCGGCGCTCACAAGATCAACAATGCGATCGGGCAGGGGATCCTGGCTAAGCGGATGGGGAAGCAGAAGGTCATCGCCGAGACCGGCGCGGGCCAACACGGGGTGGCAACCGCTACTGTTGCCGCTTTGTTAGGTCTAGAATGCAAAGTGTTCATGGGCGAGGAGGACACGAAGCGGCAGCAGTTGAACGTGTTTCGGATGAAACTCCTTGGTGCAGAGGTCGTTCCGGTGATGTCGGGTACTCGGACTTTGAAGGATGCCTGCAACGAGGCGCTGCGCTATTGGGTCAGCAACGTGCATGACACGTTTTATATTCTGGGGTCGGCCACCGGGCCGCATCCGTATCCGATGATGGTGCGGAATTTCCAACGCATTATCGGCGATGAAACACGGGAGCAGATTTTGCGGGCGGAAGGTCGGTTGCCGGAGATGCTCGTCGCTGCGGTTGGCGGCGGGAGCAATGCGATCGGGATGTTTTATCCGTTTGTCGAGGATCAGGAGGTTCGTCTCGTAGGTGTGGAAGCCGCCGGCAAAGGTGTCGATACTGAATTCCACGCTGCTACGATGACCAAAGGGACGAAAGGCGTCTTCCAAGGCTCGATGAGTTATTTACTGCAGGACGCATTTGGTCAGGTGCTGCCGGCTCATTCGATTTCCGCCGGTCTGGATTACCCGGGGATTGGTCCGGAGCATTCCTATCTGAAGGATATCGAACGCGCGAAGTATTACCCGATAACCGACCGCGAAGCGCTGGATGCGCTCCAACTGCTGAGCCGGACCGAGGGGATCATCCCGGCCTTGGAATCGGCGCACGCGGTGGCGCAAGTCGTGAAGATGGCCCCGGCCATGAGTCGTGACGAGATCGTCGTCATCTGCTTGTCCGGCCGCGGAGATAAAGATGTGGAGTCCATTATGGCGTATACGGAAGGCGGGGGAACGATATGAGTCAACCTACGGACCACTTGCTCGACGACACATTTGCGAAGCTGAAGACGGCGAGGAAAACCGCGCTGATTCCGTTTGTGACTGTCGGAGACCCGGACCCGGAAACGACCCTCGATATTTTAGCGGTGTTGGAGGAGGCCGGTGCCGATGTGGTGGAGTTAGGTGTGCCATACTCCGACCCCTTGGCGGACGGTCCGGTCATTCAACGGGCTTCAGAGCGTGCTCTGGTCCATGGGATCACGGTCGCTTCCTGCATCGAGACAGCCGCCAAAGCCCGAGAACGGGGAATCCGTCTTCCATTCGTCTTGTTTACTTATTACAATCCCGTGTTGCAAATGGGATCGGATCGTTTCTTTGCTGCCGTGAAGGAAGCGGGGATCAGCGGTTTAATCATACCAGACCTTCCCTATGAAGAGGCGGAGGAGGTTCTGGGGTTAGCGGATGCAGCGGGCGTTAGGCTGATTCCGCTCGTAGCTCCAACGTCCAGTGGCCGGATCGCACAGATTCTGGAACGTGCTCGCGGATTTGTTTACTGCGTTTCCTCTCTGGGCGTGACCGGTGAGCGGGCTACGTTTAACGCCAGCGTTGACGAATTTATTGCATCCGTTAAAGCTCAAACGGATTTGCCTGTCGCCGTTGGCTTCGGGATATCCAGCCGGGAACAGGTTGAGCGTTTTGCGGCCATCTGTGACGGCGCGGTGGTCGGCAGCGCGATCGTGCGAAAGATCGAAGAAAGCTTGCCGTTGTTGGCGCAGGCGTCCACCCGGGACCAAGGGTTGTTGCAAATTCGCGACTTTGTGGCAAAATTGAGATTATAGATTTTTTAGAGAATAGCACAACAAGTCATTTGAGGGAGGAACCTATCCATGTTGCCGAAACCCCAGATCGTCAATTTGCCGGTGTATCAACCCGGTAAACCGATTGAAGAAGTAAAGAAGGAGCTCGGGCTCAAGGAAGTCATCAAGCTGGCTTCCAATGAAAATCCATATGGCAGTTCGCCACGTGTCCGTGCCGCTATCGAGCAGGAACTGGCTAACTTAAGCTTGTACCCCGATGGCAGCGCTGCAGAGTTGACCGAAGCTTTAGCCTGCCAGCTTGGCGTTGGGAAGGAACAAATTATTTTCGGCTGCGGTTCGGATGAAATTATCGCCTTGATCGCTCGCGCGTTTTTCCTGCCTGGCGACGAGACGGTGATGGCGGATCAAACGTTCAGCGTGTATAAGAGCAATGCCGATATCGAAGGGGCCGTCAGCATCGAAGTGCCGCTGAAGGATGGTACCCACGATTTGGAGGGAATGCTCACCCGCATTGGGAATAAAACGAAGGCGGTCTGGATCTGCAATCCAAACAATCCAACCGGGACGATCGTGCCTCATTCCGAACTCGTATCTTTTCTTGATCGGGTTCCGGGACATGTGCTGGTCGTATTGGATGAAGCGTACGCCGAGTATGTTACCGATTCGGCTTACACGAACGGGATTGCCTTGCTGAACCAATATCCAAATCTGGTTGTGCTTCGTACGTTCTCCAAGATCTACGGTCTCGCCTCGCTGCGCATCGGTTACGGCGTGGGTCAACCGAGTGTTATCAAACTGATTAACCAGGTTCGCGAGCCGTTTAATACATCTCGGATCGGTCAAGCGGCGGCCAAAGCGGCCTTGGCTGATCAAGAATTCGTGGCCGATTGCCGCACCAAGAACCGTGAAGGTATTGCTTATCTGTATGGCGAGTTCGAACGGCTGGGTCTTACGTATTTTCCGGCACACGGCAATTTCATTATGGTTGATGTTCAGCGTCCGGCCGGTGAAATGTTTGGGTCGCTGCTGCAGTTAGGCATTATCGTGCGGGCGGGCTTTTCGAAGTATCCGAATTTCGTGCGGGTCACCGTAGGATCAGCGGAACAAAACGCCAAATTCGTGACCGCCTTGGAGCAGGTGCTTGGTAAATCGGCAACCCGGGTTTAATCTCCTAATTTATTCGCAGAAAATGAGTGAGAAACGATGACAACGAAAATTGCCATTTTTGGCGTTGGTTTGATCGGAGGTTCGCTGGCGTTGTGCCTGAAAGGCAAGCCGGGAATCACGGTCGTCGGCCATGCCCACCGTCCGGAATCCCTGAAACGCATCGAGGAGCGCGGCGTCGTTGACGCCGCGACTCTGTCCATGGAAGAGGCGGCGGCGGATGCCGACTTTATTTTTTTGTGCGTGCCGGTAGGGCTCCTGGAGGATTACCTACAGAAGTTGACTGAACTTCCGCTGAAGCCTGGCTGCATTGTGACGGACGTCGGAAGCACGAAGGCGGCCGTCGCCGCTTGCGCGGCGAGAATTTCTCGCCCGGGCGTGCATTTTATCGGCGGCCATCCGATGGCCGGCTCGGAGCGTTCTGGCGTTGAGGCCGCTTCATCGTTCTTATTCGAGAACGCCTATTACGTGTTGACGCCGTCTCCTGACGTACCGGAAGAGGCTTACCAGCGCTTAGAACAGTTGCTGTCACACACTAAAGCGCAAATCGTCCGCGTCGACCCGGTCATGCATGACGAAATCGTTGGAGCGATCAGTCATCTGCCGCATATCATTGCGGTTGCACTGGTAAACCAGGTACGCGATTACAACGACGGCAACGGGCTGTACCGCATGCTGGCGGCCGGCGGTTTCCGCGACATCACGCGGATCGCTTCGAGCGACCCGGTGGTTTGGCGGGACATTCTGCTCAGCAACCGCGAAGTGTTGCTTGGCTTGTTGAAGGATTGGAACCACGAGATCGAAGGTTTCATCTCCTTGCTCGAGGAACAGAACGGAGAAGGGATCGAAGCCGCGTTCCAAAAAGCAAACCGGTTCCGCAGCGAGTTGCCGGAGCGGCGCAAAGGGGCGATCACCTCTTTGTTCGACATCTACATCGACGTGCCCGACACGCCGGGGATCATCGGGCAAATCGCGACTGAGCTGGGCCTTCGGCACATCAACCTGAGCAACATGCAGATTATCGAAAGTCGCGAGGACGTTCCGGGTGTGCTGCGCTTATCTTTCCGTCAGGAAGGGGAGATGGAGAGGGCGAAGGCGCATCTCCAATCCCTAGGCCACACCGTCTACCTTTAAGAGGTTGTTTTGAATTCGGCTTTTGATCACGAAGGGGAATCGAAGGGGAGGGCTCGGCGTCGAATCTTGAATTCAGCCGGGCCTTCCGCTGCTCACGTAGGATTTACCTACGCTGCGCTGCTCAGTCCCTAGCTTCATTCAACCTTCTCGGCCTGATGTGTGATTTCAGCTAACGGAACTCAGAGACGCTATTTGTCCGCTTTTGGTTCAATTTTGTTGCTAACGGACCCAGAAGACCTTATTTCGGACAAAAGCGTCTCTTTAGGTACCATTCAAGCCCAATAAGGTCACTAGAGTCCGTTAGAACGGGAAATGACTGGGAAATGGGCAAATAAGGGCCATGGGTTCCGTTACACACTCTTAGCGAACGCGAACTTCGTGCCCCTATGCTTCTATTTCCGCTTTCAAACCGAGGGACACTGGGATGTTTTCGATGTCAAACTAAGAGTTGAATGGGATATGGCAACCCCTTGTGGATTGCGAAATGAAAGCGCTCAAAAAAAAGTGTTGACAGAATGAAAACGTATACATATAATAAAAGTACAGTATGGTTTCTCTCCACTCCTATCCAATAACTTCTTGCTCGTGAGTGAGCAAGGACCGCTTCGAAGGAAGCGGTCTTTTTTTTGTCTTTTTACACAGCAGGCGAGAAATCTATACGATAAATTGTATAGATATCGTCCATTTTCCTGAATTCAGCCGATTATATATGAATTATCATGCTTATTTTGGCCGCGGGAGTGCGGTAGACATGTTTCTGTATGAATTTTCGAATAGATCTCGTACATTTGGGTGTTCATGACAAGTTATATATGAAAAATCGAATACAATGGGACAACACTTGAACGGTGATTACAGATACGACACCCACAGGGGGCATCGGCACAAGTGGCACAAGACATCCGTTGGCCCTGATTAACGAACATGCCTTATGAAAAAGCGCTACTTCGCCAAGCACGCCTGTTGCTTGCGGTAAGTGAGCGGGCTGATGCCGTATTTCTTCTTGAACGCCTTGCTGAAGTAGTAGATGTCAGGAAAACCGGCTTGTTCGGCGACTTCCTTAATGAGCAAGGAAGGCTGCAACAGCAACTCGCAGGCTTTGGCCAGACGGATTCGGTTCATTTCCTCGATCAGAGTCCGGCCGGTTTTTTGTTTGTACAAGCGGGATAGATGGCCGTAGCTCATATGCAGCGAGGCTGCCAACGCTTCAACATTCAGCCGGTCCCCGCGAAAATCCTCCAAATAAACCTCCACTTTGCGGAGCAACGCGTCACGGGCTTGCACTGGCTCTGTTGCCACTGACGCATGGCGTATGGTCACTCCGGACAAAACCTCCAGCAATTGAACCAACAGCAGCCGTAGATAAAAGGGGGACCGCCCGCTCTCCGCTTCGGCAAAGAACTGAAGCAACAGCGACCGGATGCCGTCATTATCGCGGTAAGCGCCGGGGGGCCAATCCTTCAGACGACCAAGCCGTCCAAGAAAGCTATCGTCAGCGGTATCTACTTCGCCTGGTGAAGGCCGAAACCGCCATCGCAGGCAGATGCCTTCATGCGGATCTTCGCGAGAATAGTCGTGAGCATGGGTCATCCCCGGCGGGATCAGAAAAAATTCGCCCGCGTGAACCATCACGTCCTGATCAATGAAGCGAGTTTGCATCCGACCGGACAGGACGTAGTTGAATTCGTACCACGTATGCGCGTGGGGAGGGCATTTTCCAGAACCGCCGGTTTGTTCTATCACGATATCGACCCAATCGACCACGGCATCCCCCACCGCGATTTCACCACAGATTCCGTTCAGTACAGAAGCCAGTTCGTTCCGCCATTTTTTCAAATCCATAGGCAGGTGCTCCTTTGTTCAAATTATCTTCATCATATCATAATAGGACAAAAATTGATGAGGATAAGTAATTTACTTCGCAGGGACAGAACCGGAAAATGAGGGGGTAGGCACACTCATATTCAGGGAGGTACCCGATACGATGTTTTGGACGGAAGAGAAATTGAATGCACGGATACGCGAGCTGGAAGCATACCGATACCGCGATGCCCAGCCGATCGAGGCGTTTCAAGCGCAAGTGGACGAGGAAGGGCACATCGGCGCCAGACCGCCTAAGGAGGGGCCATGGTCCACGATGCAGGCGGGAGAACGCTGGGAAGGCCGAGATCTTTACCTATGGCTGGAGACGAACATTGAAATCCCGGCCGCATGGAGAGGACGCCAGATCGTCGGCGTGTTCGATTTCGGCAAAACGGGCGGAGGGAACAACTCCGGGTTCGAATCGCTCCTGTATGTCAACGGCGAACCGTTCCAAGGCGTGGATATGAATCACCAAGAGGTGTTTTTCCCGGAAGAAGCCTCCGGTACCAAGGTCAAGTTGCAGTTTCGTTTATGGTCCGGGCTTGAGGGCGGCGGGAAGCCGCAGGTGCAGGAACACCGGATCAAGCGGGCGGAAATCGCTTGGCTGGACGGGACCGTAGATCGCTTGTATTATACTTCCCGTGCGGTCATGCAGACAGTGGAGGTGCTGCCGGCGAATGCGCCGGAGCGGACCGACCTATTGACGGCACTGGATCGTGCTTTTCTGAGGATCGATTGGTCTTATCCAGGATCGGAAGGATTTTATGCTTCGCTGACGGAAGCCGAGGAGCAATTGACCCAAGCGGTGGCGGGAATGAAGAAGACGTCGCCGGTCACGGTCCAATGCATCGGACACACGCATATCGACGTCGCCTGGTTGTGGCGGCTTAAGCATACGCGGGAAAAAGCAGCCCGCAGCTTCAGCACCGTGCTGCGCTTAATGGAGATGTTCCCGGAGTACGTGTTCCTGCAGACGCAGCCGCAACTGTACGAATATATCAAGCAGGATTATCCGGAGCTTTATGAACAGATCAAGGAACGCGTCAAGGAAGGGCGCTGGGAAGCAGCCGGCGGCATGTGGCTGGAGGCAGACTGCAATTTGACGAGCGGGGAATCGCTGGTGCGGCAGTTGCTGTACGGGACGCGCTTTTTACGTGAGGAGTTTGGCCAGGAATGTACCTACTTATGGCTCCCGGACGTGTTCGGATACAGCTGGGCCCTGCCGCAGATTTTGCGCAAGTCGGGCATCGATACGTTTATGACAACGAAAATCAGCTGGAACCAGTACAACCGCATGCCACATGATACGTTTCACTGGCGCGGTATCGACGGCAGCGAGGTGCTGACGCACTTCATCACTACGCCGCAGGACGGCAGTTTCTGGTGGTATACCTATAACGGGAATATTGAGGCGTCCAGCGTGCAAGGCATTTGGGAGACGTATCGCGACAAAGAGGTTAACAAAGAGCTTCTGCTTTCTTACGGTTATGGGGATGGAGGCGGCGGTGTCAATCGCGAGCATCTGGAGTTGCGGCGGCGGCTCGACGAAATGCCGGGCCTTCCGAGGGTAACGACCGGCCGGGCGGACGAATTTTTCGCCAAGCTGCAAGAGACCGTTGGGGCGGCGGATCGCTATGTTCATACCTGGGACGGTGAGCTGTACCTGGAATACCATAGAGGAACCTACACCAGCCAAGCGTACAACAAAAAGATGAACCGCAAACTGGAGTTGTTGTCCCGGGACACCGAATGGTTGCTCAGCCTGCAGGCGCTGCTCGCGGAAGGAGACTGGGAGGCTTATCCGAAAGCGAAGTTGGACGAAAGCTGGAAAACGATCCTGCGCAACCAATTCCACGACATCATTCCAGGCTCGTCCATTCCAGAGGTGTACCGCGATTCCAAGCTGGAGTACGCGCAGGCCGAATCGCTGTTGGAATCCTGCCGCGAGCAAGCCATTCAAGCCTTGACGAACGACGCGGGGGATTCGTACACCGTTTGGAATCCGTCCTCCTGGCCTTTTACCGGCTTGGTTGCTTTGGAGGGGCAAGCTGAGGGAGCAAAGTGGGTTCAAGCAGGCGGGGTAGAGCTGAAATCCGAATTCGACGGGAAGACGGTGTGGGTGCAAGTAGAGAACGTGCCGCCGCTTGGCTTTGTGACGATTGAGCGCAGCAAGGACGAACAGGTTGATCTCACACCAGATGAACCGTTTAAAACACGGCCAAACGGAATCGAAACCCCGATGTATAACATCGAGTGGAATGATGGCGGACAGCTAATCTCGATCTTTGATCGGGAAGCCGGCCGCGAAGTGCTGGCGCCAGGCGAACGTGGGAACGTACTTCAGGTGTTCGAAGATAAGCCGAAAATGTTTGAGGCTTGGGACATCGATGTGTTCTACCAGGAGAAACAACGCGAGGTCGAGCAGCTACAGGACTGTAAAGTCGTGACAGGTTCGCTGCGCGCCGTCGTTAGTTTTACTTGGACTTATATGAACTCGACGATCCGCCAAGAGATGATTCTGTATGGCAACAACCGGCGGATTGACTTCCAGACTCAAGTTGATTGGCAGGAGCGTCAGCAACTGCTGAAGGTCGCTTTTCCGGTTGACGTACGGGCTACGGAAGCTACTTACGATATCCAATTCGGAAACGTCAAGCGACCGACGCACTGGAACACCTCTTGGGACCTTGCTCGATTTGAAACGGTCGGTCATCAATGGGTCGATTTGTCAGAGCACGGGTACGGGGTCAGCCTGCTGAATGATTGCAAATACGGCCACGACATTAAGGACCATGTGATCCGGCTGTCGCTGTTGAAATCGGCAACTTATCCGGATCCGCAAGCGGATCGCGGCGAGCATGAGTTTACGTACGCGCTGTATCCTCACGAGGGGCATTGGTCCGAAGGTGGTACCGTACAGGCAGCAACGCTGCTAAATCAGCCGGTTTACGCCACGATGGGCCAGGCGCGCTCGTCTTCATTCTCACTGCTCCAAACGAGCGGAAGTGCGGACGTCGTCATTGATGCCGTGAAAAAAGCGGAAGACGGCGACGGCTTGATCGTTCGTTTGCATGAATACAAGGGAGGCCGAGGCCGCGTTCGCTTCCATTTCGGGATGCCGGTGATTTCCTGGCAAGAAACCGACATGATGGAACGGCCTTTAGGAGAATCCTCCTCAGCTGCGGAGCTTGAGTTGTCGATGTCACCGTATGAAATCAAAACGATTCGTTTGCAGTTGAAATAACGAGAGAACGCTGTGGGTCGCCTTCGACAGTTAATCGGAAGTCGGGGCGCCCGTCAGCGTTTCGATATCGTTGGAACCGTAGAAGAACAGAACGACCAGAATGATGATTACGATGAGTTCCGAGAAGCCTTCGCCGTCAAATTCACTCATTGTAGTAAACCCCCGCATCTAGGTTATGATGTAAAGCGAGCGATCCTCCCGCCCGAATCTTTCAAAGGAAGAGCGGGTTCAGGAGGAATTGTCCGCTTTTTTCTTCATGGCATTGATGATGTCATTGATGGTCATATCTCCATTCTCGTTGAGAAAGTTCAGCAACTTGTCGGCGTTTGCATCGCTGCTGATCGTTTTGTATTCGCCAACAAGGGAGACATACATGGTTGCGTTACGGTATAACTGGACGGAATCCACGCGAAGTTTACCGGAAAGAAGCAGCGCAGCTACGGTATATTCCGGGGTTTTTGGCCGGAAACCGCCCTTTTTGCCATTTTTCTTGTTGGAGGACGAGGATTTGCTTTTTCCGGCTGAATTCATGGCCTAACCTTCCTTAGCTGGATGGGATCCGGTTACTTATCCTGAGGAACCGGTTTACAAGACAGTTCCCTGATAGTTATGCTATGCAGCATTCCGGGGATGGTGTAGACGAGAGAAGCAAGTGATCCAACGATCTTTCGCTGGACGGGATTGACAATCCAGGCAGGGATCGGTAGAGTAATAGGTGAATTGCATAGGAAATCCACTAGGGGCGCCGTAAACGGCTGAGACAAGAGACCATCTTGGACCCTTTGAACCTGATCTAGTTCATACTAGCGTAGGAAAGTGGAGTCGGCCCCCATATGAATAGTGCTCAGGTTGTCGTATATCAGCCTAGGACTTGATCGAGCCGCTCCCTCTACGGAGCGGCTTTTTTGCGCGCTCTGTTAACAGGTCGTTTGTCGTCGTCTTCTCAGGGGATTTCCTAGTTCAATATATTGGGAGGTGGAGACGATGGGGTTTACGCAGGAGCTGCGACGTCAGGCGGACGGGATCTATCAAGCCATATTCGATCATCCGTTCGTCAGAGGTATCGCAAGGGGACAACTGGAGAAAGAGCAGCTCATTCATTACGTTAAGCAGGATTACGAATATTTAAACGCTTATATGCGGATTTACGGTATCGCGATTTCCAAAAGCCGGACCCGAGAGGAGATCGCGATGTTCAACGAACAGATCGCGTATATTTTAAACCGTGAAGTTCAACCCCATCAGATTTTTTGCCGGGCCGCCGGAGTGAATTTTGAAGAGTTGCAGGGGTACCCACTTGCACCCTCGGCGCATCATTATATCCGTCATATGCTGACGGTGGCCCACGAAGGGAGTTTGGGCGAGATCTATGCCGTTTTATTGCCCTGCCCTTGGACCTATCTGGAGATCGGCCAAAAGCTGCTGGCAGAAGTGCAGCCGACACCGGACCATCCGTTTTATGAGTGGATTGATTTTTACGGGCGTCTTTCGGGGGATGTGACGGAGAAGTTTATCCATGCGTTAGACGGATGGGCGGATACAGCCAGGGAGGAAGAGCGGCAAAGGATGGCCGATCATTTTCTGCAAAGCTGCCAATTGGAATATCTCTTTTGGGATATGGCTTACCGGCAGGAAGAATGGCCGGTTGCGATGCCGATGATCTCGCATTCATCCAAATGATCGAAAGAGAGGTTGAAAACATGAGCTTAATGGAAAAAGATCTGTCCGATGTGCTGGAAAAGGTGCAAAAAACGAAACCCCTCGTGCATAACATGACCAATGTTGTCGTCACGAATTTTACCGCAAACGGCTTGTACGCCCTTGGCGCTTCGCCGGTCATGGCCTATGCACCTGAGGAGGTGGCTGATATGGCCAAGATCGCCGGGGCCCTCGTCTTGAACATCGGCACGTTGTCGACGCAGCAGGTCGAAGCGATGATCCTCGCCGGCCGGTCGGCGAACGCTCATGGCGTGCCGGTGTTGCTTGACCCGGTTGGTGCGGGGGCGACCGCCTTCCGCACTGAATCGGCTCTGCGTATCCTGCGCGAGGTAAAGGTGTCGCTCCTGCGCGGCAATGCGGCGGAGATCGCCCATCTCGTCGGGGAAACCCGCGAGATCAAGGGGGTTGATGCCGGCGACACCGCGGGGGACGAGGCGGCCGAACTCGCGGTACGGGCCGCGCGGGCGCTGAACACGGTCGTGGCGATTACCGGCCGCGAAGACGTCATCACCGACGGGCTGCAGTGCCGGTTTGTCAGCGGCGGAGACGCGCTGCTGACCCAGGTGACCGGCACGGGCTGCTTGCTCACGTCGGTGCTGGGAGCCTTCGCCGCGGTGGAGCGCGATCTGCTGCTGGCCGGTACCGCCGGGCTAGCGTTCTATGGCGCCGCCGCGTCCCGCGCCGCCGAGCGGACGGCTGCCGCCGGACCGGGCAGCTTCCAGATCGCGTTCCTTGACGAGCTGGCGAAGCTTCATCCGCATTCGCTCAAGGGCCACGCGGCAGTGCGTGAAATGCAGGCGACAGGCGCCGGCGGATGGTGGGTCGGATGAGCCGGATCTCCAAGGCGCTGACGGTTGCCGGGTCGGACAGCGGCGGCGGGGCCGGCATCCAGGCCGACCTCAAAACGTTCCAGGAGCTGGACGTTTACGGCATGTCGGCGATCACTGCCGTGACGGTTCAGAACACGCTGGGCGTGACGAACGTCTACCCGCTGCCCCCGGAAGCGGCGGCGGAGCAAATCGAAGCGGTTGGTTCCGACCTCGGGGTGGATGCGCTGAAGACCGGCATGCTGTTCAGCGCGGAAATCATTGAGGCGGTTGCCGCCCAGATTCGTGCCTTTGGCTGGACTCAAGTGGTGGTCGACCCGGTAATGGTTGCCAAGGGCGGCGCTTCTCTGCTCCAGCCGGAAGCGGTGCAAGCGCTGCGCGAGCAATTGCTGCCGCTGGCTTTCATCGTTACGCCTAACCTCCCGGAGGCGGAGGTGTTGTCCGGCCTGTCGATCCGCACCATGGAGGATCGCCGCGAAGCGGCCAAACGTATCTGCGCGTACGGGTCGCGGCAGATCGTAATCAAGGGCGGCCACGACACCGAGAACGGCGATCGGGTTGTTGATTTGTACTATGATGGGTCGACCTTCACGGAGTTGGTCGGACGGCGAATTCCCACGCCACATACACATGGCACGGGATGCACCTTCTCGGCTGCGCTGACAGCGGGGTTAGCCAAAGGCTTACCGGCTCTAGACGCGGTACGGACCGCCCGGGCCTTTATTCAAGCGGCGATCGAGCACGGGCTTGAGCTGGGGCAGGGGCATGGGCCGACGAACCATTTTGCTTACCGTCGCTTACAAGGAGTTTCCCGATGAACGACGGTGGCGGAAGCGGTCGCATCGAGGCAGCCCGCATGCGCCAACTGCTGCGGACTTATCTGGTCATCGGCAGCACGAACTGCCGTATAGAGCCGCTGCGGGTGCTGGAAGAGGCGCTTGCCGGCGGCGTCACGCTCGTGCAATTCCGCGAGAAAGGGCCGGGCGCGCTCACCGGGGCTCCGCTGCGGGAACTCGCCATCCAGTTGCAAGGCGCATGCCGCCAGCGTGGTGTGCCGTTCCTCGTCAATGACGACGTGGAACTGGCCCTTGCGATCGGAGCCGACGGCGTTCACGTCGGCCAGGAGGACGAGGCGGCCGTGCGGGTCCGCGCCCGGATCGGCGACCGCATCCTCGGCGTCTCCGCGCACACGCTCGCCGAAGCGGAGGCCGCCGTTCGGCACGGTGCCGATTACCTTGGCATCGGGCCGATCTATCCCACGGCCTCGAAAGCGGACGCCAAAGCACCGCAAGGGCCGGGAATTCTCCGCGAGCTACGCGCTTGCGGGATCGCCTTGCCCCTGGTCGGCATCGGCGGCATTACGATCGAGTCGGCCGGCGAAATCATTCGCGCTGGGGCGGACGGCATTGCTGTGATTTCCGCCATCACGCAGGCAGACGACGTTCGAGAGGCGGCCACGCGTTTCGTTGCAGGGTCAATTGCTGAATCATCCTGAGGCCACTAGCATATTGTATTGAACAGACCTTTGCTGAAATGGGCAAAGGTCTGCCAATTTATGGGACTTATGGCAACGAGAAATCGCGTTTCGTCGTCGATTGACATGAATAATGCAGGAATGGATGTTTTTTTAAATCCAACTCCTGTGGTATAATATCCTCAAAGTTTGGCTACGCTGTTAATTTTGCTTTCATGTCGAATAGATTTTTTATCGAAGTTACATAGATAACCGCAACTTTTTCAAACCTGTTCGGTAATAATTGATGTAAGAATCGAACGGGAAGATGGCCCATGGAAGCGCGAGGAGGATCGCACCTAAATGACGGATTCCCAAATGATTCGCGAAATTAAGGAAGGCAATACGGAACTGTACTCGGAGCTCATGCGAAGGTATCAGCGGAAGATATTGGCCTTCGTTTATCACATGTTAAAGAGCGCTCATATGGAGTTGCTTGCCGAAGATCTATGCTCGGAAACGTTCTATAAAGCATTTCGCAGCTTGCATTCCTTCAGAGAAGTAGATGCTTCTTTCTCCACCTGGTTGTATACGATTGCCCGTAACACGGTGCTCAGCGAACTTCGCAAACAAAGAAACGGCAATGTCCCCTTGGATGAAAGCGGGATCGTTCCCGTAGCTTCAAACGATGTCGTCCCCGAGCAAGCGGTATTACGGAGCGAGAAAGTGGGCATGGTGAGAGAAGCCATCAACAATCTGCCGGAGAAGCAAAGATCGGCTTTGATCTTGCGCGAATACGATCAATTGGATTATCAAGAGATCGCGAATATTCTGGGACAAAGTGTTAGCGCCGTGAAGTCGCTGTTGTTCCGGGCGCGCAGCAGTGTAAAAAGTCAGCTTGAACCCTACTTTTATGAACCCATCTACGAGCATTACGAAGGGATGAAAAGCAGATGAATTGTAGAGAGGCCCAAGAATTGTTCGGATTGTTAAGGGACCTGCCCGAACAACACCCTCAGCGGATTTTGCTGGAGCGGCATCTTTTGGGCTGCGAGTCTTGCGCAGACGAATATCAACAATGGGAAGAAAGCCTGGACATGCTGCAGTACATACCGATGGAAGTGACGGAGGAGCAGGCAGAAACGGTAAATCGGCGAGTGATGGATCGGATTTATGCCGAATCCCCTTGGCTGGCCCCTGACGTCAAGCGCGGCGTTACCCGCCGTTTCCGGCGTAGGGTCGTATTTTGGGCCGCCAGTTTCCTGGCTATCTTCCTTTGCAGCTTTGTTTTCCTATTGATGGATCATACCCCGTCGAACCAGAAAGCTGCCGAGCCGATGACCGGGATTCTGCCGACAGCTGTCGCGGCGGCCGGCTCGGAGACAGATGCATACGCGGATTTTTCGTTCGCCATGCCTAGCGCTTCGCGTGGAATTGTAGAGCCTTTTGCCGTGCAAATGGGCCCGGCTTATCCGCAATACTGGATGGTACTGTCTATGGCAGGCATGTTGCTGGCGCTCTTTTCCTGGAAAGGACTCCGCCGTACCAGAAGATAAACTTGGGTTAACAAACGCTTCTTCCGCTATTGGAGCGGGCGGGGCGTTTTTTACATCTAAAGGGGGATGGTTATGCTCGTTGGTTTGATTCGCCATGGACTAACTGATTGGAATGCGATAGGTAGAATTCAAGGGCAGAGCGATATCCCCTTGAACGACGAGGGACGGCGACAAGCCAGACTGCTCGGCCAGAGATTGAAAGAGGAAGGCGAATACCGCTGGGACTTCGTCCTGACGAGTAACTTGTCACGGGCGCGCGAGACCGGTGAAATCTTGGCCGAGACGCTGGGGATTCCGCTGTACGATCCTGATTCGCGGTTGATGGAACGTTCCTTTGGTCAGGTCGAGGGCATGACGTTGGTGGAAAGAGAAACGTTATGGGGCAAGGATTGGGACCAGCATGAGCTGGGGCAGGAGAAAGACGAGGAAATCCGCCAGCGGGCTTTGTCCTTTATGGCTGATTTGGCGGAGCGTTACCCGAGCAACAATGTGTTGGTTGTTTCGCATGGAGGTCTGCTGGCGCAGCTTTATATCGCCTTGTACCAGGAGAAATGCCAGGAGCGGATTGGCAATTTGTCTTTAACGATTCTGGAGAAAATGGAGAATTCTTGGGATTTGCGATTATATAATTGCACACGTCACTTGCAAGAAGGTGTCAAGGAACCGAAGTAAACCGGCTTAGGCCGGCTTATTTTTTTTGCTATTTTTTCGGGATAATTTCGGATTTCGGGAATAAACGCCGGAAAACCTTCCCATAATGGGATTAAAACGGCGAGGCGGTAAAACTATGAATCTGGCGGATATGCTCACTTTTGCCGATATCGGACAACTCAGCAGAATAGCGGATCATTACGACTGCGAATGCAGCGGGCATTCGAAGCATGAATTGATTCAATCCATCCTGCAGACGGTAGGCCGTCGCGATTTTATCGAGCGGCATATTGGCGGCATGAGTTTGGAGGATTTTCGCTTCCTGAACACCCTGCTGTTCGACGGACGCCGTCAGTTCAGCTTGGAGGAGCTGATCGCTTGCGCGCAGGGCTCGCGGTTTACCGAGGATGCCAAGGAGCGGGAAAGTCCACGGGAGATGATCACCCGCTTTCGCCAGCAGGGTTGGCTATTTAATGGAACGACCCAGCAGACCCGTTATCTGTTCGAGGTTCCTGAGGATTTGAAGCGACGGTTCCGAGAAACCCTCGAACGCCGGTTTCTTGCCGAAGTGAAGGTGGCTGCCGCCGAACCGCCGATGTACCGGGAGGAGCCGGATATGCTGTCCACCGACCTGCTGCTATTCCTGCAATACGTGTCCCGGCACGATATTCCGTTAAACAGCGAAGGGGTCATGTACCGGAGAAATCAGTTGCAGATCCTTGAATCGCTTCACGTGTCCGAGGGATTAGTTGGCAAAGGTTGGCGTTTCGGGTATGGCCGCCGTTTTAAGGATTATCCGAACCGATTAGCGCTGCTTTACGATTATGCCTATCATTCCCGCCTCATTCAGGAGAACAACCATCGACTAGAATTGACGGATGGGGGAGCGTCCTACCTAGCGGAGGAACGCAAGGAGCCTATGATACAGTTCGTCCGCTTTTGGTTAAGATTATATAAAGGGCCCATTCCTAACTTGCTGTCTCTAGTCTACTGGATGATTTGCTGTTCGAAAGATTGGGTGACGGTACCCTCGCTGTTTGAAAGGGTTGAAATGCTGATTAAGCCGTTTTTTTATGACTCTCCCGCTTCGATTTTTGAAGAGCGAATCTTGCAAATGATGCTTCATTTAGGCATGGTTCGATTTGGCGAAGACGAGAGGCATGAACGGTATGTACAGGCTTCTCCGTTTGGAAAACAAGCAGTTCAGCTCATTCATAAGGCCTAAGCGTTGAGGAAAGCGATCAACGCACTTACATAACTTCTAATGCAGATGCTTTGGCCTTGGTGAATGCAGGGGAATAAACGACTTCGAACCCGTTGACAAAGAGCAGTTCGAATGGGTACAATCACTCGCAAATCAAGAGGGAGAGTGAGTGGCGATGTTGATCCCGTACCAAGGAAAATTACCTCAGGTCGACGGCAGCGTATTTATCGCGGAAGGAGCCAAGCTGATTGGAGACGTCCGGATAGGAAGCGAGTCCAGCATGTGGTATAATGCGGTGCTTCGGGGCGATTTAGCGGAAATCGTCGTTGGTAAACGTACCAATCTTCAGGACGGCGTGATTGGACATGTCAATGCTTCTCAGCCCTTGATCGTTGGCGATCACGTATCCGTGGGACATGCCGCTATCATTCACGGATGCCGTATAGGCACAGGCACATTAATCGGTATGGGGGCGATCGTCCTAAACGGCGCAGATATCGGTGAATATGCTTTAGTAGGAGCAGGTTCTTTAGTGACGGAAAACGCAAAAATTCCACCTTATACTCTTTCTCTGGGTTCACCAGCCCGAGTCGTTCGGGAGCTAACCGAAGACGATTTAGAGCGAATGCGGCGGACGACGGAAAGCTATGTGGTGAAAGGAAAAGAATATAGGATCATTTAACGATGGTTTGGAGGTGCATCCTATGGATCAGATGAAGGTTACTTATGAAGCAATGCTTGGATTGGCGGCGGAAATGATATGGGACGAAGCGCTCCGGAAGCATCGCTCGGAACAGATCTACAGCGAGATCGACACCGCCTTGGCGAATGGCGATGAGGATGCCTTCCGGCTCCTGACGGATGAACTGAAAACTTTGGAAGAGCGCTAAAGGCAAACCGCCCCGTCTGTTCACATGAAGGATGAACGGATGGGACGGTTTTTTTTGTAAACAGTGGCGTTAATCATAATTCCGGACGGCCGGGGTGAACATGACAGCCAGAAGGGCCAATGAACCGATCGCTGCAAACAGCGCGATCGTTTGCAGGCCGCCGATAGAGTCAGCTAGCCAGCCGACGATGATATAACCGACCGGAAGCAGGGCGAACGACCCTAGCATATCCAGGCTGGCCACGCGGCCGAACGTCTCCTGCGGAACCATCTCCTGCATACTGGTTTCCCAGATCAGGCCAAACATCATCATTCCGAATCCTTCTACGGCAAAGAGAGCGCAGAGTACGGCCGGAGCTGGCGCTGCGGACATCAGCAGAAGGGCAATACCGCTAATCAAAGCTCCACCGTAAGCGATTAGGCCGCGGTGTCTTAAACGTTTCTTCGTGCCAAAGAGCAAGCCGGCTCCAATGGCGCCCACTCCTGAACAGGTCACGGCGATGCCGTATACATAGGGTTGCAAATCCAGGTGGATTTTGAATAGCCAAGGGATAACCACAGTGACGATGGCGCCAAAACAGATGTTGACTAAGGAGAAGGCTAGGATGGTGATCCAGAGCCAAGGTTTGCTTTTTAACACCGCCAAACCTTCCTTGAAGTCAGCGCCCATGCCCGCGCTATGGCCTGCAGCCTTCGGTTGATAGGGAACGAGCCTCCGAAGCGCATATAAACAGAGAAACGAAATGACATAGGACATGGCATCAAGCGCAACACCCCAACCTGCTGAGAAGAATGTGACCAGCACGCCGCCCAGAGACGGGCCGATCAAGCGAACCGCTTGATTGCTGATCTGCGTTAGCGCATTAGCGGAGTTGCGGATGTCGGCGGTAAACACGGTGGCACGAGTTGCCGCATAAGCGGGTTGAAACAAGCCGTCCATTAAGCCGTACGAGGTGACCAGGATAAAAAGCATTTGAATTGTTAAAGCGTTCGCAAACAGTAAAGCTGAGAGGATGACCATGACCGCAAAGCGAAGCAAATCCGTCAGTAACATTAAATTCGTGCGATTATAACGGTCAACCAACGTACCGGAAATAGGCAACATGACGATGTTTGGAAGCATATACGCAGCCATAAGCAGGCCCATCGTGGTCGTCGAGCCGGTTAAGGAATAGACGATGATCGGCAGGATGACCAAGGTAATGGAACTGCCGAGGAAAGAAACGAGCTGTCCAAGCCACAAATAAGGGAATGCTTTGGATTTACGGAACGGCTCCGCGAATCCTGAGAAGGGGTTCTTGGCTGCGGGCTCGTCTGCAGGTCGGATCGCCTGTCTGGCTGCGCCCTCTTCCGGTTGTGAAGTTTCAAGATTCATAGATGCGGATCCTCCTTCTAGTTAATCGGAACCCGAGTCGCTGTCCTGAACGCGACCCAAGGTGAATAATACGCCGTATTCGGCTCCATCGGTGTCCTTGGCTTCCCATTTGCGGATCAGGGCATCGAGCTCGTCGATGAAATCCTGATATTGGGCCGGGGATAGAAGTAACCGGGTCGCAGCCCGGTATGGCGGCTCATCTTCGAGATAAGCAAATTCGGTGAACTGTTCCGGTTTAAAGAACGTTGTCTTAGAACGGTAATACTTCTCGACAACGCCGCCAACCGTCTGGGTGTTGACTAAATCCAACAGCCCGCCGTCGTACAGCTTCTGGATGTGATAATGCACATTGCCGGGGGTCTTGCCCAACAGATTCGCAACCTGTTTGGAGGTGTGAGCTTCATTGGCCAACACGTTCAGGATTTTGATCCGTAAGGCGCTTTCGAGAAGCTTGCTTTGCTCGGCGTTGATAGGCATAGGAGCCTTCTTGTTGCTGCTCATTTTTCCTCCTCCTTGTTTAGCAAGGTGTTTAAAATTCTTACTGGATAGGGAAATCAATCTGAATTGCAGTTCGATCTGGATTCCAGATCGATAGTAAAACAGGAAGGATGGATTTGTCAAGGATCCCTGTTTATAATGGGGAGACATGAATCGAAAAAGGGGTTATCACATGAAATTCAGTGAAATTGAAGCTTCCGCTTGGGAGGAGCTGCGCCCATATTTGGACACTTGCGTGATTCCAGTAACGGGATTAACCGGCTTGGAACGTCCGTATGAAGTAACGGAAAAGTTGGAAAGACTGAGAGATATCCTCGATTGGGTAGAAATTCCTTTCAAAGGGAGAGTGGTCACGTACCCGTCTTTCCAATATCGAACACAGGATTTGCCACAGGCAATTAATGACGTATGCCGAAATGTCAAGTCTAGCGGGTTTGCTCATGTCCTTGTCGTCTCCGCTGAATTTGAATGGTCCGATGGGGAACTGCCGGATGCCGATTTAATCGTGACATTACGCCGTTTTTCGCCGGATTCCAGGGAGGGCGCCGCAGGACAAGTGAAGGTGGCCGTACAAGAATTGTGGCAAGCAAAGAAGGGTTTGGGATTGTGACAAAATATCGACAATTTCAAGAACGACAAGCTTTTATGTGCCCAAAAAAATGTGTCAAATTCTTGACGCTCTTAAAACGCTAATATATTATTAATATGTCTTACACGATATTGTGATATTTATCATTGAAACGTACGGAAACAATTGCTTGACAAAGGGGGTTGAAGACATATGAGCAATCAGCATGACCAGCAGGAAACCTCGCATAAACCGCCTATTCGCAAAGAGATGTCCCGTCGGCAATTTCTTACATACACGCTTGGGGGCGCCACTGCATTCATGGTGGGTGGGGTGACGCTTCCTATGGTTCGTTTCGCGGTTGATCCGATTCTGCATAAGAAGGGCGAAGGTGCTTTCGTCAAAGTTGTGGAAGTTAGTAAAATCACCAGCGAACCGCAGGAATTTTCGTTCGAGCTCAAGCAGCAAGACGGCTGGTACCTAAGTACGGCTTCCCTTACGGCTTGGATTCGCAAGGACGAGAGCGGAAATATTTATGCGCTTTCACCGATTTGTAAGCATTTGGGATGTACGATCGGATGGAATAACGATACTAATTTTCCGGATGAATACCACTGCCCTTGCCATGGTGCGCATTACACCAAGGAAGGTAAGCAGTTGGCGGTCGCATCGAAGCCGCTTGACGAGTACAAGGTTATGATTAAGGACGATTGGGTTTACCTGGGGGATATCATCCCGAACACCATCGTGAAATAAGGAGGCGTAGATTCGGATGTTTAAAAATGTGTACAACTGGATTGACGAACGTCTTGATATCACGCCGATCTGGCGCGATGTGGCCGATCACGAGGTTCCGGAGCACGTCAACCCGGCGCATCACTTCTCCGCGTTTGTGTATTGCTTCGGCGGCTTGACGTTTTTTATCACGGTCATCCAGATCTTGTCGGGGATGTTTCTGACCATGTATTACGTTCCTGATATTATTAACGCTTATGCCAGTGTGGAGTACTTGCAGACACAGGTCGCCTTTGGCCAAATCGTCCGCGGGATGCACCACTGGGGGGCAAGCTTGGTTATCGTCATGATGTTCCTACATACGCTTCGCGTTTTCTTTACCGGTTCCTATAAAGCGCCGCGTGAAATGAACTGGATTGTCGGGATGTTGATTTTCTTCGTCATGATCGGTCTTGGTTTGACGGGATATCTGCTGCCATGGGACAACAAAGCCTATTTCGCCACGAAGGTAACCTTGGAAATCGCCAACTCCGTACCGGTGCTAGGCCCGGTCATTAAGGAGCTGCTGCAGGGCGGTTCTATCGTAGGCGCGGAAACGTTAACCCGGTTCTTTGCCATTCACGTGTTCTTCCTTCCGGCGGTATTGTTGATCCTCCTGGTTGGTCACTTTATCATGATCCGCAGACAAGGGATTTCCGGTCCGCTGTAAGAAGTGCTTCGTGATCCAAAGATGAATATTGAACTACTTCTATAAGAGAAGGGGGGCAAAAGGGACATGGCTCATCATGACAATTCAAAGGAAAAAGTCGTGTTCGTCGGCGATTCCCGCGTCCGCAAGGGCAAAGGCTTTATCACGCCGCCGGATTATACGGCTTATCCCGGCAAGTCGGAAGCGTTCATTCCTAACTTTTTGCTGAAGGAATGGATGGTCGGCGTCGTCGTGCTCGTCGGCTTCCTGGTGCTGACCATTTCCGAACCGGCTCCGCTTGGCTTCCCGGCCAATCCGACCGCTTCGGTTATTCCGATGCCGGACTGGTACTTCCTGTTTCTGTATCAATATTTGAAATATCCGTATGCTTCCGGCGATTACGTCGTATTGGGTACGATGGGCATTCCAGGCGTGATGTTTGGTGGACTGCTGCTAGCACCTTTCCTGGATCGGGGCAAGGAGCGCCGCTTCTATCAACGTCCGATCGCTTCATCGCTCATGTTGCTGTCGATTGCCGCAGTTGTATATTTGACGAACTTCGCCTGGACGCATTACCAGCATGAGCTGGAAGCGACGGGACAGGTGCCGGAACATATTCAACGGGAAGAGAAAGCTCGGGAAAATCGGGAAAAAGGGTTGCCGACGTCCAATGCAAAATCACAGGAAGAGGTCGCCATCGTGGACAAAGAAGATCCGGCGATGGAGCTTTATAAGAAAGCCACTTGCGTATCGTGTCATGCCGCGGACCTAAAAGGAGCGGGCGGACCTTCACTGCGTGGAGTTGGCGACAAGCATGATAAGGAAGCGATTCTTACCATTATTAAAGAAGGTTTTAACGGCAAGATGCCTCCAATGTACGATACGGCAATCAGTGCCGGACTGACAGATCAGGACATCGACCATTTGGCCGAATGGCTTGCGAAACAAAAAGCGGAACAGTAAAATAAGAAGTATGTGAAAACCTGATCGTGATGCGGTCAGGTTTTTTTTAAGCTTGCGCGCCGATTTCATGAGACCGGTGCCATTTTCATATAAAAGAGGGATATCACGTTGAAACTATCGGATCTTTGGAGTACGTCTTTTCTATCTTCCCGCTTCATTCTCTGGGCCTTGTTTGTATGTAACCTGCTAGGAACGGTCTATGGGTACATTTGGTATGATGCCCAACTGGCGGATACTTGGCAAAACCATCCGCATTGGCAGATCATTTTTGTTCCCGATAGCCCGACGGCGAGCTTATTCTTTACGCTAAGCTTGTTGTTTCTGCTGTTTCCGGGACCATTGAAGAAATACTTTCGCATACGCACCTTAATTGAGGGATTGGCCGTTGTGACGAGCGTGAAATACGGCGTGTGGGCCGTGTCGATGATTTTTGCCGGTGCGTATCAGGGCGGGGATCTCGTTTGGCAGGACTGGATGCTGGTTGCCTCCCACTTGGCGATGGCGGTGGAATCGCTGCTGTTTGTCCGATTGTACAAGTTTGGGCCCTTAATGCTGCTGGGAGCGGGGGCCTGGACGCTGCTCAACGATACCGTGGACTACACGTATGAGGTTTATCCTTGGTTGCCGGAGACCTTATGGGATAATGTATCCGAGGTTGCCGTCTTTACCGTGGTTTTAACGTTAGCCAGTATTGCAGCCGGTTGGCTTGCGTTGAAACAGGCTAAACGCGCCTAAGAGCAAGGTTCTAACGGTGGACAGCCTGCCATACCATGAAGGTAGGGAGGGGATGTCCGTGAGAAGATCTTGGGTGAAAGGAACTGTAGCCGCACTGGCTTTACTTGCCGCGATGCTGCTCTGGAACACGGTGGTGTTAGCTCAACCGGTAGGGAACGGAACCGGGAGTAAGGCAGGAACGTCATCGACCGCCGCGCCATCCTTGTCGGAGCAGGAGCGCAGTGAGCGTTTGAAGCAGCTCGAAGCGGCGTCAGAGCGTTTGTATGAACATATGCAGCAAGGAAATGCCCCAGAGGCGCTGGCCGACATGGACACGTTGATCGGCGCGCTGGAAGGCGTGTCTTTTAAGGGATTGACGTCGGTGGAGGGAATCCATGCCTTGGCCGAAACGATTATGGACACCAAGGAGACGCTGGTTAAGGCGGAGATCCAGCCTGAGGCGTGGGCGTTATCCTCGGCTCGCTTGCGGTTGGCGGTAAACAGTCTGCTACATCCGGACAAGGCCTTATGGCAGCAGTATTATAAGGTCATGGCCGATAACTTGCAGCAGATGAACCGCGCGCGTGCGGGCGGGAAACCGGCGGAGGTGCGCAAGTCGTTCCAGGCCTTAGAGGGCCATTACGAAGTGGTACGTCCTGCCGCAGTGATTCGACGCCCGCCCTCCAATGTCAATCAGTTCGACTCCTGGTTGTCATATGTCGGTCGGTTGAGCGGGGAACGAACCTGGGATGAGGCAGCCTTGAAGGAGGCCATCTCTCAAGGGGGAGGCGTGCTAAAAGGGTTGTTCGGACGACGGGGAGACGAGCCTGTATTCCTGCCGGTTACCGGCTTTGACAGCCCGTGGTATTGGAGCGGGTTGATCGGGCTTTGGATCGTACTTGCCCTGACCTACACGGGAATTCGCAAGTATCGCGCCTCGCAAACGGTTACCGCAGTGCGGGAGCAACGCAGGGAAGAGGACACGCGTAGGTACAGGCTGTAAGTGATGGCGAACGATAAAGGGCGATAGCGGACGATAGCGGTAAAGGATCCCCTTATTGTTGCGGGAAACTTGGATTTCGGCTGGATAAGGGTAAAAAATGGTATTATCGAGATAAGTGACTTTGAGGCGAAATAAGGACATATTTTACCGCTAAATTTATGTTCGGGTTGGATTAATAAAGCAGAGAGGCAAAGGATTCCCTTAGCCTCTCTGCTTTTGTGATGTCTGCTTCGCGTTTAATCTTCCTTGAACCCTTCCCCATGCACGTCATGCACGTCGCTGATGATAATGAACGCTCGCGGATCAACTGACTTTGCTATCGACTGGAGTCGCCGGATTTCTTGACGCGACACGACGCAATAGGCCATATGCTTCGCTTGCTTGGAGTAGGCGCCAATCGCCGGAATCAACGTCACGCCGCGATCCATCTCCTTCGTGATGATGTCGGCAATCGCCGGCGCATGATCGCTGATGATCGTAAACGCTTTGGCGGAATACGCGCCTTCCTGAATAAAATCGATGACTTTGGAGGCGATAAACACAGCCACAAGCGTATACAAAATATTTTCCTTCCTAATATAGAAGAGCGACAATCCGATAATGACGATGTCCAGTGTTAATATGACCTGTCCCATGCTGAACCCGTATTTGCGCCCTAGTATCCGGGCCACGATATCAGAGCCTCCCGTCGTCCCTCCAAAACGGAATACGATTCCAAGACCTGCCCCCAGCGTTACCCCCGCATATAACGAAACGAGGATATAATCCGTTTGTGTCTCGAACGGCAGGATCCAGCCGCCACGGATCATCCGCTCGAACAGCCATAGGAAGAAGGTCAGCGAGCCGATCCCGATCCCGGTCCAGATGATTTGTCGTCCGCCAAGGATCTTCCATCCGATGAGAAACAAAGGGATATTCAGCAGCAGGTTCGAAAGCGAAGGTGAGATGCCAAACGCATAGTTCAGCAGCAGCGTGATGCCGGTGACCCCGCCTTCCATCAGTTGGTTGGGCAAGATAAAATAAAGGAGTCCAAACGCATAGATGGCCGTACCCAATAAGATCGGCAGCAGCGTTTTGAGAATTCCGGAAAATTTGCTTGATTCCATGAAAAAAATTCACCTGTCCCTAAAGTAGTTGTTGTCATTCCAACGATAAATGGCATTTGGTTAGATCTGCCTCTCCTAGTATACCTTTTTCCATGCAGATTAAAAAATGATTTGTTTTCGTCACCTACTTACGATAACATAGGGGAAAACGGGACAAACGGCGGAGGGATCGGCGCTTGGATACGAACACAGAGAAATCTCTCGCGGATATGCAACGCGAAGTAGACCGTTACATATCGCAGTTTAAAGAAGGATATTTCAGCCCGCTAACCATGCTGGCTCGAATGTCTGAGGAAGTAGGAGAGCTGGCCCGTGAGGTCAACCATGCCTTCGGCGAAAAGCCGAAGAAGAAGGACGAGCCGGATAATTCCATCGAGCTGGAGTTAGGCGATATTCTGTTCATTACGATCTGCTTTGCTAATTCGCTTGGCATTAATTTGACCGAGGCCCATGATCAGGTCATGCATAAATTCGCGACCCGCGATGCGGATCGATGGACGAAAAAGGACACCGAATAGGGTCATCCTTCATATGCTGTTAGTATGATCATCCCTACAGTAAAGGGGGATAGCACATGAAGGCGGAGGATTATTTGCAAAGAGCTTACCGAAGCATCTATGAAAACGACTTTGCTCAGGCCATGCACTGGTTCGAGCGAGCGTTGGACGATCAACCCGATCACGCGGATATCCATTATCGGTACTCGATTACCTGCGCCCGGAGCGGGCAACTGGATAAGGCGCTTCAACATGCACGCCTGGCTGCAGCTCTGGAGCCCGCGCAGGACGAATATAAACTGCATTACGACCGTTTGCAGTCCATGGAATTAACCCAAATGGCCAGACGGCAGCTGGAGAAGGCGGGCAACAAGCGGAAATCCGCAGCCGAACCGGCAGCCCGCATGCTAAAGCGCGCCGTGGAGCTCGATCCGTTGTCGTTGGATGCACAGGTATGGCTGGCCATCGCCTATGGCGAGCTGGAATGCTACGAACTGGCGCTCCAGGCCGTACGCGAAGCGTCGGCCCTTCCTTTGGATGCCGGTGCGGCCGGACAGCTGAAAGAGATGGAACAGCGCTTGAAGCATCAAATCAAGCAATCATCATAGTAGAGAATGCGAGGAGATCAAGATGTCGGAACCAATCAAAGTAGCCGTGGCGGGAGCCGCTGGCAGAATGGGTAGAGAAGTGGTGAAGATGGTGCTCCAGGATCCGGAGCTGAAACTGGTTGCCGCCGTGAATTTGTCGGATGCCGGCCTCGATGCCGGAACGATGGTCGGCCTTCCGGCCTGCGGCGTAGCGTTGACGGGCGATTTGGAGCAGGCGCTCAGCGAGACGCAGCCGCGGGTGCTGGTCGACTTCACAACGCCGCAGTCCGCCTACGCCAACACTGAGTTGGCGATCCGGCTCGGCGTTTCGCCGGTTGTGGGTACGACCGGGTTTACGCCGGAGCAAATCGAGAATCTGGACAAGCTCTGCCAAGCCCGAGATATCGGCGGGTTGATAGCGCCGAACTTCTCCATCGGGGCTATTTTGATGATGCGATTTGCAGCACAGGCGGCGAAGTATTTCCCGCACCTGGAAATCATCGAATACCATGGCGACCAGAAGCTGGATGCCCCTTCGGGGACGGCGGTGAAGACGGCTGAGTTGATCGCTCAGAGCCGGGAGGAGTTGCGCCAAGGGAACCCGAACGAGGAAGAGACGATTGAGGGGGCAAGGGGCGGTTATTATAACGGTTTCCGGATACATAGCGTTCGTTTGCCGGGCGTATTTGCCCAGCAAGAGGTCATTTTCGGCGGCTTCGGCCAGACGCTTAAAATTCGTCATGATTCCTATGATCGTGCCGGCTACATGCCGGGGGTCAATTTGGCGATCAAGAAAGTGATCGAATGCAAGGGCATGATTTACGGTTTCGACCATTTTATGGAAGATTAAAGGGGACAATAGCATATGTTGAACATCGCATTTATTGCTCATGACCGCAAGAAAGAGGATATCGTCAATTTCGCCATCGCTTACGAGCATGTATTTAAAGATAAAAGGCTGTATTCCACCGGAACGACCGGACAGCAGATTATGGATAATACATCGTTAAAAATCCATCGGTTTCTGTCGGGGCCGCTGGGCGGGGACCAGCAGATCGGCGCGTTAATTGCTCAGAACGAGATGGACCTGGTCATTTTCCTGCGCGATCCGCTGATGGCGCAGCCGCATGAACCCGATATCACCGCACTGCTGCGTTTGTGCGACGTGCATGGAATTCCGGTAGCGACCAACATGGCGACGGCGGAAATTCTGGTGCGTGCCTTGGACCGCGGCGACTTCGGCTGGCGCGAGTTGGTAGAGATGCACAAACCGGGGTTAACGAAATGAGCGAACAGCTGGATATTCTGATCTTCGGGGCGCATGCAGACGATGCCGAGATCGGTATGGCCGGCACAATTGCCAAGCATACCGCCGCGGGCTACCGTGTCGGCATCTGCGACTTGACCGAAGCTGAGCTGTCCTCCAACGGCAATCCTGTCCTACGCAAGGAGGAAGCCGAAGCGGCTGCCAAAGTGCTGGGCTTGGCGACCCGTGTCAATCTGGGACTACCCGATCGCGGGTTGACCGGATCGGCGGAACAACTGGCTGCAGTCACCGAGGTCATTCGCCGGTTCGCACCACGACTCGTGTTCGCCCCGTACTGGGAGGATCGTCATCCCGACCATATCGATGGCAGCAAGCTGGTGGAGGCTGCGGTATTTAACGCCAAACTGCGCCGGTTTATGCCGGACAAGCCGGCGGTGCCTGCGCCCGAACTTTATTTTTATTTCATCAATGATTGGAAAACGCCGGATTTGGTCGTCGACGTGAGCGCAATCTACGAGCAAAAAGAGCGGGCTCTGCGGTGCTACCGTTCTCAGTTCGAGGCGGGTTCGCCGGGCGAAGACGTCGCCTTGACCCCGCTTAACCAGGGCTATGTGGAACGCGTGAAAGCTCGGGACTCACTGATTGGACAGCGTTCACTGATCCCGTTTGCGGAAGGGTTCATGACGAAAACGGCTTATCCGGTAAATCTATTCGGCTCCCTACGCACATAAGCTGGAAGAGGGAACAACAACAAAGGAGGCCCCCACCATATGGAACCATTTTTGAAAATCGGCATCACCTGTTATCCATCCTTGGGCGGTTCGGGGGTTGTGGCCACCGAGCTGGGAAAATTGCTGGCGGAAAAGGGCCACGAAGTCCATTTTATCTCGCATAGCGTTCCTTTTCGTTTAGGGAGTTACCATAAGAACATTTTTTACCATGAAGTTGAGGTTAGCGATTACTACGTTTTCCGTTATCCGCCCTATGATTTGTCCCTAGCGACCAAAATGGCCACGGTAGCCAAAACGCAAGGCCTGGACATTCTCCACGTGCACTATGCGGTGCCGCACGCCGTTTGCGCATTCCTCGCCAAACAGATGGTAGGCGACTCGTTAAAGGTCGTAACGACGCTGCATGGGACAGATATTACGGTATTGGCGCAAGACGAATCGCTGAAGGATTTGATTCGGCTGGCAATTAATGAAAGCGACGCTGTGACTTCGGTCTCGCGCGATTTGATGCGGGAAACCCGGGAAGTGCTGGACATCACCCGGGATATTGACTTGACGTACAACTTCGTTGACGAAAGGGTATATTATCCAAGGGACGCGAAGAGCTGCCGGATGGATTTTGCCGCGCCAGGCGAGAAAGTGCTGATGCACGTCTCGAATTTCCGACCGGTGAAACGGGTCAGCGATGTCGTCGATATTTTTCATCAAGTGAACGAGCAGGTTCCGTCCCAACTGCTGTTTGTCGGTGAAGGGCCGGAGTTGCCCAAAATCCAATGCAAAATCAAGGATCTTGGCCTCGCCGACCGGGTGCATTTCCTCGGCAAACAGGATGATATCGCCCATGTCATTTCAATGGCTGACGTCTTGCTGCTTCCGTCGGAGAAGGAAAGCTTCGGCCTGGTCGCCCTGGAAGCGATGGCTTGCGGCGTGCCGACGGTCGGCTCGATCGCCGGCGGGATTCCGGAACTGGTGACCCACGGAGAAACGGGGTTCCTCGCCCCGATCGGCGATACGAAGCAGATGGCGGAGCACTGCATCGCGCTGCTGCAGGACCCTGATCTAGCTGCACGGATACGCGAAGCTTGCTTGAACCGGGCGAAAACAGAGTTCAGCAGCGAGATGACGACGGCGGCTTATGAAGAGATTTACTACCGTGTGCTCAATCGTCAGCTGCCAACTTTGAATCCGGCTTGCAGCTAGAGTTGAATTGGCGAGAGGGCTAGGGAACCTAAAGACAGAATCGGCGCAGGGCTAGGTGCCCTGCGCTTGTTGTGCCGTATGGATTACGATAGATTATAGTTTATTGGAAGGGAGGTGTCCGCAATCGAGACGATTCGTTGGAGTCAAGTCGACCCCCTCATGCTGGTGCAAGGGGAGAACGTGCTGCGCGTCTTGCGGGATGGCGGGCACCAGGCCTTTTTCGTCGGGGGCTGTGTTCGCGATGAATGGATGGGGCGTCCGGTCCACGATATGGATATCGCCACCTCGGCCAAACCGGACGAGGTGGTTCGCCTGTTTGAACGCACGGTTCCGACGGGAATTCAACATGGCACGGTGACAGTGTTGATGGAAGGTCAGGCGTTCGAGGTGACGACGTTCCGCAAGGAGTCGGATTACGCGGATCACCGTCGTCCGGCTTCGGTGGAGTTTGTGGATGCGGTTGCCGAGGATTTGCGGCGGCGCGATTTTACGATGAACGCCATCGCCCGTGGGCTGGATGGGGAGCTGGTTGATCCGTTTGACGGCCGATCTGATATTGAGCGTGGGCTGATCCGCTGTGTTGGCGTTGCCGAAGAACGGTTTGAGGAGGATGCCCTGCGGATGATGCGAGCCGTCCGGTTTGCTTCGACGTTTGGCTTCCGCCCAGTCAAGAGCTTGTGGAAGGCGCTCCTTGATGGCAGGGACAAGCTTGGTTATATCGCGACGGAACGCGTGCGTATGGAGCTGGAGAAGATCGTGCTGGGCCCGGACCCGCTCCGCGGGCTGGCCCTGCTTGAACGCAGCGGGCTGCTGCGGCATGCGAAAGCGGCGCAGGGACCGGCCGCGCCGGAGGCGGTGGCGGACGCGGGCGGCGAGGCCCCCGGCGCGGAAGCTGCGCTGGCGCAGCGCCTGCTGCATCGCGAGCCGCCACGCCGCGCGTTGCTGGGCGCGCTGCCGCTGTTGGAGCCCGCGCCGCCGGCGCTGCGCTGGTCGCTGCTGCTGCAAGCCCTAGGCGCCCCGGGCGAGGCGGCTTCTCCGCTGCTCAAAAGCTGGACGTTCCCGAACCAGACCGCCCAGGAGGCGGCTGGGATCGTCCGCTTTGACGAGGCGTGGGAAGCCATCCAGACCGGGGCGCCGGGCGAGCGCGAGCAGCGGCGCGGCTGGATCGGCCTGCAGGTCGCGTTCGGCCGCGAGACCGCCGGGCTGTGGCTGCGCCGCCAGCAGGCGGTGCTGCAAGCGGCCTCGGGCGACGACGCATGGCGGCAGGCCGGCCAGGCCATGTTGACCAACGCGGCCCGTTGGCACCGCGAGGTGCGCGTGCACACGCTGAAGGAGCTCGCCGTCAGCGGCGGCGAAGTGCTGCAAGCCGCCGGCCGCAAAGGCGGCCCTTGGCTTAGCGAGCTGTTGCGGGAACTGCTGCTTGCGGTTGCCGCAGGTGAGCTGCCCAATGATCGGCAGACCCTTCTTCAACATGTCGAAACGGGGGGGAAGGAAAATGGAAGCAAATCGTTTGATTGACATGCTCCTGGAGCATCCGGGGCAATATATATCCGGCGAGGAGCTCAGTCGCCGACTATCGATCAGCCGGACGGCAGTGTGGAAACAAATTGCCAAGCTGCGCGAGGAAGGTTATGAATTCGAGTCGGCGCCGCGGCGAGGATATCGGCTGATTCGCCAGCCGGACAAGTTGAGCCAAACCGGCTTGCTGCATGCGCTGCAAGGAAACCGCATGTTCGGGCGGAGACTGAAGCTGCTGGAATCAACTCCCTCCACGCAGGAGGAGGTTCGTAAGCTGGCGGAAGAAGGGGCACCGCATGGCACGCTGGTACTTGCCGAAGAGCAGACAGCCGGGCGCGGGCGTCAAGGCCGGCGCTGGTATTCGCCTCCCGGCAAGGGAATTTGGATGAGCCTGCTGCTGCGACCGGAACGGCAGCCTTTATCGATCGCACCGCAATTGACCTTACTTGCGGCGGTGGCGGTGTGCCGCGCCGTGCGCAAAGTTGGCGGCGTAGATGCCGGAATCAAATGGCCCAACGATATCTTGGTGGGCGGACGAAAGCTGTGCGGCATCATCGTTGAATCGGTCGCCGAAGACGAGTTGATCCGTTTTGCTGTTGCCGGCATCGGTATTGACGTAAATTTGGAGGCGAAGGATATTCCACAGGAGCTGACACCAATCGCCACCTCCTTGTCGCTGGAGAGCGGACGCCGAATCGATCGGACCGCACTTATTGGCGCAGTCCTGACTGAAATGGAGCAGCTTTACGAGCTGTATACGCAGGAAGGGTTTGCGCCAGTGGGGCATTTGTGGGAGGCGCTGTCGGTAACACTCGGCCGCGAGATTGCCGTTCATACCCCGAATGGGGTGCTAAAAGGTACGGCAACCGGCTTGGATCCTAGCGGTGCCTTATTGCTGTTGGATCAAGATGGCAAACATTTCACGATTTTCTCTGGAGAAGTACAACTTGGCGGATGAAAAATAAAACGTAATTTGTTATACTGAGCACAGGAGGCGGTATCGGTAAAGATCCGAACTGCACTCCGGGCGCTCGTCGGAGGTATGTAAAGTGAATGTTCCACTGTCGGATGACGACATGAACAACCACGATCAAGTTGCGTTGGATTCTGCTCTGAGCCGTAAGAAGGACCGAGACAGAAGAACGAGGAATGAACTCTTCTTTGGACTTCGGACCTTTTTAGTGCCAAACTAAAAGGTTTTTTTGTTGTGCGCGTTTTTTCAAGGTTCGCACACCCCCTAAACCGAAGGAGATGGATCAAATGGCAGGTAAACAGGCTTTAAATATCGTAAAAATGAAAAAGATGAAGCAGGACGGCATCCCGCTGGCCATGATCACCGCATACGACTATCCGTCGGCCCAGTTGGCCGAGGAGGCGGGGGCGGATCTGCTGCTAGTTGGGGACTCGTTGGGCAACGTGGTTTTCGGGTATGACTCGACGATTCCCGTAACGCTGGACGACATGGTTTACCATTCCCGTTCAGTTGCACGCGGAGCGCAGCATACGTTCATTGTCACCGACATGCCGTTTATGACCTATCACGGAAGCATCGACGAAACGCTGCGGAACGTCCGCCGATTGATGCAGGAGGGCCATGCTCACGCCGTCAAAATGGAAGGCGGCGCAGAGATTGCCGGGGCCGTTCAGGCTATCGTGCAAGCAGGTGTTCCGGTACTGGGGCACATCGGTTTGACGCCGCAATCGGTCAATCAGATCGGTGGTTACCGGGTGCAGGGCAAGGACGCTGCGGATGCCAAGCGGCTAATGGACGATGCCAAAGCGCTGGAACGCGCCGGCGCCTTTGGCGTTGTGCTGGAACTGGTTACTGAAGAGGTGGCAACGGCGATTTCCCGGGAGCTATCCATTCCGACGATCGGTATTGGGGCAGGGCGCGGCTGTGACGGCCAAGTGTTGGTCTACCATGACGTCTTGAAATATACCGCGGATTACCGGGACAAACGGTTCGTCAAAACATATGCCGACCTCGGAGCACAGGTGCGTCGCGGCATATCGGAATACGTGGCCGATGTCAAGAATCGTTCGTTCCCGGCGGAAGAGCATGTCTTCCGTGCGGATCAAAGCGTGCAGGAATCCCTGGGTACGCTGTACGGTAAAGGAAAGGTGGAAGTCCGGTCATGATGACCTTTACAAATATACGACCGCTTCGTGAACAGTTGAAGGAAGCGCGGTTCACAGCGGCAAGGAATGGAAAACCAATCAAGATCGCGCTCGTGCCGACGATGGGATTTTTGCACGAGGGGCATGCCAGCTTGCTGCGCAAAGCGCGGGCGGAGAACGACTTGGTGGTTCTAAGCATTTTCGTTAACCCGATCCAATTCGGCCCTAATGAGGATTTTGAGCGGTATCCCCGAGATCCCGAGAAAGATCTGGCCTTGGCCGAGCGGGAGGGCGTAGATTGTGTCTTTCTACCCAGCGTTGAAGAGATGTATCCCCAACCGACGCGAACGAATATTAAGGTTGCCGATTTAACGGACGTCTTGTGCGGGGCGTCGCGTCCGGGTCATTTTGACGGCGTTACGACCGTCGTTGGCAAGCTGCTGCATATCGTGCAGCCAGACCGGGCTTATTTCGGGCAAAAAGATGCCCAACAGGTGGCGGTCATCGCGCAGATGGTGTTGGACTTGAATTTTGATGTTGAGATCGTTCCTTGTCCGATTGTGCGTGAGTCTGATGGCCTTGCCCTTAGCTCCCGAAACGTATACCTGAGTGCGGAAGAGCGGCAGGCCGCACTTGTCCTGTCTCGCAGCCTGCTGGCCGTTCAGGCTAAGGCAAATGCGGAAGACAACGTGACCGCAGGAGAGGTGCTCGCCGAACTGCGCGATTCGATTGGAGCTGAACCGCTGGCCGTGATCGATTATGTGGAGATTGCCGATTTTCCGGGACTGTCCCCGCTGGCGGGCGGAGACCGGCTTGATGTTGCCGGACGACAGAGCGACGTGTTGATCGCGGTTGCCGTGAAATTTGGCAAGACTCGGCTGATCGATAACGTTATCTTAACGAAGAAGGTGAACGACTGATGTATAGAACGATGATGAAATCGAAAATTCACCGCGCGACGGTGACGGAAGCAAATCTGAATTACGTCGGCAGTATCACGATTGATGAGGAATTGATGGAGGCTTCTGATCTGCTGGAGAATGAGAAAGTGCAAATCGTAAACAATAACAATGGTGCCCGCCTGGAGACTTATGTGATACCGGGGCCTCGCGGGAGCGGCGTCATTTGTTTAAACGGCGCGGCAGCACGTCTTGTGCAGCCGGGCGATAGTGTCATCATCATTTCTTACGCCCAACTATCGGCGGAAGAGGTGCGCAGCCATAAACCAACGGTCGTGTTCGTTGACGAGAACAATAAGCCGGTGGAGAAGGCGCACCAAGAACTTCACGCCATGATTCGCTAATATATTCAACTAGGTCATCTTCGGATCACGAAGCGGACTCAGGGTGGGGCTCGGCGTCGAATCGTGAATTCAGCCGGGCCCTCCGTGTGCTCACGTAGCCTCCAGCTACGCGCACCTCGTCAACGTCGCTCGCTGATTGTATTCGATTTTTCATATACAAATTGCCGCGAATGACCCAAAAACCGTGATGTATTCGGTTTTTCATACAGATTGCGGGTCATTGCCTTCCCAAC